>Ga0207694_10000396_pt1 | contig 40505 bp, 70 predicted proteins | sample KBSC34metaG_FD_184353 | JGI IMG/M metagenome (GOLD analysis project Ga0207694, IMG submission 184353) | Corn rhizosphere microbial communities from Kellogg Biological Station, Michigan, USA - KBS C3-4 metaG (SPAdes) (version 2) | ecosystem: Host-associated > Plants > Roots > Rhizosphere > Soil... | reverse complement strand
CACCAGATGGTCCAAGCAATCCAGCCAGCCATCACGGCAAAGATGGGCCAAAGGGCTTGAATGAGATCAGTCCAAGCAGGAGTGTTGCTCATGGCTTACTGATCCCATGTGACTGAGAACGAGCCTGCGTCGAAGTTGCCTGAGCCGATGGCAAGGCGGACGGTCGTGACCTGAGCGCCGAGAGAGACGTTGCCGAACGACGGATGGAACTCGACGGTAGCAATGGAGCCTGCCGGATAGCCAATCGTACCAGATTGAGTCCAGACGTTTCCCCCGATGTGCTGGAGTATAATCGTTCCGGAGTAGAGGCCAGCAGCCACCGTAACGTTGGTAAGCTGGAAGCCCGTAGTGACGGTAGCCACACCAGTTGTGGCGGCAGTCGTGGTTCTCTGGGCCGACGAGGCATAGCCCGTGGATATGATGCCACCACCAGTGCCAAGCCTGATGAATAGATCACCCGTGCTGGACCCGGACACGCCGTTGAGCGCCACGATGATGCGGCTCGGAGTGCCGGAAAGCGTCACATCGACAGTAGTGCCGGACGTGGTGGCATTCGTGAGCGATTTGGCCGGGCCCGCGCCAACAATCGATGTGCCATCTGCCTTGGTGTAGCTGATGACTTTCATATTGGCAGTCGTATCAGCCCGGACAACCATCGTGTCGCCGGCAGCCGTGGTGATGTTGGCAGCGCTGGGCAGGATCAGGGTTGTTGCGTTATAGGTGAGCGTCAGCGCACCATCGAAAACCACCGTGCGTTCAGCGCCGGCCTGTGGTGCTGTGCCAAGGCTGGTGATGGTCGTGGTACCGGTGATGTGGACGAAATTACCATCAGCCGGCGTCCAGATGTCAGCCGTGGAAGCCGATGCCACCGATGCGCCCTTGGCCTCATTGATGGCCTTGGAGGTCATATTGATGGTGGCGGAACCGACCGTGGCACCGGCAGTGATCGCGCCGACCTGAAGCACCACAATATTGGTGCCATCATATCGACACATTAGGTGGTCGCCAGACGCCCAATCGCCCGAAGCGGGGTCTGCCGAAGCACCCGACACCATTTTCTTGACAGATTTTGCGCCGATAGCATTGACGTTCAGCGTATGAGCGCCCGGACAAGCGAAGCCAGCAATGAAGCAGAATATGTCATTGGTCTGGAGATCAGGCGTAACCGAGTAGGTCAGCGTCTGGACGCTTGAAGTACCAGCGGAGGTTACAGTATAAGACCGATGGTCACGAAAGCGCTTGGCTGCACCCTGCAAGGCTCGCATGGCAGTTTTTGCGCGGGAACCAGCAAGCCCGTCAGGAAAGCCTGGATCTGTGGCGGTCGTATTGCTGGAGTCGGTTTGAGAGAATACGGTCGCGTTCCCGAAATCTGGGGGCATGGCTTAGACCTTTGAGATTGAGGATTGGATGGAAATTGACCACAGACCCCGCGAACCGTTCTTTCAGCCCAATTGGGTGAGACGGCTCATCACGGCTTTAGCTGCGGGGTTGATGGTGTATTTCGTGAGCCAGTATGTGTTCTGGCCCCTCGCACATTGGCTTCATGTCAATTAGTGTAAGTAGTTTCCGCCTAGTAGGCCACTGATCGGGCCAATAGCCTTCAGAGCGAGCTTCTGACGCGCCAAGCCCGCGAGACGTTGGGCCTGAAGCTTGGTCAGATAGGAAGCGGGGTCATTGCTCAGAAGACGTTCGCCCAACAAGGCGCGGACCTGAGGGGTACGACCAGTCAAGGTATCAGCACCTTTTGACAGCGCCAAACCCAGCAAACCCGTCACGCCGCCCCGCATGGCCTTGAACAGCTCACCCGGCGAGACGTTCGACAACTCAGCTTCGTTCAAGATATTGTCAGCAGTCTTTGAACCACCCAAGGCACGTTGCATTGTAGCGTTCATGGTGTTTTCACGGGTCAGCTGCCGATTGAGCAGCGCGGGATCTTTCGCCATTGCGCCAAATTCCGCAGTATTCTTCTGCCCAAGCAAGGGGCGTGCGACGTTTGCAGAATAGGGAGCGTTCTCGATGCGGCCCAACAACGGATCGGCATATCCGACCTTGAATGCACTTTGCGAATGCGGATCCAGCTGGTTAAATGCATCAATCGTGTCGGCGGCCCTAGCGCTAGGGCGAGCAGCTTCAGAACCAGCCGGCACAGCATCAATCGGGCGCGACATCTTGGCAAACGTGTCATTAGCTGCGCGGTAAGCTGGCGAAGCGGCCTCTAAGGCGGAGTCAAGCTTGTCATAGACCGCCTTCAGCGCATTGGCTTGGTTGTTCTTGCCAGCGCGGTACAAGGCGTCAATCGTATCCTTCAGATCGCTTTTCTGGCGCAGGACATCCTGGAAATCAGTGCGGGAAGTCTGTCCTTTGGCACCACCAGTGGCAAGCCGCGCGCGGATATTCAACAGTGCGCCTTCGGTGGAATCCGGGTTGATGCCTACGTTATATTTTGCCTGCGGGCCTACCAAGCTGTCGATGGTGTTGATCGTGTCAGACAGATCGACCGGACCACCTGCATTGCGCGCCATGTCATAGTTCACATTTGCGACACGCCCGCGCATGTTGGTGAGGCTGGTAACAGCTTGATCTGCGGTCTGGTTGGCATTCAACGCGTCTTTGACAAAGCCACCGACGCGCCCCGACTGATCGACTTGTCGGCCCAGCATTTTGTCGGCAATTACGGCCTGCATGTCATTGGGTGAGCGAGCCACAGTGGACAGCAGGCTTTGGCCTGTCGAGCCAAGCGCATCTGCCGTGGTGAACATAGGCTGCCCTTCAGCAGCAGCTTGCGTAACCGCGTTTTGAAGATCAGAAGCCGACTGGCCTGCTTTGTCCGCAGCATTGGCCAGAACGCTATTTGCCACGCCTTCTGGATTAATACGGGCCATGATCGGAGCGCCCAAGGCCTTCACAGCGCGTGGGCCATACTTTACGCCAGCGCCCAACCCGAGGCCGAGAAGGCCGCCGATGCCGCCGTCTACGAGAGTGTTGACCGCCCTACCCTGTAAGGTATCAGCATCACTGAAAGCCCCGGACAGCGCACCGTACCCAGCGCCAGAAGCCATAGCGCCAGTCACGCCGCTGCCTACAGTGGGCAGCATTGGAAGCGCCAGAACAGTGCCGGCAGCTGTACCAATGGCTGACTTAACAGGATTGGCCTGCGCATACTGATTAGCAACGTCACGGTGAACGCCTAGATCTTCGTTGTAGCGGTCGCCAATGTGCAAGCCGCGACCCATGACAGGATCAATCAAGCCGCCCTGAAGCAAGCCCATTGCGCCCGATTGGAGCTTCTGGCCTACGTCGCCCAAGCCAAGCGCCGTTGTGAGCTTGTCGCCCATACCATATTGCGAGGCCATGAATTTCTTCGTGGCGTCGTCATACATTGGCGGAAGCCCAGCCGCTGGACTGCTGGCCTTGACGCGATTGTACTCGCCAGCAAGTGCTGTCGCGGCTTGGGCATCCCCCGCCGCATCTGCATTCCTGAGAGCTTGTTCGATTGTCGCCAGATCAGCCATTATCGACCGCCGTATTTCTTCAGTAGATCATCAATGCTGGGAGGAGCGCTTGAAGTATTTTGAGACTTTGCCGGAACGTCCAACGGTGGCACATCGGTGCCATAGGTCGCCTTGAACTCGCCCTTGATCGAAGCTTGGTGTCGATCAACGAAATCGAGGATTTGGTTCAGGCTCTGGCGGAGCTGCTGCGGACTTTGCGCCTTGTCCAGAGACGAAATGCTGTTTTGCAGCATCGTTTCTTCCTTGTCGGAAATCTGGCCTAGTGCACCACCAGTGGGTGAGCCTTCACGCAAGGCCTGCAGAGCGCTGAATGCCGTCTTGGTCTTGAGCGCGTCTAGTTTTGCTGCCGCATTGGCGCGCGCGGTTCCCGGAATAATTGGCAACTTTCCATAAAGGCCAGCGATGCCATCAAGGCCCGGATCATTCAGCACGTCATTAACCGACCGCTTCATGTCATCCAGAGCCATCATCTTGTTCTGGGTTTGCACAATCGTTGCGGGGGCGTCGAGCGTGCGCTTGGCCTGCCCTTCAGCAACACCTTTCTGGGTCAGATAGGCCGGGGACTGGTAATAATCCTGGCGCGACTGATCGGACTGCTGTTTCTTGTAGTCCATGATGAGCTTGGCCCCATCAGCCGGGTTGGTCATGCCAGCTGTAATCGCCGCCTGCATCACGGTGTCAGGCACGGGGATGGAGTTCCAGTTAGCGTCGGGGCCTGCATAGCCGGGATTTACCGGAGCGCCTTGCTGCTGAGGCATGCCGAGCTGAGCGCCCATCTGCGGAGGAGCCATTGTGGCACCGGGCTGCATTGGAGGCGCAGCGGGAGCCTGTCCCATCTGCGGAGATGGAGCGGCTTGCGCTTGCGGGCCAGCGCCACCCAAGCCCTGCATCATGTCGCCAACCATCTTACCCTGCGCTGCCTGCTTCTTCAGGCCGAAATAGTACCCGGCATAGCCCGTGGGGTCCACGCGCGCGAGGTTCTGTTCTTCGGGCGAAAGTGTGGTGACAAACTTGTCGAAAGCATCCTTGTTGCCCGCATCGCGTTGAGCCTGCTCAATCTGCAACTGAGTCAACTGACGCTGCTGGCCCATGCCAGCAACCTGCTGCGCGGTCATGGCGTTGTTGATGTAGCTATCCTGCGCATCCTGCGCGCCTTGCAAGCCTCCACCGAGCGCTGTGCCGAGCTGCTGCCCGAAGGTGAACGGGACCGCCTGCGGCTTCTGAGACAGCAGCGCAACACCTGCATTGAGCAAGCCGCGCTTCAGTTCATAGTTTCGCATCGCCGCCTGATCAATGCCAAGCGGCGCAAGCAGGCTGTTGGCCGGAGACGAAAAGCCTCCTGCCCCGCCCATGCCGAGCAAGCCGCCCTGAGGGAGATAACCGGATAGTGAATCAAGAAGGCCCATCTGTCACCTCACTTAATCAAGCCGCCGAGGCCAAGCAGGCCGCCTGCAAGCTGACTGAACAATCCCGGCTGCGAGACAGGCGTGGACGTGCTTGTGGTGTTACCGTAATTGCCGCCCGTAAACCCGGCATACTGAGCGAGCTTTTGCGCCGGCAAGTTCTGCGCGTAGTTGTAGCGGTTCACCGCGTCATTCGTTTCCTGTTGCGCCTGCGTCTGCTGGTTCGCGCCCATCTGGAACTGATTGCTCAGGCCCTGCTGGTAGTCGTTCGACAGTGTGCCGGAGCGATCCAAGGCACTGTTCATCATAGAACTGGCGTATGGTGCCCAAGCATTCGTGACAGCGGTTCCCAAAGCGCCTGCGTGGCTGTCTGAGCCGTAGCGGCCTGCACCTTCAAACTGCGAATTTACCTGCGGTAGAACCTGGCTCATGATGTTGCCCAGAACGCCGCTGCCAACAGTGCCGAAATTACCGGAGGCGATCTGGTCATTCTGGCTCATGGCATTTTTCAGCCCGAAGCCCTGCCCGGCAAAGTCATTGGTGCCTGAGATGGCCGAGTTCTGGCCCGCGCTCATCGGCGCTACAGTGCTGCCCGGATAGTATTGCGGGTTGCTGTTCTTGTAGATGTCCTGAGCTGCCTTGAACTGGTCTTTCAAGTAGGGCTGTTGCGCCGTCCACGGTGAAGAAGACGAGGTGGAGGTTGCGTTGGTTGTGCTGGAACCCATGTTAGAGCGCCTTTTCTAATGTTATTCGGGTTGTTTGGTAATTCTTGAGGACGCGCGCCCAGCCTTTTCGGCATTCAGGAAATCGCATTGCATCGCATCCGTTTTCACGCGCCCAATCTTCAAGGCCGCCGAGAAAGTGAATCCATTCGTTCATTCGCGTGCCGCCACAGGTGGCGACATTGCAAAACTTGCGCGAGCCGATGTTCACCAGTTCTGTGAGAAAAGAAGCAATGAGGCGGTCGCCGTCAAAAAGACCCCAAAGCTGCATGGTGCCGTTCTTGACCTTGGAATATGAATCGTCTGCCTGTTGCGGGTTCTCGAAGCCTTGCCTCAGCAGCGGCAGAGCCAGCTTCCAGATCAGGTCAGCCTTTTCAGCGGGAAACCCATCCCACCAGATCAGCCGATCACCGCGTACCAGAACGTGCGATCTGCGTTCGCATTGTTGGCGTGCGTGATCGTAAACGTGCCCTTGCCCCTGTTCGCATCGAGGATGTACATCGTACCGCCGTGATACTCAGTCGCCGCATTGGCCGTGCGCGGATCAAATATGATGCACGACTGGATGGAAGCTCTAATGTCACTGACAACGGTCGTGGTCTGCCCGGTACGCAGCGTGACTTCACCCACGTTCTGCGTCTTGCCCTGCATCACACGAAACAGCGCATCAAACAGCTTGCGGGCATACACTTGCACATCAACCAGACTGCCGAAGGAAGGTGGCGGCTGGAGGTGATTGAACTTCTGGATCGTCACGGCTGCGCGGCCTTGTCGAGAAGGTCTTGCGCTGTCACGTTCGGGGCTTCCTTGGCAAGCTCGGCCAAGCGGGTAGCTTCATCAGCACGGCGCTTGTCCTCGGCAGCCTTCAGATCCTCGCCACGCTTCTTCATCGCAGCGGCTTGTGCTTCAGTCACATCCCAAACAGGATAGCCCTGTGTTGCGAGGGCTTGACGCCACTTGTCGAATGCCGAGGCGTTCGGCTCATCGACTGCTACGTCAAGCCCCGTCTGCGCGTTCAGGAAGGCTTGCCAGTCGTCAGACGAGGCCTGCTCCATGGTCGGGAAATACGGCACGAGCAGCGGCGCTATGTCGGTGCGGTCAATGTTCATCCGATGTAGCCGCCCAACTGGCCCGATGGGAGGTTCTTGTCCCAATAGGATTGTGAATATTGCGGGTAGTACCAGGGCAGCTTGGCCTTGGGGACCGTGACCTGTGTCGGCTTTCCGGTATTCGGATCAGTGACCGTCACCGTAACCGTCTGGTTATGACTGGTTTGCGGCATGAGGTCGGCCATCGTCTGTGCCGTCGTTGCGGGATTGCCATTGGCAAGAGCCGCAGCGAGGTTCTGCCCCAGCGACATGCCATTGCCAGTGCCAGCGGTGGCAGGAGAGATTGGATTGACGTTCGTCGGAATGAGACTCGGATCAATCCCTGCATCCTGCGACGGATCGGGCGTGTTTGGAGCAACAGGCGAAGGAATGGGCTGGGGCGGCGTGAAGGTGGGCGGCGGTGAAACCGGCGGCGTATAGGAGGCAGGAAGAACGCCGGGTGAGACAGGAGCAGCCGGAGCCATCGGTGACGGCACAGGCTGGGCCTGCGTCGGGTCGCCTGCGGTCTGATAGCCGCTATTGCCGAGCAGCGAGGGAGATTGCGGGGCAGCAGGGAAATTCCTAGCAAATTGATTGGCTGAAGCCTGCCGACCGGGCAAGGATGAGTTGCCTGCCGGATTTTCAAATTTCCGCATCCACGTTTGCGTTGCCTGGTTTTGCGACATATCGCCAAGGCTCGCGTAGGTGTCTTTGAAATCACCCGTCTGGCCCGGAAAAGCGCCAGCAATATTGGCGGCGAGGGCTGCGGCCTGCGAGTTGGGATCGTTTGGATTTAGGCCATTCTGGGAAAAGAAATTGCCCAACTGCTGCATGCGTCCCGGACCACTGTTCCACTGAGCCGCACCCCACGAATAGGTTTTGGGCGACCCATCAGGGTTGCGCGTGTCAACATTTGGATCAATCTTTGGGAAACTGCCATTGGACGCGGCACTATCGAGATTCCAAGAATCGCTGCCCGACTTCATATAGGGGGCTAGATTTTCACGCTGCAAGCTGCCCATCATTGCCGCGACGCTTTTGTCGTTGGGCTGAAGGCCATTCAACTGCAATTCTTCCCGCAAGCGATCCGCAAACTGCGTCGTCGGGGTCACGCCGTTTTTGTCGTAGTAGCCCGAGCGCGGATCAGCACCTGTCAGCGATTGGCCCACGAGGCCGTTGTTCTGCGTCCAGCCGGCTGTCGGAGCCACATAGCCCGGAGGGGTGTAGTTTGGCGCACCGAACAGGCCAGCCGGAGACACAGCGCCCGGAGGCGGCGAATTGGCCTGCGATGAATTTGAGTCAGGCGAGCCGCCCGGAATGCCCGGTACGTCATTGACGCTCATGCGGCCCAGCTTGGGTGCAGACGACAGGTTGCCCAGCCCATTGAAGGCCGGCCCAAGCCCTGTTAGTGAGGCCAACGTGCCACGCAGCCCCGCCATGTCGGTATTACCCGCCATCATGCCGCCAAGGCTGTTGATGCCGTGGCTCTGCGTATTGGAGTTGCCTCCGCCTGCATTGTTGCCGGCGTTATAGCCGTGGCTGGCCCCGCTGCTGGGCTGGCTGCGCGTATCGCCACCACCATTATACCCATTCACGCGATGGTCGCCCGCGCTGTCGCTGTAAGAGCCGCCATTTCCGGTGTTGGTGTTAGAGCCGCCAGACCAGCCGGCAGTGATGCCGCCTTTGCCATCAGGCTCATAGTAGGACTTGACGCCAAACTTGGTCTTTGCCCCTGCCCCGCCCAGCAGCTTCAGCATGTGTTCTTCATGGGCATTGATCAGGCGCGGGTGTTCTACCGGCAGTTTCTTGCCGTTCTGGATGGGCGTGACGCTTTTGGGAAGGGTGACGGTTCCGCCGCCCTTTTTGGGTGCAAATCTGGTCATCGTGTCCCTGTCGCGGTGAAATCGGGGTCATCAAGACCCATGGCAAAGTTCCAGTTGGCAGCAGCCGGAATGGTGAGGCGCGCACGGTGATAGCGGGCATTGACGCGAACCGGGCATGTGCCAATCGAATTGACTGTCACCGGCATGGCATCAGTGTAAGTGTCGTCCAGATTGTCACGGCTGCGGACGGTGATAGTCGTATTGACGGTATTTCCGTCGATCATCGGACGCAGTGAGCGCAGCAGGGATTTTCGCCCCGGTGTCAACTGCGTGTCGCCCGTCTCAATCGTGGCAGCGAGGTTTGGCCCACTGAAATATCCCAGCGCCTTCGTGGTATCGAACGCGGCCAGAAGCAAGTGCCCGGAGCCGGTATAGACACGGCTGTCAATCGCATAAGGCAGCGTATCGAGGTTGGCGAAGTTGTCGAACGTGGTGCCTGACTGCGTGGCAGCAGCATAGATAATCTCGACATCGGCTGAAATCTTCGACCATTGCCCGGTCGGCCAGTGATAGCAGAGGATGGTATTCGCGGCGGTCGATGCACCATTGCCCGGATAGGCGAACAGGTAGAGCTTCTTGATCGGGTCAATCGCGGCGCTGCACAGGTAAGGCAATGAAGCCTGGAACTCGGCTTCAAACGTGCGGTCCACCTTGTCGATACCAATCGGCGTGATCTGCGAGCCGCCTTGGATCATGTAAAACCCGTCGTTGGACAGGAAGAACATCAGGTCATTGTAGGCAGCGATAGAACGCTCGACGCGGCAGCCAAGGGTGTTTGCAATGCGGTCGAAGCGGAATACGGTCGGAGGGCCTTCAAAGGCCATGCGGTAGATGGCGCGCTCGAGTAGCACGATGCCAAACTCACCGCCGACAAATCCCATGACAGTGCCGCCATCAGGGAAGTCCTGATAGTCGCTCATGGTAGTGGACGAAGCCACCCAATCAGCAACGTTGTTGATGGCGCTCCAGCGGATGCGGTTCCAGTTGGCCGAACCACGTGCCAGAATGGCGAAGTCGCGCACGTTGCCGGTGAATGAACTGACCGGAGGTGAGCCGGCCAAAGCCGAGAACTTGCTGTCCACGTCAAGCTGGAACACCTGCACGGCATCAACGCCATTCGTTGCCACCACACGGTCGCCGAATAGCGTAAAATCCCACCAGCCATCCGAGGCCGTGGCATAAGCGCCGCCAGATGCGCGGGTGACATCACTCCACGTGGTGCCCGTGCTATCGAGCTTGTAGAGCTTCGTCGCATCGCCACAGAAGTTGTGGATGGTGCCAGACAGGCCACGCACCGAGATGGCACCCTGCGCGCGGGCCGTGAGCGTATTGGAGACGCTTGCAAACCCACTGACCGGCAGGAAGCCAGCCCCTGACGGTGCAACATTCGTCGCCGTGAAGGAAGCATTGGCATTCAGCGCGGCCAGATCGGGTAGGAATGGCGCGAACGGGATCATCAATAGCCCCGGTAGATGTTGAAGGTCTGCAAGCCGGTCATAGCCGGCACATGCAGCTTCTTGTCCGGCATCCTGCGGGCGGTTTCTTCCTGCAGGGTTTCGAAGGCCATATCTTCCAGCCGCTCACAGCGGGCAGCAGCCATGTCATCGAACAGGAGATCGGCATTGAGGCGGCGCTTGGCAGCCTGCCGGATCAGTTCCTCGCCATCGGTCATCCAGGCGTTGGTGTCCGAGTCAGCCGACAGCGCAGCGAACTTGTACTGATAGGCCAGATAGCAGGTGTAGGCCTGATCGGGGTTCGGATAGAGCCGTATCTTCTGCTTGTAATAGGCGTACCAGTAGGGAACGCTGCTGATGTTGCCGTTCTGCTCGGTGTCCATCTGCGGAAAGTCGATGGGGCCAACCGGGCGCTTGTAGCCGTTCACCGCGATCTGGAAGCTGTCGAACGACACGATGTTCGGAATGTCGCTGAGATCGGCAGCGGCGTAATATTCCTGCCCTGCCACCGTCGTCATCGTGCTGGTGGTGCGGTTGAAGAAAAAGCCGGTATTCTCATAGTCAGCAATGGACGTGAGAATGGCGTTCTTGATCTGCGCGACAGACAGGGATGAGTTTGTCATCTCGTCCTGAATGCGCGTGATCATGTCGATATACGTACCGGCCATGTTTTATCCAGTCTGAATCAGGAGTGAGGCAGCCACTTGCCGGCGTTCGCGAGGTACCAATCCACAATCGACTGCATGTCGATGGGATTGGGGACGAAGCCCATTGCGGCCATCTTGGAGCCGTCAAGCGCGTAGCGAAGGTCATGTTTTGGATGTGATGAATGGAAGTCCAGCATTTGATAGTTCAGGGTTTGGCCTGCCGCTGTGGCGATGCGCTGGGCCAGATCGAGATTGTCGATTTCTTCAGCCCCAGCCAGGTTGTATTTCTGACCGGGCTGGCCTTTGTCGAGAAGCAGCAGCACACCCCGCGCCACATCGCTTGCCGTGATGTAGTAGCGCGAACCGGCGCGTGTCTTGTCCTTGTTCGAATGCACAAAGACTGTCTCACCCTTCAGCACCTTGGCGATGGTCATCGGCACGAACTTTTCCGGGTTCTGCCGAGGCCCGATCACATTCATCGTGTGGGTGATGATGACGGGAACTTTGTAGGTATTCTCGTAACTTACGGCTAGTTCTTCAGAACCTGCCTTAGTCGCGGCGTAAGGGTTACCGGAATTGTAGCGGTCGTTTTCCTTGTAGGAGACGCCGTCAGGAGCGGGACCGAAAACCTCGTCTGTCGAGAATTGCAGGAACTTCTCGCATGGCATCTTGCGGGCAAATTCCAGGATGTTGCAGGTCGCCACCACGTTATCGAGAACGAAGGCCATCGGATCAGCGATGGACCTGTCCACATGGGTTCCGGCCGCGAGATGGGCGATATAGTCATGCCGGCCAACTTGCTGCATGACCTGATCGTTCATCGGTGCGCGGAGGTCGTGATAGACAAACCTTACGCGCGGATTGTTGACTGCGCCGATTTCAGCAAGGCGGTTGAGATTGCCCGAGGCATCCAGCCGGTCGATTATGGTAACGGTCCAGTCTGTATCCCGCAGGATACGCTCGACCAGCACATGGCCGATGAAGCCTGCGCCTCCAGTGACAAGGATTGATTTCAAGGCTGCTTGTCCTCTGGATACTTGTCGATGGTGAGAACGCCCAGCCCACACGAATAGGGAATGTGGAAGGCCGGGAAGAAGTGCATGACTTCGTTCCAGAAGCGGTTCACGCCGACGCCGTTTTCGTCATCGATATGCTCGTTGGTGAGGCATACATCGTGGACCAGAACTACGCCGCCCTTCTTCATTTTGGGCAGCCATGCGAAGAAATCACTGTGGATGTCCTGATACCGATGGCCCGCATCAATGTGCAGGAGGTCGATTGAGCGGTCAGGCGTGGCAGCGGCGGCTTCCAGAGAGGTCATGCGGCAGAGGCTCGAGAAGTGGCTGTAATGCTCGGCGTTGTAAGCCGTCACGGTCTTGAATATGTCGTCGCCGTCCTCGTAGTTGGCGTGAACGTCGCCCTTCCATGTATCAACTGCGGTACATTTGGTGTTGAGGCTGTGAGCCTTGATAGACTGGCAGGCAGCGAAATAGCTGAAGCCGTGATGCACGCCGATTTCAACGAATTGTTCCGGCTTCTTGGTAAAGATCAGCCAGTCCATGAAGTGTTCGAGGCCAATCCATGCCGAGGGTGCGTTGTATTCGATGATCATGCCGCAGACCTCGAAAACACAGCGAGGTTGTCTGCCTTGGGCAGGATGTCCTTGCTCTCATCCTCCATCGGAGGGCCGTTGACACCACCAGGCTGCTTCAGCAGGTATTCGTGGAAGTTGCCCTTGTAGACTTGCGGCTGCTTGTCTGGATCCCACTCGTTATGGTCAACGTTGATGTTGGGGATGAGCCAAATCTTGCCGCCCAGATCGCGCCAGTTGCGGCAGAAGGCATAATCCTCGCCCCACCACAGGCCCTTGTAGGCTCCGTGATTGAACAGATCGACAGACAAGTCCCAGATCGGGCCGTAGCACAGGTCAGGACGTCCGCGCATGAACACGTCGATGCAGTTGCGTGTGACCTTCAGGAAGCCGGCTGGCACCTGTGAGGCTTCGAGACAGCCATCCTCGCGCATCACTGTGGGCCTGCCCTGCTCGTCTTGCAGAACCTTGCCCATGTAGTTGATCTCGGTCTCAGGCTGCTTGCAGCGGTAGGTTCCCGCCACCACATCACCCGGAGTCTGGATGAGCTTGACGAGGGCTGACGGTTCCCAGCTCACATCGTCATCGAGAAACACAATGATGTCAGCGTTGGCCTTGAGCGCAGCCTTCAGGCATGTGGCGCGGGCAGCACTGATATAGGGATTGCCCGTCTCGGCGCACATGGCATGTTCGTATCCTGCGGCTTCAATGAGCGGCAGACTGTCCTCAAGAGCCTTGAGAAAGGCAGGGTGAGGTTTCTTGCGTGTGGGAATGCAGAATACGACTTTGAATGTCATGTGACCCTGTTTGATTGTTGAAGGGAAAACGGGGCCACCAAAGCAGCCCCGCGATTGATGCTGTTAAGCGCCCTTCCACAGGCCGAGGCCGGTCAGCGTGGCGGTGACTTCCACAATCCATGCGGTCAGAGAGGCCGCGATGGTGATGTTGGAAGAAACAGACACGACCGAAGCGGCCTGGATGGAGTTGGAACGCTGGGAAACCGGCGTGCCGCCATACATCGCAATAAGGTCTGCGGTAGTCTGGCCGACGGACGTTCCGCCGGGATTCAAGTCAGAGAGAAATTTACCAATAGCCATTGGGGTTATCCTTGGATGAAGGTTGAAACGGAGGGAGGGGGAGCCGAAGCTCCCCGCTCACGACTACGCGGTGGAGTTCGAGGCAACGCGGCAAGCCAGTTCCGGGCGCAGCGTCTTGTAGCCATACAAGACGTCGATACGGGTCGGCATGCGGTCGTTGTTGATGTCGTACTGCTGGAGCATACGGATCGAGATGCCGTCCTGGTTATCGCGGCCCGAGAAGTGCAGCCCGTTCGGCATGATCAAGTCAGCCGTGGCGAGCGTGAAGGCGTCACGATGGAACAGGAGCATTTCGTCACGGATGCCCGACGCGCCGCCCACCTTGGTGATGGCCTGCGAGTTGGTCGGAGAAGCCGTCACGTTCTGGCTTGCGCCAGAGGTCACGATCGACGGAGAGATGTTGATCGTGGTGCCCGAGGTGGCAACGTCAGCGGTCACAACGAACTGTTGCAGAACGCCAGTGTCGGCCTTGGTTTCCGGGTGGCAGCGGTTGCAACCCACGAAGGTGATGATGTCACCAGCCTTCAGGGTCTTGGAGGAACCGTTGGTGACGGTCACCGAGGAGCCGGTTGCACCCGACTGGTTCACCGTAATGGTGCCCGAGGCGGTTTCCGTGCCGGAGGTGAACTTCGGAATGATGGTCGATTCCTTGAAGCCGAAGCCGGCGGCGTAGCCCATCAGGCCTTCTTCATACTGTTCCTTCAACTGAGGACCAGACTGGAAGAGAGCTTTCAGAACGTCCACGAGATCGACGTTGTTCTGCGTCGGCATCACGGCGGTCAGGTCACCCGGAGGCACCAGAGAGTCCACCAGCTTCTTGCGGCCATTCAGCACGGTCGCGAAGGTCAGCGAGGACGTGATGGTGGACTGCGCGGCGGTCTGGTAGATGTCCTTGATCATCGAGAACGCGTCGTTTTCGATGGCGGCGGCGAGAACCTTCATGGCCGGCTGGATGTAACGCTGGCTGAACTGGTCGATGGTCAGCGTCAAGTCCTGCGAGGTGAAGTTCATGTCGACACCCTTCTGGGTGTTGACGGTCAGCGTGGTCGAGGGTTCGGTCGTATCCTGCACGTTCATCACCGCGCCGTTACGAACCGTGTACTGGTTCGGCTTGCGGATGGTGAGGGTCGAACCGATCTTCGCGCCGGTCTTGGCGAACGAGGAATCGTATTCGGTGTTGATCGACTTGATGAAGGGGAGGCTGGCGTGAAGAACGCGCAAGGTCTCCTTCGTGATAATGGTGGGAGTAAGAAGGGTATTTGCCATTTTGGCATGTCCTCAAGGGATAGGCCCTCGTCATCACGACGGGTCCGTGGTTGGGTTTAGCGACCGCGTTTGCGGATCGACTCCTCACGCCATTTCGTAAATTCGGCCATGCTCATGCGATTGGGATCCTTGACGGTCGCCTTCGACTTGCCTGACTGGATTGTGGGAACGGGTTCGGCGCTCACCTTTGGTGCGGTGGCCGCTGCTTTCTGCTTTTTGAGTGACTCCAGGCCAATGCGGGCGAGGTTCAACGTCTTGATCATCAGAGGATGCGTGGTGTTTCGGAGTTCTTCGTCCGAGTACCCGATCTCTTTGCCAAACTTGGTTAGACCTTCGCGCGTTGCTGCGTCGAATTTACCTGCCCATCCTTTTTCAGGATCGGGCTTGCTGAGTGCTTCGATGGCTTGGCTAATCTGGGTCGCAGCACGCTGCTCCTGAATAGCTCCAATCTCGGCTTTGCGGCTCTCAACGTGTCCGCGAAGATTCTGGTGTGCGCTTTGCAGCTGCACGAGTTCCGCCATGGCGGCGTTAGCCGCCTGCGGGTTCTGCGCCTGCCAAGCCTGCCAGTCTACTTGCTGGAGCTGGGCGAGACGCTGTTCCACGCCCGTAAGCTGGGCCATTTCCTTGCTGAGTTCGAAATTGACCTGCTGTTCACGCTGGAACGTCTGCAACTGGGCTTCATAGGTCTTGCGAACCTCGGCTGCCTCCTGGAAGCGTTTGGTAACGCCTGCTTCAAGGTTTTCAGCCTTCGCAATGATCGGGGCAAGTTCCTTCGGGATCGAATACTTCTTGCCGCTGAAGTCCACTTCCTCAAACTCAGGCTCCGGGGATTCGCCAGCGTCGTCTTGGGGTTCAAGACTGTCAGGCTCATCGGCTTCGGGGGCTTCATTCGGGGGCGTTTGGGGAACCTCCTGCGCGATGGTTGGCTCAGGGGTAGTTCCGGGTAGTTCTTCCATGTATCACGTCCTTGCGGGGTGGTGATTGGATGCCGAGCGTCATCACGACGCTTGGATCAAACTGGCGGGATGCCAGAATTTGTTAGGCGACACCGAGACGGCGGCGATAGCCGTACATGCTGATGGCGACGTTGGTATTGCCCGAACCGAAGGTCGGGACAGATACCGTAATGGCTGTGTTCTTGGCCGCTGCCTGAATGGGTTCCGGGAACTGCACGACCAGCGGCTGGATCGAGACAGTCACGCCGGCAGGAACAGGCACGATATAGGTCTGCGTGCCGCCCAGAACGCCCGCAACGGTCAATTGCACCACAGATGCAGCAGTGGCACCTGAACCGGTGAGCGTGAAGCCTGAAATGAAATTCATCACATTGGGATCAGCCGCAAAGCTCGCCGAACACGTACCGGCAGCCACGTTGCCGCTGGAGGCGCTCTCAACGGCTGTGCCGTCTAGGAAATCATCATAATAAGCCATGGATCAGGCTCCTTTGGGTGTGGAAGGCACAGGCTTGGGCTGCGGGTTCATCAGAGAGTGGGCTTGCGCCAGTCCCACGATGCGTTTGGTTTCGGCGTCGTAAGCGTCGATCTGGAGAGCGCCCGCGTTTTGGAGGGCTTCTGAATATTGGTCTGGTCCGAAGCCGGGATCAGCGACCTGCGGTTCCGGCATCGCGTTCTGGACGGCGTGCACGGCGGTGACTTTCTTGAGTTCAACGTCTTTCTTTTCCAGTTCGAGGGCGTGGACCTGGTCCTTGATCTGGCTCTGGGCCTTCAGGACCGAGTTCTCCTGCGTGGCCTGCTGGACCTTCTGCTGGAGCATGCCGATCATCTTCTGGCCGTCCTGCATCATGCTCTGGACTTCAGGCGGCAAGCCTCCGGCAGCTTGCGGGGGCAGCATGGCCTTGAGGCGGTCGGCAATTTCCTCGCCCTGTGGCCAGTCGAGTTCCTTGACGAAGATGTCGCCCACGACAGGCGCTGCCTGCGGGAAAGCCTTCAGGAACGCCATCATTTCCTGCGCGATCTGCTCGCGGCGGGTGGTGAAGCTAGGACCGGTATCGACCACAATGTCATACTTGCCCACGCCAAGATCGTAGATGTGTTCCTGTCCATTTGGATGGACGAGTGGCTGGGCATTGGCACCGTGCATTTTCTGCTGTGGCGTGGGCATGGGAGGCTGTGCCGGCTGGCCTTCGGGGCGCGGCCCCTGCTTCACAGTGGTTTCCGTGCCATCGTCGCCCAGGATGCGGATCACTTGGCGGTTGGAATAGACCAGCGGAATAAGATCGGTGAGGACAACGCCCACATGCCGGATGGCGCGCGAGAGGTTGTCCTGAATGTGATAGGTCGATACATCGCCTTCATGCTTGCGGCTGTTGATGGCAACGCCGGAGGTCTCATTGGAGCGATTGCCAAGGCTGGCATCGTACATGCCAATGATGGCCTTCATGTCATCTACGGCAGCCATGGCTTGCTGCATCGAACCGGCAGCGCCTGTCGAGTCAATCGGCTGACGCATGGGGGGCTGCTTGCCCTTCTTGTACTGGACATAGGACCAGTTCTCAGTGTTGGCGGTCTGCCACTTCTCGGTATCAACGTCGAAAGCGCCTTCTTCACCAATGAAAGGCATGCGCGGGGCCAAGGCGACAACCTCGGTTGCCGTGGTGCGCCAGTAGTTGTGCATCCGCATGGCATCCATGGCGTGATGGGTCAGCGAGAAGAAATGGCGCTTGCCCTCAACGTTCACTTCCTCGCCATAGACGGGAATGATCGGGATATAGCGGCCTGCCCAGTCGTTCTCCTCCAGAACTTCAGCGCCGGTCATGATACGCTGCGTGACCTTATGAGACTTGGACAAGCGGGAGCTTTGGACCGTGATGCCCATCTGCATGAAATAATCCATGCCGGCCTTGTACTGATCTTCGCCTACCACCTGCCCATTACTGAGCAGCAGGATGGTGCGTGGCACTTCCTCGCGGGACCAGCTTTCGGCAATGAGGATCTGGTTCTCCTCGCGCCACGGCATCTTGAGCGAGTCATAGCCGCTGGAGGTCCAATCAACCTGCTCTGCGCCCTTGTACTTGCCGTTGAAGTCGTCAATCGTCATCAGGTCGGTGACGAAAGCCTTGTTCCATTCCGAGCTGTCAGCACCCTTGGCAAACGGATCGCCATAGACGCTGAAGGGATTCTCCACGGCCTTGATGCGCAGGCCCTTGTCGAACGAGTCATCAAACTCGTATTCGATGGCAACCTGCAAATAGCCAAAGCCCATGGAGGCAGCGAAATCAACCGCCGTGTCATAGGCAATGTCAGCCTTGGACTGCGTCTCGATAGTCTTGATCAGGCCCTTGTAGACATTGGCCGTGGCAATATCGGCTCCGCTATCCACGGGTTTGACTGTGATTTGCGGACGGTTCATGCGGCTGTCATTGACAACCTGGCGAATGAAGGCCGGCGCATGGTTGAGCGTCAACACAGGACGCTGTGCCAGAATGCGGTCCTGCTTGATCTTCTCAGGCCACTGGTCGCCGAGGCGATTGAAGCGCAAAGACTCCAGCGCCCGGTTGCGGTTTTCGGTTTCCGCTTCTACGGCAGCTTCAAAGGCTTCGACTTCATCTTCGAGAATGTCTTTATCGGCCAATTTGTGGTCCTTAATCGCTTCACAGCGATGAATGGTGGTGGGATTATGCCATCCAGCTTCCTGCACCGTGATAGGTGCGGTGAACTACCTTGCGTGCTATCTCGGGCGCTTCGTAAACAACTGCGACAAGGCCGGCTGCATCCGACGAATGGCTTGACCAGTCATGGTCAGGGCCGAGGCCGATGTTCCGCGTCTCGTCCACTTTCTCATGATACCAGCCCAAAGCATCAAGGCCGCCCTGAGTTGTATCGGCGTTGAACCAGCAGAGCGGGAACACGCGCCTTAGAGCTTCCACTCGGAGCATGGCAGCGCCAGCGCCTTGGTTTTCGATCACATCAACATCATAGCCAGCGTCCTCGAACGCCGATTTGTATGAAATACGGTAGACATCTCCGGGCTTTGAACCGTCATGTGGCAGCACGACCTTGGCGCGGTCTGGCTCGTATTTGTTGGCACGCATCCAATTGAGGTGATGGCCTACTTCCTGACCTTGCGCCTCGTAATGATTGAGCCAGCGAATTTCACGCCCTACAAACTGCACTGCCCAGAACACGAAGCTGTCTGAAAGACGGCCAGTGCCACCAATATCAGCAACAAGCCGAATAGGAAGCAGCGGGTCAGCGGCAACACGGCCAATGCGGCCCTGAAGCTTGGCTTCAGCCAATTGTTTGGCGTAGTAGGCCCCGGTCAGCACGGTGGCATATTCGCCTTCCCATGTGTGGGGGTATTGATCAGGCTGCGAACGCAGGCAGTCGAGCCGCTCCTGTTCAAGCACACTGGGGAACCACGGATTATCTGACCAGTTGGCCCTGACCGTTACAGCGTCGGTCGGCACTTCCCTGCCCCGGAGCATCACATCGACTGGGTCTGTCTTGCGCCTTGGGTTCCAGCTGAACCAGATTTCCGAGTTATCCTTGCGGATTGTGGGGCGCAGAAGCTGCAACGACCGGGCGGACAGGCTTTGCGCCTCCTCCACCCATGCCACGTCGATACCTTCGAGCGACTTGATGGATTCAGCCGTGTGATCGGCCATGCCCTGAAAGATGATCAGGCCGTCACCTGGCGTCTGGATGACCTCGCGGAATACCTTGAAGCCGTCTGCCTCGCCCAAACCGTATTTAGCCAGCTGGTCCTCTATGAGGCGCTTGGCGCTTTCCTTGAGGGATTTCTGGACTTCACGGATGCATACGCCGCGAAAGCCCCGTTGGGCCATGGCATATTCAGGCAGGAGGCCTGAGAAGAACTGTGACTTGCCCGAACCGCGTCCGCCATATGCACCCTTGTAGCGGGATGGCTTAATCAGAGGGGCAAAGACGGGAGCGGTTTCAATTTGAAGCGTTGACAATCACGCGCTCGATGCGGTGGATCATGTTGATCGGGTTGTCGTCCTCGTCGCCGCCGACAATGGACTGGGCTGGCTTGCCGTCGAGGCGATCTGCAATGTCACGAATGGCTGGCACGTCGCCGTCAAGGGCTGTCTGCACATGCTTTGTTGCCATCTTGTCGAGATAGGTCTTGCCGGCGGGCATATCACCTTCCTCGCGCATCAGCACCCGAAGGAGAGCTTCCTTGTATGGCTTTGCCTTTGCCCTGCCGCCTGGATTGCCAGATTCACCCGGTTGAAATGCCATTGAGTTGAATGCCTATCGGTTTGAACTCCCGCATGAAACGGGGTCGTTCGGTGGTGTTATTGTCCTGTCCCGTACAGTGATGGGAAGGGTGGGAATTGGCAGCCCGTTAGCTCGCTCGGCTTGGATTCCGAGCATATTACCCATGCGATCCAAGAAAAGTATTCGCACGACTTATGTCCGCGACGGGCCAAGCGCGGGTAGAGTGTCTACTCGTTTGTGAACTCTAGATGCTTGCGTTCGGCAGCGGCGGCTAAGCGGACGTTTGCCAGCAATTCGTTGCGGTCAAGCTTTCCGTTTATGGCCTTGGTGGCATGGACGCCGTTATAGACTGCCTTGAAGCTGCCGCCTGAAGCGTTGTTCAGATCATCAACCAGGCGCTCACGTCGGGGAGCCTCTTGCCAGAAGAAACGCATTACCGAGCCTCAGTCATTGGTGAACTCTAGATGCTTTGGAGTGAAGCCGGAGGTGGACTTGTGACGGTTTTTCGCCTCGCCCCATGTCATCTGTTTGCCGCCCTCGACCGTAACCATCTGGTCATCGCTAAGATGCGCGACGGGCATGAAAGGTTCGTTTCTACCTTGCGGCATCTGAACGCTGCCAGAGAACCACCAAGAGCCATCGGCTAGTTTGTACATTCCCATCACAGCATCCTTTGAATAGGGTCAGGAAGGGTCTCTGAGCTACCGCCGTTTGCAGCACTTTGGAACGGCGTTTGTGGCACAACTCACATGTCCATGGATTACAAGTCCACCGCTCGTGTTGACCTTCAACCTCGCTGCAGGCTGTTCCTGATTTAGTACCCGATCACCTGCACATGCCCTCGTGTCGCTGGAATCTCTGAGACTGTGAGCGTGGGGCTGAGAGGGATCGGGTGTTGGAATGGGGAGCCGCAGGAGCCGGACTTGAACCGGGCATCTCCGCCTCAAATACGGCGGTGCACTATCTTGTGCTATCCCACTGCATCTCGTCTGCCTTTCGGCAATATCTCTCACATGCGCGAAATGGGAATCCCCATATCGAGGTCCAAGGTGGTCGGCGCGACCCCGAAGGGTTGCCATACGTCTTAGCAGTGATGCAGGTTCACCGGACTGGACGGCCTGCATTTACCATGCCTTGAATCTGCTACGCTATTGCTAAAGCGTTAAGGTTCACGTGGCACATCAAGTGCCACCCCATGCTTGAACTTGTACCCCTTGCCTCGCAGTGAGGACATCAGGACGCGGATTGATCCCGGTGTGGACTCGAGCTTGTGAGCGAGTTGCTTGATGGGGATGCAGGGCTCGCCCAGGAGCATCGCCACTATGCGTTCCTCTGTCTTGGTGAGGTGGGTCATTGAGCGGCATCGTCCACGCCGGGCATAGCTGGGCCATCAAAAGCCCTGATCCTTGCCGTATCTTCGGCCCAACGCTCATTCCACCATGGATCTCCGGCGTCAGGGCGGAAAATCAGTGTATCGTCGCCAATCGTCTCAGGCCAAATCTTGTGAGCAATTTCTTCAATGCTCATTCGGTGATATGGCTCCCACGGTAAATATGCGATTGACCAAAAATCATCGTCACATCGCACACCAACCCCGCCTTCCAACATCCAGATATTGGTAGACGGGGGAACAAGCTCACGATTAATGTCCATATCGTGAAATGGCCGCTTACTCCACTTTATGGCGTAATGGGGTTTTGTAAATCTCATGCCGCCTGCCCCATCGTTCCCGCGCCAAACAATTCGCTCTTGATGTCAGCCAGTGCATCGGGCGTGAACTTCACCGTGCGCTTCTTGAGCTTTGGCGCATCCTTGTTCGCCATCGTGCGTTTGCGGACAGTTTCATTCCATTCTGCTACGGCGCTTTGGAAGGCCGACATTTGCGGCTCAGGAATCCGCCAAGGATTGCCGGACGTGTCGGACAAGGGGCTGTCCTCGGTGTATTTGGCCTCGGTCGCCTTCATCCAGGTATCCTGACCTCGGATGAACACGATGCCGGGGATCAGTGGGACCTCATAGGCTTCCCGGCGCTTGGCGTGCTTGGAAGCCCTGCGCTGGCGTAGCTCCATGGGAAGGAAGTAAATCAGGTTGAACCTGTTGAGCGTGCGCCCGACAGGGAGTTCTCGCCCGGCTTCATAGCCAAGTACAGTCCATGTGGATGAGTTCATATTTTGCCCGCTTTGCCCGTTGAGTTGTGTTATTCGCCGCGCTCGATCTTGTCGGCTAAAACCCGTAATTCACGCTGTGTCTCATCGCGCTCGACGTATTGAGCAGCCCAACGCACCCCATCTGCCTTGGCCTTGCCGAGGGCGGCGAGCACGTATTGCTTTTTCACACAACAAATGCCGTCGCTGTCTGCCCATTCATCAACAATCTCATCAGCCCAATCGCTCATCCTTCCCTCCCTTGTGGTGGGGTGGGCGTGATTTTTACCATCCGCCTGCCCTTGAAAACGTAGTCTGAGAGTTCGCCGTTCTCAGGTAGTGCGTAATCGAAAATGAACGACGCATCTTCCGGGTCCATATTTTTGCCGATCTCAGCGCGGCACGCCAAAACCATAGCATTCATGGTCACGCGCAATTCGTCCGGAGGAAGATCAAACCACTCACCTTCGAGCCGCTCGGTTTTGTGGTATGTGTGGAGCAGTTTCTCTACGTGTTCGGCAACCGAACGCCAAGGGAAGCGAAGCGCGTAGTACACGCCAAGGCGATATGGCGATGCGGTCTGGAGTTGCTGGACGCGGCGGGGAATATCCTCGGCAATGCCGATTTTGCATGGTCCTTGAAATTCGCCACCCACAAAAGGCGCGATGAGATAAACAAATGTGATCGTGAGGTCGTCGTTGTCGGTCATTGAGCCTCGCCTGACCTGCCTGGGTTAAACATTAAGCCGCCCTCCATTCTTTCCATTCGGAACCATCGCTAGTCTCAAGCAGATTGGCCGGCACCTTGCAATTTGGTTGCTGTGGCATTGGACCCCAGTTTTGAACGTCCCATTGCTTGTGAAGCCGGGCGGTTTGCAGGCGCTTCTGCCACGCGGCGGTGTCGATGATCGATTGGCCCTGCGAAGGACGATCTTCGACAATCACTCGATCAAAATAATTCCATCCCTTGATCGAACCAGGACGTGCCTTAGTGAGCATCGCCTTGATTTTCGGAATGATGACTGTCTTGAGGTCAAGACCGCTTTGAACGAGTTGCCATATTGGTGAAACGTCCGGATTGGCTGCGACAGGGTGTTTATCGATCCCGGAAATGCTACGCAAAGCCACCTCCATCTTTTCAAATTCTCCAGCGCTGGAAGGATGATGATTGGGATTGGGATTGGGATTGGGATTGGGAGCATTGCCTTCGCTCTGGCTCTGGATGCGTTCGCTTGTTGGCTTGGATGCGTTCGCATCGTTTTCCCACCTGCGTTCGGCTGACTGCCTCGCCTTCACGCTCTTTTCGCGGGCTTTGGCAATCTCATCTTCACACCTTTGGTGCACCCAGCCGTGTTCGCCTTTGGCGAAGTATTCACCTAGCACAGCGTCAACGGCGGCACGTTGCTCTTGGGAGGCTGCACGGGTGAGCCTGTAGACGGCCCGTTGGTCGAGCGGAATCGACTCTTCGCGGGTGTAATACAGGTCCAGTAATCGGCGGTAGGCCAAGTCCTCTTCCCAGTTGAGATGAGCAGTGGCAGCGGCGTAATCGCCAATATGGAAGGCGTAATAGTTCATTGCTTGTCCCTCACAGCCGAACAGGCAATGTCACAATTCAATTCAAGGATTGGGCACGGCCCGCCACGGTGCTTGGCAAAGATCACCTCCAGGTCATCCTTCACCTTCGCCAACTGATCCTTGCGCTCGATCTCGTCGCTCATGTCGTCGCATTTCTTGCGCTCAAGGTAGTAGGCGGGACGATAGGTAAACATCACCACGTCAGCATCTTGCTCGATGGAGCCGGACCAGCGCAGATCAGAGAGCGATGGACGCTTGTCCTCGCGTTGCTCACTGCCACGGTTCAACTGCGCCAGTGCTATGACGGCGCAATTCAGATCCTTCGCCATCGCCTTCAGGGCAATGGAGATTTCCTCTGTCTCAGCAACCTTGTTGCCGGAATAGCGTTCGGAGGCCCGCATGAGGCCGATATGGTCAATGCACACCACGTCAAGCTGCTTGCCGTTCGCCTCAAGATGCTGCTTGGCCTTGAGACAGTAGGACCTGATCTGGGCCAGTGTCAGGCCCGGCCGATCATTGATGAGGAAGGGCAGCTTCTCCAGCTTGTGCTGGGCTGCAATTATCGCTTGAAGCTCGTCGTCCTTCACCTCGCGGCGGCTGAGGCGCATGTATTCAACCCGCTTTCCGGCAGACAGCGCCACATCGGAAGCAACCCGTTCCCCGATCTCGCCGGCAGTCATTTCCAGCGAGAAGAACAGCACATTGCCGCCCTTTAATGCCGTTCTGATCAGCCACGAGGTTGCTACAGTGCTTTTTCCCATACCCGGGCGACCGCCCAGCACATAGTAGCGACCGCGCTTCCAAGTCCCGATCACCTCGGCCAAAGCCTTGGATCCGGGATAGACGCCAGTATCCGGCAGCACCCCGTTCATCGCCACATCGTTCAATTCGAGCGTGAGCGCGTCCACGGCGTCATGCAGTGAGAATTCATGCAGGCGGCTGGCACTGAGACCTGCCCTGTCAACAACGCCTGAAATCGCTTCTATGGCATTCCTGGCAATGCCTTCTGCCGTCTCGCCATTGGGCGTAGTGGCAGACTTGTAGAGGTCATTGGCATGGGAGGCCAGTTGACGAAGCGAGAAGTCATCCTTGATCTGCCGTGACAGGTGGGGAATGGAGGCCGGCACGTTGGCATTGGCAGCGAGATTGGCAAAGAACTGGCTCGCAGGAATGCCAAGCTCGGCAAAGGCTTCGTCTGCCTTGAATTGAGCGGCGATGGATAGCGGTACAATGCGACCCAGCGCTGCCTGCTTCTCAATGGCGGCAAAGATGCGCTGGAACAGCGGCTCAACGAAATGTTCAGCCGTCAATCCCTCGCAGGAACTAATCCTCCCATCATTGAACAACAGCGTGGCAAGCAGGGACATTTCCACGTCCAAGCTGCCGGCGACGTTCTGGGGTAGTTCCTTTTGGAGGGCGAAGCTCAAGCGCATTCCTTGTCGATAGAACCCTTCGTGCGGATTCCGTCTGTACGGCGGATCAGCGCCACTTCGTCACGAATGCGATTGAAGCTGAGATTGAATTCTTTGCTTAACGTCTCCGAAATCAGACGAATAGTTTCGCCTCGGGCAAGTCGTTTCCGAATTGCAACCCGGCATTCTTTTGGCATGATTGCGCGATTGCCCTGCAAAGTTGACGCCTGGCTAGCGTGGCGCGGGATGAAGTCATGCTTCACCCGATCTTGGATGAAAATATCCTTCGCCATATTATAACGGAGGAACGTGCCGTTTAGCTTCGCCGCAATGTAAGCTTCCGTTGTTTCGCTCATGCCGCCTCTCTCGAACAATTTGCCGTGACGAATGCAGCAGCATCATCTACCGACCGCAAAACCCACACTGGCCATAACTTCACAAAATCCTTCTGATCCTCAGTAAGCTTGCCTTTGCCAGTCTTGCATTCGATCAGGTGAATGCGCCCGCGCACCAGGCACAGGGCGTCCGTAGGCTTGTCAGTCGGATAGATCAGGCAGCCCATGGATCTGAGCGCCGCAAAAATTGCCGGCTCAGACTTGTCACGCTTGTTGGCATAGCGGCGAAGGCTCATGCAGCACCATCTAGGCAGTGCGTTGCTGAATGTCTGTTCTGCCAAACAGAGCAAAGCGCAGAATTGTTGACGGAGACAGAGGCGCTTGGTTCTTCCGAGGGACGCAAGCCAACTGTCTCCGTATCCCGTGCGGTATCGCCGGGAATGGGTGCGGGGAAGGCCGGGAGGGTAGCCTCCCCCGCTGGCGTGGCCTGAGTGTCATTCTCAGCCTCCGCGACCTGTTCCAGGCACAGGGGAGGAACCGGAACAGGGATTTGTGCGCCAGAGAAGGACATCGGCGGATGGCTCCCCTCTGGCGCGTCACGGCCTGTAAGCTTGGCCGGGATTGGGGTGATCATTCCTCGCCTCCCATTTCAACGGCGAACACAATGGCTGCCACTACAAGGGGGACAGCAATCCAGAGAGTGGGGATGATGCCTATGGCGAGGGTCATGGACGCTTCTCCACGCAAACCGCGTAGTGCCAAGTATGGTCAGAGCCTTCCAGCTGCACGAATGCATCACCAGCGGCTTTGCACGATGCAGCGCTTGTAAACCCGTCGATATGGTCCACGGCTGGGGAATATGAATACCCGGTGCCGTACAACCACAGTATCAAAGTCCACGTGCTCATTTCACTGCCCTCGCCTCTTGAATCTTCGCCAATAAACTTTCAGCCTCAGCCATAAGGCTCTTAATGCCAGCATCTGCGCTCCCCCTCGCAATCTCGGTTTTCAGGTACTCAACGTCTCTCCTCACAGACTGCTCAACGGTCGAGACATAAGCCGCGTGAACACGCGCTATCAGTTCGCCCGCAAGTTTCTTCGGTTGCCGATATTTCAGTGACCATTGCTGCCAGTAGTCCAAGCCGTACTTGGTTTGGATGCGGTGCATGGCGCTTTCAGTGTCTACCGATCCGCGCATTTCGCGGGCAAGCAAGGCGCGGTACTCACTCGAAATATCAGTCATGGTCTCACTCAAATTCTTTTTGCAGTTTTGCAATTCGATCTCCGTCATTCTCTGAATTGCGAGTTGCAGAGATTGACGAAACGGAGATTGCGGAATGTGCGTTGTGGATTTTGCGAATGAAAAGCGGCGACGGGCGCAAACCCGCCGCCAAGGTGTCCGACACGATGAGGCGCACACGAAACCACAAAGCGCCAATGCCGGATTCAGGGATATCGGGAGCGTTGTTCAACTGCTGATGAGCGAGATTGCGCGCGGGCGCTAAGTTGCCCCCTCCCCTGCGCGTGTGCCGGCTGCCTTGCCCGAGGCGGTCGGCTTTTGCTTGGAATGGGGTCATGAAGCTTTAAGCTCCGGCTGGAACCGCCTGTAGAACTCCGCCTGCCTAATCACCGCTTCTGTCTGCTGAGCTTGAATTTGCTGCTGCAAATGGATCATCGGGAGAACATGACGCTCGCAATACCAAAGCGCCTTGATTGCTGGAGACACGCTCTTGAAGGAATTGATCTGGGTGTCTTCCCTCATGCCGCACCGCCGAAAATGTCCGGGCGCAGCTTGGCCTTGGAGATTCCAGTGATTTTGACAATGGCGGGGACGCGCTCAATCGGGATGCGGTCCCATTGGTAGATCGCATGACGAGAAATGCCCAATGCAGTTGCCAGCTTGGGGACGCCCCCAGCCGCCGAAATTACATCCGCCTTCACGTCGCGTTTTATAACCATGCCCAATGTTAAGCACGGCTTACCCCATGTCGTCAAATAAAATCGTCAGCCAAACTTACGGTGACACTTACCATGTAAGCCCGCATGGTGCCGAAACCATGAGTGAACTCGGAGACTTCTTGCGCAAAGCGCGCGAAACGCTGGACCTGACACAGACGAAGGTTGGCGCGCCGCTGGGTATATCCCGCAATGCGGTAGCCAACTGGGAAGCAGGTAGTAATGCCCCAGACATTAAACACGTTTCACAATTGGCCTCGATACTTAAGGTTGATCGTGACAAGCTTCTAAAGCTGATTGAAGCAGAAAAAAACGTTGATATTCAGCCCCATCCTATAGAGTTAGCCGTGCAACCCGGCACACTCTTTACTGGCAAGCCGGATCTCCCCGTTTACGCTGCAGCTGAAGGGGGAGCTGGAGCCATGATCATCACCTGGGACCCAATAGACTATATCCATCGGCCATCGCACCTTATGAATGTCAAGGGTGCGTACGCTATCTACGTGGTGGGGGAAAGCATGGTCCCGCGATTCGAACCCGGCGACGTTGCTTTCGTGAACCCTCATGTCCGCCCCCGCCCCGGCGACGACATTGTATTGTTCAAGCAAGACGGCAACGGAACCACGGTCGGTCTGATAAAGCGCCTCGTGCGCGTCACTTCTAATGAATGGGTCGTGCTGCAGTACAACCCGGAAAAGACTTTCCCGATGCTGAAGACAGAATGGCCCGAGTGCTATCTGGTCAAAGGCCGGGTTTAATCCTCTGACTTTTCAAGGCAAATTCAAAGCACTGTAAAATAGTAAGCGGGAACGACAGTTTGGCTTACGATTTTTGTTGCGGCATGAGGTAAGTTGTGCTTACCTACGTCCCAGACACAACGGGAGCCGACAATGCAAATCACCTCCGAAAACCCACTGAACCGCCTACAGGCCCAACGCGCCCAGCAGTACCGTAAGCTTCAGAAGGCTGAATGGGAAAGCGAGAAGGCCGATCTCTGCGCGTCGATTGACACGCTTGATGCAGAAATCAACGCGATGAAGGCGGGGGTGCGCTAATGGCCCTCTCATTCGTTCAGTCAAAAGCCTGCCAAGCCCAGACGCGCGCAATGTCGGCGGTCGAGAGGCTGACCGTCGTTTTTTCTGTGCAGGATGACATTCTCGACAAGCACCGCCTCGAAGAAGCGAAGCGCAACTTGCTTGAGGCGCTCGGCTCCATCGAAACCGCCCTGCACTCTCTCAACGCTAAATCAGATGAGGCCGCGTGATGTACGACAAGCCCTCCAAGCCTTCCGTCTACAAAGACCCAACTGAGGTCGATGAATTTTGCGCACGCCTCAAGGCCAAGGTCGTTGCCCTCATTCTTGCCGAGGACAAGGCGTTTTCTGGTGGCCACATTTTCTGGGCCAAGGAAATGAATGACGTGGTGAGCGAGCTTCTCTCCGAAGGCGCTTACGACTACCGCAAGGATGCAGAGCGCGAACAGGAGCAGGAATCCAACCGCCGCTATCTCAACAGCACACGCGCTGGCCGTGCAGCCAATCGCTTTGATGCCCTTCGTGGAGAGATAGCATGAGTGGGCAACACGAAGAAGCGGGCATAGACCTTGACAGGCTTGTGGCTCTCGCTGAGGCGGTGCAGACCGAAACTTGGAGGGACGGAAACGAAGCCTTGTATGTGGGTGGCCCGGATACCGCTCACGGCAGGCCGTGGGCAGGAACCGTTTTTGTGGGCGGCGACCGTCAATGCTTGGTGTGCATGACGTGGGCACCGGAGGCTGAGCAAACTGCAAATCTTGCTAGGTTCATCGCCGCCGCAAATCCGAAAACTGTTCTAGCCCTTGTCGCCGAAATAACTGTCATGGCGGATGATCTAGGAACTTCTGCGAGAGAGATCACCAGCCTGCAGTCAAAGCTGAAAGAGGCTGAGGCGAAGGCTCTAAAGATGTCGCCCGTTTGCGATGAGATAACCCGCATAATGGAGGTGTACGACGAACAGATGGAGAAGTCTGGATACGTTGATACGCCCGGAGGTCTCGAAAACATGGGAGATGTCTGGCGTCTCTTAAAAGATTGGCGCGGCTACCTTGTCAAGGACACCCCCCATGCTTGAACTGTTATTGATCTTCGCCGTTCCGCTCGGCCTCTTTCTCATCGTCCTGCTGATACTGGCAGACAAAGGAATAGGACCGTTGAAATGAATGATGCTCGTGACCCAGAGGTAGCAGCCATTGCCAGCAAGCTTGCCATGAGCAAGGCCCGTAGCGAACAGCTTACAGCCCGCGTGTTCAAGGTCGAAATGAAGCCCCTGCCCATCAAGGGCAAGGTGCCATGTGTGGAGGGATAGATGAAGCTCCGTAAGCCATTCTGGGCGATCAAATGGAAAGACCGCATGTTCGATGCGATGGACTTGAACCGTGAACTCATCGCGCCGAGCACAAACATTTGGCACCTCGAAGGTGGTGTCTGCATCAATTGCGATGATGACTTTTGGGCCTGCGCCATAGTCCCGTGGAGCTGGCGTCACCTTACATGCCAAGAAATCGCGGAAAAATTGTGGCCGGAGATCAAGGGCGACGCAACCGTATCATACAAGCCCGACAGTGGCGACGCATGGTGGGATGCTTACTGGGCTGACGATGATGCGCGGGTCAAAACAAGCATCAGGGCATTCGATGGGCCGACGATGCCCGGCATGGAGGTGACCCCATGAAACACATCCGCGAACACGCTCACAGCGAAGAATACAAAGCCACCTCACAAGACATAGAGGAAATGGACAGGGAGTTTGCCTGGAACACCCTGCTGGATGGCTACCGTGCAACGCCGGAAGTTGAAGCCGCATTGCAGGACATCAAGCGCCGCATCGAAGCTATGGAGAAAATGCAGTGAGCATCTGGGACGATCTAGCCGCACCCTTCCCGCCTGAAGCTATTTCATGGCGCGTCGGGTCCACGAACAAGGAAAAGACCAAGGCTATGGCGCTGGCATATATCGACGCCCGCGACGTGATGGAACGCCTCGATAGCGTTGTAGGCCCTGCCAACTGGCAGAACAAGTACAGCCACGCCAATGGCAAGACGGTTTGCGATCTTGCGGTGCGCGTGGATGGCGAATGGGTCTGGAAGGCTGATGGCGCGGGCGATACCGACGTGGAGGCCGAAAAGGGCGCTTTCTCCGATGCTTTGAAGCGCGCAGCGGTGCGTTTTGGCGTGGGCCGATACCTCTATGGCCTCAAAAGCCCTTGGGTCGAAATCCGTGAGCAGGGTCGCTCATGGGTCATTGCGGAATCCGAATACAAAAAGCTGGAGGCAGTGTTGCGCGCCGAGGGCGGTTTTACCAAGGAGCCGACGAAAAAGGAAACTCTCGAGGAGTTCCAGCTGCTCTGCAAGCTCATCAACAACTGCACTTCAACCGATGAACTGAAGGCGTTCAAGCAAGCCAGCTTGGAACGTGCGCGAAAGCTCAATGCTGATCTGAGGACAAATCTGAACACCTCTTACAACGAGAAACTCGAAGAACTTTTGACGAAGGAAAAGGAAGCAGCATGAGCGACACCAAAGACAACTCTGGCGCACTATTCAAGAACGAGCGCAAGGAAAGCGATACTCACGCGGATTATCGCGGGGAATGTCGCATCGACGGCCATGATATGTGGGTCAATGCCTGGATCAACAAATCCAAGGATGGAAAGACTTACATGAAGCTCGGCTTCAAGGCCAAAGACGGCACGGCAGCGAGGCCAGCCCGTGATGGCTTCGGCAGTACATCTGTCTCCAAGACTCTTGATGGCGACGATATTCCATTCATCATGGAGTTCCGCTGATGGGGACATTCGTCATCAGGGATGAGACGGTTCAGACGGCTTTCCATGCCCTTCAGGACCACGCACAGCCTGCCGCCGCAGCCCGCGCCATGCGTGAGCGTAGAGAGGATGAACGCCGCGCAGCGAAGGCCAGAGCCTTTCTCGATGCCACAGGGAGCGTTGCCGAGCGCGATGCCAGGTCCATCCTGTCCGAAGCCTATCAGCAGGCCAACGAACGCTATTACGCGGCAGTCGAGGCGGATGAGGAATACCGCAACGAACGCAGCAAATGCGAAGCCATCATTGAGGCTTGGCGCACCGTTCAGTCCAATTACCGGGCAATGGGAAAGATTGCAGCGTGAGCAAAGCTTTTACAGGGTCGAGCCGCAAACCTAAAGGTGATTGCCAAGTTTCCGGTTGCGAACGGGGCGCTATCATCAATGCGGGCGGCAAAACCGTTTGCAATCGCCACTATCAGCTTTGGCGCACCTATGGCGATTTTGAAGCGCCCGCGCGGTCACGCACGAGAGACTGCATCTGTTCGAATTGCGGCAACCCCTTCGATATGGGCTACGCCTACACCAAAAGCCGTAGAAAGCATGTGTTTTGTAAACCAGAATGCAAGACCGCTTACGGCATAAAGCAGGCGAAGGCGCGTGAGGCAGACAGATTTTGGAGCTTCGTAAGCAAAGGCGAGCCTGATGACTGCTGGCTCTGGACCGGTCAAATCAATGAGCATGGCTATGGATGCTTCGCTCCTGCCGCAAAACAAGGTTCGCCGCTTGCCAATAGGAAATCACTAGAGCTGAAGCTGGGTAGGCCAATTCGCCCCGGCATGTATGCCTGCCATACATGCGACAACCCTCCCTGCGTGAACCCCGCGCATCTTTACGAGGGCACCCCACTGGACAACGGCAGAGACTGCCGTGAACGCGGCAAAGGCAAGAACCGCACCGGAGGGTCCAATGTCCCGGCTTGAATTCACGAAAAAAACGAAACTGGCAGCGTGGGAACGCGCTGGCGGGTGCTGTGAAATTTGCTCGATGAAGATCCAATATGGCGCGCAGTACGACCATATTCTTCCAGCAGGTCTTGGGGGCGGCAACGAGTTGGACAACTGCCAAGTTGCCTGCACGAAATGTCACAAGATCAAGACGCACGGCCATGACATTCCGAAGATTCAGAAGGCGAAGCGCAACCGCGAGAAGGAAATGGGCGTGACGAAGCCGAAGAAGAAAATCCAGTCGCGCGGATTTGGTCAGTGCGAGTCGAACGCAAAGCAAACATCAGTGAGATTCTGACGCTGTTATGGACAGGAAACGAGGATTGGCATGAGCGACTATAAGGAATTGCTGGCGAGGCTGGAAAAGAAGCGCGGCTTTAAGTCAATTAACGGAGGCGAGATTTGGGAGCTTATCAACCCCAATGGCCCCGAAGCCGCCAAGGCCATATCCCAGCTTCTCCTCGACCTAGACAATGCAAAGGCTGCGTTGAGGGCGTTACTGGCGTGCCCTGTCATTTCTGATGAAAACTACAGTGACCCGGAATGGGGAGATCAAGAAACAGCCGACGTCATCCACCGTTCCCGCGCAGCTATTGGACAGGAGTGAGAGATGCTGGAACGGTACTACAGCCCGCAAGAGGTCCGTGAAACCTTCCCCGAGGGCCATCGGCCGTCCATGCGCAACCTGGTTGCCATCGCAAAGCAGGCTGGCTGTTGCTGCCGATTGGGCAAGGGCATAGTCTTTACTGAAGATCAAATTAAGGCACTTCGAGACTTCATCACATGGCGCTCAAGCTCAAAAAGTACCCCAAGCGCTCCCCGTACTGGGTCATTCGTGGCACCATCAACGGCGTCAAGATCTTCGAAAGCACGGAAACTGTTAAGCGAGATGAAGCTGAAGCGTGCCTCCGAAAACGCAGCCCGGAAATCTACAACGCGGCGAAGCTCAATGAACAGCCTCCAGCAACATTCGGAGATGCCGTGACGGTTTATTTGGAAGGCGGAGGCGACCCGAGGTTTCTCGACCCTCTGATGGATGAGTTCGAGGTCACCGCGATCCGCGACATCAGCCAGGTTGAGATGAACAAGCTCATCAAGAAACTATACCCGGCCGGCGAACCTAAGGCGACGACGGTCAACCGTAACGTCATCAGCCCCTACATTAGCGTTGTCCGAGCTGGCATCCGCGCCACGCTGCCCCACATCCCTCCAATCGCTATCAAGAGGCGCAAGGAAACGAAAGTGACCGCCACGCCCGCCAGCGACGATCATATTGAGAAGCTCCTCCCCCATTGCTCTCTGGGCCTTCAGGCGCTGCTTCAGCTCATGACCTATACCGGCTTGCGAACTGGGGAAGCCTTGCGCGTTACCGAAGAGGACATCAAAGATGGCTATATACACGTTGGCAAAACGAAAAACGGGGAAGCGCGAATGGTGCCTACGCCTGACGGGTTTCAGTGGCCGCCAGGAGGATTTGGGTTCAGCACAACTCAGGGCGTTGGCATCGCATTTAGACGAGCTTCAAAAGCTGCCGGATTGCCCTATCGTGACGGACATGAGCTTGGGCGTCACGCCTTTGCCGCCAGATGGCTCCGAGCCGGGCATAGTCTGAAAGACCTGAAGGAAGCGGGTGGCTGGAAAACGCTGAAGGTGGTGGACGAGATATACGGCCACTTGGAGCAAAGCCGACTGCACGATACGATGCGGGAACTGTCCAAAAATAAGCGTGCACAGCGCGTGCAGAAAAACACGGAGGACAGCGAAAATGATAGCAAGTAGTTGCTGTTTCGTGATAAAAAAGGGGCCGATGGAAAACCCACCGGCCCAAGTCTACGGACAAAACAAACAATTAAAGCCCACAAAACAGGGCCATAGCACGAACAAGAAGCGAACATTGTTGCGCTTCCGTTCTCATGCTTGCAGATTTGTGCGGCAGAAAACGTGCACTCCGTGTGCAGGACTTGCCACATGGTAGCCCCCACCCGCCACAGACTGAGCGAGGCAGTGTGATGCCGTCCACCCTCACCAAGGACCAAGCCGCATGACCCCCAAGGAGAATAGAGGATGAGAAGCGACCAAGTTGCAAATGCGATTCTGATTAATCTGGGTATCGCAACGAGCCCGAGTTTCGATCCCGGTTCGGATGAGCGCCGCGACCGCATCGCGTCCATCATTGACGATGCAATGACGCCTGCCGTTAGGTCGGTCTTGTCCGAGCGCGAAAGGCAGAAATCCGCAGAAGGCTGGACGCCAGAGCATGATGATACGCATCGAAGCGGTGAGATGGCGCGTGCCGCCGCCTCTTACGCAGCGGGAGGTGGTCTATTCAAGATCAACCTGAATGTCCCTCTGCAAGTGTGGCCGTATCAATGGGAGTGGAAGCCCACAAATACGCGCCGCGATCTCGAAAAGGCTGGCGCACTTATCCTCGCTGAAATCGAACGCCTTGATCGTCGCGCTGCAAAGGCCGCGCTGAACCCAAAGGAGAGAGACTGAGAAACCATTTGTGCCGCATGACCAAAGCACTCTCCACATCAGAGGACAAGAACATGAGGGACTTCCTATCGGAAAGCTTTGCCAAAATGACGGAAGGGCAACCCGTTTTCTCACGGCGCATTGCAATCAATCTGGCCGATATGTGCGGAATGGAAGTGCGGACAATGGTGCGCGCGCTAGAAAAGCGAAATCTCTTGAAACACGGATCATGGGATTGGTTTGTAAGCAACGGCGGTTTCACCAAGCAGCATTACATCCAAGCCAGGAGCGATGCGCGCACCCCACCCCACAACCTGATTGAGAGGAAGGAAGAAGTATGAAAGCCATCGAGTACACAATCGGGATTTATATGACCAATGACGAAGGGTTGAACGGTAAAATCAACATCACCCTTCCAAAGCCGCCAGAAAAGCCAATCGACGCAAGCAAGGTTGATCTCCCCACGCTTCTGACTTCATTTAACCGCCCTGCAATGGGCGACAGGTGGCGTTTTATGACTGATGAGGAAGTCGAAGAATACAAGGCTGAAGAAGCACCACCCCATGACAGATAACACACCAGAACTGCTGGCGGGGGGAAAAGTGGCGCTGCTGTTGGGGGCTGCGACATGAACCACAAGACCCGCGCCATCGCTTCTCGCCTCTACGAGAACTGGCATGATGAAGTCTCACAATACGCACCGCCCGGTTCCTACCTTGGGACATTCAATGAGCAGCGCAAGCACTTCATGCGTCAGGCGGTGAAGGTCAAGAAATCGCTCGAATACAGGAGAGGAAACCATGAGCTTTGCGACTACGAAGGTTAAGCAATACTACGACCCGAAGGAGAATGTCTATTTCGACAGCACTCAGGTCCGTGAAGTTTTGCCGCATTATGTCGAACTGACCTCAGAAGAACTTAGCAATCGGATGGATGCGCTTTTTGCGGCTAACCCTGGACGGTGGGATATAGAAAATGACTGACAAAACACCAGAACTGCTGGCTAGGCTGGAAGCACGTAGTAGAGTGTGGACGGGGATGATTTTTATTCAGGGGGTGCTGCTCAACCCCGATGGCCCCGAAGCCGCCGCCAAGATCATCCAGCTACAGGCTGAGAGGGATGCGATGGTAAAAGCTTCGAAGCCGTTTGCAGATAGATATTACATAGCAGTGAAACAATTTGGAAAAGATGAAGCTGACAAGAGTTTCCCAGAGTATCGCTATGTAGCCGAAGCCCTCACCCGCCCGACTGCACAGAAGGAAACAGGGGAATGAGCGATCCAAAGTACCTCAAGCCGACTTTCTATTTGCGCGCCGATGTCGTCGAGGCGCTTAGGAAACAGGCTTCAACCACCACACAAAAAGAATGGGCCAAGGCACACGGCGTTTCACCATCCTATGTGAACGATGTGCTGCAAGGCCATCGCGCGCCCGGTGCAACCCTGCTCAAGGCGCTGGGGTTCAAGTTCACCGAACTTTACGAAAGGACAACCCAATGACCACACCGAAGGATATTGCACCGGGAATGATGGTGGTGACGAAGCCGATGAAGGTTAATATAGCCAACAATGGCTTCGTCATGTGTTTCGTAGAAAGCGGGCGGCAAATATATGTTGCCAGCACCGATCTCATCCCCGCACCTGTGGCTGATGTGGAACAGGTGGCGAGTAGGACGGCCTATATCGACACCGAGTTTAACGGCTTTGGCGGCGAGCTTATTTCGATGGCGATTGTCATGGATGGTGTTGAGTTCTATCAGGTCAAGGTAATACCAGAAAAGCTTGATCCATGGGTCTCCGAGAACGTCATCCCTGTTTTAGGGAAAGAGCCTATCGGGGCAGAGATGTTCAAATTCTCGTTGCACACTTTCTTGTCTGCCCAGAAACCTGACCGCATCGTTGCAGATTGGCCTTCCGATCTCGAACACCTGTTCAGAGAAATGATGGGTGCGGACCACTCAGAAACACTTGCACTGTCTTTTACCACAGTTCTGGACCCGACAATCGCCTATACTAGCAAAGTACCGCACAATGCGCTGGAAGATGCCCGCGCCATCGCCGCAATCAAGGGAGCGTGAGGGATGGAATAGCGTATAACTCGGAAATATACGCGGTAGCGATTAGTGGCCTAGAACGCAAAAAGCCTCCCGTAGGAGGCTGAAAGGATGATGGATGGATTGGCAGACACTTGATTCGGCGCCGCTTGATGGCACCACAATTCTTGCGTGGCACGAGGGCTACAAAACGCCCTTCTCTGTTAAATACGGTCCGGCAGACAAGACCGCTATGGGCAATGAAGATGCTTGGCATTGCATCATTACGGGCGCAATCTACCCGCCTCAAAGCCTGCGTTTCTGGCAGCCCTCACCTACTTCACCGCAAGCGTAGCATACCCCGCTATGTCTATCCAATGGTCGGGGAAGGATGGATCTCCGCAAACTATGCGGGCCATCTTGCAAGAGATGAAATCCAGAGCCTGACGCTGTTCGGATGACATGAATTTCCAGCTTGGGCCTGACCGCAAAGTTTCCATGATCTGCTGACTGATGCGGGCATTGTCACGAAACTCGCCGTGGGTTTTGGAGCGTTCAGAGATAAGCGCAGACTTCACTGGTTCACCATCGCAACGTTTGCAGTATGCCGTTCAATCTCGCCAAAATTGCGGTGATGCACCACAACCCTCATATCTCGCCCTGCCCTGTAGCCTGCTCGATGATGCCAGGCATCGGCCGGCGCCATTGTTCTGAGGCTTTCCACAATGCATCCGCCGAACTCTTTCCGGCTGTCGTGATGAATGTGGCCTGTATAGATATAGCTGTAGATCGTCTCGCCCCATTCCTTGCGGAAGTCTCGTGAGAATACACCGGGCAGGTCTGCCATCTTTGCCCCATCGCCATGAACGGATCCGATGAACACCTTGCCGAATACCAGCATCTTGTAAGGGCTGGGGGAGAGATTGATTTCAACACGCGGCTCGTTCTCATAGAAGGCTGCCAGAACGAGATTTACCGCGAAGGATGAGTGCGGATCATGGTTGCCGCTGATGCCCCAGAAGATCACCTTTTGGTGCTTGGTGAGGGCTTTGCCGATCATGTGCCGGATCATGCGAACCGCAACCATCATCACCTTGGAGTGCCGGCTGTCCACATCGAGGGTATTGCCGCTGGCTGGCGTTCGGTTGCTGTTGTTGTCGGCATGAAGCAGATCGCCAACTTCACAGATCAGGGCCGTCTCGCTGGCTGGCGCTGAGGTCAGGAGGCGGTCAAAGGCAGCACAGTTGAGGCGTTCGGCTTCAGCAAGGTCAAAATCCGCCCCGGTTTCCTTCCCCCATGAGTGCATGCCCAGATGGGGATCACCAATGCCATAGACGGCCAGCGTGTCGGTATCGCTGAATTTGGGCTGTGGCGTGACCTTGGCAACGCCGCGGGCGTCTTGTGTCAGCCACGAGATATATTCCTTCAGAACCTCCTCGAACCGTTCCTTGTCGAGGCTGGTTTTGACCCATTGCAGGGCCTGGTTGCCTTCCTTGTCATAGAGGGTGCTTGTGCCCTTGACGACGTAGGGAGAAGGAACAGGCTTCGTCATGTCGTTCTCTGGAGCATAGCCAGCTATGGCAGCCTTGCGCCGGAGCGCCGCCAGAGCGTGGTCAACGTTGCTGGGGTGGACGCCCAGAGCGACAGCAGCCTGACGCTGGGAGCCTTCCCGGTTCACGGCATCCACGATTTCGGCTTGGCGTGGCGTGGCCCATTGCTTCAGTGACTCGTCAATGACTGTCATTATTCCTCGTCGGGTTCGCGCCGGAAGCCAAGCCGGTGAAGAACGTCAGCGATTTCCTCGCCAGCTTCATCAACGGCAAATTCTTCAAGCCATGGGAAAATGATGTGCAGGACTTCATGCGAGGCCGTGGACAGCATGGTTCTGTCGTCCATGCGGTTGTCGAGTTCGATCTCGCGGTCCTTGTCGTAGGCGTATCCCCACGCCTGGGTGAGAGGCTTCAGGACGATCTTGATCTTGCGTTTCCGCTTCACTGAACCGTCTCGCCTTTGCCCTCTAGCTGGGCGCACAGGTTAATCAGGCCAGCAATCACGCCCTCGGCATTGTCAGCACCGTAGCTCTCATGGAAGTCTATGAACTTGCGCACGAGAGCCTCAATGTCGGTCAGCATGGCGCTGTCGAGTTCGGATGCTGGCGCTGTGGTCACCGAGAGCGCTCTTTCGCTTCGATTTCCTTCAGCTTGTCATCAAGGTTTTGGCGCGCGGTACGGCTGGTTGCCATGTCGCGCTCGTGCAAGGTGTCCCAATACTCTTTCGAATGTGGCGACGACTTGAGCAGAGCGGGAATAACAGCCTTGAATGCAGCCGCAACCAGCCCAACCACAAAGCTGGGCGTGGTCATGCGGTACAGCACGATGCCAAGGGCAACCACCACCAGAACGATGATGATTGCCCCAATGCCGGCGCTCATGGTTAGGCGCTCGGGGGAATGACGACGGTTTCAGCCGTCTGCAGGCCAGTCTTTGCAGCTTCGAGATCAGCCTTGTAGGCCGGCGCAAGAGCTTCAGCGACCGGGATAGCCGCAATCACAGCGTTTTCTATGGCCTTGGCGGTCGCCGGGGGCATGAAGAACTGGATGAGGCAGCCGACGACAAGGACGCCAGCAGCGACGAGGCCGTTGGTTCCGTAGAGTTCAACGGCTTTCGGCAGGATGTAGCCCAGAGCCGCGGCGATTGCGCCGATAGAGCCGATATTCAGGGTGTTGACGTTCACAACTTTGTTGGTGGCAGTAGCCATTGCAGGTTCTCCGATGATGGGTTGAGGTTTGGCAGTCAGTGAAACAGGCGCGCCCGAAAGCCGGGCTGCCTGAAAGTGCATGCGGTCGTTGGGGAGGTTCACCCAGCCTTCGTCCGCAAAGGCCTTGATGACGCGGGGGTCGAACAGCGCCGAGCCATGTGTCATCTGGTGATGGGTTGGGTCGAGGTCGATGGCACAGCCGTAGCTGTGCATGGACAGGTGCGTGGAACCGCGCATCGGGCGGAAGTTGAACGAGCCGCCGAAGGTCGAGACGCCCCACTTGTCAATGACCGCCTGAGACTTGCCGGATGCAATCCAGATCGCCTGGAACACGCGCGCAAGGCTGGCAGCGCATTTGCGATGGATGGTAACGCCCTTGATGGGCTGGCCCGCGTAGCGCATCACAAAGGGGGCTTTGACCGTGGTGAGGTTGCGAAGCTTCCAGAGCGTGGAAGCCTGCCCGTTGGAGCCGCGCGGGTTGCCATAGAAGGCATCGCATTGAGATTGGAGAGGCCAGAGCATCAGATGGCAAGCCCCGTCGATGTGTACTGGGTCCCGCCAACCACCACGCATGAGATTTTCTCAGCCGTGATACGCTGGACCATCAGCCACAGATGCGTGTCGAGATTGATCCAAAGCTCGCCAAGGTTCTGCCCTTCAGAACCGGAAGTGGCCTCGAAGGCCTTACGCATGGCATTGGTGTTCAGAAACGAGTTCATTTCCTCATCGGAGGCGCAGAACATCTGCCCCACTTTCGGAACGAAATCGGCATGTGCAGGTGAGACAAACGCAAGCACAAGGGCTGGCAGAAGCCAGTGAATAGCCTTCATGTGGTAGCTCCTATTTGCGGGGACGGTTACGAGGGGAACGAAGCTCATCAATCAGTTCCCCGACCTTCTCGGTCAGGTTCTCGAGTGTCTGTTTGATGAGCATGATTTCGCCGGAATGATTGGCGGTGTTCTTTGCCGATTCCTTGAGGGCGCTAATGTCTGACTGAGCCGTAGCGGCCCACCAGATTGTCCAAGCTATCCAGCCAGCCATCACGGCAAAGATGGGCCAAAGGGCTTGAATGAGATCAGTCCAAGCAGGAGTGTTGCTCATGGCTTACTGATCCCATGTGACTGAGAACGAGCCTGCGTCGAAGTTGCCTGAG
>Ga0207694_10000394_pt1 | contig 40768 bp, 31 predicted proteins | sample KBSC34metaG_FD_184353 | JGI IMG/M metagenome (GOLD analysis project Ga0207694, IMG submission 184353) | Corn rhizosphere microbial communities from Kellogg Biological Station, Michigan, USA - KBS C3-4 metaG (SPAdes) (version 2) | ecosystem: Host-associated > Plants > Roots > Rhizosphere > Soil... | reverse complement strand
CCGCCGACAACCTTCGCTCGGGCAAGGTGGCAGGCGAGGGCGACGACAACGCCCTGGCGCGCTACAAGGCCGTGCTCGCGGTCGATCCGGACAACGCACAGGCCAAGGCCGGCCTTGGCCAGGTGGCCCAGGCGCTTATCGTGCAGGCCAGTGCCTCACAGGATGCCGGCGACAGCGACCAGGCGCGGAAGCTGCTGGACCAGGCAGCCACGCTCGCCCCCAAATCCGCGGACCTCGCGGCAGCGCGCGCGCGCCTTGGCGATGGCCATGCGGCTGCGGCCGGCGTCGCCAAGGATGTTGCCAGCAACGACGACACCGCACCGGCCCAGCTTTCCATCACGCCCGAGCAAAAGGCCCAGGTAGCCGACCTGGTGCGCCGCGCGCGCGCCGCCACGGCCAGGGGCGACATCATGACCCCGCCGGCTGACTGCGCTTACGACCTCTACCGTAATGCCCTGGCCATCGACGGCAACGATGCGGATGCCCGCAGCGGCCTGCAATCGTTGCCTGGCGTAGTGCAGAAGCAGTTCGAGACGGCCATGTCCAACGGCAATCTGCGGCATGCGGGTGAATTGCTCGACACCATGGCCGATCTCGCCCCGGGCGAGCCAGGCCAGGCAGGCTTGCGGCAGCGCCTGGCCAGTGCCCTGGTGGACCAGGCGCAGCAGCGCGGCAACGCAGGCGACCGTGAGGGTGCCCGGCAATCGCTCGATGCCGCGCGTCGGCTCAATCCCGACGACGCACGCCTTCCCGACGCCTATGCCCGGTTGCAGTCCGGCCGCTGAGCATGAAGATCCTTGTCCTGGGTGCGTCCAGCCAGATTGGACGGTTCTTGTTGCCTCGCCTTCGTGCGCGTGGCGATAACGTCGTGGCCGTGAGTCGAGCGAAGCATGCCGACGCCGATGGCCTCGCATGGCGGATCGGCGAGTTGCCCGATCACATGCCCGATATCGGGCATGTGGATGCCGTCGTCTGCTACGGCCCCATCGTCGCGTTGGCGCCGTGGCTTGCAAGCGGTGCGGCTCCCGGTGCCACCCGCGTGGTCTGCACCAGTTCGATGAGCGCGGAAAGCAAACGCGAGTCCCTCGATGCCGCAGAGCGTGAGATGGCCCGCAGCCTGCGCGATGGCGAGGCTGCGCTGGCGGCGGCGTGCGACGCGCGGGGCATCGCCTGGACGGTTCTTCGTCCAACACTTGTGTATGGCGCCGGCATCGACAAAAGCCTCTCGCCCATCGCGCGCGGTGCCATGCGGGCGCACATGTTCCCCTTGCCGTCGGGACGCGGCCTGCGCCAGCCGGTACACGCCGACGACATCGCCAGCGCCACCGCCGCGGCCCTGGAAACACCGGCGGCCGAGGGCCAGGTGATTCCGATCGGTGGGGGTGAGCGGTTGTCCAGCGGTGAGATGTTCGCGCGCGTGCGTCGCAGCCTTGCCGTGGCCACCTTGCCCTTGCCCGTGCCGCGATGGCTGCTGGGGCTTGCCGCTGCCGCCATCCCGCGCGCACGCGGTCCGATCTCCCGGCTGGATGTCGACCTGATTGCCGACAACGAGCCGTTGCTGCGCCTGCTGGGTGTCCGACCACGGCCGTTCCTGGCCGACGGCGCCTGCTGGATACCTTCGTGATGGGTCGTCGTGTCTGCGCCATCGTCGTTACCTGGCATCCGGACGCCGACATGCTGCAACGCCTGGTCAATGCGGTGCTGCCGCAGGTAGCGCACCTGGTGGTAGTCGACAACGGCGGCACGCGGTTGACCTCGCGCGACGGTGTCACGCTGCTCCCGCAGCCTGTGAATGCAGGACTTGCCGCGGGCTTCAATACGGGTATCGCCTTTGCCCGCGCGGGCGGCTTCGACACGGTGCTGCTGCTGGACCAGGACAGTGAGCCCAGGCCTGGCATGGTGCAGTCGCTGATCCGCGTGCTTGACGGAGGAAGCGCCGGTGCCGCCATCGCGGCAGTGGGACCGGTGTTCCAGGATGCCCGCGAAAAACATGTCGCGCCTTTCGTCCGGTTCGGATTCCCGCTGAACCAGAAGATCACCGCCCAACGCGGCGCTCCCGTGCCTTGCGACTTTCTTATCAGTTCCGGTTCGTTGATACCGCTGGCCGTGCTCGACGCCGTGGGCGAGATGGACACCACGCTGTTCATCGACAACGTCGACCTGGAATGGTCCTGCCGTGCGCGTGCCGCCGGCTACGTTCTGCTCGGGGTGCCCGACGCGCGCATGGGCCATCACCTGGGCGACGGGCGCAGCAGCGTGATGGGCCTGGGCCACGTGGTGGTGCATGGACCCACACGGCTGTACTACATCATGCGTAACCGCGTGCTGTTGTACCGGATGCCGCACGTACCGCGCACGTGGGTGGCGCAGGACCTGCTGAGATTGCCGGTGAAGTTCCTGATTTTCGCGCTGTTGGTGGGGCCTCGCTGGCGCAATGTGCGCGCCATGCTCAAGGGCCTGGCCGACGGCATCCATGGGCGCACCGCGGCGTGTCCGCCCGGGTGAAATACTCGCATACGCCACCCGGCCGCCATCCTTCGTTCAGATCCCTGCCGGCATGTCACCCCTATGATCGGCCGGTGCATTGAAAGAGGAACATCCTCCCTTGGCTTTCTTTTCTCGACTTGGCGCCCTGTTACGCGCGATCTGGCCCTGGATCCGCATTCCTGTCTACATCGTGCTGGGCGTGCTGTTCGGTTTCCTGCTGCCTTACACGCTAGTGCTCAATTCCCGCGTGCAGGAGCAATTCAACGACCTGGTGTTCGCCGTGCCCACGCGCGTGTACGCGCGGCCGCTTCCGCTGTCCCAGGACACCGCGATGAAGCCGGCGGCGCTGGAGCTGGAACTTACCTTCGCCGGGTACTCCAACGACGGCAAGGGGCAGGTGCCGGGCACGTTCGCCCGCAACGGTTCGACCTATGTCATCGCCTCGCGCGGCTACGCGGGCCCTGATGGCGGCGAGATCGCCCACCGCATCCGCGTGGTGCTGTCGCAAGGCCAGGTGGATTCGATCACCGACATGGCCACCGGCAAGCCGCTGGACGGCACCCATCTGGATCCGGCACGTATCGCCACCCTGTACGGCGCGCAGGCCGAGGAGCGCCGCATCGTGCGCCTGGGCGACGTGCCGCCGCTCTTGATCGGCGGCCTGCAGGCGGTAGAAGACCGCGACTTCAAGCATCACTTCGGCCTGGATTTCTCCGCCATCCTGCGTGCCTCGTTCGCCAACCTGCGCGCCGGCCACACGGTGCAGGGCGGATCCACGCTGACCCAGCAGCTGGTGCGCAACCTGTTCCTGGACCGCAGCCAGAACATGATGCGCAAGCTCAACGAAGCGATCCTGTCGGTGCTGATCGAAATGCACTACGACAAGAGCCGCATCCTCGAGGCGTATATCAACGAGGTGTTCCTGGGCCAGCAGGGCGACCAGGCGGTGCATGGATTTGCCGCGGGCGCGGAGTTCTATTTCGGCCGGCGCATGGAAGACCTCCGCCCGCAGGAGATCGCTCTCCTGGTGGGCCTGGTGAAGGGGCCTAGCTACTACGACCCGCGCCGGTTCCCTGATCGTGCCATTGCCCGCCGCAACCTGGTGCTGCAGCAGTTCCGCGACACGGGCCTGCTCAACGACGCGGCCTTCCTTGCCGCGCAATCCGCGCCACTGGGGCTGGCCAGCAACGCACAGCTGCCGCACAACCGTTTCCCGGCGTTCATGCAGTTGGTGCGCACGCAGATCACCGCCGACTTCGACGAGAACGCCCTGCGTGAGGGCAGCCTGTCGATCTTCACCACGCTCGATCCTGCCGCCCAGCTCTATACCGAGCAATCGCTGCTCTCCACGTTGAACAGTCTGGGCAAGCGTGGCGCGGCGGCGCAGGGTGCCGCGGTGGTGACGGACGTGTCCACGGGCAGCGTGCTGGCCGTGGTCGGTAGCCGCGATCCGGGTGACCAGGGCTTCAACCGCGCACTGGATGCGCGCCGCCCGATCGGTTCGCTGGTGAAGCCCTTCGTGTACCTGGTGGCGCTGGCTGACCCGCAGCGCTGGTCGCTGGGCAGCACGCTGGACGATACGCCGGTGAACATCCGCCAGCCCGATGGCACGATGTGGACGCCGAAGAACGACGACCACGAAATCCACGGCCAGGTGCCGATGGTCGACGCGCTAGCCAATTCGTGGAACCTGGCCACGGTGCATATGGGACTGGAAGTGGGCGTGCCGCGCATCAAGGCATTCCTGGAATCGTTCGGGTTGCAGGACGTCAATCCCAGTCCGTCGCTGCTGCTGGGCGCGGTGGATCTTTCGCCGTTCCAGGTGGCCCAGCTGTACCAGTACATTGCCGCCGATGGCCACGCCCTGCCGCTGATCGCGGTACGCGGCGTGCTGGATGCGCAGGGCAAGACGATCAAGCGTTACGAGGTAAAGCCCGGCAAGGGTGAATACCAGTCGGCCGCGCGCCTGGTGACCTGGGCCATGCAGCAGGTGGTCACCCGGGGCACCGCGCGCGCCATTGGTGAGTCGAACCTGAGCTGGCTTCACGCAGCCGGCAAGACAGGTACCTCCGATAGCCAGCGCGACAGCTGGTTTGCCGGCTTCACCGGCGAGCACCTGGCCGTGGTGTGGATGGGTCGCGACGACAACAAGCCGACGGGCCTGTACGGCGCCACCGGCAGCCTGAAGGTGTGGGGGGAACTCTTCCGCAAACTGCCCACCCGCCCGCTGACGACCAACCTGGCCGAGGGCCTGGAGCTGGGCTGGATCGACCCCGCCACCGGCAAGCGCACCGACCCCAGTTGCCAGGGTGCCCGCCAGCTCCCGTTTGCCGCCGGCTACCAACCTGAACAGGAAGAGGGATGCTTCTGGCAGCAGTTCAGAGGTATGTTTGGCAGCGGCGATGGCAACACGCCCGCCCCGTCCTCTACAGCCCCCATTACGGATTGACCATGTTTCGAGCTTTTGCCGTACGTTTGCCCCACGTTGGGGCCACGATCGCCGTACTTGCGCTCGCTGCCTGCACCCAGCCCAGCCCCCCGTCCAACCAGTCGACCAAGGCGCCGCCGCCGACCTACGACATCGTGGCGCAGATCCGCGCCGCCGGTGAGCGCGACAAATCGGCCATCGAAGTGGCCCCGCTGCGCGACCCAGGCGTGACCGGCCTGCAGGATGGCGCCTCGGCCGACGAGCGGGCTCAGCAGTACGACGCTGCCGGCGCCAAGCTCGATTCCGCCCTGAAAATCGCCGGCGACGCTCCCGACCTGCTGCAGGATCGTGCCGAGATTTATGTCCGCCAGCGGGATTACGCGGATGCGGAGAAACTTGCCCGCCATTCGTTCGAGATCGGCCCGAAGCTCGGCAGCCTGTGTGCACGTAACTGGCAAACGGTGGTGGAGATGCGCCTGCAGGCGCAGGACGAGGCTGGTGCCGCCAACGCTCGCCAGGAACTGGCGAAGTGCCATCAGTCGGGGCCCGTCAGGATGTAAATACTTGCTGGCTTCACCACGCGCCACCGCGTGGGCATAATTCTCCCGAACGGGGGGAGTAACCATGAGCCAGTCGAATGACGCACCGCGCGCCGACATCGGCGCGCGGGCAAGCTATCCAGCCACGTTTCCCATCGGTAGGGCATCACGCATGCTCTCCTGGTTCTTCGGTGCCCTTGTGCTGATCGCTTCCCTGGTCATGGCGAGCATGGCGGCGAGAAACCACGTGCCGGCATTTTTCGTGATCCTTGTCATCGTATTTTCCGTGATCGCGGCAGCGGTCACCGTGCGCATGGTGACGATGAAGCTGGTAGTGGGCGAGCGGGAAGCAACGTTGTCCACGGTGTTCGGCGCGCGCAATGTGCGTCGCCAGGACATCACCGGGCGCTCCACGATCAAAAGCTACGTGCGGTTCGATGTGCGCGACGGCCGCCCTTTCTCGGTGCCGTTGGAATTGTTCAAGCGCGCCCGGATCGGGACTTGGCTCGGAGAAATTCCCGACAAGGCGGAAATAGCCGAGGCGGCCTTCCTCGAGAAGGTCAAGGCCGACACCAGCCTGGGCGTTGATGCGGAGAGCCGCGTAGCTGCGCTCAAGCGCAGCCGCGCGCTGGCTACGGGGTTGCAAATTGGCGCAGTAGTGGTTTATTTCGTGTCGCGCTTCAACACTGAGTATCAAGGGTGGTGCGTAGCGATTCTTGCCGCATTTCCATGGATAGCGCTTGCCGCGGTGGCGATGAATCCCAAGCTGCTTCGGCTGGGCGTGGGCAAGGACGATCCGCGCCCCACGGTTGCCACTGCGCTGCTGTTTCCGGTGGTGGCGTTGTTCATCATTGGTCTCGACCTGGATGTGCTCGAGAGAGTTGGTATCTGGCCTTGGGCGACAATTCCTGCTGTGTTTCTGGCCGTGGCGATCATGGCGGCAAGCCGGCAGGAAAACGGTGGTGACGGCTTGCGTTTGGCTGGCGCGGTGATCCTTGGCTGTGGTTATGGATTTTCGGCGGCGCTCGTGGCGGACGTGATGCTGGATACGGCACCGTCCACGCGATACGAGACCGCAGTGATCAACCATTCGATCACGCGCGGCAAATACACGCATTACTACCTCGACCTCGCCCCGTGGGGGCCTCGCACCAATGGCGAGCACCTGTCGGTATCCAGGGTTACCTACGATGCCACCCCGGTGGGAGCGAGCGTGTGCATGCAGTTGCATCCCGGTGCCTTGAAGCTACCATGGGCTGGCCTCGGGTCGTGCCGGACCTAGTCCCATGTCGCCATCCATCCACCTGGCTTTCGAGATCGTTGCACCGGTCTTCGGGATAGCGTTGGCGCTGGCGTTGATGCTTTATCTGGACCGGATGCGAGAGCGCCGCGCGCATGAGATGGCGTGGACGTTCATCTGGGTGAGTGTGTGCCTGGTCGGCGCGTTGGTGTTTGGTGGATTCGCTGCGTTCGTGGCGTGGCGTGGGTCCCATGACGCCGATGCAAGGATTCTTGACGGTGGTGTCATCGTGGCGTTGCTTGCCGTGGCCGTGTGCCTGGTCTATCTGTCGCGCCATCGTCGTATCAGTCAAAACGGTCATGGGGAGATTCCCGACCTGGCACCTGCTGCGTTTGAGCGTCGGCAAAGGGTGCAGTCCGATCCACTGCCGGCGCAAATCGACAGCCTCGCCGTGGTCACCGGGCGATACGAGAGTGGCAGGGAGCTTGCCGCGCACGATGTCCAGGCGCGCAAGGAATTGGTGGACTACCTCGGCCGGCAAATCGCGCGGAGGGAATTCGGTGATCCGGAGGCCCAGGTCATCGACGGTTATATCCTTGCTGTGTTCGAGAGCAGGACTGGACCTGGCAATCAGCGTTGAGCCTTCGCCTCGCGATAGTCGCCACAGCCGGGCTCGAAGGTCGTCTCGCCTTCCACCGTGACGTAGACATCCCACTGATGAGGCTGCCCGGCAACAAAGCAACCGTGGCGCACCACCCGGATGTCGATCGGCTTTTCGCGACCGCTGATCTTCAGCGTGCCATGAAGGCTAAGACCGTCATCGCCCCGCTGCACGGTGCCGCGGGCGTTGTACGAGCCACTACCCCATTTCAGAAGGACGGGCATCGTGCTGCCCTCGTCGCGCACCACGACCGACCAGTGGATCGCCGAGGCCTGCAGCACGATGCCTTCCGAGTGGGCGGTGGCGGCGGTGATCAGGCAGCTGGCGAGGACCAAAAGCAATCGACGCATGATACGCATCCATTGGAAGGTGGCCTGAATCTACTCCCGCCCGGATGAACCGGGCAGTCTGCCGAATGGTGTAATCCAACTTGTTCAGCCGTGGTGGCTGGCGAGGGAGAGGAATTGCTCGTGAAGGTTCTTCACGGCGTCGTCCAGGGCGTTTTCAGGGCCGTCGTTGTGAATGACGTCGGTGGCGATGGAGAGGCGTTCTTCACGCGTGGACTGGTTGGCCACCATGCGGCGGGCCAGGGTGTCGTCGATGCCGTCGCGCTGGGTAAGCCGCGCCAACTGGGTATCCACCGAGGCATCCACCACCAGGATGCGGTCGAGCCATGCGTAATGCTCGAGGTTTTCCACCAGCAGGGGAACGGCCACGATGCAGTAAGGGCCGGTATCGGCGCGAACGTGGTTCATCATCCATTGGCGCACTCGGGGATGGACGATGGCTTCCAGGCGCTTGCGGGCCAAGGGGTCTTCGAAGATGCGCCGGCGCATGGCGGCGCGGTCGAGCGTGCCGCTGGAGTCCAGTACGTCGGGGCCGAACGCCGAGGCGATCTCGGCAAGCCCCTCAGTGCCGGGTTCAACCACTGCACGCGCAGCGCGGTCGGCATCGTGCACGCCGATGCCTAGTGCCGTGAAGCGTCGCTCCACGGCACTCTTGCCGGCGGCGACGCCACCGGTCAATCCCACTACGTAATGGCCTTCCAGCATGGCTAGTGCAGCCCGGCGAAACTCATGTAACTGGCAAGGAGTTTATCCCCGGCCACCAGCCATACCCAGCCGGCAATGGCGATATAGGGACCGAACGGCATGGGCACTTCGCGGCCGCGGCGGGCCAGCAGGATCAAACCGCCACCGATGATGGCGCCCACCACCGAAGACAGCAGCACGATGGGCAGCAAGGCCACCGGCCCCATCCATGCACCCAGGGCGGCCAGCAGCTTGAAGTCGCCGTGGCCCATGCCTTCCTTGCCGGTGGTGAGCTTGAACAGCCAGTAGATGGACCACAGGCTCAGGTAGCCGATCAGGGCGCCGACGATGGCGCCGGCGGGCGACACGTCTACGGGCTGCCAGGCGGGCACCAGGGTGAGGGCCAGGCCCAACCAGAGCAGCGGATAGTTCATCTGATCGGGCAGGAGTTGTGTGCGGGCATCGATGCCCGACATCGCGACCAGGAACCAGGTAAGCACCAACGCCGAAACGGCGGCCATGGTGGGGCCAAAATGCCACACCACCACGGCCGAGGTGATGCCGGTGATGGCCTCCACCAGCGGGTACTGGATGGAAATGGGCACCTTGCAATAGCGGCAGCGCCCGCGCAGGGCCAGCCAGCCCAGCAGCGGTACGTTGTCGTACCAGGCCAGCGGATGCTTGCAATGCGGGCAGTGCGACGGCTCGCGCACGATGCCGGGGGGAGCGGGCTCGTCGACGGCGGGAAGCTCCAGGATCTCTCGAGCCTCCATGCGCCACGACGCGGCCATGCGCTCGGGAATGCGCAGGATCACCACGTTGAGGAAGCTGCCGACCAGGAGGCCGAGCACGCCGGCAATGGCGATCCAGAGGGCGAGCGGGAGTTCGGTCACGCAGGGCAGCCGTGGATGGAAACGGGAAGGGTAACCGCAGCACGGGCCGACCGGGAACCGGGCGGCCCGTGCATGGCGATCAGACGGTGCCGGCCAGTTTGAAGATGGGCAGGTAGAGGGAGATCACCATGCCGCCGACGAGCACACCGAGGATCACCATGATCATGGGCTCGAGCAGGCTGGCCAGGGTGTCTACCGCGTTGCTCACTTCTTCTTCGTAGAACTCGGCGACCTTGAATAGCATGTTGTCGAGCGAACCGGATTCTTCGCCGATGGCGGTCATCTGCACCACCATGGAAGGGAAGAGGCCCGTCTGGTTCATGGCCATCTGAAGCTGGTGGCCGACGGCGATGTCGTCGCGCATGAGCTTGACGGCTTCGCCATAGACGACGCTACCTGTAGCGCCCGAGACGGCATCGAGTGCTTCGACCAGGGGTACGCCGGCGCGGAAGGTGACGCCCAGGGTGCGCGCGAAACGGGCGATGGCGGACTGGCGGAGGATGTTGCCGATGACCGGGATCTTCAGCGACAGGCGATCCAACGCATGGGCGAATTTCACCGAACGCTTCTTTGCCTGCACGAGAAAGATGACGCCGCCGACGATGATGGCGATGATTAGCCACCACCAACTTTGCATGAATTTCGAAGCGGAAACGACGATCTGTGTTGGAGCCGGCAGTTCAGCGCCAGCGTTCTTGAAGGTGTCTTCGAATACGGGCACGACGAACAGCAAGAGGATCATCGATACAATCAACGCCACGCACAAGATCATGATTGGATAGAAGAGGGCCTTCTTGATCTTGGACTTGATGCTCTCCGTGCGCTCCTTATACGTGGCCACCGTATCAAGCACCGAATCGAGCACACCTGCGGATTCGCCAGCCTGCACCAGGTTGCGATAGAGCTCGTCGAACTGCACCGGATGAAGGGCCAGGGCTTCGTTAAGCGACGAGCCGCCTTCGATGGCCTGTTTCACGTCGATCAGGATGTTCTTCATCCTGGGGTTTTTCTGGCCGTTGGCGATAATGTCGAACGACTGCACCATCGGAATGCCGGCCGCCATCATGGTGGCGATTTGGCGGCTGAAGATGGCGACTTCGCGGGGCTTGACGGCCTTGCCTGCAGCACCGAAGAGTGGCTTGGACTTCTCGCGTACCGTCTGCGGATTCATGCCCTGGCGGCGGAGCTCGGCCTTCACCAGCGCCGCGTTCTTGGCCTGCATCTCGCCCTTCATGCGCTTGCCGCGCTTGTCCAGGGCTGTCCAGTCGTACATGATCAGGGCACCGACGCTGGCGCGCGCGGTGCCGATGGCCCGCGCATTCTTATTGATGGCAGTTACAGTAGCCATGGCCCAACTCCCCCTGGAAACATCGTTGTTTCAACCCCTTCCCCCCGTGGGAGGGCAAGCTGGGCCATTGTACGTAAGTTTGTGGCGCCAAGTGTAAGCCAGCGCACACTTTTTTAGGTCGGCTCGCGGCCGTCAATCTTTAGTCACGCGATCGATCTCGGCCAGGCTGGTCATGCCGTCCTTGACCTTCTTCAGGGCCGAGGCGCGCAGGTCGTTGATGCCGATGCGTTTGGCCACCTCGGCGATCTGCATGGCATTGCCGCCGTTGAGCACGATGGCCTGGATCTCTTCGGTCATCGGCATCACCTGGTAGATGCCCACGCGGCCCTTGTAGCCATCGTTGCAGTTGTCGCAGCCCACGGGTTCGTAGATTTCCAGGCCAGCGTCGATATCTGCCTGGGTGAAACCGGCGTCCAGTAGCGTTTTCGGTGGCAGGGCCTGGGGCTTCTTGCAATCGTGCAGGCGCCGCGCCAGGCGCTGGGCGATGATCAGGGTGACTGAAGAAGTGATGTTGTAGGGCGCGATGCCCATGTTCATCAGTCGGGCAATGGTCTGCGGGGCGTCGTTGGTGTGCAGAGTGGACAGCACCATGTGGCCTGTTTGCGCCGCCTTGATGGCGATTTCGGCCGTCTCCAGGTCGCGGATTTCGCCGACCATGATCACGTCCGGATCCTGTCGCAGGAACGAGCGAAGGGCCGCTGCGAAGGTCATGCCGCGCTTGACGTTCTGCTGTACCTGGTTGATGCCTTCGACACGGATTTCGACCGGGTCTTCCGCGGTGGAGATATTGCGGCCGTCGATATTGAGGATGTTCAGTGCCGTGTACAGCGACACCGTTTTACCGGAGCCAGTAGGGCCGGTAACCAGCACCATGCCGTAGGGCTTCTCGATGGCCTCGAGGTACAGCTTCTTCTGGTCTTCCTCGTAGCCCAGCTTGTCGATGCCGAGCTTGGCGGATGAGCCATCCAGCACGCGCAGCACGATCTTTTCGCCGAACAGGGTGGGCAGGGTGCTGACGCGGAAGTCGATGGCTCGGGTCTTGGACAGGTTCAGCTTGATGCGGCCGTCTTGCGGCACGCGGCGCTCAGCGATGTCCAGGCCGCTCATCACCTTCAGGCGCGAGGCGATGCGGTTGCCCAGCTTCACCGGCGGGGCGGCCACCGGGCGCAGGATACCGTCCATGCGCAGGCGCACGCGGTAATTGGTTTCGTAGGGTTCGAAATGGATATCCGAGGCGCCACGCTTAATGGCGTCCACCAGGATCTTGTTGACGAACTTCACCACCGGACCGTCGTCGGTACCCGTGGCGTCGACGCCAGTCATTTCCTCGTCGCCCTCGCCACCTTCCAGGGCAAGTTCGTCCAGGCCCGCATCGTCGAAGGCGGGGACGGTGGCGTTCAGGGCATTCAGGGCGCTTTCGATCACCCGGCGCAGCTGGCCGCGCTCCACCAGTACCGGCTCCACCATGTGGTTGGAGTGGAACTTGATCTCGTCCAGGGCGTGGGACTGCATCGGGTCGGCGATGCCCACGAACAGGCGCTTGCCACGCTTGAACAGGGGCAGGGCTTGATGCTTGGTGATCAGGGCTTCGGTGACCAGGGTCAGCGGGAGGTTGGCCGGGGCGACCGCCGACACGTCCATCAGGGGCATGCCGAACTCGGCCGAGGCGACCTGGGTGAGTTTCAGGCTATCAACGAGGTTGCGGTCGATCAGCCAGGACGAGAGCGCAACCTTCTGCTGGGCCGACTCCATCACGGCCTGGCGGACATCGGCCTCGGGCACCACGCCCTCGGAGACAAGCCGGCGCGCCATGCCAGTTAGCCCGACAAGGTTCGACTGCTGTTGCATTTGCGACGCCATAAAATCCCTGTCCTGCCCCCAGTTACGTTAAGAATCTACAGCAGAACATGACTTTGGGCCATGTCCCCGGGCGGGCCATCCCGCCTTATGCCGGATTATTGACGCTTCCCGGCCATGCAGATGGGATGCAAGTCGCGTACCGAAGGCGTGAATTGGCCCCGGGGGGCGCGTTATGATCCGGATTCACAGAGGGAGCACGCCTTGAGTCGCCTTAGCATCATCCTGCCCGCCAAGAACGAGGCTGCGGCCCTGGTGGACGTGCTACCCAGGCTTCGGGCGGCCCAGCCCGAAGCCGAGATCATCGTGGTGGACGATGGGTCGACCGATGACACCCGGTCAGTATGCGCGGCGGCAGGGGTAACCTGCCTGAGTTCGCCCTATTCCATGGGCAATGGCGCGGCCATCAAGCGCGGCGCCCGGGCGGCGAAAGGCGAGATCCTGGTGTTCATGGATGGCGACGGGCAGCACGACCCGGCCGATATTGGTCGCTTGTTGGCGCGCCTGGACACCGGGTTCGATATGGTCGTGGGCGCCCGCGACTGGGACAGCCAGGCTGGTGTTGGCCGCGGCGCGGCCAACACGTTCTACAACTGGCTGGCCACGCGGATTACCGGGCATGAGGTCAAGGACCTTACTTCCGGCTACAGGGTCGTGCGTGCCGACAAATTCCGCGAATTCATCCATCTGCTGCCCAACGGCTTTTCCTATCCCACGACCAGCACGATGGCCTTCTTTCGCAGTGCCTATGGTGTGGCATACGACCCGATCAAGGCACACAAGCGCGTTGGCCAAAGCCATATCAAGCCGATTCGCGACGGGCTGCGTTTCCTGCTGATCATCTTCAAGATCGCCACGCTATATTCTCCGTTGAAGCTATTCGTGCCGGCCAGCTTCCTGTTCTTCGTGCTTGGTTGCGCGAACTATGCCTGGACATTCCTGCACGAGGGACGCCTGACCAATATGAGCACGCTGATGTGGAGCGCGGCGGTGATCGTGTTCCTGATCGGTCTGGTCTCCGAACAGATCACAGCCCTGACCTATCGCCGGGACGCCTGATGGCGCCAGCGGGCGACCATCAGGCACCAGGCCGGGCGCTCGTCTCGGTTTGCGTGGTTACCTTCAACCACGAGCGGTATATCCAGGACTGCCTGCGCAGCGTGCTGGCCCAGCTTGGTGACGCGGAGTTGGAGATCCTGGTCGGTGACGATGGATCCACGGATGCCACGCGGCCGATGCTGGCGGCATTGGCGGCGGAGTTTCCCCAGGTCCACGTGTTCAATCGTGACCGCAACCTTGGCCCCATCGGCAACCTCCTGGATCTACTGCAACGCACCACGGGCCAATACATCTGCCATCTTGATGGAGACGATCTCTGGCTGCCCGGGAAGTTGCGCGAGCAGTTGCGCTTGATGGAGGATCCAGCCGTGTCGGCGGTCTACACCAACGCCATCGTGTACGACGACCAGCGTGAACCTGTCGGGATATTCAGTAATGCAAAAGCCGGCAGCTACGATAGGGCTGCCTTGCTTGAGCGCGGGAATTTCCTCAACCACAGCTCCCTGCTTTACAGAGCTCGCGATAGGTTGAGCGTCCTTGCCATGCCCGCCCCGTTCATCGATTTCCGCATCCACTTGATGCTGGCAGGCAAGGGTGAGCTTCGTTACACGAGCAAAGTGCTTGCCGGATACCGGCAAGGCGCGGTGGGTTCGATGCTTGCCACGGCCAACGCCGCGGTTCGCGAGCAATATTGGGAGGCTATCGTCGCCAACCTGTCCGCGGATGACCCGACGCGGCTTCGCGTCGCCGCGGGTTCGGACTTCCTCAGGCGAGTCGTGTTCCGCGCGATTCGCACCCGCACGTTGGGTTTGGCATCGCAATGGTGGGCGACCGTGCGGCGCGATCTGCGCGTCCCCGGTGCGGCGCTCCTGGCGTCGGTGATCGCTGGGTGCATAGCCGAGGCGTGGCGGCAGGGCTACCAATGGATAGCCATGCGAATGCGCCGCCGCGGCACCCGTATCCTTTACTTTCGCTGACGGGAACATGTCGTTGGATCCTGCCAAAGTATTCCTTGCGGCCATCTACCGATGGCCCGTGCTGGCTCGCCGTCACTGCGTGGTGTGTGATCGTGATGTCGGTGGATTTTTGCCTTATCGCGGCGGCAGCAAAGGTTTGCCGCCAGCCATGGCCGCGTTGGGCATCGTCGGTAGCGATGTCGACCATTTCGAGTGCCCTCGCTGCGGCGCCCACGATCGCCTGCGGCACCTGTTCCTGTACCTGGACCGAGCCGGCGTGTTTGCCAAGATACGCGGGGCCAGGATCCTTCACGGTGCTCCCGAAATTGCGCTAGCCACGCGTATCAAGGCACAGGCGCCATCGCGCTACGTGCAAGGCGATCTATTCCCGTCGCGGCCCGGGATCGAGCGCGTGGATCTGACTGCCATGCCGTTCGATGATGCTGCGTTTGACGTGGTGATTGCCAACCACATGCTTGAGCACGTGGGCGATCTGCCCGCAGCACTGAGGGAAATCGGTCGCGTGCTCGCACCGGGCGGCATGGCCATCCTGCAGACCCCCTATGTGCCCATGCTTGAGGCGACCATCGACGATACCGGAGTGCAGTCCGCCGAGGCGCGGCTCCAGCTTTATGGTCAGGAAGACCACGTACGCCTGTTCGGCCGGGACATCTTCCATACCTTCGCACGGCATTCGGGGCTGGTGAGCAAAGTCGCCACGCATGACGAACTTCTGCCGGATATTGATGCACACCGCTACGCCGTCAATCGGCGTGAACCACTCTTTCTGTTTGAAAAACCTGCCTGATTTTCAGCGTACCTCGGGAATACCGTAAGAGCGAAACAGTATCCATTTGCGCGGTATCCAAGTGAATGCCGAGTAATAACCTCGAAGAGGGGACGTCCCGCGCAAGCGCGCGGCCCTGCGCTCATCCATGGCTAGTTTTCGCATTCGCCAGGTCGAGGTGATCGCATGGAGGTAAATATCCTTCATGACGCGCCAGTCACGCTTGGTCAGGGCAAGTGCCATGCCTTCGAGCAACAATAAGAGCATATGCGTGCCGAGAAGTGGCAAGACTATCCAGCCAGGCGAGAATATCGCCATCAGCATGGTCTTATTGCGTTCGCTTAGCTTGCGCCGCCTGAAACTCGTCGACAGCCGGCCGTCGCTGGCCTTGTTGCCACCGAAACTGTGGCCTTGCCGGTGTCGATATCCGCTCGACGGGGAGGCGAGGACTTTCCTTCCCATCCGCCGCGCCGCGCAGCAGATGTACATGTCCTCTGCGATCGATTCAATCCATGCGGGGAAGCCTCCCAGTTCGTCCCAGAGAGTGGCCTCGATGCAAAGGCAGGCACCGATGGTCATGGCTACATCGGTCCGGGAGGCATCTATATTCGGCACAGGGTTGTAGAAGGTATCAAGCAGGCAGCCCCGGTCGACGAGCGCGCCGCTCGTCCAGTCATACTGGGGAAGTGTCAGGACGCTCCCCGGGTGAGCCTGCGCCTGCGCCCATAGGGTTGCCAATGCATCGGGGTAAAGCGCGGCATCGTTATTCAGAAGAAGCAGGAATTTTCCGCTTGCAGCGTTGGCCATGCGGTTGTTGGATACGCAGAATCCGACGTTGGTGTCGCTGGCAACGACTTTGATGCCCGGAAATCGCGCAAGGACCTCTAGCGATGCATCCGTGGAATGATCGTCGTGAACGATGATTTCCACGCGGGCATCAATGGTCTGCGCCAGGACCGAATTGAGACAGTCGGTGAGGATATCTTCGCCATTGAAGTTGGCGATGCAGACTGAAAAAAGGGGAGCCGTCTCTTCCAAGGTTGCCTCAGGATTGGGCCGCCCAGGCATCGGCCAGGCCCCGGTCGAGGGTCACCTGCGGGTGCCAGGCAAATGTACGGCGCGCCCGTGCATTGTCCAGGACAATCCTTTCGACATCCACGGGTCGGCTTGCGCGAAAGACTCGCGGGACTACTTTGCCGCACGCCGCTTCGACATGGGTCAATAGGGCATTGAGGCTCGTCGGCTCTCCGCTAGAGGCATTGTAGGTTTCTACGCCAGAAGCAAGCGGAGCATCGATACACTTCATGCAAAGCGAAACGAAATCTTCGACATGGAGATAATCCCGAACCGCGGAGCCATCGCCCCAGACGGTCAATGGCTCGCCCGATATGGCTGCGTGAAACGCCGTCGGTATGATGCCAAAACCTCGCCGGAACGGTTGTCCTCTCCCGAATACGTTCGAAGGCCGGAGGATGATCGCCTGGCCCGCCGATTGATGTGCCCAAGCCGAAACAAACGATTCGCAAGCAGCTTTCCCTGCGCTGTAGTAGGACTTTGGGGCAAGCACGCTGCTCTCGACCGCCATCGCGGCATCCACGTCACCATAGATGGCACCGCCCGTCGATATGAAAACAAGCTTGCGCGGAGGCAGTCGGTGCAAGCCTCCCAAGAGGGCAAACAGTGGCGCAAGGTTCTCGTGGAGCTCCGCCATGGGGCGTCCCGCGGTGGATCCAGGCGTACTTGTACAGGCAAGCCAGATGATGCCTTCGCAGTCACGAGCTAGCTCCTCGAACGCGTCGCTCGATGGCTCACCCACGATGACGTGGTGCACATCCGGGATCTGGGCACCTTCCTGCCTGGTTACGGCAACGACGCGGCGGCCGGCAGCTACCAGCGCCTTGCAAAGACGCCTGCCAATAAACCCCCCAGCTCCCACAACCAGGACTGCCTTAGCCACGTTTGCCTTGCTCCAGGACGCGTCGGTATTGGCGGACGTACCGCTCGGCGCAATCATCCCACGTCCCCATCTCCTGTTCGATCTTTGACTTGGCAGCCTGTCCCACGGTGCGGTTGTGCGCGCCATCCTCCAGGGCGGTAAGTCCTTCGGCAAGGGCGTCCCGGTCGGGGGCGATCCAGCCGGTCAACCCGTGGGTGATTAGGTCAGTGTGCGCGGCGAGGGGGGTGGCGATGATCGGCAGCCCAGCTGCCATGGCCTCGAGCATCACCTGGGGGCGCCCCTCGGCGTGCTGGCTAAGCGTGATCAAGCCATGGGACTGGGGGAACCACTTAGTACGAAGTTCGTCTGCCCCCGCGGGACCATGATATTTCACCCACGACGGTACCTGGATCGATTCCTGCATCGGGCCAATCAGGTCGAGGGTGCGGCTGCCATCCTTGAAAAAAGGTGCGGCCCAGTCGAAGAGCGATCCAAGCTTGCCCAGGGTAAGCCGGGTTACCGCCAGCCAACGTGGTGGCGTCTGCAGCGATCGTTCAACGTTGAACCAGCGCGGATCGATTCCAAACGGCACCGCTTGCACACGTGCTACATCGCCGAAGGCCTCGTTCAATACCGGCACCATCCAATCGGCGTTGGGGCACAGCACGGTCGGACGCGCGCCGAAGGTGCGCCTCAGCGCGCTGCGCATGCCTGTCATCTTCATCAGTCGCAGATCGTTACCGAGCACTGTCACCAGCGCTGGGCGAGAGTCTCTAGGTAGCGGCAATGCACATTGCAGCCAGTTCACGTGGTAGACGTCGCATTTGGACTGTCGGTAGCACCGGGCCAGACCGCGAATGATGCGTGTGGCGGCGGCCACGCCTCGAACCGGATGTTGGCGTAGAAGGTGCGCCACGCCACCCGCCGCCATGAGGTTCGCAAGATCCCGGGATTCACGCTCCGTGGCGGCATGGGCGACTGATGCCGGCATCGGGCCAGGTGGTGCCCAGACTGACAAGGCTAGATCGTCACGCTGCGCCAGGGCCGTCACCATGTGGCGCATGAACACGCCACGCCAGTCGAGTTCGTCGGCTGGATAGGACGTGCTGGTCAGGAGGATGTCGAGTGAGGTATGCGTCATGCGAGTGCTGGATTTGGGAGCTGGTGATTGGTGTGTTTCACTGAATGCCGCCACGCTGAGGTCGTGCCAGCCGCAGGAGGTCGACCAGGGCCGGATGGGAAGTCCGCCAGGCGAGCAGCAAATACACGGCTGCTCCCACGAGAAGGCCCGCCAGCAGTGCGACCAGTGACCGTTGCATGGCGAGGTAAACGACGTACGCAAGCGCCGCGGTAACGAGTGTTCCAAGCACGATCGCGGCCATGTCCCGCAATTGTGACGAAGTTCCATACCCAAGGAACTTGCCTGAGTAATGCATGTTGATGCCCATGGCGAAAACGCTCGCGGCCACCGTCGACCATGCGATTGCCACGATGCCGAAGGGGCAGGCGGCCAAGAGGAGCGCGATGGCCAGTGACTTCTTTATCACTTCGTTGCGCAGCACCAGGCGGGGATGGCCAAGCGCATTCAGTAGCGAGACATTCAGTACATGCGAAGGCCATGGCAACGCACCGAGGGCGAGGATGGCAAGGATAGGGCCGGTGGCCTGCCACCGTGGACCGAATACCAATACGACCACGGGCACGGCGAACAGGGACAACATAGTGACCAGGGGCACGAAGATGAACATGCTCATCGACAGTGAACCCCGGACTGCACGACGCAGCAGTGTCGGGTCGTGCCGTAGCGATGAAAACAGCGGAAGGCCCAGGCGGTTCAATAGGGCAGCAGCAAGCGAGGTAGGTACCTGCTGGGTATTCTGCGCCATCGTGTAGAAGCCCAGTTCACGCGCTGCGAAGAAACGGCCCACAAGCAGGGCCTGCAAGCGCGTGTAGCCCGTATCGATCAACCCGGCCAGAAGCATGAAACCGCCGAACGACCAGATCGACCACAGGGCACGAGGCCGGAACCTGCCGCGGGGCCGCCATCCTGTGATCACCAGCAGCAACACCGCGCGAGCCCCGATGGATACCACCGCCTGCCAAGCCAGGCTCCACGCGCCATAACCCCGCCATGCCAGTACGAGCGCGACCGTGCTCGCCGTCATGGCGCTTCCGAATTCGACCTGGGCCCTGACGTTGAAGCGCATCTGCTGAGTCAGCAGGGCATCGGGAACCACGGCCAGCCCGTTCAACGGGAATATCAGCGCCATGAAACGACAAAGACTGACGAGTTCCGGCTGATTGAAAAAGTTGGCGATCACGCCGGCGCATGCGAAAAGCATCAATCCAGCGATCAATGAGACCAGTACGTTCACGACGAAGACGGTCGTTTCCTCGTCGGCTGTCGTCGACTGCTTCTGTATAAGGGCGGCACCGCTGCCCGAGTCGATGAAGATTGCCCCAATCGCCGTGAATATCAGCACCATCGCCAACAGACCGAAGGCATCGGGGGAAAGCAAGCGTGCCAGGACGGCGGTTACGGCAAACTGGATCACATAACGCGTACCAATCTCCACGATGCTCCAGCGGGCCGCGCGGAAGGCGATCGCGCCGGCCTGCGAACCGGGCGGACTCATGCAGGTCGCAAAACGCGCGCTGGGACACCGGCCACAGTGGTGCCGGCATCCACGTCGTTCGTGACACAGGCGCCAGCACCGATCACCGCACCAGCGCCGATCACAAGGGGCCGCGTGGGTGTGCCAGGCAAGATAGATGCGCCAACTCCGACGAAAACTCCCTCGCCGATGTCTACCCTTCCGGCAATATGCGCGCCGGGTGAAAGAGTGCCGAAGGAGCCGATGCGTACGTCGTGCGATACGGTGCAGCCCACGTTGATGTGAACGTGCGAGCCCAGTTCGATGTCGACGGTGAGCACACTTCCGGCGGCGATAATGCTGCCGGGCCCCATGGTGACGGTGGACGCTAATGCCACGGTTGGATCGGCAAGCGTCGCTTCACGCATGCCAGCGGCCAGGCATTTCGCTACGGCTGCTCGACGTGCCGACGGATCACCCAGTGCGGCGACGAAAGACATGCCCTCTGGCGCTATTGACGCAATAGTCGCTACCGGTATGCCAGCCACACATTGGCCTTGACCGTGTCCCTCGTCGACCAGGAACACCAGTTGGTCGGTTCGATAGCCGCACCGCAATGCCAGGTTCGCAAGTTCACGCCCATGGCCACCTGCGCCGAAAATCGCGAGTTTCGTGGTTTGGCCATTAAAGGCGGCGGGTTGGTCGGTCATGCGGATCGTGTATCTCGGAGGTTCAGAGGGACTTTCTGGCGCCCAGTTCGAGGATGTCGCAGATGGTATCGATATCGTCCGGCGACAGCGTCGGGCCAGAAGGCAGCACGAGGTTGCGCGCGGCGATCGTGTCGGTGTTCGGCAGGATCACGTCCATTTCGTCGCGGTAGGGAAGCATGCGGTGACATCCCGGCCAGAAATACTTTCGTGCCAGCACATTTTCGGCGGAAAGCACCTCGACCAGGCGATCGCGCGATGTCGCCGAGGCGTCACTGACGGATGCAACGATGTAGTGGTAGTTGTTTTCCTCAGCCGGGTCATACAAGACGAGGTCCAGGCCAGGGATGCCATCGAAGCGCAAAGCGTATTGCTCGTAACAGCGTTTGTTGGCAGCAACGAATTCATCCAGAGATTCGAGGTTGGTCAGGCCCATGGCCGCGCTCGCCTCGATCATTTTTCCGTTGGTGCCGGGATGAACGACGTTATCGAAGCCGGCGAAACCAAAGTTGCGCATCAGCCTCATCTTTGCGGCGAGCTGATCGTCATTAGTGACCACCGCTCCGCCTTCCATGGTATTGAATACCTTGGTGGCATGAAAACTCAGGACTTCGCATTGCCCGAAGCTACCAATCCTTCGTCCCCGATAGGAGGTACGGAACGCATGCGCGGCGTCGAACATTAGTGCCAAGCCGTGCCGGTCGGCCACGGACTGGAGCTCTTCGATGGGCGCTGGGCGTCCCCAAAGATGCACACCTATGATGCCGCTGGTCCTTGGGGTGATAAGGGGTTCGACTGTGGCGGCGGTGAGGTTGTGTGTGTCTGGGTCGACATCTGCGAACACAGGCGAGATGCCTTGCCATGCAAGTGCGTGTGCGGTTGCGATGAATGTCCAGGAAGGCACAATCACCTCGCCACTCAGTCCAAGCGCACGGATGGCAATCTCCAGTGCGATTGTCCCGTTGCACATGGCCACGCAGTGCTTCACGTCAAGATCTGCGGCGATCCTTGCCTCCAACTCCTGAACCAGGGGCCCGTTGTTGGTCAGCCAGCGATTTTCGAAGACCTGGTGCATGTATGTGGCGAACCTGGTCGGGTCGCCGACATTTGGCCGACCCACGTGCAACGGCTGTGCAAACGCGGGAGTGCCACCGTCAATGGCCAGTTTCGCCTTGCGCGTCGTGCTTGCTTCTATCTGGCTGCTATTCATCGTCGGGCGGCTGCTGTTTCGGGTCATGGATATGATCGATGGCATGGGCAAGTGTAGCCACATCCTGATCGAGCCTGCCGCCATAGTTTAAATGCCTTAGCGCCGCGAGCTGCCGGACGGCTTCCGGGGCGTCGCCCAGGCTCACGGCCCAGCGTCCCAGCGTCACACGGTAGGCCGGTTCGGCGGGCGCGGCATCCACGGCCATCCGGGCATACCTATAGGCCGTCGCCACATCGGAAGTGGACATCCAGATGTAGTCGGCATAGGTAGCCAACAGGCGTGCACTTGGCTGGGGATGCGCCAGGGCCGCGGTAAACGCGCGCATCATGGGTTCATCGGGAAGATCGCAGCGATCGTCCGACTCACACTGAACCAATGCAATCAGTGAACTCTCGTCCTGAATAGTTGGCCTGTGCGCTGCCAGTTTGCCAATCATGCTATCCCACCAGGATTGCTGCAGAGGCAACTTCATTCGCGAGTTAAAGAAAATAAGAGCCTGTTCCGGGAGTATCGATGAGCCGGGCAACTTGGAGGCGCGTTCGAGCGGTGGATAAACGAGTGGCGCGAATGGAGATGAAGGCTCGTACTTCGAGGCAATGATATAGGTCCGCCCCAGTTCGTACTGGGCTCGAGGGGATTCGGGGGCCCGCAGAGCCAGCTCCTCCGCTAGACTTATGGGCGAACCCCAGGCTGAAGCTGTGAGCCAGGTCGTGGCTGCCCAGATAAGTATGAGAGCCGCCAGTCCCGTGCGTCTGGCAACGACGAGGTGTGTGTTCTGGTGGGAAAGGGCGCACAAGCCAGGCACCACTGCCAGCATGGCACCGATGCTCGAGAAGTAGTTTCGGTGCTCGTAGATCAGCTCGAGCGGGATGATGGTTGCCGTAAGTACGTGTCCGGCAAGGTACCAAAGCACGCCTAATCCGATCAGGGGATGTCGTTTGCGTAGCAACAACCCCATGGCGAACATTGCTACCAGAAGAACAATAGATGCGGCCGTTGTCCAGGGAGTGAAGATCCCCTTCGAAATGATGAAATCATCGTGGTAGAACGAGAGATCGTTCGATCGCGGGATGAAGATCCATTGCACATAATCCAAAACGATGCGCGCTTCGCTAAGCAAGCGTTCCGGCAAATTGAAGTCGCGTACCGCCCACGTGGCGGGTTTGATAATGTTGGGTACAACGATGGCCACCCCAACAAGCATGGGCAGTACCAACACCAGAGAAAACAACGTGAGAATCCGCCAGTCGCGTGGCGCATTGGTGCTTGGTGTGCAGGCGGTCCGAAAGTCAAACAGTACCCATTCGGCCAAAAGAGCGTACAGCGGGAGTAGTGCCGCCGTCTCTTTGGCGAGAATACCGACAGCGGTAGGGATGGTCAGCGCAATAATCGCCAGGATGATCCAGCGGTGGGATGCGGATACTAATTTGGCGTTGTACCTGGCCGCGTCGCGCATGTGCAATCGAGCGGAAACATAGAGATTGAGGCCGAGCATAACGAATACGTTCGCGAGGCTTTCCATCCGTTGTACCGTGTACAGCACGGCTGTCAGATTGATCGGTAGAACGAGCCAGGCGGTCGCGAGGATCGCGGCGATCAGCGACACATGGTTGATGGTGAATTTTGCGGGGCTTGTCCGCTCCGGCCTGCGGAGCAGGCTTTCCGTATAAATCAGGCGCCTACCAAGAAGAAATAAGAGAATGCCATTGACTAGGTGCAGAATGACGTTCGTGAACTTCATCCAGAAAGGGTCGAGCCCGGTTACCAGGAAATTCGCGGCGAAGCTCAACGAAGCCAACGGCCGCTTAAAGTCACTCGAGGGTGATGACAGGGCTGCATTGACCAGAGTCCCTACCGTGGCAGTCGCAGGTTGCACGCCTTTGTTGTCGACAATGTTCGGGAAGTCGTCGAACACGAAGCTGCCGTACAACCCTTTCCAGTAGATGAACATCGTCAAGGCCATCGCCAACAACACGATGGCCCATGCATAGCGATCACGCTTCAATGCGTGGATCATCGAAGTTCCCCGTGTGTATCCTCAAGGCTGACATCGCCTTGAAGATTCTTGCGAAGCCGACGATATTCCTTGTCCCAATACCCTTGGCGGGCTAATACCCACTGGTGAATGTGCGGCATGCCTGGCCCGACCGCCAGCGACTCCTTTTTTAAGGCACTAAAGTGATCGAGATGGCTTAGCCCTTCGCGCGGGAAGCCGGCCTCGCCGAGCATCGCTGATTGTTGCATCGCTATCTCAATGCGGGGTTGCTCATCAAGCGCCATGTTGAAGTAGTCCAAGGCCGTTGCCGGGTCCCGGCGCTGTAAAGCCACGTCGCCGCGGATGTGTTCGATGTCCTGGCGTCGGCCGTTGCTAAACCGGGAGTTTTGCAAACCCCGTTCAATCAGGTGCTCAAGAGCGTCAAGATCGAAGTCCTTACAGGTGCCGGCTCGTGCGGTGTCAATGGCGCGATCGGACCAACTTACCAGTAATGCGCCTGGGTCCCGTGACGTTTCCATTGCGTGCCCTGCAGCCTCGAGCGTTGCTGTATCGACACTGCCTTGCAGGCAGTGGGCCGCCAGTAGGTTGAGTGCAACCTGGATCTGCGTGGGATCGCGTTCAAGCATGGGTGTAAGTCTGGCAATGGCCGAATCGGGGTGGCCGGCCGCCATTTCCAGGGTAGCGGCGTTAGTTTGCGCACGCGGCGAGTCGGGATTCATGCGCGCCCAGATAAGGGCCTGTTCGGTTGTATCGCCCCAGATCGAGGCATTGGCCCAGGTCATGGAGGCCAGGCCCAGCAATAGCGCCGCTGACAGCAGCCCATATGAGAAATCGGTGGTACGCGATCGGGGCACGCCGATCGGTTCGAACCGGCACCCAACGCCAGTGATTGCCAATGCCAGGGGCCAGAACAGCAACATGGCTGGCAGGTAGTTGCGATGCTCGTAGTAGAGCTCCAACGCGATCGTAGAGGACTCAACCAGATGGGCGCACAGGAAGAATGCGATGGCGAGCGAGGCGGCGGGCCATCGCCGACGTAGTCCAAAGACGGCCAGTACCAAGACGAGAAGGCCAAGGATCGCGACCCAGGTCGTCGAGGGATCCGCGAGGGACTTCGATGCCATGAACTGCTCGTTGAACACGCCCGACGTGAATGGTCGGGGGATCCACAACAAACGAAGGTAGTCGAACAGGACGCGTGGCTCTGTGAGCAAACGCTCGCCCAGCGTCCAGGGTCGCAATGTGCCGATGCCCCGTACCATTCCGACCCAGCCTTGCCATGCAAGGTAGCCAATGATCGCGACGGCCGGCAGCCATGCGCAAACGACCATTACACGGCGATAGGCGGCTGGTTGCGTCTGCCGCAGATCTCGACGTGGTGATAGCGCTATCAGTTCTATGAGCAGCGCATATACGGGTAGCAGTGCCCCGTTTGCCTTGCTAAGAACACCCAGACCGGTGCAACCCAGCAGGCCGGTCGCAACGAGTAGCCCGCCAGCCAGCGTTTTGCCTTGCACCATGCGTGAACGACCCGAAAGCCATAAATTCAGGCCCAAAAGCGCACATGTTGCCGGCAGCATTGCCTCGCGCTGCACGATATACAGAGTGGTGGATACAAATAGTGGGTGCAGGACCCATAAGGCTGACGCTAGCGCCGCGGCCAACTCAAGTCGACGACTTAGCCCGGGATCACGCGATGTATTACCAGCCCCCAGGCGCCCGAGCCGGCGAAGCAAGACGAATAACAAGGCAGCATTCGTCATGTGAAGCAGCAGGTTCGTACGTTTGAAAGGATACGGATCTGCGGGCCAATCCCGCGCATCGACAAGGAAACTCAGCAGGGCCAGCGGCCGGCCGGTCGGATCAGCTTCACCTGAGGTAACGTAGCGAAAGAACGTAGCCCAGTTGTCGACTGGGCCCGTAGCGCCTATGGCAGGCAAGTTCGCGTAGTCGTCGAATAGAAAGCCGCCGTGCAAGCCCGGCATGTACGCAAACCAGGCCAGGGCGAGCACAATGGCGAACAGCAAGAGCGTCAGGGATGGTAAGCGGACGTCCCTGCGCATGTGTCGATGATCGCCTGGCTGGATGGGAAGAGCCACATTCGTGGCTTCCCAATATTACCGTGATACGGCAAAAATTAACGGCAGGACGACGGAATGTAGTTGGTCTTCAGCGTCGAGGACCGGCAGCGCCACGCGATGCTGCCCGCATTGGTGATCGGTGAAAGGATCAGGGTGCTGCCGGTCGGGATCTTGGTGCTGGCCTTGGGACCACCGTAGGCAGCCGTGATCAGGCCGTTCGAGGCACCGATGGTGATCGAGCTGACGTACTGGCCCTTGATGCTGACGTTGGTAGCAAGACCTGCCGAGCCGTTGTTGAGCGGGAAACGACCGGTGTTCTGGTAGAACTCGGTTACGGCTGTCTTGGCGCCATCGGCGAGAACGGCACCTTCCGCGACCTGCGAGCGGATGGTGTAATCCTGGTATGCCGGAATAGCGATGGCCGCCAGGATGGCGATGATGGCAACCACAATCATCAGTTCGATGAGCGTGAAACCTTTCTGTACGGTCTTCATGGAAGTAATCCTTGTTGGGCGAGCAAAAATTGCTTGGGTGTACGTCTCCTTATTCGCTAGCAGCTTCCCTGCTTAAACAAAGAGCCGCACGAGGCGGCTCTTTGCAATCCGCAATTTGCCGGAAAAATTAACGGCAGGACGACGGGATGTAGTTGGTCTTGAGCGTCGAGGAGCGGCAGGTCCAGGCGATGCTGCCCGCATTGGTGATCGGCGAAAGGATCAGGGTGCTGCCGGTCGGGATCTTGGTGCTGGCCTTGGGACCACCGTAGGCAGCCGTGATCAGGCCGTTCGAGGCACCGATGGTGATCGAGCTGACGTACTGGCCCTTGATGCTGACGTTGGTGGCAAGACCTGCCGAGCCGTTGTTGAGCGGGAAACGACCGGTATTCTGGTAGAACTCGGCAACGGCCGTCTTGGCGCCATCGGCGAGAACGGGACCTTCCGAAACCTGCGAACGGATGGTGTAATCCTGGTACGCCGGAATGGCGATAGCGGCCAGGATGGCAATGATGGCAACCACGATCATCAGTTCGATGAGCGTGAAACCCTTCTGTACGGTCTTCATGGATGTTCCTTCCTAACGGTGGTTAGCTAACCAAAAGTGTGATGCCCCCTGAGCCCCAGCCTCGGATCCTCCTAGGCAGATCCGAAACCTCCCCCTTCCACTTAATCGTTGGCAGGAAACGACCAGGAAGCTCGCAGAGTCACCAAGCATCTTGCATGCCACATGACCCGGCGGGCGGTGCCCCCTTCATTGCTGGGCAATGCGATTGTCGAGGTTTGTTCTGGGTAGAGCAACCACAACAGCCTTGAACTGGCTCACAAAAATCCCGGTTAGAGCATCGACGCCAAGCGTCACATAGTGACCTTAAGCGTCAGCAACGGAGTTGCTATCGGCAGCTGGATGGCAGGTAGTTGCTCTTCATCAATGTTGCCTTACAGGTCCACTGGATGCTTCCGGTGTAGCTGACGGGCGATAGCAGCAACGTGGCGGCGCTAAGCGCTGGGTTGGCCTTGGGCGTTGTGAAAGCAACTTGAATCAAGCCGCCGGTGACGGTGACCGAGCTGGCATATTGTCCCCTTATCGAGGTTGCCGATACGAGGCCAGCAGAGGTATTGGATGGGGGCAGCCGGCCCTTGTCGGCGAAGAAATCCCAAACGGCTGTCTTTGCCCCGGTGGAAAGCGTAATGCCCTCAGCTACCTGGGTACGGATCGTATAGTCCTGGTATGCAGGGATGGCGATAGCGGCGAGGATGGCAATAATGGCCACCACGATCATCAACTCGATAAGCGTGAAGCCCCGTGTGTTCTTCATGGCCGCTGGATTTCCCCTGGTTATTCCCTTGGTCCAGCACAAATCATACCGACGCATCTTGCGAATCTATTTCCTAAACGAGAATTTCGTCACAGATTTGGCGAGACCTGACGACCTCTTCCTAAACAGGCTGTAGCCATGGCTGATCGCGGTGGCGGCCATCAGAAATTCGCACGGGCGCAGAGGAATGCCATAGCGCGGCTCGGACTGCAGCACGGTATAAATGGCGGTGCAAAAAAGTAGCACCACGGCTATCACCACGGCAGCAATCGAGCGTCGCTCCCTGATGGTGGCGACAATGCCGCCGATGGCCAGCACGAACACCAAAGGGTTGATGGCTGAGCACACTGCGATCACGACTCGCCAGGCGGCATCGGTTTGAAATGGTGAGCGCTGTACGGGGAATACGTAGATGTCTTTGTTTCCCAGCCGTATGCGCCAACTCCACAGAATCCAGGGTTTCGCGGCATACCATGCCATGTAGGTTCCTGGTGACTGGGCCATGCGCCTGCTGATCATAGCCAGGCCTTTGGAAGGGCTTTCGAGCATCGTGCGGTATTCGACGTTGATCGCATCCAGCACCGCCTGCCCACGAGGGTCACCGACTGAGTACAGCATGTATGCATCGTGATAGATGGGCCAGGAACCCTGGACGAAGTTCATCGTCGCGCGATGGCTGGAGGAATCCGCGCTGGGCAAAGTTGCAGCCCGGATCTGCCACGCCATCAGCGGCAGTAAGGTGCAAGCGAGCATGATCGCCCATGTGCGGCTCGACTTGCCCTGCATGAAGTAAAGCACGATGGCCACGACAGGCCCCACCGGTGCAAAAACGGCATTGGTGAGTGCGGTCGCCGCGAACAGCAGCCCTGCTGCCGCGGTCCAGGCATACGCTCGCGGCCCGGTCGTACGGCAGGCAGCGGTAAGAGTCGCCACCGATGCGGTCACAAGAAATGCTGTCAGCGTTTCGGACAGCACGTTGCTGGTGATGGCGATCGAGTGCGGCCAGACCGCCATCAATATCCCGCCGCCGGCCAGGGCCGGCAGTGAAAGCCATGTGCGACCGGCCAACATGGCCAAAAGCACGGTAAATGCTCCAAGGGCTGCCTGCACCAGCAGGACCACGCCAAACCAAATGCCCTGGTCCGGGATAGCCAGCATGAGCGACGCCAGCATCAACGGATAACCCGGATCACGGAAGCTATCGGCAACGACGACATCCGCGCCAGGATGTGCCATCGAGAACACGCCGTGATGCGCCAGGTTCCACGCATAGGCAAAATATTGGACCGCGTCGCCCTGAATGGGTATCACGCCGAGGGCGTGGAGCACGTAGTACAGCCGCATAAGCAGGGCAAGGGCGAAAATAGCGGCCATGACCAGCGCACAGCGCCATTTTTCGCTGACTCGATAGCTTCGTTCCATCGACTCCGCCCCCTTGAAAATCGCCTAGCGGGCGCCGTGCATCCAGCGCCTGATCACCGGCCCCACAACCAGCGCCACCACCGCAGCCCCCAATCCCACCCAAACCATCTTGTCGAACAGTTGCCCATACTTCGCACTAGCCACCGCGAAGTCGATCTTCCCATCCAGCGGAATATCCAGCGCTGCCCATTTGCCAAAGATCGAAGCCACCTGTTCGGACAGCGATGTCCCCAGCCACCAGGCACCCATCATCAGCCCCACCACCTGCGGCACGGACAGCTCCGCCACCGCCGCCAGGCCGATCGGTGCCAGCGCCATTTCGCCCACCTCGATCAGGAAATACGCAAGCACGATCCACCACACGCTACCCAGCGACGTGGCGGTCACCGTGGCATTGCCCATGGCTAGCGGCAGGAAAGCCAATCCAGCGAAGGCCAGGCCGATGGCGCTCTTGTTCGCCTTGTTGGGGTTCCAGCCCCTACGTTCCAGCGCCGGCCAAAGCCAGGCAAACAGCGGCGAAATCAGCACGATGAAGAACGCGCCAAGGTAGGTAAGCGAGCTTGCCGTCTGCGGCAGCACCACGCAGTCGCGCAGGATCAGCAAAGTACCCGCCAGGGTAAGGCCACCCAACAGCAGCTTGGGTAGGCGCCTGGACTTCATGGCCAGCGCCGCGCCCACCACGAAGGGACTAAGAATCAATGGAATGATCGACCACGGCACCGGGTGACCCTCGCGGATCACCATCGAGGGGAATAAGTCCTTGCCCAGCATGCGGTCGTTGAACAGCACCCATGAACCATAGGTCTGCTCATAGAGTGAGAAGAACAGCAGGCACACTGCCACGAAAAATACGCAGGCCAGCATGCGATGGCGCTGCACCTTGTCGCAGCGCACGGTCACGTACCACGCCAGCCATCCCAGCCAGCCGGCCATGGTCGCCAGCTGCAGCCAAAGCACGGCATTGCCCAGCTGCATCAAGCCCCAAAGCACAGGCAGCGCGAGGGCGGCGCCCAGGTAAATCGTCCATTCGGTGTTGAGCGGTCCAAGCACCCGTCGCTTCAGCCGCTCCATGCTGGGCGGTTCGGCATGCCCCTGCAGGTGTCGCTGGCCGGTGACGAACACCGCCAGCCCGGCCAGCATTCCAATGCCCGCCGCACCGAAGCCGTAGCTCCATCCATAGGTGTCGCCGAGGTACCCACAGATGATCGCCGAGAACAGCGCACCCACGTTGATGCCGGCATAGAACAGGGTAAAGCCCGAATCCAACCGGGGGTCGTTCTCGGGGTAGAGTTTACCCACCACGGTGGAAATATTGGGCTTAAGGAACCCCACGCCGCTGATGATCAAGGCCAGCGAAAGATAAAAAACGCTGAGCGCAAAGAGGTCCCGGTGCACCACGCCATCGGCACCCATGGTGGCCTGGTGGCCCTCCACCGCCATACCCAGGTGGCCCAGGCATAGCAGCACGCCGCCCAGGATCACCGCCTTGCGCATCCCTAAGAACCGGTCGGCCAGGATGCCTCCCAGCACCGGGGTGGCGTAGACCAGGCCACCGTAGGCGCCGACCAGGGTCAGGCTTTCGGTATCGGAAAACCCGTGATGCTTGATCAGGTACAGCGCCAGAAGGGCCTTCATGCCATAGAACGAAAACCGCTCCCACATCTCGGTAAAGAAGCAGACATACAGGCCCTTGGGGTGGCCGAACAGGTCTTCACCCGGATCATGGGCCGGGGCGTAGTCAAGGGTCATGCGATGGAGCCTGCCGCGTGGGATCGGCCGGGAGTATGCCGGGAAACGGGGCATCCATGGGGGGAGAACCCTTGCGCCACGACCGCGCGCCGCTTACCGTCATGGGCTGGAACGACACGCCCACGGAGTGCCCATGAAACCCTTGTTCGCCGCGCTCGCCCTCGCGCTTGCCGCGGGCCCCGCCCTGGCCGCCGACGGCCCGCATCCGTTCTCGGTCCGCGACCTGGTGATGATGGACCGGGTAGGGGATCCCCAGCTTTCTCCGGATGGGCGCTTTGCGGCCTTCAGCCTTCGATCCACCGACTACGCGGCCAACAAGGGCAATACGGCGATCTACCTGCTGGACCTGGACAAGGGCGGCACACCGGTAAAGCTTTCCGACAAGGGCAACACCCCACGCTGGGCGCCGGACGGTTCGGCCGTGTACTACCTGGCCAATGCCGGGGACACCTCACAGCTCTTCCGCCAGGGCGTGGACACCAAGGGCAAGGCGCTGGCCGCATCCGGCTCGGCCACCCAGGTCACCTCCACGGTGCTGGATATCGACAGCTACAAGGTGTCGCCCGACGGTAGCCACGTGCTGCTGTCGATGGAAGTATTCACCGATTGCGCCGACCTTTCCTGCACCAAGGAAAAACTCGACGGCCGCGCCAAGGACAAAGCCTCCGGTACCGTCTATAACAAGGTATTCGTGCGCCACTGGGACACCTGGGAAGACGGCCGTCGCTCGCAGCTGTTCATTGCTCCTACCACCGGTGCTACGGCGGAGCCCACATTGCTCACCCGTGGTATCGATGGTGACGTGCCGGGTAAGCCCGACGGTAGCGACGATGAGTTCTCGTTCTCGCCCGATGGCCGCTCGGTGTTCTTCGACGTGCGCATCGCCGGTACCAGCGAGCCGTGGTCGACCAACTTCGACATCTACCAGGTGCCGGCCGACGGCTCCGCCGCACCGAAAAACCTGACCCAGGAAAACCAGGCGTGGGATGCCAACCCGCTGGTGTCCCACGACGGAAAAACCCTCTACTACACGGCGATGAAAGAGCCCGGCTACGAAGCCGACCGCTTCGGCATCATGGCCCTGGACCTTGCCAGCGGCACTCGCCGCGAAGTGGCGCCAGGCTGGGATCGCTCAGCCGGTAGCCTGCAGATCAGCGTCGACGACAAAACGCTCTACACCACCACCGACGACAACGGCCAGCATCCGCTGTTCGCCATCGACGTGGCCTCGGGCAAGGTGACCAAGCTCACCGACAAGGGCTCGATCGGCGGATTCGCGCTGGGAGCAAAGCGCATCCTTCTGCAGCGCGACGACCTTAAGGTGCCGGCCGATTTATATGCCGCCGATACCCGCGGCAAGGGCCTGAAGCAGGTCACGCACTACAACGCCGCGCGCATCAAGAACGCCAAGACCGGCGACGCCGAGTTCTTCACCTTCAAGGGCTGGAATAACGAGACGGTGCAGGGCTACGTAGTCAAGCCCGTCGGCTATAAGAAAGGCCAGAAATACCCGGTGGCCTTCATCATCCACGGTGGTCCGCAGGGCGCCATGAACGATGGCTGGAGCTATCGCTGGAACCCGCAGACCTACGCCGGCCAGGGCTTCGCGGTGGTCACCATCAACTTCCACGGTTCCACCGGCTACGGTCAGGCCTTTACTGAAAGCATCTCCGGTGACTGGGGCGGCAAGCCGTTGGACGATCTGAAAGCCGGTTGGTCCGCGGCACTTTCCAAATACAACTTCCTGGACGGCGACCGCGCCTGCGCCCTCGGCGCCAGCTACGGCGGCTACATGGTGTACTGGATGGCCGGCAACTGGAACCAGCCGTTCAAGTGCTTCGTCGACCATGACGGCGTGTTCGACGCCCGCGCCATGTACTACGAAACCGAGGAATTGTGGTTCGAGGAAAAGGAAAACGGCGGCGAACAGTTCGAGCATCCGGAGAACTACGAGAAGTTCAACCCGGTCAACCACGTGAAGGACTGGCGCGTACCGATGCTGATCGTCCATTCGGCCAAGGATTTCCGCATTCCCGATACCCAGGGCTTGGGTGCCTTCAATGCGCTACAGCGCCGCGGTATCCCCAGCCAGCTGCTGCACTTCCCGGATGAGAACCATTGGGTGCTGAAGCCGCAGAACAGCGTGCAGTGGCACGAGACGGTGAATGCGTGGCTCAAGCAGTGGACGGCTAAGCCCACAGCGAACTGATCGATGTACCTGGGGGAGGGGGTTGGCCCACCGGGCGCGGGTTCAAAGACCGCGCCCTACCGGCCGGAGATAGATGGCCTGCGTTCGATCGCCGTATTGGCGGTCGTGGCATTCCACGCTGGTTTTCTACCTGCTGGTGGCTATGCCGGTGTTGACGTCTTCTTCGTCATTTCCGGCTATGTGATCACTCGCTCACTGGTAGCCAGTGGGGATGCCGGAAGCCGCCTGGATATCTGGCGGTTCTATGAGCGACGCGTCCGGCGACTCCTTCCACCCCTGCTTCTCGTCATCGCGGCGACCTTGATCGCAGCGTTCGTGATAACTATGGGTGCCGACGCTCGAAAGGCCATTGTTGCCTCGGCGGCGGCCTGCCTTGTCTTCGGCGGAAACGTCTACTTTGACCTTGTCACCAGTGGCTACTTTGCGATTGCGGCAGAGCGATTGCCGCTGCTGCACTTGTGGTCGCTAGGCGTTGAGGAGCAGTTCTACCTGATATGGCCATGGATATTCGTAGGGTTGATGGCATGCAGGCCGCGTCGAGCCATCGGCATATTGATCACGCTGATCCTGTTGTCATTTGCGTGTGCGGAGATCGTTTTTTATTTCTCGACTACCTCGGCATTTTTCGAGATGCCGGGACGCTTCTGGGAGCTCGGCATCGGTGCCCTGGTGGCATTCACGACGCTACGGCCGCACCGCTTTGTAACGAAGCTGACGAATATTTCGCTGGCTGTGATTATTGCCGGGCTGTCAGTTGCGTGGGACCATTTCCCTGGCGCAGGAGCCTTGCCGGCTACTCTGGGCACGGCGCTCCTGATTGCCTTCAGTGCGGTGGAGAAGTCACCCTCTTGGGCAACGCGGTTCCTCGGTTCCCGTCCCATGGTGGCTATCGGTAGGGTCTCCTACCCGATCTATCTCTGGCACTGGCCGCTATTGGTGTTCGCGCGGCTCGTCACCGTAGGTGAGCCGTCGGTACTAGTGCGCCTGGGGTTGGTCGTTCTGACCTTCGTTCTTGCCTTCGCTAGCGATCGTTTGATTGAACGCGGCATACGTCGCGGCAGGAGCAAGGACGCACGTGCGCTTGTTGTCGTCACTTTGCTCGGATGCGTATCCGTTGCGTGCTTTGCCAGGTCGCTGAACAGCGTAATGGATGACGAACGGCGGGAGAACCCAGTGCAACTAGCTGCAGAACTTGTTGCCAACGATATCCCTGCCACTCGGCTGGACTGTCATTTCCGCGCTAGCGAGGCCGTCGATGCGCACGACCTGACCGCTTGTACGTCGGATGCCACCAAGCCCTTGCGCGTGCTGTTGTGGGGAGACTCACATGCACTGGCCATGCAGCCCTTCGCTTGGTCGCTGGCGGCAGCGCGTGGTGTGGCAGCGTTGGAGATGTCCAGGGATTCATGCCCGCCCATCCTCGGCGCCAAGCCGGGCAGGGCTGCGATGGAGGCGACTCGTTGCCAGAAATTCAACGAATTGGCGATGGCCAGAGCTCGGGGCATGGATGTGGTGGTCCTGGCAGCACGCTGGCCGATGCAAAAGCCAGGCAAGGACGATGGGCTTGAAGCCATGGTCAATCGCACCATCGATGAACTTTCCACCGAGGTTGGACAGGTCATTGTGATGGGTCCCACCCCAGTGCTTGCTGCATCAACCCCGGATTGCATGATTAGGCGGCGACTGGATCAGTGCGCGATACCGCGCCGCGATTTCGAGGCAGCAAATGCGGGAGTCATGGCGTTGCTGCGGCAGGCCAGCGGTAGGCATGCCAATGTCCACTATGTCGATCTGACATCGTTCTTCTGCGGGGCAGATACATGTCCGGCCACAAAAGACGGTACGGCACTATATTGGGACGACAACCACGTATCGGTTCACGCGGCCAATCACCTGGCGTCACGTTACCTGCAGGGGGATACGCGTTCGCCCACGTGGTGAGGGGGGGGCAGCCCTTCGTGTTAGGTCAGGGCAGCGTCAACGCCCTGGCCTTGCTCATATACCTTTCCGCTTCATCGGTGTTGCCTTCGCTCCGCAACACGTTGCCCATCACGGCATAAGGTTGGGGATCGGTCGGGTCCCCCTCGATGGCCATCGTCAGCATCGCCTTGCCGTCCGCGATCTGGCCCGTGGCCAGCAACCAGCGAGCGCGGCCGAACAGGTACGAATGCAGCATCCGAGGGTCGTAACGCAGCTGCCGCGAAGCCTGCACCTTGTCCAGCGCGGTACTGGCGAGGGCCAGATCACCCTGGTCCAGGGCGAAGTTGGCCACATTCACCACGCATTTGTCGCAGGGAACAGGGTCGCTCATGATCCGGTCGGCCAGATGCCGCGCATCGCCAGTACGGCCGGCGGCATCGTAGGCGTTGAACAGCATCGCCTTCGCCTCTTCGGCATGGGGATTTACGGCCAGGGCCCACTCCCAAAGGCGCAGGTTGGACGACCATAGGGGGATCACCGTGATCAGGGCGAGGATCGACGTAGCAAGCCACGCCAAACACGCCACCGCTGGGACGACTGAAACAACGCGGTTGGATGCGGCAAATGACCAGCGGTTGAAAGCGGTAGGCACAAAAACCGCCAGTGCGGCGATGGCAAGCATCGCGTAGCGCTCGTGGTAGGTGCTCCCGTCGAAATTGATGCTGCCCAAATGCAGCGCAGGCGCGATCGCTACGCTGAAGGTCAGTACCGAGATGGCCCAGGCCGAACGGCGCCGTACAGCCACGAAGATTGCAGCGATGACTATGAAGATGGCGGCCACATCAACTAGGCCGCTGAGCACGGTGAAGTGTTCCGGTGGGTAGGGCAGGGTCGGATGCAACGGATTGAGCCCCGAAGGCGCGATTGCCAATGCCCAATAACGCAGGTACAGAAAACAGGCCTGCTGAAGATTGGCCAGTGCGTCCACATGCACCTGGGCCAGGGGGTTGATCCGCCCCAGCGCCCACTGCCGCAGACCCAGGTAAACCAAACCAGCGATGACGCAGGCGATATACGCACCGCCGCGCTCACGTACGAACGCCATCATCCGGCGCGCGAAGCCGTTACTGGCGGTGTCGCGGGTCAGGAGGATGTCCTGGCACAACAGGAGCAGCGGGAAGCAGACCGCAGACTCCTTTGACAGCGCCGACAAGAAGAACAGGATGCCCACGACGATCGCTCGGAACAGCTGCGACTTGATCGAGAGATTCGCTAACAGGGCCAGAAGTACGAACAGGGTGAGCGCCAGCTCGAACTGGCAACCCACCCAGACAACGGCCTCAACCAACGCCGGATGAAGACCGAAGAACAGCATCGGCAGCGCTGGTACCAACCAGCGCGCTAGGCCATCGTCTTGCCGTCCGCAAGCCGCTCGAAGACGAAGCGCGAGCAATCCCACGATGAAGCTGTTGAGCAAGTGCATTGCCAGCGACACCAGGTGCATGGGCCCGGGTGCATCGTCGAAGAGGCGGATCTGCAGCGTGAAGAAAGCAATGATCAGTGGACGGAAATAATAGGCCCAGTCGTTGTAGCCTCGGAAAATGATCTGCTTCCACTGATCGCCCGACCGCAGCCAGGGCATCTGCTGGAAGTTCAGAAGATCATCCCAGACAAATCCGGCGTGCCGGACGGGCAGATAAAGCAGTGCTATGGCGGCCAGTACGGCAAGCGTGATGATTCCGCGTGATCGTGACATGGCGCCGCGCTTATCCCCTGGTGATGCCGGGCATTGTGGGTCACTGCCCGGCGAAGGGGAAGCGCGGCCCATTGGTCACGATGGCAGCGAACCTGAGAGAATCGCTGCCAGTCAATCCAGAGCCCTTGATCATGGCCCAAGAACAACCCTTCCTGGTCTTCGGTGCCCCCGCCATCGGCGAAGAAGAAATCGCCGAAGTGGTGGACTGCATGCGCTCGGGGTGGCTGGGCACCGGCCCCCGAGTGGCGCGGTTCGAGGCGGACTTCGCCGCCTACAGGGGTGTCGGTCCGCAGCACGTGGCGGCGGTCAACTCCTGCACCGCCGCCCTGCACGTGAGCATGGTGGCAGCGAACCTGGAACCTGGCTCCGAGGTGATCACCACGCCGCTCACCTTCTGCGCCACGGTGAACGCGATCATGCACGCGGGGCTTACCCCGGTGCTGGCCGACGTAGACGAGGCGACGGGGAATATCGATCCCGATGCCATCGAGGCGGCAATCACGCCGCGCACGCGAGCCATCGTACCGGTGCACTTCGCCGGCCGGCCGTGCGAGATGGACCGCATCGTGGCGATTGCGAAAAAACATGACTTGGTGATCATCGAGGACTGTGCCCACGCCATAGAAACCGAGTACCACGGCACGCCAGCTGGACGCTTCGGTGATTTCGGCTGCTTCAGCTTCTATGTCACCAAGAACGTGGTGACGGGGGAGGGCGGGATGATCCTGGGGCGGGATGAGGAAAAGATAGCGCGGGCGAGGATCCTGGCCTTGCACGGTATGAGCAAAGATGCTTGGCATCGTTTTGGTGACGCTGGATACAAGCACTACCAGGTGGTGGAGTGCGGGTTCAAATACAACATGATGGACATGCAGGCGGCGATTGGATTGCATCAGCTGGCTAAGGTCGAGAGGCATTGGCGGCGTCGCCAGGCGATCTGGACGCGCTATGACGAAGCCTTCGCCGATCTTCCCATCACTACGCCGGCGCTACCCGAAGCCAACACCCGCCATGGCTATCACCTGTATACGATTCGCGTCGATCCAGCGCGCTGCGCGGTTGACAGGGACGGTTTCCTTAATGCGATGAATGCCAAGCGTATCGGCACGGGCGTGCACTATCTCTCCGTAGCCGAGCATCCTTATTACCAGAACACCTTCAACTGGAAAACGGAAGACTGGCCTGTGGCGACGCGCATCGGGCGTGAGACATCTAGCCTTCCGTTGTCACCAGCTATGAATGATGCTGATGTTGAGCGCGTGATTAACGCTGTGCGTGCGGTGGTGTTGGGGCACTAGCGGGCAACCGAAGTCAGAGCTTTTGATTCTCACGCGTCGGTTGGGTCGTGGCTTTTTTTCCCGATTCGCGTACATAGGTGGCTTCTTCGCCAATACCCGAAAAACTTCATATGCCTGTTTCAAAAGTCCCAGAAGGCCCACGCGTTTCCCCGCGACATCTTGTGCGCCGTGGCGTAAGGCTTATTTCGTGGGTTATGTCATCTGGTAAATGATTCGGGCCAGGTCACTAGGGCACGGGACCGTTGTCGTCGACAATAATTTTGGCGTGGTGACTACCCGATGGGGCTTGTGCATCCGGCTGAATGCCAATAGTCACGTCATACGAGGCGGATTCTCTACTGTGGAAATAACTTCCTTGCCCCCCGTCAGCGCCCGTAATGATTGGTTGCATCCGCACGTTCCCATTTCTATCAGGTAGCTCTGTAGCGGCCCCGCGCACGTAGCCAAAGAGCGGATTACACCTATCATGTTCGTTGCGTGTCCATACGAGTTCACGCAACGCGTGGTCTTCATGGATTACCACTGGCCCGCGCGCGCGCCTGACATCGATAGTTATTCGTATTTCCGATGAGGCTAAGGAGCAATCGACGGGATCTAATTTAACCCCAACAACGAATTCGCGGCGGGGAAGGCCGGACATTCGAAAATGCAATTCCTGCGCGCGTGTCAGGTCGATATGCCCTAGGGTCAGAGTGTACTTGTTCGTAACAAAGCGATGCCCATGATCTACAAGCGTTCCATCGCCCTTGCAATCAGACACGGAGTAGCAGCCAGCTAGAAGCAATGGCAGCAAGGAAACAATTGTTAGTCTTTCATGTGCGATCGCATCCCGCATTTCAATCACGGTATGGGTGGCTGTCCGGGAGGCGGCAGTGGATGTGCGCCAGTCACCTATCGGGCCAGCCAGGGTGCTCAGTCACGGTACTGCTCTCTTTTTCGTCCTTTGAATCAAAAACTCCGTCGAAAAAGTGAAGCGTTAGAGTATCTGTTACGGTCGTCTCGTAGGATTTCTTCCTGCCAAACAACGTACGTTCATGGGTCCATCGCGTCCTAACCGAGATATAGGTCACCAACTCAGTGTCGCCCACGAGTTTGCGTTCCGCAGGGGCTCCGAGGACGCGTACAGCGTCTTCGTAGGTGGACTTTCCTTCAGAAAGCTCGTTTAGTTGAGAATACGTTATGGGGTATCCGCGCTTTTGAACATAAATGCCATCAGAGATGTACGCGCAGGCGGTCAAACACACCAATATTCCGAGGACTGCTAGTCGTTCTGGATGCACTTTAGACCCCCTGAACGACAAATAAAGGCCAACGACGCAGGTTTGGTGATCTTCGTTGGCCCCTCGAGATGGGGCATCGTGGCAGCTCGTAGGTTGAACTATGATCTTGTGACGTGCCTATTGTTTTTCGCCGGCGACTGCGTCGATGAGTTTTAGATTTCTGTCGTAGAAAGCGATCAGCCAGCATATTTCCACGTCGTCTAATTAACGGATGAGAACCGGCGTTTCAAGTATCCGGCTATCCGATAGTCATCCGGTCCACCACCGCAAGTTTTTCACTCTTCGTATCCTTAGTGTGCACGGCTCAGGTTCAATGAGGGAGAAAAAATGAGCCTGCGATCAAGGCTGCTGCGAGTAAGAATCCACCAATAATGAATGTCTTCTCCCTTCGGGATCTCTCGCCTCGTAAAATTAAGGGCCAAACGAGGAGTATGTCTACGACTGTCGCCGACTTTCTAGATGGATTTTCCCCGCGAGAGAGGAATATTGACAAGCCAATTATGGCAAGCCCGATAAGAATCCCGCCAAATGCTAGGTATCTCTCCATCACCTTTGGTCTCCGTCGCAGTTAGGGCACGTCTCTTTCAGAATGTGCGTATACGTTGAACCCCACGCGAAGCCACCGCCAACTCCAACTCCTAGACTCAGACTGCCACCACCGGGTGGTCCACAATTAGCTGAGACAGAAATGATAGACCCGCTACCGAAGCACTGGTTTGTTGACCAGCCCTCAAAATCATGGGAGTCAAATACGCCGAAGGTTTTCGAGGAAGCCGACCAGGCGCCGCCGATTCCCGCCATCGGGCCTCCAGCAATTGAGGTCTGACGCACAAACACCACGATTTTGTCATTAGTTATGCAGTGCATAATGGCTTTGTTGACGGCGAACATTCCGCCGAATGCAACCGAGATGCCAAAATCGCGAATCTCTTCACGCCACGCACCGCCTTCGCAGGGGCAAAGGCCGAGTGGATCGATGAGGTCGAACGGCCTTCCGCTTACATAAAGATATGCGCTTAGGCCCCCCCCGAGTCCCATTGGGTCTGGTTGTAAATACCGTCCGGTAGACGCCTCATACGACCGAAATAGGTTGTAGCTGGCCGCGGTCTCACTATCGAAGTATTGGCCAGGGAAACGAAGGTTAAAGACGTACATACCTGTTGGAAGAACCTCGCCAAATGGATTCCCTGTGTATGTCCAGGACCATGTCGTCGTACCCATAGAGTTTGCTATTGCGCGAGGTGTATTCAAGCCGTCGGTATGTATGTATGAGACGGTGTAATCCAAGCTTCCGTTATCCACGACAGCCACGGGTAGATCGTCAATCCAAATATAGTCTCGATTGGCTGTTCCCGCCTCCAAAAGGAGATGGCTTCGTAAATCATAAAAGAATCGCTCGTTTGTGCTGGTGGGAGTAGTCGCCGTCTTTGTCAGACGTTGGCCAAATGCGTTATATGTATATGTACCGACGGTTTGTCCGTTTGCCTGTACCACGGTCATCCGATTGCGGCCGT
>Ga0207694_10000393_pt1 | contig 40784 bp, 23 predicted proteins | sample KBSC34metaG_FD_184353 | JGI IMG/M metagenome (GOLD analysis project Ga0207694, IMG submission 184353) | Corn rhizosphere microbial communities from Kellogg Biological Station, Michigan, USA - KBS C3-4 metaG (SPAdes) (version 2) | ecosystem: Host-associated > Plants > Roots > Rhizosphere > Soil... | reverse complement strand
ACCGGGCCGACAGCGTGGTGAGGCTGTACAGCCCCTCCTGGTGCAACGCCACGAACCGCAGACGCTCACGAACCGGATCGGTTTGACGCCACGGCATGTCCCCTCCCTCGTATGGGCGAGATCAACATTACCGTGTCAACCATCCTGCCGGTCTATTCTGTCAAGGATCAACCCGGTCTATACCGTCTCGGCCCTGCGGGCGCGAATCCCTCACGCATCGTGGCGTTCCCGCCGCCCTGATCGCGGGACGTCCCGCTCACCTCCATGCGGCTGCGCGGGCGCGGCCCTGGCGCTCCATGGCCGCGGCAACAGTCCGCGAAGGCGGACTTCGTGTCCTTGCAGCCCGGGTTTCCAACCCGGTCCATGGCCCGGCCGCAGTCGGGGTGGGATGACCATCGCCCAGCAGTCGGCATCACCGAACCAGGACGCCAGACCGAAGCCTCCATGCCCACCGACACCCTGCTCGAACCGCCGCCGCAGGCGCCCGCCGAGGGCGACCCCATCGTGACGCTGTCGGGGCTCGACCCCGCGGCGGCGGCGCTGGGGCGGATGGTGGGGCTCCTCCGCGACCGCGCGGACGGGAGCTTCACCCTGGACCCCGCCTGGTTCGAGCACCCGGTGGAGCGGACCTCGAGCGGGGTGAAGAACGATCCCGCCCGGGTGGCCGACCTGCTGGCGCAGCTCCTGGGCGAGGTGGGCGGCCGCGCGCTGGGCGTGCCGGTGAAGGACCCCGCGCTCCTGGGCACCTGGTACCCCATCCAGAACCCCAGGACGCAGCTCCCCACCGGGCTCTACGTGGTCTCGTACGCCGACGGCAGGCGCCAGGTGTTCGGCCTCGGCGCCTTCCACCGCTGGCGGCTCCCGGCGAACTCGCCGGCGCTCACGGTGAACGCCTGGGGGCTGGTGCCGGTGATCCGCGTCGGCGACCAGGGGGTGCAGCCGGTGCTGAACCTCGCCGGCTACCCGATCACCATCGGGGTCGCGGCGGAAGGGCCGGAGGGAGAGCACGCCGAGCCGCTGGTGAAAACGGACGGCTTCCAGTTCAACGGGGTGAAGGTGAGCGCCGCGCTCGACGTGGCCGCCGCCGCCGACCCCGTGCGGCTCGCCATCTCCGTCCTGCAGCTCCAGCTCCCCGGCGACGAGGTGCCGTCCGACCGCTCGCTGGCCGACCTGGCCGCCATCCCCGGCACGCAGATCATCGAGACCGCGTCGAGCCTCTTCCTGGCGGCGCTGGCGCAGGTCTCGGCCGAGGCGAAGGCGCGCGCCGCGTACCTCCTCCCCGTGCTCGGCCTCGCCTCCGCGGTGCCGAAGCGCGAGACGCGGCTCCCGCTGCTGCGCTGGGACCAGCTCTTCGCCCTGGCCGGCGGCAAGAAGGACGAGCCGAAGGACGTCACCGCGCCCTTCCGCGCCTGGTTCCAGGCCGTCACCGCCGACCCGGAGCTGGCCCGCGCCTGGCTCGGCGCCTTCGCGGGGCTGCTGGGTGCCACGGGGGTGAAGGTCACCGGCGACGGCTCGCGCGCGCATCCCTTCTCCGTTCCCGCCGCCGACCTCACGGCCACGCGCGTGGGCGTCCTCTCCTTCACCCTCGCCTCGGTGGTCGACCCGGCGGGGGCGCGGCGGCTCTACCCCGGCCTCGCCTTCCAGGCCGTCCCGCGCGCCGTCGGGAGCGCCGAGCTGCGGCTGCGCGCCGAGCTGGAGGCCGCCGAGTTCGTCCTCACCGACGGCACTCCGCGCGCCGCGGTGCCCACGCTGCGCTTCGACGCGGGGCTGCGCCTGGTCGGCGCCACCGCGGGGGAGCCGCTGGCGGACTTCGAGGGGTACCGCTTCGGGTCGCTGGAGGCGGGGGTGTCGCTGGGGCTCGGCTCCGCCCTCGTCCCCGCCTTCCAGCTGGTCGACGTCGCCACCCCCGACACCGCCTTCGAGCGGCTCGACCTCCTCTCCCCCGGCCAGCAGGCGCTGGCCGGCGGCATCGCCATCGAGGCGGCCCTGCGGAAGCTGCTGGGGCTGGCGGACGACACCGTCCCCTTCGCCTCGAACGTGGCGGCGCTGCTGGGGGTGATCAACCCGCGCGTCCCCGGCGGCGCGACGTGGCCGCGGGAGCTGGCGGCGCCGCTCACCCGCGAGCGCATCGCCGAGACCTTCAAGAACCCGCTGGGGGCCATCGCCGGCTGGTACCAGCGCGTGCTCACCAGCCCCACGCCGGTGGACGGGAAGACGGCGTTCACCTGCGTGCTGCAGGAGCTCGCCGGGGTGCTGGCGAGCGCGCAAAGCACGGTGCACCCCGAGGTCTCGGGCGCCGGCACCGCGGCCGACCCCTGGCGCGCCACCCTCTCGGTGGGCGACGGCACCCTCCCCGCGGCCCTCACCGGCTTCCGCGCGGCCGCCGCGCCCGGCGTCACCCGGCTGGTGCTGGGGGTGGAGATGGCCCCCGTCCTCCAGCTCGCCGGGGCGAAGGTGGTCCCCTCGCTCACCGCGCACTTCCTCTCCCTCGACCTCCCCGACGCGGGCACGGCCGGGCGGGTGACGGGGGTCTGGGGGCGCGACGTGCAGGCCCGCATCGACCTCCCCGACGGCTTCACCACCCCGTCCATCGCCACCGCGAAGCTGGAGGTGAAGCGCGCCTCCCTCTCCGCGAGCTGGAGCCGGGTGGACGGGTGGCACTGGTCGCTCTTCGCGGGGGAGCCGGCGCTCTGGATCGGCGAGACGAAGGTGCCGCTGGGGGGCGACCTGGACTTCAGCGACGCGGCCTCCTTCCGCGAGCTGGTGACCACGGGGGAGAAGGCGTTCGCGCCGCTCCTCGCCGGCGTCCTCGGCGTGGCGCTGCTGCGCACCCGCACCCGCGCGGGGACCGCCGCCGCCGGGGTGCTGGGGCTCCTCCCCGAGATCGACCGCGCCCCCGTCTATCCGAAGGAGCTCGCCTGGCCCGTGTCGATGCCGCGGCTGGCGCTCGCGGGGCTGGCCGACCCGCGCCCGGCGATCCGCGCGCAGCTCGCCGCCGTCCTCGCCTCCCCCGACACGGCGCGGCCGGCGCTCTCCCTCCTCGGCTGGGTGCTGAACCCGTCTCGCGCCGACGCGCCGAAGGTGGAGGGCGGCGGCACCGCCGGCTCGCCCTGGCGCATTCCCGTCGCCGGCTCGGGCTTCGAGGGGCTGGTGTGGTACGGGCATGGCGACGCGAAGGCGCTGGGGCTCGGCGTCGGCCGGAGCGACGTCTTCCACTTCGGCGGCGAGGGGGCGGCGGACCGGCTGCGGGTGACGGTGGCCACGCGCCTGGCCGCGGCGGAGCTGTCGCTGGACACCGGCGCGCTGCTGGCGGACGAGCATGCCCCGGCGCTGGCGTTCACCGCCACAGTGGAGCGTGCGAGCGGCAAGCTGGCGGAGCTCCCCGGCGGAGCGGCGAGCGTGGGGCGCGTGGTCTTCGGCCTCTCCCTGCGCCTGGACCGCGGCGACGGCACCGCGGCGCCCTCCGTGGTCCTCTCCCCCGTGGTCACACTGGAAGAGGTGGTGCTCCCGGGCGGGGAGACGCGCGAGCGGGTGACGCTGGACGACCTGCGCTCTCCCGAGCTCGCCGGCGCGCTGCAGCAGGCGTTCGTCTCCCTGGTGGATGCGGCGCTGCAGGCGGCGGTCGCGCAGGCGGGGGTGGCGGACGCGCCGGGGTTCCGCACGGCGTACGCGCTCCTCACCGCGCTGGGGCTCACGCTGGAGAAGGCGGAGGCCGACGGGCGCTACGGGATCAACCCCGGGGGATGGCAGGCGCTGCTGGCGAACGCCACCGGCTTCGCGCGCGACGGGCTCGCGGCGCTGCTGACGGACGTGAAGCTGCGCGCCGAGCTCTTCCGCTTCGTGCGCGAGCAGCTCCACCTCCCGCTCCCCGACGTCCCGCGCCCCGCCGCGGTGATCCTGGAGGCGCTGGGGCTGGTCGGCCCCGAGGACGAGGGGTGGCCGCTGCGCCCCGATGCGCTGCTGGAGCTGGCGCGGAACCCCTTCGCCACCCTCTCCGCCCGCTTCGAGCGGCTCGCCACCGACGCCGCCGCGCGCCAGGCGCTGGTCACCGCGCTCGCCGGCAACGTGGACGCGGAGATCGGCCCCGTGTGCCTGCGGGTGCGCCGGGGAACGGAGATCAGCTTCGAGCTCGACCCGGCGAAGGCGCTGGACGTGGCCGGCGTGCTGCGCCTCTCCGGCTCCGTCTCCTTCAGCCTCTCCGACCTCACCCTCGCCGCCGGCCTGCGCCTCTTCAACCCCACGCTGGGCCTCTCCCTGGTCCCCGCGCTCTCGCTGCGCGTGGCCGACGGCGCGCCGCCGCCGTCCTTCACCGCGCGGGTGGAGTGGGGCGACGGAACCCGCCCCGCCGCCGAGCCGCTCACCCTGGTCCCCTTCGAGCACCAGCGCTTCGTGGACGAGCTGGCCGCGCTGGCGCCGCCCTACGTGCTGAACGTGCTGGTCGGCGCCGTGGTCGAGTCGCGGCTGCTGGAGAAATATCCCCTCGCCCGCCAGGTCTTCGAGGGGCTGGGGATCGCGAAGGAGGAAGACGGGCGGTGGACGGTGCCCACGGTGCTGGGGCTGCTCCGCGACCCGCGCGGGTGGCTCCTCTCCGAGGGGATCCTGGGGAAGGACGGCCGCTTCGACCTGGGCACCTTCGGCGCGCTGCTGCGCCAGCTCCCCGAGGTGAAGGCGGAGAACGGGCTGGGGGTGGAGCGCACCGCCACCGGCGCGCGCGTGGTCGGCCTCCCCTACGGCTTCACGGTGGAGATGGGGAGCACCGCCGCGCAGGCGTCGCTCGGCCTCTCCACCGGCGGCTTCGACGTGGCCGGGGGAAAGGGGAAGGTGGAGGAGCTGGGGCTCACCGTCACGCTGGGGGCGGACTGGCAGCCCGGGGTGAAGGGGCGCCTCACCCTGGCCACCGGCGCGGGCTTCACCACCACCCCGTACTACCTGACCGCCGGCTACGACGGCGCCTTCCTGCTGCAGGTGGGCGAGCGCCCGGCCGGGGTGGAGCCGCCGCCGCCGCTCGTCCTCGTCCCCTTCCAGGGGTGGGGGGCGCTGGCGGAGCAGGGCGCCCGGCGGGTGGCTCCCGCGCTCCTGCGCGAGCTCACGCCGCGGCTGCTCAAGGCGCTGCACGCCCGCGGCGGCGAGGCCGACACCCTCGCCACCAAGCTGGAGACGGTCGGCGGCAAGCTGGAGGTGGACAAGCTGCTGACGGCGCTCTCCGCCACCACGCCCTTCACGCTGGAGGAGATCGAGAAGACGGCGCTGCGCTGGCTGCTGGAGCGCTTCGACAGGGAGCACGCGGCCGACACCGCGATCGCCGTCGCCGCCGTCTTCGACGGGCTGGTCTCGGGCGTCGAGCCTGTCGGCGGGCTGGTGTGGTACCGGCCGCACAAGAAGCTGGCGCTGCTGGTGGGGGTCGACGAGGTCGACGGGAAGCGCCTGCTGGGTGCCTGGGCCGACGTGAGCGTGCCCGTCCCGGTGGTGCGGGTGAGCGTCAAGCGCACCGGCGTCGGCATCCCCATCCCCGACGCCCTTCCCGCGTCGCTGGCGCAGCTCCCGGCGCCCGTGTTCAGCTTCGGCGCGGCGGTGCGGGTGCCGGTGGATGGCGAGATCGGCCCCGAGCTGGTGCTCTCCTACGACCAGAAGCGCGTCGTCCTGGCCTTCGACCCGCTGGGCGGGGGAGACGCGGCGTCGGCGCTCTCGCGCGAGCTCCTCCCCGAGTTCTTCCCGCGCCGCGCGGACGACGACGAGGACCGCTGGAAGCGGCTGGAAGCCTGGCTGCTGCGCGTCACCAGCGACGTCCTCCCGCGCTACGTCTCCTCCGTCGTCCTCAACGCCCAGCAGGTGAAGGGGTGGCTGGAGGCGCCGATCGTCGCGGGCGAGCCCGACGCGCCGAAGCCGGCGGACGTGCTGAAGGCCACCTCGCTCGTCATCTCCCGCGACGTGGACGGGAAGCAGCGCTACTACCTGAACTCGCTGGGCGAGCTGAAGAAGCTCACCCCCGAGGCCTTCCTGGGGAACTTCCTGCGCGCGCTGCTGAAGACGCGGCTCACCCTCCTCCGCTTCGGCACCGACGGGAAGGGGAAGATCGTGGTCGGCCCCCGCCCGGGGGACCCGAGCCGCTTCGGCATCCTGGTGGCGGCGCCGGACCTGGCGATCCCGCGGGTCGACCAGGTGGTGCTGCAGCTCGGCGGCGAAGACAAGGAGTGGATCACCAACGCGGGCGGCGACGTCGACGTGGGTGGGCTGGAGCCCGGCATCTCCCTCTACCTCCCCGTGGTGGACGAGGGGAGCGGGCTCAGGCCGCGCTTCCAGGAGCTGGAGCTGAACCTGGTCAACGTAGGGCTCGACGTGAAGGGGAAGGGGAAGGCGCCGCTGGTGGACCTGGGGCGCTTCCAGCTGGGCGCGGTGAAGCCGCGGGCGTACTTCACCGTGCGGATGAAGGCGTGGCAGCCGGCGGTCGCCTTCGGCGCGGGGGTGACGCTGTCGGGGATCGGGATCTCGCTGGCCCCCAACGCGCTGGTGGGGAAGGGGGGAACGAACCCCATCGCCCGCAACCTCCTCGGCTCCGGGAGCGAGGCGAAGGCCGACAATCCCCCCACCAACCCCACCTTCTCGGTCTCCGCCGCGTACGCCCACAAGCTCTGGGTGCGCCTGCACGGCGGCGGGGAGGACCCCACGCGGGTGGTCCTCCCGGTGCAGCGCAGCTTCGGGCCGCTGTACGTGGGCTCCATCGGGCTGGGGTGGAAGGATGCCGACCGCCGGCTGGAGGTGCTGTTCAGCGGCCGGGTGGCGCTCGCCGGGCTGAACGCCGAGGTGCTGGGGCTCGCCGTCGGCATCCCGGTGACGAAGCCGACGGACCTCTCCGCCTACACCGCGGAGCTGCAGGGGCTCGACGTGAGCTTCCGCGGCGCCGGGGTGGAGATCGGCGGCGCCCTGCTCAAGCAGGAGAACCCGCTCGCCTACACCGGGATGGTGCTGCTGAAGGCGTCGAAGTTCTCGCTCGTCGGCCTGGGCTCGTACGCCCTGATCCCCACCGCGCCCGGCCCCGACGCGCCGACGGCGCCGTCGCTCTTCCTCTTCGCCGCGCTGCGCGCGCCGCTGGGCGGGCCCCCGGCCTTCTTCATCACCGGGGTGGCGGCGGGGCTCGCCTTCAACCGCAACCTCCGGCTCCCCGCCATCGGCGAGGTGCACGAGTTCCCCCTGGTGAAGGGGGTGGTCGACGGCTCGTTCGGCGAGGGGCAGGAGCCGGGGAGCGCGCTGCAGAAGCTCGCCGACGTGGCGAAGCCGGAGATCGGGCAGTACTGGCTGGCGGCGGGGCTCACCTTCACCACCTTCAAGCTCCTCGACTCGGCGGCGCTCCTCTTCCTGCGCTTCGGGCGCGAGTGGGAGGTGGCGCTGATCGGCCTCTCGCGCGCCGCGTTCCCCCCCGAGGTGAAGAGGGAGCTGGCGCTGGCCTACGTGGAGCTCGCCTTCAAGGTCTCCATCCGCCCCGCCGAGGGGGTGATCACGGCCGAGGCGCAGCTCACCCCCAACTCGTACGTCCTCACCCGCGAGTGCAGGCTCACCGGCGGGTTCGCCTTCTACCTCTGGTTCGCCGACGTCCCGGCGAAGGGGTACGTGATCCGCGCGGGCGACTTCGTGGTCACGCTGGGCGGCTATCACCCCGCCTTCCAGAAGCCGGCGCACTACCCCGACGTGCCGCGGCTGGGGTTCGGCTGGCTGATGAGCGCGGGCGGCGGCACCGTGAGCATCGGCGGCGGGGCGTACTTCGCGCTGGTGCCCACGGCGGTGATGGCGGGCGGCTTCCTGCGCGTGACCTTCCAGGCGGGGCCGCTGCGGGCCTGGCTGGAGGCGTACGCCAACTTCCTGGTGGAGTGGAAGCCCTTCTACTACGAGGCCTCCATCGGGGTGGGCGTGGGAGTGGCCTTCCAGACCGAGGTGCTGGGCGTCACCGTCACCCTCAAGGTGGAGCTGGGCGCCGACCTGGAGCTGGCGGGGCCGCCCACGCACGGCCAGGCGCGGGTGCACTGGTGGGTGGTGTCGTTCACCATCCCCTTCGGCGAGCAGAAGACGGCGACGGACGACCGCAACCTCTCCTGGGCGGCGTTCGAGCAGAGCTTCCTCCCCGCTCCCGCCGCGCCCAAGCCGCGCTTCGCCGCCGCGCCCGGGGCGAACGAGCCCGCCGCGGACCCGTACCCCCGCGCGGGGCAGCAGGTGGTGAAGCTGACGGCCCAGGCCGGCCTTCTCCGGCAGGAGGCGGAGTGGGTGCTGCGCCCGGTCGCCTTCGCGCTGCGGGTGGAGACGGCGGTGCCCACGCAGAAGCTCACCGTGACCGGGTCGGACGCGGCGCTCACGGGCGCGAAGGTGGGCGTGCGGCCGATGGGGGTCACGGCGGAGATGAACGTGCCCGTCACCGTCACGGTGAAGGGGCCGGACGGCGCGGTGGTGGACCTGGAGAAGCGCGGCGTGGCGCTCGACGGCCTGCGGTCCGGCGCCCCGGCCGCGCTCTGGTCGCGCGACCCGCTCAGCCGCACGCAGGCGCCCGACCCGGCGAAGATGGTGGTGGAGGGCGCGCTGGTGGGCGTGGTGCTGCGCGCCGACCGCTACCTGCTCTCCGGCGGCGTGGGGCCCTTCCCGCTCGCCAACTTCACCTACCGCAACGGGGTGCCGATCGCCCTCCCCCTGGCCCGCACCCCGGTGTATCCCCCGGCGCCGCGCTACCCCGACGCCGACCAGCTGGTGGCCTTCCGCCGCATCCGCGAGAGCGTGATGGCGCCCGGCGTGGTGGCCGCGCGCGAGGCGGCGCTCGCGGTGCTGCGCGCCGGGGGGATCGCCGCCCCCGCCAACCCCGACCTCTCGGTGATGGCCGCCGCGGCGGACCTGCTCTTTACCGCGCGCCCCGTGCTGGCGCGGATCGGCGTCTACCAGCCCGCCGCCGCCGCGCCGTCCGTCGCGGCCATCGCGCCTCAGCCGGCGCCGCGCCGCCTCGCCGCCGTCGCGCCGGAGATCCCCGCGGAGCCCGCCGCGCCCGAGCTGCAGGGGATCCGCCGCCGCTACGCCCAGCCGGAGCCCTCGTTCGCCTTGCCCGTTCCGGCGCGGGCGATGGAAGCCGTGGACGACGGCGCCGGTGCGGCGCTCCATCCTCCCGCCGCCGGCAGCACCTCCGAGCGGTGGACGGACGCTTTCGCCGCGCCGAGCCGTTCCCGCGCCCGAGTCCGCCCCAGCACGGGGGTGACGCTGTACGACGGCACGCTGGCGCTCTGGAAGCTCGATCCCGACGCGCCCCACGCCCTGCGGCACGACGGCGAGCTCTCCGCCTTCGCGACCTGCTTCGACGCGCACGGCGAGATCGTGGCGCGGGTCGAGGTGGCGCGGGGAGACGCGTCGCCGCTGCCGGGGGGCACGGGGCAGGTGGCCGTGCACGGCGGCCAGGCGGGGAGCGGCGCCGTGGGGTGGGATCGCGAGACGGCGCTCACCAAGGCCAATCCCGCGTACGCGCTGGGCGACGGCTTCGCGCTGCGCACGCAGAACCTGAACCGCGTCCGCCGCCTCTCCCGCACGCTGGAGCGGGGAACGGTCGACGCCGCCCGCCTGCTGGACGACAACCAGGTGAGCGACGTCGGCGGGGTGCGCGAGGGGTGGGTGGAGACGGTCTTCTTCCACCCGTATCCTCTCTTCGCCGTGGTCGTCGACGCTCCCGCGGGCGACGCGGAGGCGACGGTGCGGGTGAGCGCGCGCCGCTCGTCCCTCCCGGGCGAGATCGGCGGCGAGGCGCTCCGCCCCTCCGCCACGCTCCCCCGCGGGGACGTGACGGTGCTGGTCTTCGCCGCCCCCGCCCCCGCCGAGGGCGACGATGCCGCCTTCCTCAGCATCCTGGTGGAACCGGCCGAGCCCGGCGCGCGCGTGCTGGGCGCCTGGGGCATCGACTCCCCCGCGTCGCGCCCCGCCGCGAACGAGGGGGGGAACGACTTCGCCGCCGAGGATGGCGCCCCCGCCCACGCCGCCGCGGCCGAGTCCGCGTGGCGTGCGCCGCGCGCCGCGGCCCCGGCGCTGAGCCTGGACGTGCAGGCGCCGCCGCGGGCGCGCGTCTCCGTCGTCGCGGTATGAGCGCCGGCGCCCTCTCCCTGCGCCTGAGAGCGCAAGCCCTCTCCCGTGCCGGGAGAGGGGCCGACGTCGCGGCGGAGGTGAGGCCTGCGCACGGTTGTGCGGCACCGGAGGTAGCGCCACCGGTCGGGTTGGCGCGTGCGCTGGGCAATCTACCTCTCCCGGAACGGGAGAGGTGGCGAGCCCCAGCGAGCCGGAGAGGGCGCTGAGCCGAGGCGATCGCAATCGCAGGCCCAGCACTCAGCACTCAGCACTCAGCACTCAGCACTCAGCACTCAGCACTCCGTACTTCGCACTTTCGCACTCCGAGCTTATGCCCGACCCCATCCCCACCGCTCCCGGCACCGTGGGCGCAGGCCAGATCCTCTTCCACGACTCGGTGCAGCCGCCGCTGCCGGCGGGGCGCTACACGCTCACGGCCGAGCAGGAGGTGCTCGGCGTGCGCGGGGAGACGGTCCCGCCCTTCAAGGCGGAGCAGGCGTTCCGCGTCGACGGGCCCCAGTTCCGCCTCGACCCCGCGGCGGTGCACATGGTTTTTCCGCCCGCGGAGCGGGAGGGGGCGTACTTCGGGCTCCTCCCCAACATCGTCTTCAACGACTTCGCCCTCCCCTGGTCGCGCCCCCTGCAGCCCGGCGCGGGCGCGGAGAAGCGGGAGCCGTGGATGGCGCTGCTCACCGTCTACGCCGACGAGCTCGACGCCAAGGTGGGAGCGCCGCGCACCGTCCCCCCGGCCGAGGTCGTGCGGCCCACGGAGGCGGGCGTGCTCCCCCCCTGCATCACCCTCCCCCCGCCCGCGCCCGCCGGCGCCGACCCGGTGCGCGTGGTGGACGTGGACCTGGCCTTCTTCCGCGCCATCGCGCCCACCCGCGCCGAGCTCCCGCTCCTGGCCCACGGCCGCACGGTGAACACCGGCGGCAAGGCGATGCTGGGGATGGACGAAGACGGGAGCTTCTCGCTGGTGATGGGGAACCGGGTGCCGAAGAACGGCGGCGGGAGCACGGCGCTGCTGGTGTCGCTGGAGGGGCACCACGACCACCTCCCCGGCGGCGCGCCGCCGCAGCCCTTCGCCCGCATCCGGCTGGTGGTGCTGGCCTCGTGGAGCTTCACCGCGTTCGAGCTTCCCGGCACCTTCCTGGAGTTGATGGAAGACCTGGCCAAGCAGCGCGGCGGCGTGCGCCTCCTCCGCCTCCCCGCCGGCGAGATCCCCGCGCCCCCCACCGTCTCCGGCGACCCCCGCGCGGTGGGTGAGGCGGCCGCGCGCGAGGCGCTGGAGCTGGGCTACGTGGCGCTGCGCAACGAGATGCGCTCGGGCGAGGTCACCACCTCGTGGTTCCGCGGCCCGCTGGCCGCCGCGCCCACCGCGCGCGACCACGCCTACGGCCCCTATCGCTACTCCGACCACGCCGTGCACTACGATCCCGCGACGGGGCTCTTCGACCACTCCTACGCGGGCGCCTGGCAGATCGGCCGGCTGCTGGCGCTCTCCGACGGTCCCTTCGCCCGCGCGCTCTTCGACTGGCGGCGCGGCTGGCTCTCCACCCTCCGCGCGCGCACCGCGAGCGAAGCGGTGGAGGCGCGCGTGGCCGACGCCCTCGCGCTGGACGACGCTCCGCGCGCGCTGGGCCCCGGCGTGACCGTGCACCTGCGCGACTTCTTCGTCGAGCGCTTCCCCAAGATGGCCGACGAGCTGCCGCGCGTCCGCCACCGCGGCGCCGCCGCCGCCGTCGCGCGCATGGACGAGGCTGACCCGCCCGACCCGGACCTCCCCCCGCTCCACGAGCTGGAGGACGACGGCGACGACCCGCTGGTCGCCCTCCGCGAGCGGCTGCAGCGTTCGCGGACGTAGGCGTCGCCGGGCAGTTTTGGAGATTGAGGCAACCCGACCGGTTTGGACACGCGCAGGCGACGGTGCCACTACCTCTCCCGGAACGGGAGAGGTGGCGAGCCCCAGCGAGCCGGAGAGGGCGCCGAGCCGCGGCGCGCAAAGCACTCAGCACTCAGCACTCAGCACTCAGCACTCAGCACTTCCCAGAGGCTACCGATGGAAAGCTGGAAACCCCGCGACACCCTCCACGCCGAGCTGATCCCCGGCCTGGCCTCGATCCTGGGCGCCGGCGACTCCGCGGCGCTGGAGCTCCGCGCGCCGCCCGCGGCCGCGCGGGCGATGGCGGAGGCGTCGCCCGACCCGCTCCCGCCGGCGGTGGTGGACTGGCTGGCCCAGCTCACCCTCCTCTACGGCGTCCCCACGGAGTACCTGGTGCCCGACGCGCGGCTCCTTCCGCCCGAGTCCATCCGCTTCTTCCACGTCGACCGCAACTGGCTCGACCGGCTGGTCGACGGCGCGCTCTCCGTGGGCGTCCACGGCACCCGCGACGACACCTTCAACGAGGCCGCCTACGAGGAGGTCTACCGCCAGGTCGACGCGCGCCAGCTCACCTTCCGCCCCTCGCTCCGCGGCGAGGCGCCGGGCGCGGCCAACGGCGCCCCCGGCGGCCCGATCACCGGCCTCCTCGCGCGCTCGGTGATCGTCTCCACCTGGCCGGGGGTGGAGGTCCGCCCCACCCGCGGCGACACGCCGATCCCCATCCTGCGCATGGACTTCCTCTCCCCCGACCTCCTCCTCTGCCTCTTCGACGGGATCCCCGACCGGGTGGAGATGATCGAGCCCGGCGAGGGGCTGCACTTCGGCGTCGGCGCAACGCGGGGCGCGGCCACCTTCAAGGTCGCGCTGCGCGGCCTCGGCTTCCCCGCCGCCGATCCCTGGACCGCCGGCGTGCAGGTGCTGCAGCCGCGCGACAGGGGAACCCCGGTGGAGGTGGAGGGCCGCTTCCGCCCGGGCAAGGACCAGCCCACCGGCGTGCTCGACGTCGCCCACCTGGCGGCCGCGGTGAAGGCGGCCATGCCCGCGGGCGCGCTGGGGCCCGGCGGCGAGCTCACCCCCGCCGGCTTCGCGGTGCAGATGGTGCGCGCCGCCGGGCGCCAGCCCTTCACCGCCGCGCCCGCGGCCCTGTCCACCGAGGTGGGGGGATGACGATGGCCGACACCCCCTTCAGCCCGGTGTGGCCCGGCCCGCGGCTCCTGGTTCCCATGGCGATGGACGTGCTCCTGGTGGGCAGCCTCGACCGGCGGTCCGACACGAAGTGGGCAGCCACCCGCAACAGCTACGAGCAGCTCTACTTCGGCGAGAACGGCACGCCGGACCCGTTCACCCCGAAGGCCGTGCCCGCGGTGGGCGCCCACCTGCTCTGGACCCTCCCCTTCCGCCTGCGGCAGGGCGCGCAGCTCCCCGCGGAGGCGCCGGGCGCCGGCGGGGTGCGCTTTCCCGCCGTGCCCAACCGCTGGGTGGTGCTGCGCGTGGAGTATCGCGACGGGTGCCCCGACCCCGAGCTTACCGCGGCGGTGCTGGAGAGCGACCACGTCTCCCCGTTCGTGGACGGGGAGCCCGAGTACCCCGACTTCGACGACGCGCGCCAGCCGGTGAAGCGGATCGGACGCCAGGTGCGGCTGGAGGCGTGGGACGGCGCCGCCGGCATGGGGCGCCCGGTGCTGCGCGCCGCCGGCCCCGGCGACGTGGCCTGGGCCGCCACCTACGACAACGTGACCGGGGTCTTCGGCCTGCACGACCCCCTCCCCGACGTGAAGGGGTGGTACACCTACCACGTCTCCGGCTGGTACGCCGACCCCGCCGCCGACCCCCTGCACGCCGTCTCCGGCGACGACGAGGAGGCGTGGCGGGTGGCGGTGGAGGAGGAGCTGCGCTGGAGCGTGGGCGGGCAGGCGGCCGACCTGCGCGCCGCCCGCCAGGCGTGGGCGGCGTGGAAGGCCTCGCGCGGGATCGACGACGGCGGCGACCCCGCGCTCCCGCGGCAGCTGCGCGAGGCCATGGAGCGCTGGCGGGCGTGGCGCGCGGCGCACGGCGTGGCCGGCCCCGGCCCCGCGCTCCCCCGCCAGCTCCTCTGCCACGGCACCGTGGCCACCGTGCGCTGGGACGGGTGGGCCGTGGCCTACGGCACCGGCGCCCCCGGCAACGGCAAGGTGGCCGAGGTGGCGGTGGGGAACACCGCCGCCGAGGCGGTCTCGGCCTACCTGGCGCGGAAGGTGGTGGACCGGGGATCGGAAGAGTCCATCCCCGTCATCGAGCGCGCCCTCGAGGCCTTCGAGAAGGGGCTGCTCTACGAGCTGCAGGACGACGTGGTCGGCACCGAGAACCGGCTGCACGGCGCGCGCTTCGGCACCTCGGCCGGGGGCACCGAGTGGATCGTGGTGCGCGCCGACGCGCCGGCGCAGGGCGCCGGCGGCCCCCCCGCGCCCGACCAGGGCGGCCAGCTCGGCATCCCCCTCGACCCGGCGCAGACCGCCGCCCTCACCGCGCTCGACGAGGCGCAGCGCGCGCACGACGAGCGCGTCCGGCGCCTCCACACCCAGCGCTGGGAGCTCTTCGCCCTCTCCCAGAAGGAGTCGCGCCTGGACGCCGTCGACCCGCCGGAGGACGTGCGGACGAAGGTGACCACCGCGCTCTCCGCGGTGCGCGCGGCGGTGGGCCAGGGTGTGGACGAGGTGAAGGCGCTGCGCACCGGGGTGGACCGCGCCGAGACCCGGCTGCGCGATCTCCTGGGCACGGAGTACGTGCTGAAGGCGGTGGACCTTCCCCCCTTCGCCGCCCCCCACGACCCGGTGGTGATGGTGGGCGGCATCGGCCACGACCGGAAGCTCTCCCCGCCCGAGGAGAACGGCCAGGAGCTGCTGCTGGTGCGCTTCACCGGCCAGGGCGTGACCGGCCTGCGCGCCGAGGTCCCCACCGGCGAAGGCGGCTCCGTCACCGTGGAGGTGGGCGCCGCCGAGCTGCTCGGGAGCATCGCCCTCCCCGCGGGAAAGGGGGTCCCCAAGGAGCTCGCGGACCTCTGGGTCGAGGCGGTCTTCCTCGACCCCTCGGCCGCGCCGCTGCTGGCGCGGCTCGCCTGCGCCAAGGCAGGGGTGAAGTCGCCCGGCTCTTGCGCCGACACCCTCGCCCCCCGCATCCGTGCCGAGCAGCGCGCCGCGTGGGGCACGGGGAGCCAGCTCGACGTGCGCCACCTGCGGGCCGGCTCCTGGCTGCGCGGGGTGCTCCCCTCGCCGCTGGCGGTGGAGCTGCGCGAGGGGCAGCCCTGGGCGCCGCTCTTCCTGGACTGGAAGGTGGCCTGGCACCCGGCGCCCCCTGAGCTGGAAGGGTGGACGCTGGGCGACGTGGACTATGCCTGGACCCCGCCGTACACCGTGGGGCCGGCGGCGGTGGAGCTCTCCGGGCGCACCGTGCTCAACCCCGCCACCGCGCACTCGCTGCAGGCCCGCTTCGCCACCTTCGAGCAGGCGCCGGCCGAGCTCCCCGAGATGGTGCGCCGCGCCCTCGCCAACGCGCGCGACGTGGTGAAGAAGCTCGACGTGCTCACCCAGTCGCTCGGCGGCTTCACCGACCAGCTCCTCACGCGCGCCACGCGGATGAACCGCGCGCCCGCCGACGGCGCGGTGCGCACCCTGCTGGCCGACGCGCCCGTCACCTACCAGCCGCGGGCGGGGAACCCCCGGGCCACCACGCCCGCCCCGGCCTTCCACCCCCTGCGCGCCGGCCACCTGCAGCTCCTCGACCTCTGGGTGGTGGACCAGTTCGGGCAGGTGATGCGCGGCAAGGAGCCCACCGAGGCGGCGATCGCGTACCCCATCCGCGCCCAGAGCCTGGCCACCCCCGAGCCCACGGCGGGAGAGACCGCCAACCGCTCCTTCCTGCAGCTCCCGCCGCGGCTCTCGCAGCCCGCGCGGCTGGAGCTGCGCCTGCTGCAGGCCGACGCCCAGGACCGCGTGGCCAGCACCTCGGCCGACGCCACCTCTCCCCTCTGCGGGTGGGTGATGCCCAACCACCTCGACGACTCGCTGATGGTGTTCGACGCGGCGGGGGTGAACCTGGGCGCGGTGCTCGCCGTGGAGCGCGACGTGGAGCAGCCCGGCGCGCCGGGCACCGGGCTGCGCTGGGAGGCCGTCCCCGGCTCCGACGCGGCGCTGGGGGCGCCGCCACACCTTCCCAACCCCCACCTGCAGCGCTTCGTGGAGGGACTGCTGGCGCAGGGGCTGGCCGGCTCCGGCGCCCTCCGCGACCTCCTCGACGCCATCGACTCGTCGCTCTGGCACGTCGACCCCTTCGGCGAGCAGGAGGGGAACCTCTCCCTGCTGCTGGGGCGCCCGCTGGCCGTGGTGCGCGCCTCCGTCTCCCTCTCCCTGCACGGCACCCCGGTCTACGACCAGGCCTGGGGCGAGACGGGGCGGTGGTACCTGGACGGCGGCCGCTACGTCCCCCGGCCGCCCCCCTTCGTCTCCACCCGCTTCCGGGTGCGGGTGGGCGACCTGGGGCACGCCACCAACGGGGTGCTCGGCTACTTCCAGGACGACGACTACGCGCGCTTCTACGCCGTCTACGGCGCGGGGGCGCAGACCGCGCCGCTGCGGCGGGCGCTGCAGCGGGGGCGGCTGCGCCCGGGGCAGGCGCTGCGGCTGCTCGAGTCGGGCGCCGCCGCCGGGCGCGGGTTCGCCGGCGGCTACGTGCGGCGCGACCACCTGGTGCAGCTCGCCCCCGACGACCGGCGCGTGCTCCTCACCCTCCTGATGGAGCCGCGCGGGGTCATCCCCACCATCGCCGGGAGCCTGCCGGCGGCCACCGCCTCGCTGGCGCCGGGGCCGGTGGCGCGGGCGCTCCGGGCGATGAAGGCCACCTTCCGCGTGGGCCCGGTGCTGGCCGACCCGCGGCGCATCCGCATGCCGCTCCCCGCGCAGGTGCGGGGGAAGTGGGGATGGGTCGCGCGCCGCGACGTCACCGGCTGGCGCGCCGAGGCGGCGGTGGAGGCGGGCGACGACCTGGCCCGCATGGACGACGCCCCGCGCGTGCTCGGCGAGGGGTGGCTCACCCTGTCGGGGGCCGAGGCGCCCCCTAAACCCTGATGCCCACGATCCCCATGACGGCCACCGACACCGCCGCCCTGCTCACCTACACGATCCAGCCGAACGCCGTGTTCGTGGGCACCACCGACTCGCTCACCTTCGAGCTCCGCAACGACGGCGCGGCGCCGGTCGCCTTCCGCCCCGGGACCGTGGACCGCGTGACGGTCACCTTTCCCGCGGGCGAGGGCGCCGACGCGCTGTCGAGGGTGGTGGACTACACGCCCGCGTCGCTCACCGAGGGGTTCAAGGCCACGCGGGTCGAGGGCACCGACGGCTACGCGGTGCGCGTCAGCGGCTTCGACCCGCAGACCCTCGCGCCGGGGCAGGCGGTCCGCATTCGCTTCGACGGGGTGAAGGTGAACGCCGTCCCCGGCAACGACGTGCGGGTGGCCGTGGAGGAGCGGCTGAAGGGCCAGGTGGCCCCGGCGGTGGTGAAGCTCGCCAAGCTCCCGCAGAAGCTGAAGGTGGTGGCGTGGCTGGAGCAGCCGGTGGTGGGGCTGGGGGAGCAGACGCGGCTGCACTGGACGTCGTACGGCGGCACGCGCGTGGTGGTATTCCCCTTCGCCGACAACGTCGTCGACCGCAACTGCCCCACGGGCGACCAGAAGCCGGGGTACCGCTGCTTCCGCGTGGTGGGCGAGCCGCCCTCCCCGGGGGAGACCATGGTCGCCCCAGGAGACCCCGCCAGGGCGCAGTGGCGCTACACGGTGCGCGTGCTCACGGACACCGGCGAAAAGGACGAGGTGGAGGTCACGCTCACGCAGCACGCGCCCGCGATCACGGGGTTCGGGCGGGCGCCGGGGCTGGAGCCGCCCACCGACCCCATCGGCGCGATGGACGAGGTGCCGCTGCAGTGGACCACCGCCTACGGCCGCAGGGCGTACCTGCAGACGCCCCCCGACAGCGCGGGCACGCAGGTGCAGCTCAACCCCGCCGCCCCGCGCCCGGTGAAGCCCGGCTACGACGCGTACCGCGCCGCGCCCGACGTGCGGCGCATCCCCGCCACCGCCGAGTACGTGCTGCGCGTCTCCGGCTTCGACCAGCCCGCCGAGGCCCGGCTCCAGTTCGCGCTGAAGCCGGTGCGGGTGCTCTACTACCGCTTCTCGAAGCTCGACGGGGAAACGCTCTCCGACCCCGTCTGGGAGATCGACCCCAGGGGGTGGCTGGCGGTCGAGGAGATCCGGTCGACGCCGCCCTTCACCCTCACCGTCTACGGCCCCGGCGGGACGAAGCAGGTGCTCTACCTGGGCCCGGGTGACACGGTGCACCCGCAGGTGCAGTACTTCGCCGCCACCCCGGCCCCGGGCAAGAAGACGCTCCGCTGGATCACCGCGAACCTCACCGCGCTGCGCCTGGACCCCGGCGGCTACGTGGTCCCCGACGCCCAGCGCGCCCGCGGCTCGTACGAGGTGACGCCGGCGCAGACCACCGACTACGTGCTCACCGGCACCGCCGCCAGCGGCGAAACGGTCACCAGCACCCTGCGCGTCGCCGTCCCCTGAACGGATGGACTCACACGGAGTCAACGGAGTCAGCGGAGTCGTTTTCCGTTGACTCCGTTGACTCCGTGTGAGAGCCATTTCAGTTTCGGCGGCCGAGGAATGCACAAGCGTTCGGGAAATGCGGTATGAGACCCGCTCAGCCTTCGGCCGCGCGCAGCCAGAGGGTGAAGCGCGACCCCGCGCCCGGCGTGCTCTCCACCGTCAGCTCCCCGCCCATCGAGCGCGCCAGGCGCAGGCTGATCGCCAGCCCCAGCCCCGTCCCCTCGTGCCGGCGCGTGTACCCGCTGTCGACCTGCACGAACGGCTCGAAGATGCGCTCCAGCTGCGCCGGCTCGATCCCCGCCCCGGTGTCCTCCACCGTCACGCACACCCACCGCCCCCGGTCGCGGTGCCCCGGCGGCGCCCCTTCCACCGGGGCGCAGGTGACGGAGGCGCGGCCGCCCTCGGGGGTGAACTTGATGGCGTTCGAGAGCACGTTCACCAGCACCTGCTCCACCCGCTGCGGGTCGCCCAGGTAGCGCGCGTCGCCGTTGCACTGCGCCGCGAGCGTGATCCCCTTCTGCTGCGCCTGCGGCCGCAGCACCGTGAGCGCCGTCTCCACCGCCTCGCCGGCCTGGGCCGCGCGCCGCTCCACCCGCAGCGTCCCCGACTCGATGCGCGCGAAGTCCAGCACCTGGTCCACCAGCCCGATCAGGTGCCGGCCGCTCACCCGGATGCGCCCCAGCTGCCCCGCCTGCGCCTCCGTCACCGGCCCCGAGAGCCCCATCTCCAGCAGCTCCGCGTACCCCACGATGGCGTTGATGGGGGTGCGGATCTCGTGCGACATGGTGGCCAGGAAGTCGCTCTTGGCGCGGTTGGCCGACTCCGCGTCGTGGCGCGCGATGTCGGCCTCGCCCAGGGCCATCTCCAGCTCCTGGTTCGCCTGCTCCAGCTCCTCGGCGAGCGTCTGCGCCTCCTCGTACTGCTGGCTCAGCTCCTCGTGCGTCGACTCCACCTGCCCCGCCATCCAGTTGAAGCGCGCCGCGAGCACGCCCAGCTCGTCGCTGCGGGGGAGGTCGATGCGGCGCGCGTAGTCGCCCCGGGCCAGCGCGTCGGCCGCCAGGCTGAGCGACTTCACCGGGCGGGTGATGGAGCGGCTGAGCAGCCAGGCCGCCAGCGCCGCCGCCAGGCAGAGGAGGACCGCCGCGACCGCGGTGTGGCGCAAAAAGGCGTTCGGCCGCGCCAGCACCGCCGGCAGCGGCTCCGCGGCCACGATGCTCCAGGGCGTGCCGGGGATGGGCGCGGCATAGCCGAAGAGCTCGGCGCCGCGCCCCTGCCGGTAGCGCGCCTCGCCCGCGAAGGGCCACGCGCGGGGAGAGCGGACCACGTTCCCGTCCAGCCCGATCCAGTCGCCGCCGGCGGTGTTGGCGTAGAAGACGTCGATCCCGTCGCCGATCAGCGTCTGCACCTGCTTCGCCGTGGCGCGGCTCCCCACGCTGCGCAGCTCCGCCACCTGCCCCAGCAGGGCGCCGCCCTGCCGCACCGCCGCCGCGTTCCAGAAGTACGGGCGCGCGCCGATGGCGACGAAGGACCCCAGCCCGGCCGAGTCGGGGAGCCCCTCGCCCCCGGGGAGGGGGCCGTCGAGGGTGAGCGCGCCGCCCCCGGGAGGGTCGCCGAGCACGAGCACGGGCCGCTGCCGCCGGTCGAGGAGCACCAGCAGGGCGGAGTCGTTGGGAACGCGCAGCCGCTGGAGCGCGGCCGTGGCCGCGGCGCGCGCGGCGGGCGTGGGAGCGGCGAGGAAGGCCGGGAGCGCCGGGTCCGCCGCGGCCGCCATGAGCGTGGTCCGCCGCTGCGTGATGCCGGGAACCGCCAGCGCGGAGAGCTGCCGGGGGATCAGCTCCAGCCGGTCGCGCGCGCCGCGCACCGACGAGCGCCGGAAGTCGCGGTACCCGAAGGCCACCCCGGCCGCGAGCGTCGCGACCAGCAGGGCCGTGATCAGGAGGGGGAGCTTGCGCTCGAGCGATAGGCCGGCGGGGCGCCCGGTGCCTGGAGGCTCCACGAGATCTGGCTCCGACGAGGACGAAGGGCCGGGATGAAAACCGGGCCATGCAACCGCGAAGGCTCAATCGAAGGCGCGCCCCCGCTCTCTGCAAGCCCCTCCCACGACGCAGAAGGGGCGCGTCCCGCCCGGGACGCGCCCCTCCATCGTGGCTCCCCGCCGCGGGTGCTCAGCGGTACGGGTGGCTCTTGGCGTAGTTGTAGGCGCAGATCGCCGAGATGATGTGGACGATCCACCCCAGGGTGCCGGCGGAGCCGATCCAGGTGAAGCCGCCGACGAACATCCACAGCAGCCCCCGCAGGAACTTGCCGTTGTACATCTGGCCCAGTCCCGGGAGCAGGAAGCTCAGGATGGCCGCGATTCCGGGGTTGCGCATGGCATGGCTCGTGGTCGCAGTGAAGGAGCTCGCGGCCGGACATCATCGCCCGGCGAAGCCCCTTACGCTCCCCGCGCGCCGCAGGTTTCAAAACAGAACAGACCATTTGACGCAGAGGCGCAGAGGAACCGAGAGAACAGAAGAAAACGAATCAGTTCTCTCCGTTCCTCTGCGCCTCTGCGTCAAATGGTCGGTAAAAGCCTGGGAATGGGAGATGATCACTCCCACTCGCCCTCGAGGTAGGTGTACCCCGCCAGCCCCTCCACGTAGTTCGCGATGAACGCGTTCGCCTCGGCGCGCTTGAGCCGCGCGTTCAGCACCTTGCGCCGGAAGGTCGCCACCAGGTCCTGCGCGCTGAACTGCACGTAGTTCAGCACCTCGGTCACCGTGTCGCCGTGCACCAGGTCGCCGATCTCGTAGCCGCCGTCGGTGAGCCGCACGTGCACCGCGTTGGTGTCGCCGAACAGGTTGTGCAGGTCGCCCAGGATCTCCTGGTACGCCCCGGTCAGGAAGATCCCCAGGATGTACGGCTGGTCGTGCTCGAACGAGTGCAGCTCCAGGCTCGGCTTCGCCTTCCGCCACCCGGTGAAGTGGTCGATCTTCCCGTCGCTGTCGCAGGTCATGTCCTGCAGCGTGCCCCGCCGGGTGGGCGCCTCGTCCAGCCGGTGGATGGGCATGATGGGAAAGAGCTGGTCGATCGCCCACGAGTCCGGCAGGCTCTGGAAGAGCGAGAAGTTGCAGAAGTAGCGGTCGATCAGCACCCCCTCCAGCTCGGGGAGGATGTCGTCGTACTCGTCGGGGTCCTTCGCCGCCAGCACCGCCACCCGGTTCATGATCGCCAGCCAGTAGCGCTCGGCGGCCGCCCGCTCGCGCAGCGTCATCGTCCCCGCGTTGAAGTGCGACTGCGTCTGCTCCTTGGCGAAGGCCGCGTCGTGGTACACCTCGCGCAGGTTGCGCTCGTCCAGGTCGCGGAAGGTGGCGGCCAGCTCCAGCACGATGGGGTGGTCGTCGTCGCTCGTCTCCCCCAGCGGGTCGGGGGCCTGCGTCTCCAGGTCGATCACGTTGATCAGCAGCAGCGCGTGGTGCGCGGTGAGCGCGCGCCCGCTCTCGCTGATCACGTGCGGCATCGGCACCTCGTTCTCGCGGCACGCCTCGGCCAGCGAGTACACGATGTCGTTGGCGTACTCCTGGATCGAGTAGTTCACGCTCGCCGCCGTCACCGAGCGCGAGCCGTCGTAGTCCACCCCCAGCCCCCCGCCCACGTCCACGTACTCCACGTCCACCCCGAGCTGGCGCAACTCCACGTAGAAGCGCGACACCTCGGCCATCCCCAGCTTGATGTTGCGGATGTCGGGGATCTGCGAGCCCAGGTGGAAGTGCACCAGCTTGAGGATGGAGAGCTTCCCCGCCTCCTGGAGCTTGTCGAGCACCTTCACCAGCTGCGCCGAGTTCAGCCCGAACTTGCTCTTCTCCCCCGCGCTCTCGCTCCAGCGCCCCGCCCCCGCGGTGGAGAGCTTGATGCGGATCCCCACCGTGGGCTCGATCTCCATCTCCGCCGCCACCCGCAGGATGGTGTCGACCTCGGTGATCTTCTCGATCACAATCAGCACCGTGTGCCCCAGCCGCTGCCCCATCAGCGCCAGGCGCACGTACTCCTCGTCCTTGTAGCCGTTGCACACGATCAGGTGGTCGGTGCGCTCGCTGAGCGCCAGCACCGCCATCAGCTCGGGCTTGCTCCCCACCTCCAGCCCCACGCCGTAGGGGCGCCCGTACTCGGCGATCTCCTCCACCACGTGGCGCTGCTGGTTCACCTTGATGGGGTAGACGGTGGTGTAGCTCCCCTCGTACTCGAACTCGCGGATGGCGTTGCCGAACTTCTCCGCCAGCGTGGCCACGCGCGTGCGCAGGATGTCGGAGAAGCGCAGCAGGAGCGGGAGCCCGATCCCCTGCGCCTCCATGTCGACCGCGAAGTCGTACAGGTCGATGCAGCGCCCCTCCTCGCGGGTGGGGTGCACCACCACGTGGCCCTTCTCGTTCACGTCGAAGTAGCCGATCCCCCACCCCTCCACGTTGTAGAGCTCGCGGGCGTCGGCCACGGTCCACTGGCTGGCGATCGTCTCCTCCTGCGGCCTGGGCGTAAGCGGGTCTGGAAGCGGGGGATTATGCACCCCCGCCCGCGGGTGCGAAAGTGTCCGGGCAACGACCGGGCCGCATGATCTCTCACCCCGCTGGATGTTCGATCACTACGAGTGCGGGAGTGCGGAAGTGCGGGAGTGCGGAAGTGAAAAATCCGCTCCCCGGCGCCGCCTTGAACCCCGGCCCCGCGCCCGCTAGCTTCCTCCTGTAGCGGCCCACTCCCGCACTTCCGCACTCACGCACTCCCGCACTCGTCTTTTGATGTACCGCCCGCCGGACTTCACGCAGCCGCGCTTCGCCCGCGCGCCCGACGCCCGCTTCGAGCCCGCGCCGCAGGACGGCGTGCTCCCCGAGGGGTTCTTCGCCACCACCAACCTCCCCACCTACGTGCGCGTGGCCGGCGAGTGGAAGCTGCCGCGCGACCCGCGCATGGACTCGGCGCTGGTGCTCGACCCCGACAACGTTCCGCGCGTGCTCGAGGGGCGCTACGTGCGCCGCGGCCAGCTGGTGGCCATGGGCTTCGCGGAAGACGGCGCCGAGGGGATCTTCGTGCACGCCGCCGGGCTGCTGGGCGACCCCGACCAGGGGCCCGAGGGCGAGTTCAAGTTCATGTCCAGCGAGGTGAGCCGCGAGAAGCCGACCGACTACGGCGAGATGGCGCGGCTGCTGGTGGACGAGCGCGAGCGCGGGGGGCGCTTCATCTGGGTGGTGGGGCCGGCGGTGCTGCACTCGCGCGGCCGCGACACCCTCTCCTGGTTCGTGCGCAACGGCTACGTGGGCGTGCTCTTCGGCGGCAACGCGGTGGCCGTGCACGACATCGAGGCCGCCACCCTGGGCACCACGCTGGGGATGAACGGCCGGGGGATCCCGGTCGAGGGCGGGCACTCCTTCCACATGCGCGCCATCAACCGGGTGCGCCGCGCCGGGTCGATCGCGGCGGCGGTGGAGCAGGGGATCATCCAGGAGGGGATCATGCACGCCCTGGTCACCAGCGGCGTCCCCTTCGTCCTCTGCGGCTCCATCCGCGACGACGGGCCGCTCCCCGACACCATCACCGACCTGGTGAAGGGGCAGGAGGCGATGAAGGAGTACACCCGGCAGGCCACCGGGGTGATCATGATCGCCACCGCGCTGCACTCCATCGCCACCGGAAACATGCTCCCGTCGTACGTGTATCGCGAGGAGACGGGCGAGGTGCGGCCGCTCACCACCATCTGCGTGGACTCGTCCGAGTTCGTGGTGAGCAAGCTGAAGGACCGCGGCACGCACCAGGCCTTCGGCGTGATCACCAACGCGCAGGACTTCCTCCACGTGCTGCGCCACTACGTGGAGGTCGAGGCCGCCAGCCGCGAGCCCGCCGCCGTCGGGTGACGCCGGGGTGACGCCGCTCGTATATCATCGCAAGACCCGTTACCGCAGCCGGAGCTTCGCCGGATGCCCCGCTTCCACGCCGCCCTCACCATCCTGCTCGCTTCCGTGCTCGCCGCGCCGGCCGCGGCGGCGCAGGCCGCGTCGCTGGAGGTGAAGGTGACCGACCCGACCGGGGTGCCGCTCGCCGGCGTGGTCGCGAAGGTCGACGGCGTGCCGCGCGGCCGGACGGGCGCGGACGGGCGGGTGAAGGTCGGCGGCCTCGCGGCCGGGTGGCACGGGGTGAAGCTGACCCGCGACGGCCTGGTGGGGCTCGGCCTCGGCATGCTCCTCCCCCCGGGCGGCGCTGCCTCGGTCGAGGTGGGGCTCGAGCGGGCGCGCCGCTCCGCCATCCCCCTCGCCCGCCTTCCCGTCTACGCCCGCAAGCACGGCGAGCCGCTGGACCCGCGGCACGGCGGCCGTGGCGCCGGCGAGCCGGGCCGGCGCTGGAGCGGCGGCGACATCCTGCGCCGCAAGGCCACCCGCCTGACCGACGTGCTGCGCGACGCGCCCGAGGTGGAGCTGGTGCAGGGAGCGAACGGGGCGGTGCTGCGCTTCCGCCGCGCCTTCGCGGCGCGCGAGGGATCGCCGCGGCCGGCCGGGCTCGCGCCGCCGGACTGCGCGCCGGCATACTACGTAGACGGCGTGCGCTTCGAGGGGCTGGAGACGCCCGACGTGTTCCCCCCCGCCGAGGTGGACGAGGTGGTCCTCTATGCCGGCAACGTCCCCGCGGCGTACGGGGGGATGCGCGCCTCCTGCGGCGTGGTGGTGATCCGCACCCGCGGCCTCCCCGACGCCGCGGACAAGCCCCGCGCGCGCCCCGGCTACCATCCGTCCGGCGCGCGCAAGGCCGTCGCGGCGCCGGGCCGCGGCAAGCTCGCACCCTCGTCCGCGAAGCAACCCTCCACGCAGCCGTGACGCCAGCACCGCCGACTCCGCTCCCCCGACTGCCGCGCGTCTCCTCCCGGGCCGCGTCGGCCGGGCCGCGTCCGTCGTGGCGGGTCGCGCGGCGGCTGCTGGCGGGGCTGGCATTGGCCGCCGGCGTCCTGGCGCACGCCCCCGCCCGCGCGCAGGGGGGCGACGCCGCCGTCGACGTGCAGGTCACCGACGGCGGGACGGGCGCCCCGCTCCCCGGCGCCACGGTGCGGCTGGACGGCGTGGCCCGGGCGGTGAGCGACACCGCGGGGCGCGTCTTCCTCTCCGGCCTGGAGCCCGGCCGCCACCAGCTCGACGTGGTGATGCTCGGCCGCCGCCCCGTCTCGCCCGAGATCGAGATCGTCGGCGGCGAGGTGCTCAGCCTGGAGGTGGTGCTCGACGAGGAGGCGGTGGAGCTTCCGGTGGTGGAGGCGTCGGCGGTGCGCGACACCACCGCCGGGGGGCGCGCAATCCGCAATCGCCGCGTGGGCCGGTACATCGGGCGCGACGAGATCGCCCGCTCCCGCGTCCACCGCCTGAGCGAGCTGCTGGTGCAGCTCGGCGTCCTGCAGCCCACCGGCCGTTTGCGGCAGACGTCATGCGTCCCGCACCTGGTGGCCGACGGCATCGCGCTGGGCGAGACCAGCATCGACATCTTCCCGGTGCAGGACCTGGAGGCCGTCCAGGTCTTCACCAGCGACGTGCCCCCCGAGTTCGGGGGCACCTCGGGGGGCGCCTGCGGCGTGATCGCCCTCTGGACGCGCCACAAGTGAGCGCCCTCCCCCCGCTCGCCCCCGCCGAGCCCGACGCCCGCAACCCTCTCCTCGGCGCGGCGCTCGCCTCCGTCGCCGGCCGCATCCCCCCCGAGCGCGTGGAGCAGGTCTGGCTCTTCCCGCCCCGCCGCGTGGGCGCGAAGGAGAGCGGGCTGGCCGTGCTCGTCGTCGCCGGCGAGAACGAGGGCGATGACCGGCGGACCATCTGGACCGTGCGCTACGACGCGGAGACGGGGCGGGGCGGGAAGACGGAGACGGCGCACGCGCTGGAGGAGCAGGGGACCGTTCCCCCCGACCGCGTCGGCCGCATCGTGGACGGGGTGGCGCGCAGGCTGGAGGCGGAGAGCGACGCCCCCGACGTGCGCGAGCTCGCCCGCGACCCCGCGGAGTGGCGCGCGCTGCTGCTGGAGCTCGGCGCCCCCCTGCCGGTTGACGCGGCCAACGGAGAATGATTATCGTTTGGGGATGAACGCCAGCGTCTCGCCGTCCGCAGGAGATTCGATGTCCGGTCCCGCCGCCGCACCGCCCGCTCCCTCGCCCTACCTGCCGCTCTTCCGCCGCTACCTGCGCCAGCAGGGGCTCCCGGTCACGCTGCAGCGCGAGGTGGTGGCCGACGTGGTGTTCAACTCGCGCGAGCACCTGAGCGTGGAAGAGATCGAGGCGCGGCTGAAGGCGCGCGGCGAGCGCATCGGCAAGGCGACCATCTACCGCACCATGGAGATCCTGGTGCGCAGCGGCCTGGTCGAGGACCACGACTTCGGCGACGGCTTCAAGCGCTACGAGCACCTGTTCGGGCACCAGCCGGTGCACGAGCACCTGGTGTGCACCAGCTGCCGCGCCGTGGTGGAGTTCGAGCGCCCCGAGATCGCCCGCATCCAGGACGAGGTCGCCGCCGCCCACGGCTTCCTCCCCACCCGCCACCGGCTGGAGATCTACGGCCTCTGCGCCGCCTGCCAGGAGAAGGGGATCACCGTGGAGTACCGCGGCCTCGCCTGCCCGGTGCTGGAAGTCGCCTGACAACAGATCGTCTCACGCAGAGACGCAGAGACGCGGAGAGAGCCCAGGCTCTCTCCGCGTTGCTGCGTCTATGGGTGAGATCCCTTCCAGATCCGCTTGAATGGCCGTTCTATCCGACCCAACCCGAAGGATCTATCGCCGGTCGACTCGGATACGCGACGGAGCGCACGGTCGGTCGGACGCGGAGGCACGGCTTGCGACAGACTCAAGCTCCGCAGCCGTACCCCCCGGAGTGGATGCCCGCCGCGGCAGTCGCTTCCTGCCCGTTCGCGTCGTACACCTCCAGGTCGAGGGGGTGCAAGCCCGAATCGCTCAGGGATCCGGAAAACGTTGCGGCGAAGCCGTAGGAGTCCAATCCGAGCCAGACGTATTCGTACGGCGGTGTGCCGCCGGTGACCACGGCCGTCCATTGACAGGTATAGCCGATCTGCACCGTCCGGGGGCCGCTGATGCTCACCGAGAGCGTTGATCGTGTCGCCGGGCCTCGCGCACGCTCTCCACGCGCAGCGGTGGCGTCGTGGCCACTCAACGCGAGCATACCCACTGCGGCGAGCAGGACGGCGGTCTTTCCACTGGTCATCGGTTCCTCCACGGAAATGGCGTGGCTGGATTACGGTGCTTCGCATCAGTACATTAAAGCGCATTAGGATCTATAAACCATCCATTTGCAGACGAGCGCGCAAGTGTTAAAGCGTAGTTATACCCCTTGGTTATTTTCGTTTAAAGTCTCTAAATGGAAATTTGCACCAGCGATGTGAACGAGTCCCTCTCCGCGCCTCTGCGTCTCTGCGCGACACCCGTCTGTTGACTGCGGCGGCACGGGGGATTCTTTTCGCACGCGCTTCCGCGGCCCACCCGAGCAACCGACGAAGATGAGCAACGAGATTCCCGAGTCGCTGAAGGACCTTCCCTGGGAGCTGCCGCGCAACTTCCTGGGGCTGGAGGGCGAGGCCGGCAGCTGGGCGCGCGCCGGCGTGGTCATCCTCCCCGTCCCCTACGAGGCCACCGTCAGCTACCAGGGCGGCACCAAGCTCGGCCCGCAGGCGATCCTGGAGGCCTCGCGCTACATCGAGCTGTACGACCAGGAGCTCGACGCCGAGCCGGGGCCCGAGATCGGCGTGGTCACGCTCCCCGCGCTGCACCTCTCCTCCGCGGGGCCCGAGACGGCCGTCCGCGAGCTGCGCGAGGCGTGCGACGCGGTGTTCGCGGCCGCGGGCGACCGGCTCCCCATCCTCCTGGGCGGCGAGCACTCCATCAGCAGCGCGCCCGTGGCCGCGGCGGCCGCGCGCCTGCCGGAGGGGCGGCGCCTCTCCGTGCTGCAGTTCGATGCGCACGGCGACCTGCGGCTGGAGTACGAGGGCTCCCCCTACTCGCACGCCTCGGTGATGGCCCGCTGCATCGAGTGCGCGGACCTGGTGCAGGTCGGCATCCGCGCCATCACGGCGGAGGAGCGGGCGCTGATGCGCGAGCGCGACCCCGCCATCACCACCATCTTCGCCGACGAGATGTGGGACAACGAGGCGTGGATCGACCGGGCGATGGACGCGCTCGGCGACGACGTCTTCATCACCTTTGACGTGGACTACTTCGACCCCTCCATCATGCCGGCCACGGGGACGCCCGAGCCGGGGGGACTGACCTGGTACCCGACGATGAAGCTGCTGCGCCGCGTCTTCGCCGAGAAGAACGTGGTTGCCGCCGACGTGGTGGAGCTCGCCCCCATCGGCGGCAACGCCGCGCCCGACTTCGTGGCCGCCAAGCTGGTCTACAAGATGGTCGGCTACCGCTGGCTGGCGGAGCGGCAGCGCAGCTCGTGAGCCTCGCCACCATCCTCTGGCGGCGGCTCGATCTGCCGGGAGTCGAGTCCGCGCGCCTGGAGCGTGCGGAGGGCGGATGGACGCTGGCCGGCGCGGCGGTCTTCACCCACGAGGCGCGTCTCTGCCGCCTCTACTACGAGGTCCGCTGCGACGCGGTGTGGAGGACGACCGGCGCGCGCGTCGCCGGCTTCGTGGGCGACGACGCGGTCGACGTCGCCATCGAAGTCGACGGGTCCGGGGGATGGACGCTGAACGGCCGGCCGTGCCCCCAGGTCGACGGCTGCGTCGACGTGGACCTGAACTTCAGCCCCTCCACCAACCTCCTTCCCATCCGCCGCCTCGCGCTCGCGGTCGGCCAGGAGGCCGAGGTGCGCGCCGCCTGGCTGCGCTTCCCGTCGTTCACGCTGGAGCCGCTCCCCCAGCTGTACCGCCGCCTGTCGGACGACACCTACCGCTACGAGAGCGCGGGCGGCGCCTTCGTCCGCGACCTCACGGTGAACGGCGACGGCTTCGTCACGCGCTATCCGGGCTTCTTCGAAGAAGGTGGCGCTCCGTGACTCCGTGAGCGGCGCCGTTCCGACCGGATCCACCGGTCGATGGCGGCGGCGACGGCGGGGTCGCTCTCGGTGGAGATCTGCATGGCCGCGGCCGGGTCCATTCCCGCGTCCACCCGCTTGTAGAAGTGCTGCAGCTCGGGGAAGAGGGCGATCTCCGTGGGCAGCGAGCCGCGCGTCCGCGCCAGGGCGCGGACGTGGTGCTCGCGGACCGACGCGTCGCGCCCGCCCTGCACCAGCAGCATGGGGGCGCGCACCCGGCCCGTGGCGGCCGCGGGATCGACCGCGTCCACCTCGCGGATGTAGCGCAGCGTGGCCGGGTCCATCGAGGCGAGCGCGACCATCCCGGGAGACTGCCTGGCCTCCGCCGGCACGGGCTCGCCGCGGCGGATCGCCTGGGCCCCCGCCTCGAAGGCGGCAGGGTCGGCGCTGTCCGGGAGCTGCTCGCGCATGATCGACAGCAGCCCCGCCGAGGGCCCGGACAGGCTCACCACGCCCGCAACGTCCGGCTCCTCCGCCGCGGCCAGGGAGGCCACCACCGCGCCTTCGCTGTGGCCCGCCAGGTACACCGGCGCGCCGCGTGCGGCGGGCTCGGCGCGCAGCACCCCGAGCGCGTGACGGGCGACCGCCACGCGCTCGGCGAAGTGCTGGTGCGCGCGCGCCCGCTCCGCGTCGAGCACCTCGGTGCCGGTCCCCGGGCCGGCCTTGGCGTAGCGCAGCACCACGTGGCCGCGCGCCGCGAGCTGCCGCGCCAGGTCTGCGTACGCGTGCGGGCGCCACCCCCACACCGGGAAGTTCCCGTCCGCGTCGCTGAACAGCGATCCCGGGATCAGCAGGATCGCGCTCGCGGCGCGCCCGCCGGCCGGCTGGGCGACCACGGCGGGGATGCGCAGCCCGTCTACCTCGAGTACCAGCGCGTGCTCCGTCCAGCCGCCCTGCGCGCCCAGCGGCGTGATCGCCGCCACCGCCGCCAGCGAGGCCGCGGCGAGCGCCTGTCTCGTGCTCATCGTCTCTTCTCCCTGTTCCGGGTTCGTCCTGCGGGGCCGGCCGGTGCCGGCGGAGACGATGCTAATGCCTCACGCAACGTGAGGTTCAAGGCCCGCCGTTCCAGCCTCGCTAACGCGGGCGGCGGATTCAGGGTGTGGTGTCACCACATACAGGGGCGTGGCCCGCCGCACGGCGCTTGACGCAACTGTCCGGTGCGCGACATCCTTGCTGAGGGCGGTCCGGTCAACGAGGGAGGCACCATGCCGCTGGAACGGGAGTCGGCGACCTACAGGGAGAGGCTCTCCGAGCTCGCGAAGCACGAGGGTCGGTACGTGCTGATTCACGGCGCCGGGGTGGTCGACACCTTCGCCAGCTACGAGGACGCGCTCGGGCAGGGGTATCGCCAGTTCGGGTTAAAGCCGTTCCTGGTGAAGCAGATCCAGAGCAGTGAGCTGGTGCAGTTCATCACCCGCGCGGTCGAGCCCAGGCTGCGGGCATAGCCGTGGCGCAGTTCACGCTTCTGATCGGGCGCGACGTGCTGCGCGAGTGCGTCTTCATTACAACGGCTCGTCCGGGCTGTTCACGATCGCGTTCTGAGAGCAAATCACGCGGAGACGCGGAGGCATGAGAGAGGCTGGGCAGCTCTCTCCGTGTCTCCGCGTCTCTGCGTGAGACGATCTTTTGGTTGACCGCAGATTTAGTTGCAGCAGGTCTCCTGTTCGCTCGCACCGATGCCGTCGACGAGTGGCTGCAGGTGGCGCTCGCGCTGAGTATCGAAATTTTTTGGGGAGAGTCCCCTCGATCCTTCTGCAATCGCGGAAGGCTCAGCTGTCTCAACGGATCGATCACGGGATGATGAGGTGAGCCGGGTGGCCGTGCACATCCTGCGCATCGATGACTGGATGACGATCATTCGCTGTACCTACGAAGGCTGGAGAGACGCACGAAGGACAGGGAGGGCTCGATTCCCCCTGATGACGCAGTTGACGAAGCCTTCAGGCGCAGAAGGCGGGGTGAACGACGGGAGAGAGTGTCCTGCAAAAATTTGATACTCAGCGCATTCCGAGCCTGCAGCCACTCGTCGGCGAGCTCCGGGCGGGCAGGTTGCAACTAAATCGACGAAGAACCATCTTTTTCTGAATCGTGGTGAGCGCGAGGGTGGACTCGAACGCACGAAAGCGTTAGATTCGATGGCTGTTCTGCGCAGGCGGGCACCTCGGCGTGAGGCGCCCGTCTTCGCGTTGAATCAATCGAAAACGCCGGGACCATGCAGATCCGGAACATCGCCATCATCGCGCACGTCGACCACGGCAAGACCACGCTCGTCGACCACATGCTCCGCCAGGCGGGGACCTTCCGCGACAACCAGCAGGTGCAGGAGCGGGTGATGGACTCCAATCCGCTCGAGCGCGAGCGGGGGATCACCATCCTCTCCAAGAACCTGTCGGTGCGCTGGGGGGAGACGAAGATCAACATCGTCGACACCCCGGGGCACTCCGACTTCGGCGGCGAGGTCGAGCGCATCCTGCGCATGGTCGACGGCGTGATCCTGCTGGTCGACGCGGCCGAGGGCCCCATGCCGCAGACCCGCTTCGTCACCCGCAAGGCGCTGGAGCTGGGGCTGCAGCCCATCGTGCTGATCAACAAGATCGACCGCGGCGACGCCGACCCGCACCGCGTGCACGACGAGGTGCTGGAGCTGTTCATGTCGCTCGAGGCCGACGACCACCAGCTCGACTGCCCCTTCCTCTACGCCATTGGGCGCGAGGGGCTGGCCATGCACCAGGTCGACGACGAGCGGCAGGGGCTCACGCCGCTCTTCGACACCATCGTCAAGCACATCCCGGCGCCCAACGCGACCGAGGGCCCGTTCCAGATGCTGGTGTCGACCGTGGACTACTCGCCCTACCTGGGGCGGCTCGCGATCGGCAAGATCGAGCGCGGCACCGGGCGGGTGGGCGACAACGTGCTGGTGGTGGAGCACGGCGAGGGGGGCGCGCACGTCCGCGCCCGGATCAGCAAGCTCTACACCTTCGACGGGCTGGAGCGGAAGGAGGTCGAGAGCGCCTCGGCCGGCGACGTGGTGGCGCTGGCCGGCCTCCCCGACGTGGAGATCGGCGCCACCGTGTGCGACGCCGAGCACCCCGAGGCGCTCGAAGGGATCGCCGTGGAGGAGCCCACGGTCTCGGTCGACATCATGCTGAACAACTCGCCCTTCGCCGGGCGCGAGGGGAAGTACGTCACCAGCCGCCAGGTGCGCGACCGGCTCTTCAAGGAGCTGGAGAGCAACATGGCGCTCAAGGTGGAAGACACCGAGAGCCCCGACACCCTCACCGTGTCGGGCCGCGGCGAGCTGCACCTGGGGATCCTGATGGAGACCATGCGGCGCGAGGGCTACGAGTTCGCCGTCAGCCGCCCGCGCGTGATCCTGAAGAAGGCCCCCGGCGGGCAGCTCCAGGAGCCGTACGAGGAGGTCACCATCGACCTCCCCGAGACGCACATGGGGCCGGTGATCGAGAAGATGGGGCAGCGCCGCGCCGAGATGCTGGAGATGAAGAACCCCGGCGGCGGGCTGGTGCGCCTGGTCTACAAGGCGCCCGCGCGCGCCTTGTTCGGCTACCGCAGCGAGTTCCTCACCGACACGCGCGGCGAGGGGACGCTCCACCACCGCTTCCTGGAGTACGGGCCGTACGTGGGGAACATCAGCACCCGCAGCCGCGGCGTGCTGGTCTCCATGATGAACGGCGAGGCGGTGGCGTTCTCGCTGGGAAACCTGCAGGAGCGCTCCACCTTCTTCATCGAGCCGGGGGTCCCCGTGTACGAGGGGATGATCGTGGGCGAGAACTCCCGCCCGGGCGACATGGAGGTGAACGTCACCAGGGGGAAGAAGCTCACCAACATGCGGGCCTCCGGGAGCGACGACAACATCCTGCTGGAGCCACCCCGCGTGATGACGCTCGAAGACGCGATGGGCTACATCGCCGACGACGAGCTGATCGAGGTCACGCCCAGGTCGCTGCGCCTGCGCAAGCGCCTGCTGAGCGCCAACGACCGCAAGAAGGCCTCGCGCGCCGCCTCCTGACCCGCCGCGGCCCCGCGCCTCCCCCGAAACCCCTCGCCCCTCGCCCGGGGCGAGGGGTTTCACTCGTCCGCGTGAAGTGTTAAGATGCAATTGCTCCCAAGCATTTCTTCGGAGCCCCGGGGCGGCGCGCGGAAGGGGAATGCGCGGCTGCGGGGTGGACTATCCGCTGGCGCTGTGGTAAGTTCAGCGGGAAAGGCACCTTATCGCCGCGTCTCGCGGAGCGTGCGCCCACCGCGCCCGCCTTCGCGGCGCGATCTGCCGATCCCCGCGCTGAATGTGGGACGCGTGTCCTAATTCGAGCCGTTCGAACGTTTGATTGGATCGGCCGCGTGCGGCCCCTCCGCCGTTCCTGAAGATTGTTTCCGCGGACGTCTCGGCCGGCTCGCCGGCGGGCTCCCGCGGCACGCGTTCCACCGCGCGAACCAAGGATCCATGAGCACACGCCTTCTCCCGCTCGTCCTGCTGGCGGCCACCGCCGCCGCTCCCGCCGCCGCCCAGCGGCGCGCCTCCTTCGACGCCTCCGCCGCGCGGCTCGACGCGGCGCCCCGCGCGGAAGCGGCTCCCGCGGCCGCCGCGCGGGCGGGGCGGGGCGGGGCGTCGTCGGGGCGTTCGGCGCTGACCGTGCTGGGCGGCGCGGTGATCGGGGCCGGCGTGGGGCTCCTCACCTCGCAGGTGGCGTGGAGCGACTGGGACAAGAGCTCCAACTCCGAGTTCAAGTCGCGCCGGCTGGGCTTCACCGTGGGCGGCGGCGCCCTGGGTGCGCTCACCGCGCTGGTGGTGGGCCATCGTTCCGCGTCGCCGATGACGACGACGGCCGGCGCCGTCGCCGCGCCCGTCGCGGGCTCCCGCAACCTGATCACGGAAGAAGAGGTGCGCGCCTCGACCTCCGCCAACGTGTACGAGCTGCTGCAGGCGCTCCGCCCGCAGTGGCTGCGCGTGCGGGGCGACAACGCCCACGCCGAGGTGAACGTGGAGACCGCCGGGATCCGCGTGTACGTGGAGCGGGGCTACGTCGGCGACCTGAACGCGCTGCGCCAGATCGCCACCACCGAGGTGACCACGGTGGAGTTCATGGACGCGGCCACCGCCACCTACCGCCTGGGGCAGGGGAACCCCCTGGGCGCCATCGTGGTGCACACCGGCCGGCCGCGCGGCTGATCCGCCGCTCCGGCCGGTCTTTCGAGTTCCGTCGCAGGCAGACGTGCGTAGCGCGTTCACACCTAACCCGGAGGATTCGACCCGCCATGGCCGCGCCGGCCCGCGTCCGCCCGCTGGGTGGACGGCGACCGGCCCAGGGGGTGGCGCCCCCGCGAAGCCCCGCCGGCAGCCCGGCTGCGGCGCGGCGATCGTTTCCCGGGCGGACCCTACTCCGTCCGACTCCGTCCATTCAGGAGGACAACGAATGAGAAAGCTCCGTCGGCTACTGGCTGCCCTGGTGGCAGTAGCTTCGGTGCCGGCCTGGGCGATGGCGCAGGAGAACGCCGTCGTGACCGGCCGCGTCACCAACGCCTCGGGCGGGCCCGAGACCGCCGTCCAGGTACGGATCCTCGAGCTGAACGTGGGCACCACCACGGTTCAGGACGGGTCCTACCGCCTGGTGGTCCCCGGCAGCCGCCTGCCCTCGTCGCGCTCGGTCACCATCACCGCCTCGCGGCAGGGCCTGGCCACGAGCAGCCGCTCCATCACCCTGGGCGCCGGCTCGCAGGTCACGCAGAACTTCCAGCTGGGCGCCAGCGCCGTCGCGCTGCAGGGCGTGGTGGTCACCGCGCTCGGCATCGAGCGCCCGCGCCGCGCCATCGGCTACTCGGCGCAGAGCATCGACAGCGCCTCGGTGAACCGCGTTCCCGACGCCAACGTGGTGAACCAGCTCTCCGGCAAGGTGGCCGGCGTGCAGGTCACCAACGCGGGCCCGCAGGGCGGCACCTCGCGCGTGGTCATCCGCGGCGCCACCTCCATCAGCGGCAACAACCAGCCGCTCTTCGTGGTGGACGGCGTGCCGATCGACAACTCGTCGGACCGCAACACCGGCTACGGCGGCATCGACTACGGCAACACCGCGTCGGACATCAACCCGGCCGACATCGAGTCGATCAGCGTGCTGAAGGGGCCGAACGCGGCCGCGCTGTACGGGTCGCGCGCCGCCAACGGCGCCGTGATCATCACCACCAAGACGGGCCGCCGCGCCACCGGCCTGGGCCTCACCGTCTCGCAGACGGTGTCGCGCGAAGACATCCTGCGCCTCCCCACCTACCAGAACGACTACGCCCAGGGCTACCTCGGCGAGTTCGACTACGTGGACGGCGCCGGCGGCGGCGTGAACGACGGCGTGGACGAGAGCTGGGGCCCGAAGATGGGCACCCTGGCCCGCCAGTTCAACAGCAACGGCGTGGCCGTGCCGCTCCAGGCCTTCCCGAACAACATCCGCGGCTACTTCGACAACGGCACCACGCTGATCACCAGCGCGTCGCTGAGCGCCGCGAGCGACCGGGCCGACGTGCGCCTGGCCGGCACCAACTGGTCGCAGGACGGCATCACCCCCACCACCAAGTTCGGGCGGCGCACCCTGTCGCTGAACGGCGGGCTCAACCTGTCGAGCAAGCTGAACGCGAACGCGGCGGTGCAGTACGTCCACAACACGGCCGACAACCGCCCCGGGACGGGGTACGACGACTACAACCCGATGATGGGCTTCGTCTGGTTCGGGCGGCAGGTGGACGTGGACTACCTGCGCACGCACGTGACCGACGCCGACGGGAACCCGATCAGCTGGAACTACAACTACCATCCCAACCCGTACTACAACGTCTTCAAGAGCCACAACGAGGATAGCCGCGACCGCGTGATCGGGCACGTGCAGAGCACGTACTCGCTCGCCTCGTGGCTGAAGGCGATGGGGCGCGTGGGCACCGACTACTACACCAGCGAGCGCCGGTTCGAGGTCGCGCCCAACTCGTACGGCTTCACCGTGGGCCGCCTGGGCGACGCCCCGGGGTCGAACGGCGCCTTCGAGCAGGACGTGTTCACCAACCAGGAGACCAACGCGGACTTCCTGTTCACGGCGAACAAGTACGTGACCTCGGACTTCAGCATGGTCGCCAACTTCGGCGGCAACAAGCGCTGGGACCGCTACAACGACAACTACAACTGGGTGCGCGCGCTGGGTGCGCCGGGCACGTACAACCTGGCGAACTCGCTGGAGCGCCCGTACGTGACCAACCAGCTGATCCGCCGCCAGGTGAACTCGCTGTACGGCGACGTGTCGTTCGGCTACCACGACTACCTGTTCCTGAACATGTCCGGCCGCAACGACTGGTCGTCGACGCTGCCAAAGGGGAACAACTCGTACTTCTACCCGTCGATCTCGGGGAGCTTCGTGTTCTCCGACGCGCTCAACCTGTCGGGAAGCTTCCTCTCCTCCGGCAAGCTGCGCGCGGGGTGGACCCGGGTGGGCAACGACGCCCCGGCGTACTCGCTCATCACCACCTACCTCCCGGACCAGCCGTTCAACTCGAACCCGTCGTTCACCTTCTCGAACACCATCAACAATCCGAACCTGAAGCCCGAGAGCACCACTGCCTGGGAGATCGGCACGGAGCTGGGCTTCCTGGACGACCGGGTGAACCTGGACCTGGCGTACTACCGCAAGACCACCACCGACGAGATCCTGGCGGTGCCGATCTCGCCGACCTCGGGCTTCACCCGCCAGTACCTGAACGCGGGTGAGATCCAGAACCGGGGCGTGGAGCTGCAGGCGCGGCTCATCCCGGTGCAGAAGGAGAACTTCCAGTGGGACATGACGGTGAACTTCGGCCACAACCGGAGCACCGTGACCGACCTGTTCGGCGACACCAAGACGCTCGTGCTCGGCACCTACTGGGGCGTGAACGTCGAGGCGCGCCGCGGCGAGCCGTACGGCACCCTGTTCGGCAGCGCGTACCTGCGCGTGAAGGACAAGAGCAGCCCGTACTACGGCCAGATCGTCATCGACGGCGGCCTCCCGGCGATCGATCCCGAGCGCCAGGTGCTCGGCAACTACCAGCCGGACTGGGTCGGCGGCCTGAACAACCACTTCCGCTACCGGAACCTGGACTTCTCGTTCCTGATCGACACGCACCAGGGCGGCCAGCTGTTCTCCACCACGAACATGTGGGGGAACTACACCGGCGTCTTCGCCTCGACGCTCAAGGGCCGCGAGGTCGACTGGAACGACCCGGGGATCGTGGCCAAGGGCGTGGTGGACAACGGTGACGGCACCTACTCGCCGAACACCGAGACCGCGCTCGCGCAGGACTACTTCGAGAACGGCTACTACATCAACGAGGCGAGCGTGTACGACGCGAGCTTCTGGAAGCTCCGCGAGGTGTCGCTGGCCTACACGCTGCCGCGCAGCACCACGCGCCGCCTGGGCCTGACGGGGCTCACCCTGTCGGCCATCGGCCGCAACCTGTGGCTGCACTCGAAGGTCCCGAACATCGACCCCGAGACCGCGTTCGACGCCAGCAACGTGCAGGGCATCGAGGGCGAGCAGCTGCCGACGCCGCGCAGCATCGGGTTCACCGTTTCGGTGACCCCGTGAGCGGGCGCCTTCACATGGAGAGAACGATGAAGCAGACCCTCGGCAGAGTGGCCCCCGCGCTCGTCCTCGCCCTCGCGGCGGCGGCGTGCGACAACGGCCTCACCGAGCTGAACGTGGACCCGAACAACCCGCCGTACGTGGCCGCTCCGGCGATCCTGCCGGAGGCGGAGCAGGCGGCGGTGACCCGGGCGCTCGGCTCGAACTTCAACCTGACCATGGAGGGGCTCTGGTCGCAGAGCTTCTCCAAGATCCAGTACATCGACGAGGACCGCTACCGGCTGCGCTCGACCACCATCGACGCGCACTGGGCGGGGTTCTACGGGGGTCCGCTGGAGGACTTCCAGAAGATCATCGAGCAGGGCGACTCGCTCGCCCGGCCCAACTGGACGGCCATCGGCACGATCATGCAGCAGTGGACCTTCCAGATCGTGACCGACACCTGGGGTGACGTGCCCTACTCCGAGGCCCTGCTGGGGCCGACGAACACGCATCCCAAGTACGACGCGCAGAAGGACATCTACTACGGCATGATGGCCAAGCTCGCCACCGCGAGCTCGATCATCCAGCCGGGCGGCGTGTCGTTCGGCAGCGAGGACGCCATCTACGCCGGCGATATGGTGGAGTGGCGCAAGTTCTCCAACTCGCTGCGGCTGCGCATGGCCATGCGCATCTCGAACGTGGACCCCACCAAGGCCAAGGCCGAGGTGGTGGCGGCGCTGGCGGCCCCGGGCGGGGTGTTCACCAGCAACGCCGACAACGCCGCGCTGCACTACAGCGGCTCGGTGCCGAGCGACAACCCGATCTACGCGGTGTTCCACGAGGGGCAGCGCTACGACCAGGTGATCAGCAAGACCACGGTCGACTCGCTGGCGCGGCTGCACGACCCGCGCCTGGCGGTGTACGCCGACCCGGCGCCGAACGGCTGCGCCGGCGGCGGCGTGTACTGCGGGTACCCCAACGGCACCGTGACCGCCTCGGACTTCGCGGCGCTGTCGCCCATCGGCGCGGCGTTCAAGGAGAACCCGGCGGCCCCGTCCTCCATGATGACCCTCTCCGAGGTGCTCTTCCTGAAGGCCGAGGCGGCTGCCAAGGGGTGGATCGCCGGCGACCCGGCCGACCTCTACCGGCAGGGGATCCGGGCGTCGATGGAGCAGTACGGGATCAGCGACGCGGCCATCGTCGCGTACCTGGCCCAGCCCAGCGTGGCGTACGCCGGGCTCCGCAGCATCTACATGCAGAAGTGGATCGCGCTCTTCGGCAACGGCCCCGAGCAGTACTCCTCGTGGCGCCGCGAGACGGTGAACGGGGGGCAGCACGCGCCCTTCCTGACGCCGGCGCCGAACGCGACCACCAAGGTGGTGCCGTACCGCGTGTTCTACCCGGCCTCGGAGCAGTCGACCAACTCCGACAACTGGGCGGCCGCGGTGGCCGCGAACGGCGGTTCGACCCTGTACGACAAGCGGGTGTGGTGGGCCTCGGTGCTCCCGTAGCCTCCGCTTCCGCGCCCCGGGCCGCCTGACGGCGGACCGGGTGACGGGCTGGACCCACGTGCACCCCCGGCGGACGCTCGCCGGGGGTGCACGTGCGTTCGCGGGGGCGGCGTCGCCGGCATCGCCGCGGCCGGCCCGTGGCGATGCCGCGCGCGGGACGGGGAAACAAAGGGCTTGACACCCTTCGAACGCCCTTTACTTTCCCGCCGAATGGGGGACCGGCGGTACCCGCCCCTGCCCGCCGGCCCCTGGGGCCGCCCACATCCGTCCGACCAGAGGAGACTTCGGCATGCCGAACGTGATGGCTCACCCGGCGATCGGTGAGGAGCTCGACTTCGAGGCGTTCGTCGCGCGCTTCGAGGAAGACGAGGAGGAGAGCTGGGACGCCGATCAGGAGGAGGGGTGGGACGACGAGGACGACCTCGACGACGACGACGAGTGGGACGAAGACGACGACGACTGGGACGAAGACGACGACGAGTGGAGCGAGGAGGAGGGGTGGGACGACGAGGGCGGGGACGACGACGTCTGACCCCGCCGCGCGACCCCTGCTCCCCCCCGCGGCGCCCGCGTTCCGGCGGGCGCCGCGCCCGTTCCGGTGCCGCAACCGAATGCGGCGCGGAGGGTTGACGCAGGTCGTTCTCCGCTGTATCATTGTGGTCTTGCCGCGAGCAGCGCTCGCAAGAGGCTGATTGAAAATCAGGGTGAATGGATGTCCGTGTGGGCCTCGCGGGGGCGTACCGTCCCCCGGCCCGGCTCGAGAGAGCCGGACAACGAGGTCATGTCAACGGTAAAATCCGAACAAGCGTAAACAACGTTTGTTCCAGAGAGCTGTGATAACTCTATGGAGAGTTTGATCCTGGCTCAGGACGAACGCTGGCGGCGCGCTTAACACATGCAAGTCGTACGGGATCGTTCCCTTCGGGGAGCGGTTCAGTGGCGAACGGGTGCGTAACACGTGAGCAACCTGCCCATGCATGGGGGATAACCCGGGGAAACCCGGGCTAATACCGCATACGTTCTCCGGGTTGAGTGACCTGGAGAGGAAAGCTCCTGCAA
>Ga0207694_10000387_pt1 | contig 40972 bp, 25 predicted proteins | sample KBSC34metaG_FD_184353 | JGI IMG/M metagenome (GOLD analysis project Ga0207694, IMG submission 184353) | Corn rhizosphere microbial communities from Kellogg Biological Station, Michigan, USA - KBS C3-4 metaG (SPAdes) (version 2) | ecosystem: Host-associated > Plants > Roots > Rhizosphere > Soil... | reverse complement strand
AGCCTGGTGCGGATGCGAGGCCTCCTGCCGTTCGCGATTAGGGCCGGAACCGGCATAGGTGATCTCGCGGTGCGCCGCCGCAATGGAACCGTCTGCGCCGAGAACGTGGGCGGTGACACCGCCAAGGTAGCTCACGGCATAAAGTGTCTCGCCGCCGGGCGACAGCGCCAGGTGGCAGATCGCGCTGCCGGGCGTTTCGCACGGGCCGCCGATGCGCTGGAACGCGGCATCGAACACGCCGATTTCACCGCCGCCGGTGTGGCGCTCGCTGGCGACAAGGAACGTGTCGCCGGCCCGCATCATCCACATCGCATTTTCGACGTGAGGATGCACGCATACGCGCGCGAGCGTGCCTGTCGCCTCGTCGAGTTCGCAGACGGTGGCACCCTCGCCCTCTGCGCGAAACCATGGGTTGGGCGCATTGACGGAACCGATAAAAAGATGAGTCATACGCGATACGTCACGCCGCCTGCATCGCGGCTCTGAGGTAACCCATGGCGAAGGCCATACCCGCGTACCAGGGCGCATCACAAGCCATCTGCGGCGCATGGTCCGGGATGATGACGCCGTCGAAATTGTTCTCCTTGAGGACGCGCATGACACGCATCACATCGATGTCGCCTTCATCGATGAAGGTCTCGCGGTAATGCGGAACCTTGCCAACGGCATTGCGCAGATGGATGTAGGGCGCCATGTTGAGACCCTTGTCGCCGAATCTCGAATACTTCTTGGCAGCCGCATACGCATCGCCCTCGGTCATCTCCTGGATGGTGCCCAGGCACATCTCGATGCTGTTGTGATAGCTGGGCTTGGCGGCCAGCAGGCGGTCGTAGAGATACGGCTGGTTGACGAGACGCGGCTGGCCGCGCACGCGTTCGAGCGGCGGATCGTCCGGGTGCGCGGCGAGGCGCACGCCGGCCTGCTCGGCGACGGGCACGACTTCCTCGAGGAAGCGCTCAAGACGGCGCCAGAGTTCTTCGCTGGAGATTTCCGGCAGGAAGCCCTCGCCGGGCTGGTCGTGCCACATGTTCCACACCATGCCTTGGCGGATCGGCGCGGTGCTGCCCTCCTCGATGCCATCCATGATCACGCATTCGGCGCCGCCGCGCGCGCGTCCGGTCACGCGGCCGGCCACGCCGGCGAGCGAGAAGTTGTAGCCGATCACCGCGATGCCGGCCTCGCCAACATTGCGGATCATCTGCTTCACCTGCTCGATCTGTTTCGCGCGCTTGGGCCCATCGAGCAGGATGTCGTGCCAGTGCGCCGGATCGAAGTTCTCGATCGCATACCAGACCAGACCCTTGGCTTCGATCTGCGCCTTCAGGCGCTGGAGATCAGCAACTTCCCAGATCTTGTCCGGATCGCCCGCGACGCCCCAGCCGTTGAGCCCGCCGATGGGCTGGTCGCGGGTCTTTTGCTCGCTCTGGTTGAAGTAGTCGACGAGGTGAACGACGAGGTGCGTGGCGCCGCACTGACGCGCGAAGTCGTAGTGCGCCTCGTCGAGCATGTGTCGGTAGAGGCCAAAGCCGAGTTTCATGGCTTGGCCTTCAGCTGCCCAAGAACCGTTCGTTCAGTGTCCGATGCCACTTCACGTCTTTCCAGTTCTCGAACTGCGGCTGCGCATAGTTGTGCGTGGTCCAGCCCCAGAAGCCGCACGCGATGGCGTCGTCGCACGACCACTTGGCCCACTCCAGCAACCAACCCCAATCCAGTTTCGGATGGTCGGTGTAGTACCACGACGCCCAGCCCTCGGTGCAGGTCAACGGTGCGCCGCGGCGAGTACTCCAGTTGGCGAACTCTTCCATCTTGAAGCGCTGCCGCGCGTGCAGCATCGGCGCGATCGCCGCCGCGGTCTTCACCGCGCGATCCGAGAGCTCGGCGAACCATTTGTCGGTCTTGAACAATCCGTCCTTGATCAGATCGTTGAAACGCGTGCGCTCGGTCCAGCGCGGATCGGCGTCAGCAAAGAAGTGCGCGTCCACGCAATCCAGTTCCAACGGCACGTCGAGCCAGCGCAAATCGTCGTGGATCGACGTCGTGAATCTCAGCTCGGGAAATTCGCGCCGCAAAAACGCCAGCGGCTTGTTGATTTCATCGGCGAGGAAGGCGATTTGCGCCGGCGAAAACTTCGGCAGGTCCTCGTATCCTGCACCGGTCGCCTTCTTCATCCGGTCAAGCAGGTCCGGGAAGAAGTGGGGCGTCTCATTGGCGATGTCGACATAGAGGAGACGATCGAATCCGAAGCGTCGTTTCCATTCCGCCAGTTGCGGCGCCCACATTTCGGCGCCTTCCATCATGTTCGCGGGTCTGCGCAACACCGGCGGCACGCCATGAAAAGTCGGGCCGTCCGGCATGAACCACCAGGCGCTCAGCGTGTAGTGCAGCGACGGGCGTCGATGCAACTTCTCGATGAAGTCGATTTCCCATTGACCGACCGGACCCTTGACCGCCGTATTCCACCCCCAGGGCATGTAGGGCAATTTCGGGTCGGCAAACTCCAGGATCCGCTGCGGCTTGCGCAGGTCGATCCACTGCGGCATCGCATCGAGGCGCACCGTGTTGTAGCCGCGCTCGACGGTCTCGTCGAGCACGCGATCGTAATCGGCCATGGAGCCGCCGGGTCCATGTCGCAGCAGATGAATCGTGTCCCACATCGCCATCGTCAGGCGTCGAGGCTTGAGATCCTCGCGCATGTCGTAGGCGCCGACCGTTCTCCTGTCGGTGCTCGGGCCTCTATCCGTGGCTACCTGCGCCGGAAACTGCGCCACGGGCGCATCTTTCGCCGCGTCCGTCGCGCGTGCAGCACTGCTCAACGCCAAGCCGCCCAGCGCTCCTGCCGCCCCGCCAATCATTTCCGCGTCGTGAAATTGTCATATAATATAAATTAAAAGATCAAAACGTGCATCTGATATTGTATGCATTCGGATGATCTGTCAAATTGACACTGACGCAATGTGCTCCGGAATCAACGCGCCCCGGATAAACCGATGGCGAGCTTTCAGCCAGCTGTGCAGAAGATATTAGGTGAAGGAAACTCGCATGACCGCAAAAGACAGAATTCACTGCCTTTACATGTTTGTTGCGACATCGGTGCTGCTTGCCGCCTGTGCACACGCCGCCGCACCCTCGACGCTGGCGGCGACGCCGCCGATGGGCTGGAACGGCTGGTACCAGTTTGGCGCCAAGGTGACCGAGCAGAACATCCGCGACGCCGCCGACACGATGGTCGCAAGCGGCATGCGCGACGCTGGCTATGTTTATCTGAATATGGATGACGGCTGGCAGGGCAAGCGCGACTCTAACGGCGTGCTGCAACCGAACGAGCGCTTTCACGACATGAAGGCACTAGCCGACTACGTCCACGCCAAGGGACTGAAGCTGGGCATCTATACCTCGCCGGGCGGCAAGACCTGCGCCGGCTACCCTGGTTCACTCGGGCACGAGGAGCAGGATGCCAAGACCTATGCCACTTGGGGCGTCGACCTCGTCAAGTACGACCTGTGCAGCTTCATCGACGACTCGATGAAGAAGCGCCATCCCAACGACGCTGCGGCGCAGACACGCCTGATGATCGATGCCTACGCGAAGATGCGGCGCGCGATCGACGCCAGCGGTCGACCGATGGTTTACTCGCTGTGCCAATACGGCATGGGCGCAGTGTGGGAATGGGGTGCATCCGAGGCCGTCGGCGGCAACCTTTGGCGTACCGGGCCGGATGTAGGCCTGCGCGGCCTGTACTGGAACGACATCTACTATAACGCGAGTGTGCAGGCGGGACTCGCCCGCTACGCCGGACCGGGCCATTGGAACGATCCGGACATCCTCGAGGTCGGCGTCACCATCGACAAGATCGCTCTTTCCGCGCCGGAGAACCGCGCGCATTTCAGCCTATGGGCGATCATGGCCGCACCGCTGCTGGCAGGCAACGACATCGCCCACATGACGGCCGACGTGCGCACCGTGCTCACCAACCGCGACGTCATCGCCATTGACCAGGACCCACTGGGACAGCAGGGTCACCGCGTCCATGTCGACGGCGCGATCGAGGTATGGACCAAGCACCTGGCAAACGGCGACCTGGCGGTGGCGGTCTTCAATCTGGGCGAGGAGCGCACCGCCGAACGGCCGCTCTATCTCGACCCGGCCGCGTTCGGATTGCAGGGCCCGCAGACCGGCAAGGATCTGTGGACCGGCAAGACAGTGACACTCGATGCTCGTCGACCGCTCACGCTTCAGACCCACGACGTGTTGCTGGTGCGCGTGCACAAGTAAAAGCCCGGCTCGCGAGCCTGACCTGCACGGCACCTTCGCTGCGCTGCACACGCGACCAAGTAATTCGATTCGTGGGTGTTATTTTTCGAACGACGCCGCGAGCGTCTGCCCGGCTTTGGCGTCGAACTCGTAGTTGGCGCCGACCTTGCGCACACCGTCCATGGACCACAGCGGCGCACGTCCGTTGAAATTGTCGCGGATGCGGACGATGCCGTCGTGATGCGCGGTCAGTCGGAAGGATACCGTCTTGCCACCCGCGCGCACCGCGGAGACCGAGACGCCGCCCTCCGCGCGCAGATCCTCGAACGAGGCGTCAGCCCACTCAGATGGCGTGGCCGGGAAGATGCGGATCACGCTCGTGTCGCGCACGCCGGGCGTGGGGCTCCAGCTTTGCAGGAGCATCTCGTGCACCGCCTGCGCGGCGAGGAAGTTTCCCTCGAGCGTGAACGGTCGGTAGTGGGACTCGGCATAGCCTCGTTTCGTCTGATCGCCGTTGAGATGGAATCCGTTGCGCGAAATGAAAGCCTCGACAAAGATTTTCAGATACTTCAGCGCGTCTTCGGCATCGTCAATGCGCGCGCGCAGACAGGACATCCAAGTGAAGCTGTAGCCGACCCAGGCGCGGGTGCCGAGTTTGTCCCACTCGGCCAGCGAAGCCTTGATGCGGCGACGATCCTCATCCGAGCCTTCGACCGTGATCAGGTTGAACGGATACAGTCCGATCAGATTCGACAGATGCCGGTGCGACGACGGCAATGCAGTCACCGCGTCGAGCAGCAGACGCCCGTCATCTGCTGCGTGGTAGTCGCCAAGTCTGGCGGCGAGCGCCGCCCAGTCGGCGGCCTCCGCCGTGAGGTTCTGCGCCGCCGCCATCTCGCGTAAGGCGAGAAAAAGCATGCGCAGAGTCATCAGGTCGAAGTTGCTGTTCGGCGTGAGCCAGGACTTGGGGCTGTCGTCGAAAATTTCCGGTGAGGTCGAGAGCGGAAGCACGAGCCGGCCGGATGCATCGGGCTTGAGCAGTTGCCTGACGGAGATGCCGACTTCTTTGCACCATGGATAGGCGCGTTCGACGAGGAACCTGGCATCGCCGGTGTAGCGCCAATGCAGGTAAAACAGATGCGCGCTCCAGGCGCCCATTGTCGGCGACGTCGAGTACTGGCCCCAGCCGCCGAGCGGGTTGCCTGCGAGGGTCATGACCCCGGGAGGGTTTGCGCCGCCGGTGCCGAAAAAATCGTGCGCGAACTTGCGGAATTTCGGTCGCAGCTTCCAGAGGAAATCAAGATAGGCGGCGCCCTCATCGAAATGCCCCGCGGTCTGGTACGCGATGTAGGTCATCTGCGTATTCAGATCGTTGTGGTAATCGCCCTTCCATGGCGGGAGCTGGCCGTTGTCTGCGGTCCATACGCCCTGCAGCGGCATCGGCGGCGCGCCGCGCCGCGATGTTGCGCCGTAGAAGTATTGCGCGATGTCGTATTGACGCTGGATATCGGCGTCGGGGATGGTTACGCGCGACTGCGACCAGAAATTCTGCCAGTTGCGTTGGTGCGATTTGAGTCCGTTGTCATAGCCTTCGGCGAGTGCCCTCTTGGCGCGCTGCCGTGCGATGGCGAGCGGGTCGGCGCCATCTTGCGTGCTGGTGATGGCCACGGCAAAGACTGCCCCATCGGACGTGTCCTTCCTCTGCACGTACACGCAGTATTTGAGTTTGTCCGCGGCTTGCTGGACGTACCAACGCGCGTCTGCGTCCGTACCCTTGAGCGCCTCCGGGTAGCCGAGCTTGGCGGTGCCACCACTGGAGGCAGATTCCTTGGCGGCGCCGGCAGCAGTACGCGCGACGTCCGCGGTGGACATAAGCCTAATGTCTTTAACACCCTCGGGAAACCGGAGCATCGCGACCGGGCGGTTGGCGTGAAAGAACGCCGTCGCGGCAACGCCGGTAGCGGAGTCGGCGCGGGCCTCGGCGGCGGCAAGATTGAGCGAGAACGCAGAGAGCTTGATCGCCGGATCAAGGTCGAACTCGATGCGGCCGACCGGGAGTTTGGTCGGGAACGGCTCAAGCCAGGGCGCGCCGAGAATCCTGTTGATCTCGGCGTAGTTACCCTCCGCTTTCAGCTTGAGGATCGTCGCATAGTTGAACTGCTTCGGGTCGTAGGCCTTTGCCGGCCGTTCGTCCCACAGATCACCTCGATCTAGCGACAGGCGCAGCGTAGAACCGGAGCCCCAAAGGAGGCCACCGGTCAGCCCGTTGCCCAACGGGATCGCCTCGTCCCAGGAATCAATCGGTGCGGCGAGGCGCAGAACGCTTTGCGGAGACGGTGCGGCGGAGGCTTCGCCAAAGAGACCGCTCGCCAGCACAATCGCGCAGAAGGAAGCACGGAGGTTGAGCATCATCGTGAGCCGGACTGAAAGGATTGCGCCGTGCCTTCGATCGTCATGTGCGCGATTGCATCCCAGTCCCAATCGATGCCAAGGCCTGGCTGGTCGGATGGAATCGCGTGGCCATCGACGATGCGCAAGCCACTGGCTGTGATCGGGCTTAGCTGCGGGATGTACTCCACCCACTTTGCGTTCGGCACCGCGGCACAAAGCGGCGCGTGTATTTCCATCAGAAAATGTGGGCAGACCGACATGTTGAATGCTTCCGCCATGTGCGCCACTTTCAACCAAGGGGTTATTCCGCCGACTCGCGCAACATCGACTTGCACGACACTGCACGCGTTCGCGGCACAATAGGCGTTGAACTGCTTGAGCGAGTAGAGGCTTTCCCCCACGGCAATCGGCGTGCTGCTGCTACGGGCCAGAAAGATGTGGCCGCCAAGGTCGTCCGCCGGAAGCGGCTCTTCGATCCAGCCCAAGCCAAACGGGGCATACGCAGCGACGCGGCGCAGAGCATCGTCGAGACGCAACGACTGGTTGGCGTCGGTGAAGATTTCGAAATCGTCGCCCACCGCTTCGCGTAATGCGCCGATGCGCGAGACGTCCTCGGCGATCGAGCGGCCGATCTTGATCTTCGCCCCCTTGAAACCGCGTTCGCGCGCGGTGAGGGTGTCATCGATGATCGCCTCGATCGGCAAATGCAACCAGCCGCCTTCGGTGGTATAGACCGGAACGCGCTCCTGCGCACCGCCTGCCAGTTTGTGCAGCGGAATACCGGTGCGGCGCGAACGCAGATCCCATAGAGCGGTGTCGATCGCGGCCAGCGCGAGCGAGGTGATCGCACCGACGCTCGTAGCGTGGGTCAGATAAAGCAGGTCGCGCCATATCGCTTCGATTCTTTCCGGGTCACGACCGATCAGCGCAGGCGCCAGCGTACGCCGCAACAGTTCGATGATGGAATGCCCGCCTGTGCCAATGGTGTAGCAGTAGCCGGTGCCCACCGCTCCTTCGCTGTCGCGTATCCGCACGATCGGCGTCTGCTGGCTCACGAAGGACTGGATGGCGTCGGTGCGTTTGACCGCCGGCACCAGATCGACCATCAATATTTCGACTTGTGTGATTGTGATTGGCATGAATTCTTCTCCCCGCACTCAATGCGCTACCGTCGGAGTACCACCGGTCCGGCCACTCAATACCGCAAAGCTGCAATACGCCAAGACGACGAGGAATCCCGTCAATGGCACCGCGTAGGCAACCGAAATGGTTGCTTGATCCGAAATGGCACCCATGGCAGCGGTCAACACGGCACCTCCCGTGATCGACATGATCATCAACGCCGAAGCTGGCTTGGAGTGAGCCTCGTTGCCATGCAGGCCGATCGCGTAGATCGCCGGGAACATTATCGACATGAAAAAACTCGCTCCTACGACGGCGGCTATGCCTATCGAACCGGATGCAAAAATGCCAACGACGGTCAATGCCGCGGCGGCAGCCGCAAACACCACGCCGATCTGCGCCGAGGAATAACGCCGCAACAATACCAAGCTGAAAAAGCGGCCGATCAGGAAGAGGACGAGCGATGCGGTCAGGTATAGCGCTGCGAGTTTTTCGGACATGCCGGGCACGGCATGCTTGGAGTAGCGGATCAGGAAGCTCCACACGCCGATCTGCGTACCCACGTAGAAAAACTGCGCAATGACGCCGAACACGAACAGGCGCGATCGCAACAGCGCACCGAGTCCGGCGAACGGCGAGCCCCGGTGGCGCTCGGTGGCCGCGGCAGGAAACCGGGTGATACTGATCAGTATCGCCACGGCCATGACGACAAGCCCGATAACAAGATACGGCCATTGCACAGCATGCCCTTCGCTTACGCGATAGGCGGCATATTCGCTGCTGTTCATGGCGGCACGCGTAGTGGAGGAAAGCTCAACACCAGAAAGGACGAACTGTCTGCCGATCAGAATGCCGAGGATCGAACCAACGGGATTGAAGGCCTGGGCAAAGTTGATTCGCCACTCAGTCGTCCGCGGCGATCCCAGCACAACGATGATACCGGTGCCCGCGGTCTCGATGAAGGTCAGCCCACTGGCTATGACGAATAGCGCCGCCAAGAATGCGGCATAGGTGAGGCTATTGGCAGCGGGCCAGAACAGAAATGCACCCGCGCCGTACAAGCATAATCCGGCAATGACGCCGCGCTTGTAACCGAAACGCTGGAGTAGCAGCGCTACCGGGATCGGCATTATCAAATAGGCGATGTAGAAACACGACTGCACCAAACTGGATTGCAGATCGGTGAGCTCGAAAACCTTCTTGAATTGGGCGATCAAAATGTCGTTCAGATTGTGCGCCATCCCCCACAGAGCATAAAGGCACACGATAAGCACCAAAGCAAACCCGCCAGCGCGTGGGGTGCGTTCTATTTCGTCATTCAATTCAGTTTCCTCAATGTACGGCACTTCTTGACGGCGGGATTCCCAAGCAACGTTCTGGACTCCCTGACTATTTTGATAAAGCACTACTAATACGGCGCTGGCGATACGCAAAAAAGCGGAGCCTATGGTTCTCATAGGCTCCGTTTTGAACGTGAACAAGTACCTAAAAAATCACTGCAGGCTGCGTTTAATTGCCGTAAACGCCAAACTCATAAATGCTGCCGCCGTTGCCGCTTGAGGCTGTTATGGTGATTCGGACATACCGCGCAGTAACGGCATTGGTGTCGACATTGGTCTGCAGCATGGTGTAGCTCGCTGTCTTGTCGGAATACAAAGTCCAACTCGAGTTATCGGTCGAATATTCGATCTTGTATTTGTACCCGCTAGAAAGCTGGAACATCGTACTGACCTGACTTACCGCTTTGTTTGCGCCCAGATCGACCTCCAGCCATGACGGGTCAGGCAGGCCCCCACCTTGGGCCCAACGCGTGCTGGTACTGCCATCGACCGCCATTTGCGGCGTGTAGGATGTCGAGAATTGCGATGAAGCCGTTGCCGTCTTGTTCAGCGCAAGGTTGGTCGGTGCGGCAGAAGATGAAAGTTGTATCTGTGTACCGAACACCTGCATTTCAGCCAGTCCCACATTAGAGCCGCTGCCGCCGGACACCTGGAATTTCACCCAGCTGACTGTCTTTGCCGCGAACAAGACCGTGTAAGGACTGCCGTTGTTGGGAATGCCGCTGACAGTCAGCGTGCTGCCATCACTGAATGTCAATGTGCCGCCCGGTGCCCAGTCGGTTGAGTTCGCCCTGTCGTTGAAGGTAATGCCGCCAATATTCTGCGGAACGGTCCAATTCAGTTGAATCCATGGATTGAGCTCGCCCTGCGAAGCCCATTCCGTGCTCGCATTGCCGTCAGTCGCATTGGAGGCCGGATAAGCGCTTCCGCCAAATACCGACGACGCCGTTGCTGTGGTAGTCGGCGACAGGTTGGTAGCCGGTTGTCCATACACATCGAACTCCGCCAATCCGTTGTTGCTCGATCCGCTGGCGCCGGCGATCTGGAACTTGACCCAGTTGACCGTCTTGGTCGGGAACGTGATCGTATACGGGCTCCCGTTGTTGGGGATGCTGCTGACGCTTATCGAGCTGCCGTCGCTGAACGTCAGCGTCCCGCCCTGCGACCAGTCAGACGAATTCGCCCGGTCGTTGATGACAATTCCGCCGATGTTCTGCGGCGTGCTCCAGTTCAACTGCAACCATGGATTGATCTCGCCTGCAGACGCCCACTCCGTGCTGCCGTTGCCGTCAATCGCCTTGGATGGCGAATAGCTGCTGCTGAACGTTGAAGACGCCGTTGACGTTGCGCTGAGCGAAACATTGCTCGCCGGTTGCCCATAGACATCGAACTCCGCCAATCCGTTATTGCCCGACCCGCTGGCACCCGCGATCTGGAATTTGACCCAGCTCACCGTCTTGGTCGGGAAGGTGATGGCGTATGGGCTTCCGTTGTTGGGAATGCCGCTCACGCTCATCGAGCTGCCGTCGCTGAACGTCAGCGTCCCGCCCTGCGACCAGTCAGACGAATTCGCCCGGTCGTCGATGACAATTCCACCGATGTTCTGCGGCGTGCTCCAATTCAACTGCAGCCATGGATTGATCTCACCCGCGGACGCCCACTCCGTGCTGCCATTGCCGTCAATCGCATTGGACGCCGGATAGCTGCCGCTGAATGTCGACGATGCTGTTGCCGTTGCGCTCGACGAAATATTGGCGGCCGGCTGGCCGTACACCACCACTTCGGCCAATCCGACGCTCGATCCCTGGCCACCCGCCGCCTGGAAGTCGATCCAGGTTACGGCTTTGGTCGGGAAGGCAACGGTGTACGGAGCACCGTTGTTCGGCATGCCGGATATGCTCAGTGAGCTGCCGTCGCTGAACGTCAGCGTTCCGCCCGGTGCCCAACTCGACGAATTCGCCCGACCAAACAGCGTGATCTGGTTGACGAGCTGCGGCGTGCTCCAGTTGAGCTGGAGCCCGGGATTGGTCTCATTCGAAACCCACTCCGTACTCGGATTGCCGTCAATGGCGTTCGACGCCGGATAGGCGCTGTTGGCGCTTGACGCCGCAACCGTTGCGCTGGGCGCAATATTTCCGGGTATCGGAAGCGGCGCAGCAATATTCGGGCTCGCATTGACCCCGCCGTAGATATAGAGCTGGTCGAAGTAATTCTCGCCGGTTCCATCGGCGGAACCGAGGGAGACATAGTTGAAGCTGTTGTATTGCGACCCCGTGAGCGTGTTGACGACCGTTCCGTCAATGGACAGCGTAGCCGTACCCGCTGTGCTGTAGTCGAACGTCAGCGTGTGCCAGCCATAAGCACGCGGCACGGAAGTCGCGGTCTCCGTGCCGCCTATATTCACCATGTAGTAGCCGGCGTTTACCGCAGGGTCAATTCCCAGCGCCAACTGATGTGCCGTGGTGCCATCGTCGGCGCGGGCAAACGTCTTGCCGGTAAACTGGTAGGCATATCCTTGCCCGCTGTAGTCGCAATAGACCGAGTGCTGGCGATCAAATACCTTGACGCTGACGATTTTGTTCAGATTGCTCGCGAACTGCCGGTGCAATACGGTCTTGCTCGAGCCGCTGTCGTTCAGATCCAGGGAAGCAGTATTCCCTGCCATGCCACCTTCTGACATGAACATGTGCGAGAGCACCGGAGCGGGACCATCGTACGACCACTTCGTCGGATCGATCCAGTTGAATTCGTCGCTGAAATAGATATTGGCCGGCCGGGTTACGGCGGTGACCGGGACCGCAGCGGAGAACGCGCTCGGGAAGCTGGAGTCGACGCCGATTTGGCTGTACTGCATCTGCGAATCGTCGAACGTGCTGTAGAAACCCTGCCCTGGGAAGACCGCACCGTAAAGGAAATTGGTATTGGTTATGGTGTAGTAGGTGCCGTTGTCGAATCTCGCGTTGTAATGCTGCGGATTGACCGACTTGATATTCGACATGACATATCCCTTGTCGCCCATGTCCAGATTGAAATTGTTGGGCGACACCCATTCCGTCGTGCCGGGAAAGACGGCAATCTTGTCGATGACCATCTGGTTGATGTAGTTCGGCCGGTAATTGGTCAGATCCGTACCGCTGAACCCGTACAGCCAGTCGCTGAAAAACGCGCCGTCGTCGCCGGAAGACTGCTCGCAATTGAAATAGTAGATGTACTCGAAATGGTTGTCGTATGCGTACATGTCCGTCAGCGGGTTGTAGCTGGCGTCGTCGGCAGTTCCTACGATTCCCGTCGATGAGCCGCTCGGCGCGCCAATCGGAGCGAGCGTGCTCGGATTGCGGTTGTATCCCGCCTGCACCCAAATGGATCTTCTCGGCGAATCGTAGATATCCAGATGCGAAAACGTGTTGTTGCCGGAGTTGAACAACTCAATGCCCGCGGCTTGCCCGACGAGCTGACCGACATCGTGGATGACGCTGTTGGTCACCGTGTTCGTATTGTTGTAGCTGATGGGGGCAGTCTTGCCATCCACATCCGGGTCGGTGCCTGTGTAGCCGCCGGAAACATTCGTTCCGCCCGTACCTGGATAGCCGCCTTCGAGCTGGACTCCGCTATGCCCCGTGTCTTCGATCAGGCTGTTGGATACCACGTCATGATCGTTGGCGAGATACATGACCACGCCGAACATGCCTGAATTCTTCAGATGCGAGTTGGTAATCGTGATGTGGTTCGTGTTGCTCAGCCGGAACAACCCGACTTCGTAGTCAACCCGCTCCGCAGTCTCGGAATAGGACGGCTGCGTGCTGCCCAGCGCCTGCAGCGGATACCAGCCAAGCCCACTGCCGCCGTCGTTGTAGTTCCAAGCATAGGTGTAATAGTCCGGGAAGCTCGTGTCTTCGAACTTCAGGCCGTCGAAAACGATGTTGTGGGCTTCGCTGGTTCGCGATGATCCCTGGATGCTGATCAAGGTTTCCGTCGTCGGATAAACGACATTCTGGTTCTGCAACGGGCCGGAGCCGGGAAGCGGGTAGTAGTACAAATCGCCGGTACTGTTGTCGTAGTAGAACTCTCCGGGCTGATCCAGCATGCTGACGTTGCCCTGGATGAAATACAGGCCGCTCGATCCCTGCATGTTGAGGGTGTACTTCGGTTTGTATAGCTGCGGGTTGTTCGAATCGGACAGGAAATACAGAATGTCGTTTGCGCCCGACGTGTTGATCGAGCTGATCGGGATCGTATCCGTGTTCCAATTGACCGCCCCGCCATCCCACACAAAGATGGAAGCGCTCAGGTCACTGTGACTATATGCATGCTGCAATCCCTGCTGGATATTGGCGGGAAGATGGCCGTTGTTGGCCACTTGCGTCATATTGCTGCCGGACGTCAGGTAGGAAAGATAATTTGAATTCGCCGACGGCAGGCTAGGTAGGAGTGACTTGTTGGCGTAGCGAGCCAGTACGGCACGTTCGTCATTGACATACAGCGTGTTGATGCCGACGTGATTTACGTCGACGCCATTGTTGGTATTGGCACTCAAGACGCCCGGTACATTCTTGTTCAACCCAGCGCCGATGTTCGTCTTGTACACAGACCCGACAGAGGAGAGGGGAAGGTCGTTGTCGACCCAGGTACTGCCGCCTTGATTCTGCGTAACCAACGACCATGACGACGTGACCTGGACACCACCTACAAATACTGCGCTGTCCACGCCATTTAGATTCTTGTAAATGACGTTATATCCGTTGCTTCCCGAATCCTGTTCGGTGAACGTAATGCCGTTGTTCAAATAGTAGGTTCCGGCGGCGACATATACGTAGATGTCACCGGACATGTTGCCGTTTATTGCACGTACCGCAGTTTGTGCACGCGCTAAGGTTGCGAACGGGTTGGCTTGCGATCCGTCACCGGTCTGATCGTTGCCATTGGTGGCTACGTAGATTGCTGCCTGAGACGTTTGGGCGTGCGCTATGGGTGGCCGTAAGCCCATCTGTAGGCTTATAACCGCTAGTGCTGTGAATGCAACCAGCGTTCCCTTTTTCATCAATTTTGATATCACGATCTGGCCCTCCCTCTAGTAGAAATTAGTAAGCGGTACCTTTGCGTCGAGTGACGAGTTCGTTGATGCGTTGCGAAGCACCTCGAATAACTGCACGTCGTGCTGAATGGGGGCAGTTGCGCTGACGGAAGGCAATTGTTTTCGTGGTCACGCTAGACTGGTCGATTTGCTGCTTCGACTGCGACGCGCAAGGATGCTCTGCGTGCGCTGTGTGCCGTCGATCTTGCTGGTAGCGCCGAATTCTCATGACGGAAGGTTTGGGCTGATCAGGAAGACTTTTTGCGAACCGCGAATCTCATCGGAAAATTCCTCCGACGCCCTTTCTGCGCTGCCGCTTCCAGTCAATGACCGCTGGAGCGAGCCGGTCTCCATTGCGGTTCCGGCGTCGTCCGCAATCTTCTCCTGCCCCGTTCGAGGCCTTGCCAGACATGCTTAATAGCGCTGGAGCACGCTACAGCGTTTCCATATTCGCGCGCATCACGTGAACTAGTGATATTTCTGATATATATTATAATATCTTAATAGTTCAGAAAGCGGACGAGTCATGTCGGGTATCGTGCTCATAGTTCAAGGCGAGCCGTCTGCACGGGCGCGTTTGTCTCGCATCTTGGCGACGCTGGGGTACGCGGACGACGAGGTCGTCGGTGTCGGTGATGTTGCGCAGGCCAAGGATGTGGCCGGAAGGCACAAGCTCGGGATGGTGCTCGCCGATCTCAGGTTGCCCGATGGCGACGGCATTGAGCTGATTGGTTGGCTCCGCTCGCTCGACAAGTCGCTGCCGATACTCGTGGTTTCCACATCAAACGTTGAAGCGAGGGTTCTCGACGCGGTCCGCGCGGGGGCGAGTGGCTATCTGTTGAAGGAGCGCGATGATCAGGAAATCGCCATGTTGCTCAAGACCGTAGCAAAAGGCGGCGCGCCGATTGATCCTTACGTAGCGCCCTACATTCTCGGTTTGGTGAACGACTCAATCGGAGACCGGGCCGCTTCCAAACCGGAAATTTCCGAGGAACTGTCTGGCGGCCTCTTGTCGAAGCGAGAACTGGCTATCCTGACTCGCGTTGCCGGGGGCATGAGCAATCGTGAGATCGCCGAGGCATTGAACATTTCGCAATGGACGGTCGACACTCATATTCGGCACATCTACGGCAAGCTGGCGGTCAACTCGCGTACGCAGGCCGTGCAGGCGGCACGAAGGCTTGGCCTGCTCTTCTGAACGTATCCGCCGGCATACCGCCCTGCGTTCAATACCGGAAGAGCAGTTTTTAAGGAGCAGGCAACGTTGAATATACAAGATACCAATCCACTTACCGGCAAGAACGCCGAGGCGCCTGCTATGCAGGCACGTTTGGCTCGCATCTCGGTAATACCGGGGCGCGCTATGCGCATCTCCAGCATCAGCGTCGTTGCCGCCTGCCTCCTGTTCGCCCTCACAACAGCCGGAAACGACGTCCCACCTGCGCCGGTTGAAAAGATGCGGGCGCCGGTCAGCAAGGTCAAGGAGGTCAAGGAGGTCAAGGAGGTCATTGTGATATTCAAGACCCACTTTGACATCGGTTATACACATCGAGTCAAGGACATCATTTCCTACTATCGCACGGAGATGATCGACCGCGCGCTGACGGCCATGGAACAAAGCAAGGCGCTGCCGAAGGAGCAACAGTTCGCGTGGACCGCGCCGGGTTGGGTGATGGCGAAGGTGATGGAAGACTGGCCGGATCAGACGCCGGAGCGCCGGACGCGGCTCGACGAGGCCTTCCGGGATGGCAGGTTCGTCACCCATGCCATGCCTTTCACCCTAGAAACCGACGCTGCCGAAGCTGAGGAGATGGCCCGCGGTCTGGTGTTCGCCTCGGCACTTGCCCGCAAAACGGGCAAGCCGCTCCCAATTGCCGCCAAGGTTACGGATGTGCCGGGGCAGTCCAACGCACTGGCCACCGTGCTGGCACAAGGAGGCGTGAGATTTCTGCACATAGGCAACAACTGGCCTTCGGGTTTCGTGAAGACGCCCGGACTCTTCTGGTGGGAAGGGCCCGATGGCTCGCACACGCTCGTCATGCACTCGGTGAACTACGGCACCTGCGACGCCTTCTGGCCCAAGGATTGGATCGGTACCGGCCCCCGCGAGATGCAGTTCGGCCACGGCTTGATGCCACCGGCAGACTGGCCCTATACCGTGTGGCCGGCCATCATCGTCACGCCCGATAACTCGGGGCCGCCGAACGCAGACGACGTCAAGGTTTACTTCGCCGATGCGGAAAAGCAGATGCCGGGCGTGAGGTTCCATGTAGGCACGATGGATGAATTCGCCGCGACGATCCTCAAGGAAAATCCGGACCTGCCCGTAGTCAAAGGCCAGATGACCGACACCTGGATCCACGGCTTCCTCTCGGATCCAGCCGCCAGCAAACTCACGCGGGAGACCCACCCGCTTCTCGCCGCCGCCGAGACTCAGCGCACGCAGATGCAGGCATGGGGTGTCGCGCTGCCTTCGGCCCAGGGGCAAATCGCCACGGCCTATGAGAATGTCCTGCTCTATAGTGAACACACCTTTGGCGGCGCGGCGCGCGTCGACCTCTACGGCGAGGCATTCAAAAATGTTGACCCGAAAGCTGTCGCCGAACTCGAAGACGCTTGGCAGGACAAGTTCGACTACATCAAGAAAGCTCACGACATTGCGCAATCGCTGACCAAGGAAAATCTGGACACGTTGGCGAGGGCAGTGACGCATGGAGCCGGCGACGCCATCGTGTACAACCCGCTGCCGTGGCCACGTTCGGAGATCATCGATATCCAAGGTCAGCACGTTCGTGTTGAGAACATCCCGGCCTCGGGGTACAAGACCGTGCCTGGGCCTTTCGCGGTTGCCTCACACGTCTCGTCCGCACCATCAAAGGATCCGCTGACGCTCGAAAACGAGTTCTTCAAGGTGATCCTCGATCCGAAAAAGGGCACCCTCACCTCCATTGTGGACAAACGTACCGGCCGCGAATGGCTGGACAACAGCGACCACGGAGTCGGCTATCTCAACGAACGCTTTTCCTATCAGCAGACGGTCGATTACGTTAAGGCCAACACGGCTGGCCGCACCGTTGGTCTCTTCGGTTCTGGCAAGAACAGTTGGCTGCACCCCGGCATGTACAAGCCGGGTCTGCCGCCGAACGTTCCGTATCGTGCGGCCGCGCCCAAGCAAGGCGAAGTAGTCCGCAGCCTCTTGGATTACGCCGTGCTGCGGATGCCCGGCGACGCGGCCAACCACCTCCCCGCCAGCGAACTTCGTGTGTCGTTGCCGCCCGGTCAACCCTTCATCGATCTCGAGCTCACGATCAAGAACAAGGCGAAAGACAACTGGCCCGAGGCCGATTGGCTGCGTCTGCCTTTCAAGGTCGCCGATCCGCACTTCTCGGTCGGTCGCGCCCTGGGCGAGATGGATCCGACGAAAGACATTCTGCCAGGCGCCAATGAGGATATGTACACCGTCGGTCAAGGCCTCACTATCAGTGATGGCGACGGCGCGGGTGTAGCGGTCTCCCCGCTTGACCATCCGCTCGTCTCGCTCGACCGGCCTGGCATCTGGAAATTCTCGCGCGGTTTCGTGCCGAAGAAGCCCGAGGTCTTCGTCAACCTCTACAACAACCAATGGAACACCAATTTCCGCTACTGGTTCGCCGGCACTTGGTCGTCGCGCGTCCGCGTGTGGACCTTCCGCAAGGACACGCCAGCAGATTTGCGCCTAGCGGTGCCGGCGCTCGAAGCGCGCAACCCTTTGCAAGTCGTCGTTACCCAAGGCGCCAATCCCGGCACGTTGCCGGCACAACACGCGGGCCTGGCGGTCTCGCGCAAAGGCGTCGTCGTCACCGCTTTCGGCGAAGATCCTAACGGTCACGCCGGCACCCTGCTTCGCCTATGGGAGATGGCCGGCACCAGCGGCAACCTGATCGTCACCCTGCCCGAAGGAGTGAAGGCGACGAAGGCGTCGCCCGTAGACCTTCGCGGAGAGAAGACTGGCGAAGCGATGGAAATCAAAGACGGACGAATCGCCTTACCGCTCAAGGCTTGGGTTCCAGCGTCGTTTCTGCTGCAGCAATAGCATTAGAGTGCCAGGATTCAGCGGAGCAGTCTGTCATCGAGAAGTTCAACGCCGACGCGGTCAGGCAACTCGGCGACTATGATTTTCTGTGGCCGAGTCGCTGGGATGATCACTTCGCACGCGATCCCAATCCAGATCGAAACGAGCCAGATACGCGTTCCGAGGCGAAGCCGACAAGGTGTTCGAGTGGCTCGACAAGGCGATCGAATACGACGACGACGGTCTCGGAACGATCAACTCGGATAATCTGTTCGACAACATCCACGACGACCCGCGTTGGTTGCCATTCCTGCGCAGGAACGGCAAGACGCCAGAGCAGTTGGCGAAGATCGAGTTCAAGGTGACGCTGCCTCAGGCAGACAGCAGCGCGGCGAGCGGTCCGGCGGAACACTAGCTGAGGCATATCGCGAGCCGCGGAAAAACTTGCGGCCCATAGCGGACACTCACTGGAATCGCCTTCGGGTCGAGGCTGTTTGAAAACCCCCCTTGCGCTGGCAAGATTGCATTACCGCTCCGATAGAGTCCGCCAGCCCATGAAGCGATTCGTCGATACTGTTGACCGCACTCAGGTGCCGGAAAATATCCGCGCGTATACCGCTGCGCGTTTAATTGCTCTCAAGCAGCTTCAGAAGGCGAGACACAAACCGCGCGTGGTCCCTGCAAACGCACGATGACCCAGGCGGCAATTGCGGCAGACAAAAGGCAGATGCCTATGGCCGCGTAGCCATAGCTTTGGATCCCATAGTTCGCACCGAGAAAACCCGCCAGTGCCGTCCCTCCCGAAGCGAGCAGGATCTTGCCGCTGCCGGTGGCCGAGGCGACCCGGCCTTTCGGGTCCACTCGGGCCGCCAATCCGAAAATGAATGGATACAGAAACCAGAACATCAGTGTCAGAGCGCTGAATGCACCCCAAAATTGAGGCTGGGCCTTCGCTGCCGTTATGCTCAAGATGATGACGCCAACCAGCGGCAGACCGATCACCAACGGCAGAACATTTCCAACACGCCTGGAAACATAGATGGCGATCACGCCGCCCGACGCGCCAATGAGCGAGACGACCGACATTCCTGCGCCCAACGCCGTGCCTTCCAGGCCGACCGAGCGGGCGATGCGCTCAAGGAAAACGTACAAGCCGCTCACCGCCGCCGACATCAGAGCCATGGTCAGGACGACACCCGCGGCGGAAAGCAGATCGAGGCGATCCTTGGGCTTGACCTGTTCGGCGACAACCGCGCCGACGGCCGTCGGGGATGTCTGGAACGATTTGAACGAGATCAGGAACAAGGGCACAGCCAGAACGACGGCCAAGATGACGATGCCGCCGAACACGCCCGCAGCGCCATAGGTCTGCATCCCGTAGCCCAGCATCGGATTGATGAGCACGCCCAGAAGCAATGCGATGGTTCCAGCTGCGCCGTAGGTTCGCTGTGGCGCCTCCGCTCCCGCACCGATGGCTGAGGCCAGCGAATAGACGAGGCCAAATGCCGCGCCGGACACCGCACGGACAAGGGCGAGCGCTCCGAGTTCGGTCACGTAGATGGACGCGATTTGCGCCGCTATGGCCAGCAAGGTGGCGAAGATCAGCACCGCCTTTTTTGGCAGTCTGTGCACGAACGCGGACGCGCCCAACATCACGATCCCCATCGTGAAGACTTCGGCGGTGATCATCAGGCTGGCCTGCTGGATGTCCAGATGCGCCGATTCAATCAGGCTGCCGGATATCCAGGGAATTGCGCTTTGCGCCGTGTTGCCAAGCGTGATGCCGAAACCGACCACCAAGGTTCTGCGATCGGGTAGGAGGGAAGCTATCGAGGTCATCTGCGGCTCTGTAATGTTTGCGGTTGCGGTTTCTTCAACCGGATGCCATTGGTGCCGTATCGGCCCGCTTGCACGCCAGTCGCGAAGATCCGATGCAATTCTCGAGCATGTTGCCACCACCGAAAGCCGCACGGTTCAAAAACAGCTGTGGGCACGCTCATTTTCCATCAACCTCCCCGTTGGAGGTCTAATGAAAATGAGGCGTGCCCACGCTGACAGGTCAGGTGCCTATCAGAACTTGGCGCGCACCCCGAACTCGAACCGGCGACCGACAATTTGGTACGCCAGTGCATTTTGGGGCTGATTGGCGTAGAGCCGATTGTTCGAATTTCCAAGGTTGACCACATCGGCGACAACCGTCCAATGATCGTCGAAAGCGTAGGAAACCGAGGCGTCGACCTGTCCGTAGTGGTCGTTGTATTCCGTCATGCCGAAGATGTCCTGGCCGATCAGAACATACCGACCGCGGTAGCTGTAGGCCACGCGCGCATTGAAACCGCCCTTCTCGTAGAACGCAGCAGCATTGAAGCTCTTCCTGGAAACGCCGTCGAACTCGATCGTCTTGCCCGCGAGCGTGCCGTTGGTGTATTTCGCCGAGCTACCCGCCAGCGTACCGTTCAGGAGGAAGCCGAAGCCGTTCTCGAAGACCTGTTGATAACCGAGTTCCAGACCATGGACCTTGGCACCGCCCTGGTTTTCGGGGGTAGTGAAGTGGCCCCAAACGTAGCCGAACCGCTCCACGTTGTCCGCGTTGGAACCGGCAATGAAGTTGCCGATGTCCTTGTAATACACCGCCGCCCACAGCGCGCTGGAAGGCGCCAGATACCACTCCAAGCCGAGATCATAGTTGGTGGATTCATAGGCTTTCAAACCCGGATTGCCACCGGCGGCGATCCGGTTGTTGGTTCCGTTTTTTGATGCGTCGTTGTCGCCATAGTTGATGATGCTGAGCGACGGCGCCAACTGGGTCGCGAAGTCCGGCCGCGTCACGCTCTTGCCAGCCGCGAAGCGCGCCAGCAGGTCGTCGCGGATGTCGAGCTCAAGGTTGAGCACGGGAAGCAGATTGAAATAGCTGCTCTTGTAGTCCTTCGAGGTAAAGCCGGTCGACGTGTACTGGAGATGGCCGAGATGTTGTTCGTCGTAAACGATGGTGAACGGCCGGAAGTACCCGGTCGCCGTTTCTTCCGTCCGAACACCGCGGAATCCGACATTACCCTTGAGCGGCATCCCCGCGATCTCGGTCTCCAGGTTGTCCTGGATATAGAACGCGTTGGTCTTCTCAGTCACGCTGTACGACGAATTGGGATCGTAGACCATGGAGTATCCCGGCGTGTTCGGATCGATCTTCTTCAACGCGGCCAGCAATTGGTCGGCATTCATGAAAAAGAGCTGATCGATCGGGAAGACGAACTTGCCATCGCCAAAATTGCCGTCCGGGTGAATTCCGCTGGCGCCGGTGAGGAGGGGGAAAGCGCCATGGCCGCCCGCATCACCGTAGTTTTTCTTGTCGACATCGCGTTCGGCAAAGCGCACGCCGAATTCTAACTCCCGCGAGAGCGGTACGTTATCGAGATCGAGCTTGCCGCCGAGGGCAAACGCCGTCTCGGATTGATTGTTTTGCTGCAATCCTATGCCGCCGCCGCGCGCGTAATAACTGCCCGCATCGGAGGGCACGCTGGCGTTCGGCTTGATCTGGAACGTCGTGCCGTCGTAGTAACTGGTATACGGCCAGACATAGGCGGTATTGACGTTGGCACCGGCTGACGATAGCGATCCGTTGCCGCGCGCATAGGCGAGATCGGCGTTGAGGTGCAAGCTGCCAAGATCTTTCTTGTAGTTCAAGCCCAGCTGGGTCAACGAGTCGGTTTGTTTCTTGTCTTCGAACGCATCGGTCGTCGTCGAGGTAACCGGCGAGGTGGTGATGTTCCCATTGCTAGCGGTGAGGCCCGGCACAGTGCAGTAAGCCTGACCCGAGGCCAAGCCCTGCTGGCAGTCTCCCCAGGTACTGGTCCCCGACTTGCCCGGTGGCACGATACCGGCTGGCGGATTGACGAACTGACCCGTGGCGGAAGTGCCGATTGTGGCGTAATAAGCTTGATCGTCGCTCTTGCGCTTCGAATACAGTGCATTCGCCGTCAACAAGCTGTCGTCGGCAAACTTCCAATCGGCCTTGACTTGAGCGGTCGTACGTTCGCGCGACTCGAGCTGCTGGCGCGCCATCATGGCCCACGGGTAGCTCTGATTGGTCAGGACCGGCTGTCCCGCGCCAGCTGAGACGTCCGGCAGAGCCGCCCAATTGCCCGGTATGCTCCACCCGTAGGTATCCATACCGTCTTCGCGGATCGAACGCTTCGAATAGGTGAGGCTGCCCAAGATACCAAAATCCTTGGCATCGTTTCTCCAGCTCCCGAGAACGGAGAAGCTCGGATCGGTAGCCTTGTTGTTCTCGCGATACGTGGCGTTCGCCGAGCCGAAGATGTGATTGCCGAGATCGATCGGATCGCGGGTCACGATGTTGACCACGCCGCCGATGCCGCCCTCGATCATCGCCGCGGTCGGTGACTTGTACACCTCGACGCGCTGCACGATTTCCGCCGGCAATACGTCGAAGTTGGTCGCGCGACCGGTGCTTTCTCCCTGGCCACCGTTGCGAATCGGTTCGCTGGTTACGGTGCCGCTGACGACGGTGCGGCCATCGACTTCACCGCGCACGAAGTTGGGGCTGAGGCCGCGGATCGAGACGAAGTCGCCTTCGCCTCGCGTTCTCTGGATCGTCACGCCCGGCACGCGCTGCAGCACTTCCGCAATGTTCGCGTCGGGCAGCTTGCCCACGTCTTCGGCGCTGATCGCATCGACAAAGGAATTGGCGTTGCGCTTCACGTCGAGCCCTGCCTGGAGCGACTCGCGGATACCGGTCACGACGACAGTTCCCATTTCCTGGGTCTGATCGCCTTTCTTCTTGGATGCCGCATCCGACTCGCCCGCAGCGGCGGCCGGCTGATCGACCGTGCCCGAGGGCGTCGCCGTATTTTGTGCACCCGCCATGATCGGCAACAGTGCCGTTGCAATTGCCGTCGCCAGAACGACGCGCTTCAGTGTAATGGTCATGTCTTCGTTCCCCTCCCAGATGATAGTGGTCTGATTGTTGATGGTATCGAAATCTTTAATCTTGGATGTAAAATATCAGGCGAGTTGAGTGATGTCAACAGACTCGATCCGCATCGCGAAAACCGGCAACGGTAAGAGCGCGCACTCTGCAAGCTAAGCCCTGAAGTGAGGAGATCGCCGTGAACAAGAAGCCTTATTCGTTCGTCTGTTTCGGAGAACTGCTGCTGCGCCTTTCCGCACCTGGACGCGAGTTGTTGCTGCAATCTCCGCGTCTGCACACGACCTTTGGCGGCGCCGAAGCGAATGTCGCCGTCGCGCTGGCAGGGTTCGGCCACCATGCGGCGATGGTCAGCGTGGTGCCGGACAATGCAATCGGCGCCGCCGCCTTGGGTGAACTGCGACGTTACGGTGTGGACGTCGCTGGCGTCGTCGTAGCTGACGGACGGCTGGGTCTGTACTTTCTCGAAACCGGCTCAGGCAACCGCGCAAGTCGCGTGCTCTACGATCGCGCGTATTCGGCATTCGCGCTCGCGGCGCCCGAACAATATCGCTGGAACGAATTGCTCGAAGGCGCGGACGTCCTGCATCTGTCCGGGATCACGCCAGCAGTCAGCGCGCTGGCTGCACAAGCAGCGCTCGACGCGGCGCGTCGGGCGAGAGAACGAGGTCTTACCGTTGTGTTCGACGGCAATTTTCGTTCGACCCTCTGGCGCGCGAGAGATGTCGAGCCCAGCCTGATCCTGCACAAACTTTTTGCCTGCGCCGATATGCTATTCGCCGACGATCGCGATATCGCTCTCGTGCTCGGCCGCGATTTTTCGCGCGAATCGGCGGAGAACATCGGCCGCGTCTCGGCCGATGCAGCGTTCAGCGCGTTTCCGCAACTCACGCGCATCGTGGCCACGCAACGCGTACAGCACAGCGTCGATCATCACGAACTGTCCGCGACGATGCACACGCGTTCGGGCTGCGTATTCGCGCCGGCGCTGACGATCGCGCAGATCGTCGACCGCATCGGCACTGGAGACGCGTTTGCCGCCGGTGTTCTGCACGGCCTTTTCAGCGGCATGAGTGATGCCGATGCGCTGGCCTTCGGCCTCGCGGCCGGTTGCCTGAAGCATTCGATTCCCGGCGATTTCTTCCCACTCGGCGCGGCGGATGTCACGGCGTTCTGTCGGGAACGCCGTTTCGACGTGCGCCGCTGAGCGTAGCGCGAGGTCAGCAGATCGGCGCCCCAGGCGCCGGTTTTGCGGGCCTCAAGTCAGTCCGAGCGGCGGTGCCTTGCAATAGTTATCGATGAAGACCTGGTGCATTGGCATCGCCTCAACGCAGGTCGCGACGACGTTCTTTACTTCGCCGAGAAAATCGTCCAGCTCCGCCTCCGGCAACTGATCGACGACCGGGTGGTAGCTCTGCGGCAAGATGCCCTGTCCGATCATCACTTGCACCCAACTTGTGACCGTAAACATTTCATCGGCATCACGGAAGTAGCGCCCGCTGTTGCGGAACAGCTCGATGTAGCCGCGTAGCGAATCGGGGATGGACATCGTGCGGCAGTAATCCCAGAACGGCGTATCCGCGCGCTCGGTCGCGTTGTAATGCAGGATCAGGAAGTCGCGGATGCGCTCCCACTCGAACACCGATTGCGCGTTGTAGCGGTCGATCAGGACCTGGTTGAAGTCGGCTTCGGGAAACAGATCGAGCAGGCGCGCGATACCCGATTGCACGAGGAAGATGCTGGTCGATTCGAGCGGCTCGATAAAGCCGCTTGCCAGCCCGAGCGCGACGACATTCTTGTTCCAGAATTTCTTGCGCCGCCCACTGGTAAAGCGCAGCGGGCGCGGATCGGCCAGCGGCTTGCCGTCGAGGTGCGCGAGCAGATAGGCCGCCGCCTCGTCATCGCTGATGTGGTTGCTCGAGTAGACGTAGCCGTTGCCGACGCGATGCTGCAGCGGAATGCGCCACTGCCAACCCGCCGGACGCGCAGTGACACGCGTGTAGGGTGTCGGCTGACCGAAGCTTTCGCTCGGCACTGCCAGCGCGCGATTGCAGGGCAGCCAGTGCGACCAGTCTTCGTAGCCGGTATGCAGCGCCTGCTCGATCAAGAGGCCGCGGAAGCCGGAGCAGTCGATGAACAGATCGCCGACGATGCGCTCGCCGTTTTCCATCACGATCGCATCGACGAAACCATCGGACTCGCGCAGCACGCTCTGCTGGATCTTGCCCTCGGTGCGCATGACACCGCGCGCTTCGGCGTAACGGCGCAGCCATTGCGCGTAGAGCCCGGCGTCGAATTGGTAGGAATACGCAATATTCGACAGCGGCGACGATGCCGGCACGTCGTTCGGCGACGGCATGAATTTGCCGCGCTCCGCCGCGAGCGCGGTAAGCGAGTAATCGCCGATCGGCGAGGCGCGCCCCGTCCGCCACGCCTTGAGCCAGCATTGATGAAACGGCAGCCGGCCATAGTCGCGCCCGGTCGGGCTGAAGGCGTGTATGTAGTGTTGTCCTTCGCGCAGCCAGTCGACAAACTGGATGCCGAGCTTGAACGTCGCTTGCGTCTCCTTGACGAACTCGATCTCGTTGATGCCCAGCATGTTGTTGAACAATCGCAGATGCGGCAGGGTCGACTCGCCCACCCCGACGATGCCGATCTCTTCCGACTCGATCAGGCGGATCGAGTAATTCTCGGTGCCGAGCACCTTGACCAATGCCGATGCGGCCATCCAGCCGGCGCTGCCACCGCCGACAATGACGATGTTTTTGATGCGATTCATAGCTTGCTCCAAATTTGTCTTTTCCCAACAAATAGGGGGGCCGCCGCACGCGATCGCATCATGTTGTCAAGCCGAGCAATCGAGCAGCGTTATCGTGATAGACCTTGCGCAGGATCGCCTCGGGCAGACCGATGCCGTAGATCGACCAGCGGCCCTGCGGCGGAACGTCCGCAGGCGCGTAGTCGAAGTACTCGTCCTCCGTCTCCAGGAAGCGGTAGTAGATTTCGTAGAGCTCGTCGCCGAGCAACTGCTGCGGCACCTCGTCGCCCCACGGCGGCGGCACCGCGTCGGTGCCGAACAGGATGCGGTCCTGATAACGCTCGAAGAACTGCCGGCTCGCACGCGGCTGACGCCCGAGCTCGCCGACGCGCGCGCTGATGTCGACGTGCACGTTCGGGTGGCGGTCGAGACAAGCGGAAATCGCCGCAAGGTCCTCGGCCTGCGAACCGACGTGCATCAAGACGAATGTCGTCTGCGGATGCCGCGCAATGACGCGGTCGCGCGCGGCGATCAATTCGTCGTAGCTTGGAAATTCCGCACCGTAGAACGACCAGTCCGGATGATTGGCCAATTCCTCGTAGCGCTCGTTGTGCGCGTCGGTCGGCAGGAAGAATGCGGCCGGATCGGCGCTGTGGATGAACACCGGCAGGCTCAGATCCGCGCAGGTCGCCCACATCGAATCGAAGCGGTGGTCATCGATCCTCAGCCGCGCGCCTGCGTCGACGTGCTCGCGCAGATACAGCCCCAGCGTCTTGAGCAGCTTGAGGCCACAGGCGCCGGCGCGCTTGGCCTGCGCCAACGCATCGGCTTGGCGCTGCGGGTAGTCGGCTTCGGCGACATGTTCGAACGACGGCTCGGTCATCGTCAGGAAGCGCCCCGGCGCCGCACGGTCGAAGCGATCGATCGTCGCTTCCAGTCCCTTGCCGATGCCGCCGGTCAGGTTGACCATCGCGCGTATACCCTTGCGCTCCATGATCGGCAGCAATTCCTCGGGCGAAGCGAACCAGGTCATCTCCTCGCCGACGGATACGCCGTTGCGCGTCTGGCTCATCCAGCTCAAATGCGTGTGCACGTCGATGACCGGAAAGCGCGGACGTTCGATGCGCGTCTCGCGCACGCGCAACATGCTGCGCGGCTGGAAGTCGGTCAGGCGCAGATCGGCCTTGCTCGCATCGCGCGCAGTTTGCAGAGGGTTCTTGCCGGCATTGCCGCGCACGATCGACAGCGGCGGCGTGCAGCAAAAGCATCGGGCCTGCGTCGGCGGCACCATCGGTGGTTTGCGTTGTGTTGAGGTTTTCATTCTGGTCGTCCTGGGCGTTTCACGGTGCAAAAAAAACGCCGCCGCTTATCATTGCTTTCGATCGATCGGATTGCGCGCCTGCCTGGAGTGCAGAGCGGCGCATGAAAGCTTGCGCCCGTCCGCGCTGAACCGCACGCGGCCCCCCGCGGCGCCGGCGAGGAAGTAAACCTGGAAGCACTTGAAAATTTCATTTGCTTTCATTTATTGTATAATTCAGCATATAAACTTTCAATTTCCTTCGAATTTCCGCTTCCAGGCCTTTCCTTTGCGTGCCAGCTTAGTCAGAGGCACTTGAAGCTTCCTGTTTTTATATCTAATATATTATCAAACTATGTTGATATATCAATCGCTCATCTCTAAAGCTGATCTTTGATGCCAGCCCTCATATCCCATTTGTCACCCTCGGCTGAACTCGGCCGCCTGCTTGCCGGCAGTGCGGAGCAGCAGTCGCAGGCCGGCTACGCGGATACCCTGCGCGAAATCCTGCAGCAGCCGCAGACCTGGTACGGCACGGCCGAATTGCTCGCCGGTCCAACCGTTGCTGCCGTACTCGCGCAAGCCCTGAGCGTACGCCCAGAGCACATCGTACTGACCGGCTCGGGCAGTTCAGTGCACGTCGGCGAATGTCTCGCTGCGGTGCTGCAGGCCGCCCTGCGCATTCCCTGCCGCGCCATCCCGGCGGGCGATCTCTTGACCGATCTGCGCGGCACGCTCGCCCCGGGTCGCGGCCTGATCATATCGATCGCGCGCTCGGGCGACAGCCCGGAAAGCGCCGCCGTGGTCGATTCGACTCTCGCCTCTGCGCCGGCCTGCACGCATCTGGTGATTACCTGCAACGCGAACGGTCGCCTGGCGACGCGTTATCGCGACGAGCCGCGCGTGCGCGTGCTGCTGCTCGATGCGCGCACGAACGACCGCAGTCTGGTGATGACCAGCAGCTTCACCAACATGCTGCTCGCCGGCGGCGCGCTCGCACAAGTCGATGCCTACAAGGCGCAGTCCGCGCGGGCCGCCGATATCGCCCAGCAACTGTTCGACGATTACGCCGATGCGCTCGCGATAATCGCGCGCAAGAATTTTTCCAACGCCGTCTATCTCGCCAGCGGCCCCGGCCTGGGCGCCGCGCGCGAATCGGCACTGAAGATGCTCGAGATGTCGGGCGGCGCGGTGGCGACGATGGCGGAAACGTTTCTCGGCCTGCGCCACGGTCCGATGTCGGCGCTGAACCGCCCGAGCCTCGTCGTCGCGCTCCTGTCCGCGCAGGCAAGCGTGCGCGACTACGAATACGATCTGCTGCGCGAACTCGAGCGCAAGCAGCTCGGCCTCGCCCGTGTCATCGTCGGCGAGGCGATTCCGGCCGGCGTCGTCGGTTCGGGCGATCTCGCCATCGATCTGCCGGGCCTCAATGCGCTCGGCGAGACCCAACATCATATGATCGACGTCGTCGTCGGCCAGTTGCTCGCGTTCTTCCGCTGTCTGCATCTGGGCCAGAAGCCCGATGCGCCCTCGGCCGGTGTGCTCACGCGCGTGGTCGAGGAATTCGCCATCCATCCGGCGCGTGAAACGCGATGAAACGCATCGTCATTGCCGGCGAGATCAACGTCGACCTGATCTTCACCGGCGTGCCCGTGTTACCGCAGTTCGGCCGCGAGACGCTGGCGCAAACCTACGTGCCGTGCCCCGGTTCCTCGTCGATGATCCTCGCCATGGGCCTGGCCCGGCTCGGCGATCCGGTGCGCTTCGTCGGCTGCTGCGGCAACGATGCCTTCGGCCGATTCTGCATCGATGCACTGCACGAGCGCGGCATCGACACCGCGGGCGTGGTTCCCGATGACGGCTTGCGCACCGGCGTCACCGTGGCGATGTCCTCGAATGTCGATCGCGCGCTGCTCACGTGGCCCGGCGCGATCGCCGAACTCGCGGCAGACGATGTGAACGATGCCGCCCTCGCCGGCGCGCAGCATCTGCACGTCTCCTCGTATTACTTGCAGACAAAATTGCGTCCGCAACTGGGCGAACTGTTCGCGCGTGCGCGTGCGGCAGGGCTGACGACCTCGCTCGATCCGGGCTCCGATCCCGAACAGCGCTGGGGACGCGAACTGATCGGGGTGCTGCGGCACGTCGATGTGTTCCTGCCGAACCAGAGCGAGGCCTGTGCGATCACCGGCACCGATACGCCCGAAGACGCACTGCGTGCACTCGACAACGGCAGCACGCGCCTCGTCGTCAAGGCCGGCAGCCGCGGCGCGCTCATGCTCGATCATGGCAAATCGTTGTCGGCAGCGGGCTATTCGACACAAGCCGTCGATACGACGGGCGCGGGCGATTCGTTCAACGCCGGCTTCCTCCACGCCTGGCTGCGTGACCTGCCCGCACTCGACTGCCTGCGCTGGGGCAATGCCTGCGGCGCCTTGTCCACGCGCGGGGTCGGTGGCACCGCGATGCAAGGCACGGCCGACGAAGCCCTCGCGCTGATCGACGCGCCATAGACAAACCCAGGACCGATGCAACCAACATGAAAGCTCTGCTCGACCTCGTGGCCCAACATCGCTCCGGACAGCCGGTCGGCATTCCTTCGATCTGTTCGGCGCACCCGGTCGTGCTCGACGCCGCGTTGATCCACGCGCGCGACAGCGGCCGGCCGGTGCTGATCGAGGCCACCTCGAACCAGGTCAATCAGTTCGGCGGCTACACCGGCATGCGTCCTACCGACTTCCACGCCTTCGTCATGGCCAAGGCGGATCGCGTGGGTCTCGCGCGCGAGCAGGTGCTGCTCGGCGGCGATCATCTCGGCCCGAACGCATGGCAGGACGAGCCCGCCGCAGCGGCGATGGCGAAGTCCGATACGCTGATCGACGACTACGTGGCCGCCGGCTTCCGCAAGATCCATCTCGATTGCTCGATGGCCTGCGCGGACGATCCGCCCGTGCTGGCCGACGCCGAGGTCGCCGTGCGCGCCGCGCGTCTCGCCGCCGTCGCCGAGCGCGCGTGGCAACGCAGCGGCGGTGAAGCGCCGGTCTACATCGTCGGCACCGAAGTGCCGGTGCCGGGCGGGGCGAAAGAAGAACTCGACGAGCTGCAGGCCACGCGCCCCGAAGCGATGGCGGCGACGGTCGAAGCGCATCGCAAAGCCTTCGCCGAACACGGTCTCGCGAACGCCTGGCAGCGCGTGATCGGTCTCGTCGTCCAACCCGGCGTCGAATTCGATCACCATGACGTGGTCGACTTCCAACCGGACAAGGCACGCGCGCTCAGCGCCGCGATCGAACCTTTCCCCGGACTGGTCTACGAAGCGCACTCCACCGACTATCAGACAGCAGAAGCACTGGCCGCCCTCGTGCGCGGCCACTTCGCGATCCTCAAGGTCGGCCCCGGCGTGACCTACGCGCTGCGCGAGACGCTGTGGGCGCTGTCGTTTATCGAGGACGAGATGCTGCCAGCCGAAACGCGTTCCGGTCTGCGCAATGTCGTGCTCGAGGTCATGCGCGCCGAGCCCAAGTACTGGAACAAGTACTACACCGACGCCAGCCGCTTGACGTTCGACCTGCAATACAGCCTCAGCGATCGCGTGCGCTACTACTGGGCACATCCGCGCATCCGCGAGGCCTGCGACACACTCATGCGCAACCTCGATGCGGCTTCGCCGACCGGCGCACTGCCGCTCGCCCTGCTCAGCCAGTTCCTGCCGCGGCAGTACGACGACATCCGCGCAGGGCACCTGACCAACTCGGCCAGCGACATCCTGCGCGCGGGCGTGACCTACGTGTTGCGCCAGTATGCAGAGGCCTGCGGGGAGCGGTTTAGTGCAAACGGCTCCGGAAAATAAGGAACGGAAATGAAGGCTGGCGGTATTCAGCAAAACCCGAGCACCTCGATCGCCATCATCGGTGGACTGTTTTTCATCATGGGCTGGTTCACCTGGATCAATGGCCCGCTGATTTCGTTCGTGCAGCTCGCGTTCGACCTCAATCTGGTCAACGCGTTTCTCGTGACGTTCGTCTTTTATCTTTCGTATTTCTGCTGGGCGCTGCCGGCGTCGTGGCTGCTCGATCGCACCGGGATGAAGCGAGGCATGGCGACGGCGTTGTGGATCATGGCGGGCGGCGCAATTCTGTTCGGCGAATTCTGCACGCGGCGCTGGTATCCGGGTGCGCTCGCCGGCCTGTTCGTGATCGGCGCGGGACTTGCGGTGCTGCAGACCGCGGCCAATCCCTACATCAGCATCCTGGGGCCGATCGAAAGCGCAGCGCAGCGCATCGCGATCATGGGCATCTGCAACAAGATCGCCGGCATCGCAGCGCCGATCCTGCTCGGCACGCTGGTGCTGCACGGCATGGGCGATATAGCCGCCAAAGTCGCTTCAGCCGATGCGACGGGCAAGGAGCAACTGCTCGATACGTTCGCCGCGAGCATCCATCTGCCGTATCTCGCGATGGCCGGCATGCTTGCGTTGCTCGGTGTCGGCATTCTGCTCTCGCCGTTGCCCGATGTGCGCGCCGAGCACAACGGCTCAAGCGCTGCATCCGGCGCGCAAGAAAAAACGCTGTGGCAATACCCGCATGTATGGCTTGGCGCGCTGGCGATCTTCGTCTACGTCGGCGCCGAGGTGATGGCCGGCGACGCGATCGGCACCTACGGCCGCAGCTTCAACATTCCGCTCGACGAGGCGAAATTTTTTACCTCGCTGACGCTCGGCTGCATGTTACTCGGCTATGTCACCGGATTTGTGGCCATCCCGCGCTTCGTATCGCAGCAGCGATATCTCGCCGGCTCGGCAATTCTCGGAGTACTGCTCACGCTCGGCGCATTCCTCACCAAAGGGTATCTTTCGGTGGGTTTCGTCGCCGCGCTCGGTTTTGCCAATGCGATGATGTGGCCGGCCATTTTCCCGCTGGCCGTGCATGGCCTTGGGCGTCTTATCGAACGTGGGGCAGCGTTACTGATCATGGGCATTGTCGGTGGCGCACTGATTCCGCAACTTTTTGCCGTGCTGCGCCAGACATTCGATTTCCAAGTCGTGTTCGCCGCGTTGATGGTGCCTTGCTACCTGTACATCTGGTACTTCGCGACGAAAGGCCATTTGGCCTCTTCAAGCACGTCGGAAAAATGAGCGTGTAGAACCTTTTTGTTAGGCATAGCCGAGTCCGGGCATGTACCGGACTCGAGTGGGCTGACAAATCCAGGATAGATTCGTTCAGTCCTTTCCCAACAGATCAATGGCGCTGTCCGGTCGTTCCAGCCACAATCGCACGCAACGCCTGAGCGGCTTTGCGCTCACTGAAGCGGGACGTTGGCCAGCTGACCGAAATCATCGATGAGAGCGGCGAGACCGGTTCCGCCCACGCGGCCACGGCGATGATGCCGGGCTCGGTCTCCTCGCGATTCCATGCGTGCCCCGTTTCTTGGGCTTGCGCGATTTCTTTCCTCAGCCGTCCGTCGCTGGCTAGTCGGACGCAGAGATCTGGTCGCTGACTCAAGAGAAGCTTGCCCATCGCGGATCGATGCAATGGATAACGCTGCGCCAGTCCAGGCCGCACGACCACTTGATGCTCCCATTCGACGTAGTCCACGTGACGCAGCCGGTTGCCTTCGGCCACGCCAAGGACGATCAATTCCCGGAATTCGCGGGACAGTCGCTCCAAGCGCGGGCGCATGCGCTGGCGCAGCTCAGCGAATGGGTCGGCCGAGGTCCAGGCGTGGAACCGGGGAGTCACGCGAAATGCATGGTTCTCGTGCTCGATGAGGCCATAGACCTCCAACGATTGGAGTATGCGCAAGATCGTCGTGCGAGGCAGGGATAACGCCCGAGTCAGTTCAGCCATGGTCACGCCGCGCGGGTTCAGTGCGACCGCGGAAAGAATGTCCAGCGCCTTGAACAGCGACGTGGCGAGCTGGCGCGATGATCGAGCGACTGTCTCTTGGCGTGGCATCGCTTAATGTCAACATACTTGACTTTTTTGTCAACATTTCATGTCACGGCGCTATCTTCCGCGCAGTCAAAACATGTCTGCATTTCGTTCAAAAAAATGAAAATCACCGATGTAAAAACCGTGGTCGTGAACGCCGAGATGCGCAACTGGGTGTTCACCAAAGTCGAAACCGATGTGCCGGGCCTGTTCGGCTGGGGCGAAGCCTCGCTCGAGTGGAAGACCCGCTCGCTGGTCGGCACGATCGAGGACATGAAGCAGATGGTGCTCGGCGAGGATCCGCGCAACATCGAGCACATCTACCAGAAGATGTATCGCCAGAGTTTCTGGCGCATGGGCGTGATCGGCATGAGTGCGATCTCCTCGATCGAGCAGGCGCTGTGGGACATCGCCGGCAAGGACCTCGGCGTGCCGGTGTACCGCCTGCTCGGCGGCAAGGTGCGCGACAAGGTGCGCATGTACACGCACCTCGGCGGCGGCAACATGAAGGCCGTGTACGAGACCTTCGAGGTCGAGCCGCTCATCGAGCTCGCGCAGCAGTGTGTCGCGAACGGCTATACCGCGATCAAGGTCGTGTTCGTGCCCTACTCCGAGCCGCTCGAAGGCCCGGCCACCGTCAAGCGTTTCGCCAACATGTTCGGCAAACTGCGTGAGGCGATGGGCGACAACATCGACATCATGGTCGACTTCCACGGCCGCACCTACCCGGCGATGGCGATTCAGTACATCAACGCCATCGAAGAGTTCAGCCCGTACTTCTGCGAAGAGCCGGTGCCCCCGGAGAACGTTCCCGCGCTGCTAGAGGTGCGCCAGTCCACGCGCGTGCCGATCGCCACCGGCGAGCGCCTCGTCAGCCGCCATCAGTTCCGCGAAGTGTTCGAGCAGCGTGCCTGCCATGTCATCCAACCCGACCTCTGCCACTGCGGCGGCCTGCTCGAGGCAAAGAAAATCGCCGCGATGGCCGAGATGTATCAAATGGGCGTCGCCCCACACAACCCGCTTGGCCCCGTCGCCAACGCGGCCGCGCTGCACTTCGCGCTCTCCACGCCGAACTTCCTCATTCAGGAGGACATGCTCACCGATGTGCCCTGGCGCTGGGACGTCGTGAAAAGCAATCTGCAGACTAAGGACGGCTACTGGCTGCCCTGCGAAACGCCAGGCCTCGGCATCGAAGTGGATGAGAAGGCCGCCGCCAAGCATCCGTTCAAGCAGGAAGTCATGCACTCGCTGACCATCCGCGCCAAAGACGGCGCCGTGCTCGACTGGTAGCCGCACAACGGATGCACATATGAACCTGCTCAACGGAAAAGTCGCCCTCGTCACCGGCGCCGGGGACGGCATCGGCCGCGGCATCGCACTCGCCTTTGCGCGCGAGGGCGCGGATGTCGCCGTCTGCGCGCGTCGCGTCGAGAACGTGCGCGAGACCGCGCGTCTTGTCGAGGCGCTCGGCCGCAAGGCCCACTGGGGCGCCTTCGACATCTGCGACGAAAGCGAAATCGCCAAGTTCTGCGCCGAGACGGAGCAAAAACTCGGCCCCGTCTCGGTGCTCGTCAACAACGCCGCCGTCATGCCGGTAGTGGACATCGAGGACATGAGCGTCGAACAGTTCGACGAGTGCGTCGGCGCGAAATTCAAATCCGCCGTGTTCATGTCGAAGCACTGCATCGCGCAGATGCGCCGCGCGGGCGGCGGCTCGATCATTCACATGGCGAGCGTCACCGGCAATGTCGGCTTCGCGAAACACGCGGTGTACGGTGCCTGCAATTCCGCGCTGATCGGCCTCGCGCGCGGCCAGGCGATGGAGCTCGCGCCGTTGAATATCCGCGTGAACTCCGTCTCGCCCGGCACGGTGGATTCGCCAATGCTCACGCGCTACATCGCCGACTGCGGCGAGGACCCCGTCGCGCTGCGTGCCTCGTTCGATGCGAATCACCCGCGCGGCAAGGTCGCCTCGATCGACGAGGTGGCGAACGTCTTCGTGTTCCTCGCCTCCGACCTCTCCGCCAACATCACCGCGCAGGACCTGCGCTGCGATGGCGGCTTTTCCTTCAAGGGCGGCCAGGCCGCCGTTTGATCCCACGCACGCACGACACGGCAATTCCTCGATGAGCATCACCTCTCTTTCAACCGTTACTGGCCGTGAATTCTCCGCCGACGAAATCGTGCCCGGAAGCGGCAAGACCGGCACCTGGATCGGCCGCGCCTGGGTGCCCGCCGCGCTCGCCAAGAACGGCGTCGCCGGCCCGCGCATCGTCACGCTGCGCGACGGCCTGGTCATCGACGCCTCCGCACGCTTCCAGACGATTTCCGATGTGCTCTCCGCACCCGAGCCGGTGAAGGTCGTGCGCGAAGCCGGCGCGAGCGGTGCCTCGCTCGGTGCGCTGCAGACGGTGCTGGACGACAGTCTGTTCACCCGCCGCGCCGCGCGCCTCGCGGACGAAACGCGCGTCGTGCTCATGGCGCCGAACGACATCCAGCCGATCAAGGCCTGCGGCGTCACCTTCGTGCGCAGCCTGCTCGAGCGCGTCGTCGAGGAGAAGGCCAAGGGCGACAAGGCCAAGGCGCTGCAGATCCGCAAACTCATCCATGACTCGCTCGGCGACGACCTTTCGAAGACGAAGCCTGGCTCGCCGGCCACGGTCGAGCTGAAGAAGCGCCTCATCGCCGAGGGCGTGTGGTCGCAATACCTCGAGGTCGGTATCGGCCCGGATGCCGAAGTGTTCACCAAGGCGCAGCCGTCCTCCGCGGTCACTCACGGCATGCAGATCGGCGTGCTGCCCGAATCGACTTGGAATAATCCCGAACCCGAGGTCGTGCTCGCCGTGTCACCCGCTGGAAAAATCGTCGGCGCCACGATCGGCAACGACGTCAACCTGCGCGACTACGAGGGCCGCAGCGCGCTACTCCTTGGCGAGGCCAAAGACCAGAACGGCTCGTGCGCGCTCGGCGCGTTCCTGCGGCTTTTCGACGAAACCTTTTCGCTCGAGGACGCCGAACAGTGCGAGGTCGAGCTCACGCTCGAAGGGCCTGACGGATACCAGGTGAGCGGCCGCAACAAGATGGCCGAGATCAGCCGCTCGCCCGCAACGCTTGTCGCCCAGGTCTGCTCGGACAACCATCAGTACCCCGACGGCTTTCTGCTTTTCCTCGGCACCATGTTCGCGCCGACCGCCGATCGTGACAAACCCGGCGAAGGCTTCACCCACAAGCTCGGCGACCGCGTCGAGATCGCCACGCCGCACCTCGGCCGCCTGGTCAACTGGGTCAACCACACCGACAAAGTCCCGCGTTGGGAATACGGCGTGGGCGAATTCATCCGTTTCCTGCGCAAGACGTAACAAGGGTATCCGCCGCACCGCAACGCCACTCCCCTCACTCACTCGGTTTCCCTATGTCCAGCGCATCCGCCGTCGCACCCTCACTCGGATATTCATCGCGAGAGAAAATCAACATGGGCTATCTGTTGCCCGTGTGCCTGGTCGCGACCCTCGGCGGCCTGCTGTTCGGCTACGACACCGGCGTGATTTCCGGCGCGATCGAGCCGCTCACCGCAAAGTTCTCGCTTACGCCCGAACTGAAAGGATGGGTGAGTGCCTGCGTGCTGCTCGGCTGCGCCGGCGGCGTGCTCGCGGTCGGGCCGATCTCCGATCGCTTCGGACGACGCCTCGCGATGATGCTCGCCGCGATCATGTTCCTCGTCTCCGCGATCGGCACAGCGCTTCCCGAGAGCGTCACCGCCTTCAACCTGTTTCGCATCCTCGGCGGCATCGGCATCGGCATCGCATCCATCTCGACACCGATGTACATCGCCGAGATCGTGCCCGGCGCGATCCGCGGACGCATGGTCGCGGTGAACCAGATCGCCATCGCCAGTGGCATCGCGCTCACCGCGTTCGTCAATTACTTCATAGCGAAAAGCCACGCCGGCGACCTCGACGGCGGGCAGCGCTGGCTCATTGAGACCGGCTGGCGCTGGATGTTCGCCACTGGCATCGCGCCCTCGGCGGTCTTCGCGGCGCTGATTCCGTTCCTGCCGGAAAGCCCGCGCTGGCTCATCGAGCGCAACAAGGACGACCGAGCCCATGCGATTCTTGCGAAAGCCGCCGGCGAGGACTTCGCCCGTGCCGAAGCCGCCGGGATCCGTGAATCGCTCGCGCGGGAGAAAGGCACCTGGAGCGAACTCTTTTCGCGCTCGCTTGCGCTGCCGCTGTTCCTCGGCATCGCGCTCGCCGTGCTCCAGCAAGTCACCGGCATCAATGTGTTCATGTACTTCGGCGCGACCATCTTCAAGGGCATGAGTCAATCCACCGGAGTAGATGCGGGGCTGCTCACCCAGATCATCATCAACGGCTCGTGCATGCTGTTCACCATCGTCGCCATCGCCACGGTGGACAAGTGGGGGCGCAAGCCGCTCATGCTGATCGGTTCCGCCGGCATGTTCGTCGCGCTGATCGCCATGGGGCTTATCGCGCAGTTCTCCGCCAGCCCTGCGCAGGTCGGTAACTGGATGCTCGCGCCCATCATCGTCTACATCGCCTGCTTCGGTTTGTCGGTCGGTCCGGTCGTCTGGGTCATCCTCTCTGAAATCTATCCGACCGCCGTGCGTGGTCGCGCGCTCGGCATCGCGACCTGCGCGCTCTGGCTCGCCGACTTCGCGGTGACCCAGACCTTCCCGATGATGGACGAGAACCCGTGGCTCGTGGAGCACTTCCGCCACGCGTTCCCGTTCTACTTGTACGGCTTCTTCTGCCTCGTGCTCATCGGCGTGATGAAATTCGTGCCCGAGACCAAGGGCAAGTCGCTGGAACAGATCGAGGCGATGTGGCGCAGGCACGGCGAGCCGGTTTGATTCGCAGCCGCCGAATCAACGTTTTTCATAGGCGCAATAACACGCCAACGCAAGAGCAAATCGAAGGAGCAGGCGAAGTGAGTGTTCAAGGCATCAATCCACGCAATGGCCAACCCGTTGGCGAACCGGTTGCGGAAACGAGCGCCGCCGAGGTCGATGCAATCTGTACGCGCGCACAGGCGGCGTTTGCACTCTGGTCGCGCACTTCGCGCGAAGAACGCGCGGTGGTATTGGAAAAGGTCGCGGCGGCGCTCGATGCCTCGACCGACGAACTCGTGGAAATTGCCGACGCCGAAACCGCGCTCGGACAGCCGCGCCTGAGCGGCGAGATCAAGCGCACGTCGAACCAGCTGCGCCTATTCGTGTCCGTGCTGCGCGAAGGCAGCTATGTCGAAGCGACGCTGGATTCCGCCGATCCGGGCATCGTGCCGCCGCGGCCGGAGCTGCGGCGTATGCTGCAACCGCTCGGTCCGGTCGCGGTGTTCTCGGCGAGCAATTTTCCGTTCGCCTTTTCGACCGCGGGTGGGGATACCGCATCGGCGCTGGCCGCCGGTTGTTCGGTGATCGTCAAAGCGCATTCCGCGCAACCCGGCCTCGCGCGCGCGACCGCGCAGGTGGTGGCACGCGCGCTTGCGGACGCCGGCGCACCGGACGGCGTGTTCGACATCGTTTACGGCACCGCCGCGGGGTCTAGCCTGGTGCAGCATCCGGCGATCAAGGCGGCAGGATTCACCGGCTCCACTCAGGGCGGCCGAGTATTGTTCGACCTGGCGCAGGCGCGAGCGGAGCCGATTCCGTTCTACGGCGAATTGGGCAGCATCAATCCGACCGTGATCCTGCCGGGAGCCGCGGCCGATCGGGGCGCGGAGATTGCGCAAGGCTATGCGCAGTCCCTCACCCTCGGTGTCGGCCAGTTCTGCACGAACCCCGGTCTGACCTTCGTGCCAAAAGCATTGGCCATGGAACTTGCCGATGCCGTTGCCAAAACCGCGGGCGGGGCGATGCTGACCGCGCGCATACGCGACGCCTACGTTTCCGGAACGCAGAGTCTGGCCGCGCACGCCGCGCACATCGCCAATGGCCTGGCCAACGAAAGTGCCTACGGGGTCCAGCCGCAGTTGTTCGCGGTCGACATCTCGACGTTAGCGCAGGATATGGAAAAGTATACCGAGGAATGTTTCGGCCCGGCCGGACTGATCGTGACCTACGACGACGTCGATCGCGTCCTCGCCCTTCTCGGCCGCCTGCCCGGCTCGCTGACCGCGGGCGTGCACGCCGCCGCGTCCGACCAGGCCGCCGCCGCGAAAGCCGCGGACGCGCTGCGCCGCATTGCCGGCCGAGTGATCTACAACGGCTGGCCGACCGGCGTCGCGGTCGCCTGGGGCATGCAGCATGGCGGCCCCTGGCCGGCCACGACGAATCCATTGCATACCTCGGTGGGCGCAACCGCAATCCGCCGCTGGCTGGCACCGGTGACGTTCCAGAGCTGGCCCGATGCGTTGCTGCCGCCCGAGTTGCAGGAAGACAACCCGCAGCGCATTCCGCGTCGACGTGATGGCATGCTAGCGGCGCGCTAGCGGCAGTGGTGGTAGAGTTCGCAGGGTAAGGAGCCTGCAACAACCGTCTACGTATCTACTCCGCCTTCCGCGCGACTTTTTTTTGTTGCTATTATGTTAACGCTAACATTAATTGGATTGGCATGAGCCTCGTCGTTGGAATCGATGTCGGCACGCAAAGCGTCAAGCTGATCGCTTACGATCCTGCCGCACGCAAAGTCGTCGCCGCACACGGCCAAGCCTTGCAATTGATCGCGCAGGACGATGGCAGCCGCGAGCAGCGCGCCGAATGGTGGATCGATGCGATCCGCGCCTGCTTCGCCAAGCTCGAACCCGCGCAACGTGGGCGCATCATCGCGGTCGGCGTGTCGGGACAGCAACACGGATTCGTCCCGGTGGATGAGGCCGGCCGCGTACTCGCACCAGCCAAACTGTGGTGCGACACGAGCACGCAGGCAGAGTGCGAGGAGATCATGGCGGCGGTCGGCGGCGATCGCCGCTGCATCGAACTCGCGGGCAATCCCATTCTGGCCGGCTACACCGCCTCCAAGCTGCCGTGGACGCGCAAACATCGGCCCGAAGCCTATTCGCGCCTGGCGACGATCCTGCTGCCGCACGACTATGTGAATTTCTGGTTGACCGGAGAACGCTGGATGGAACACGGCGACGCATCCGGTACCGGCTGGCTCGATGTGCGCACGCGGAACTGGTCCGCGCCGCTGCTCGCCGCGACCGACGCGCAACGCGATCTCGCCGCGCTGCTTCCGCCGCTGGTCGACGCCGATGCGAGCTTCCCCATCGCAGCCGTGATCGCCGAGGAACTCGGTCTGCCGCACAACGCGCGCGTCAGCGCCGGCGGCGGCGACAACATGATGGCGGCGATCGGTACGGGCAACGTCGCGCCGGGCGTGCTGAGCATGAGTCTCGGCACCTCGGGCACGCTGTTCGCTCATGCCGATCGCGCGCTCGTCGACGATGGCGCCGGCTGGGCTGCGTTCTGTTCTTCTACCGGCGGCTGGTTGCCGCTGATCTGCACGATGAACTGCACGGTCGCCACCGAAACCGTCGCGCGCGCGTTCGGCTTCGCCACGCAGGACGGCGATGCGCTGTTGGCGGACACGAGCCCTGGCGCCGACGGCCTCGTGATGCTGCCCTTCTTCAACGGCGAGCGCACGCCGAATTTGCCGCAGGCGCGCGCCGCGCTGCACGGCATGAACTTCGACAACTTCACGCGCGCCAATGCTTATCGCGCGGCGATGGAAGGCGCGACTTACGCGTTGCGCAACGGTTTGGAATCACTGCAGGCGGCCGGCATGCGCTTCGACACGATCCGCTTGACCGGCGGCGGCAGCCAGAGTGGCGTCTGGAGGCAGATGATCGCCGATGTCTT
>Ga0207694_10000386_pt1 | contig 41080 bp, 37 predicted proteins | sample KBSC34metaG_FD_184353 | JGI IMG/M metagenome (GOLD analysis project Ga0207694, IMG submission 184353) | Corn rhizosphere microbial communities from Kellogg Biological Station, Michigan, USA - KBS C3-4 metaG (SPAdes) (version 2) | ecosystem: Host-associated > Plants > Roots > Rhizosphere > Soil... | reverse complement strand
CCACCTGCCGCGCGCCCAGGACTTCACGGATGCCACCAAGGCCGTGTCCGGCGGTGACGTGTCACCGGCCACCCGAGAGGCCATCGTGCAGCTTTACGAAGACCATGGCATTCACCCCGCCGAGGTCGCCCAGGACGCCCGGACCGAAGTCGGCGTAGCCAAAAGCTTGGCCGATGGGGAATTGCCGGCGAAATACGCGGGGAAGCCGGAGCCCGAGCCGCCACCGTCCATGCTTGGGAAGACCCCGCACGAGCCAAACCGGGCACTTGCGGACGAGGTTGACGCGTTGCGTGCCCAAAAGACCGCGGGCGACGAAACCGTGGCCGAGCAGTTGCAGACCAAAGAGGCAGAGTTAAAACAGGCTGACATTGAAGCCGGCGCCGCCCAATCGCCCGACGCCATTCCGACGGTGCGCTACATGGCTGCGGAGCGTCCTGAGGACGTCCTGAGCGGTCCGCGGGTTGGTAATGATGGTGGTGCTCCACCGCCTGGGGGATTCGCTGCGCCTCAGGAGCCGCCCTCCCGTGCCGCCCCATACTTCACCTATGACGACCGGCCGGCGCTGCAGAAGGCCTTCACCAGCGCGATCGAGGGCTACCAGAAGACGTTCCAGCCAGAACTGATCAGCGACAAGGCTTTGACCGCTGATCCGCTGTTCGCCCGCTACAAATCGATGCAGGCCATGGAGCGGGATCGCGTAATGGCCGAAGCCGAGGACGGTCATCAGGCCTGGCGCAAAGTCCCCGAGCCCGAGCGGCTTGCCTATCTCGACCGCGTCGAGCGCGGTGCCGCCCAGCCGGAGGAATTTAAGGCAGCGGCCGAGCGCCACAAGCGGATTTTGGCCGACGCATACGAAATAGAGAAGGACGCCGGGTCGAAGGCCGGTTACGTGCAGGATTACTTTCCCCATATTTGGCTCGACCCGCAGATGGCCCGCGATTTCGTTGCGACCCGCATCGCTCAGATCGGTCCAAAGTGGTTTCAGAAGGAACGAACCTTCGATTTCATCAAGGACGGCCTCGAACAGGGGTTGCGGCTGAAGAGCACAAACCCCGAGGACCTAGTCACCATGCGGCTGATGTCATCGGCCGATATGCGCGAGCGCGTGAACTTGTTGCAAGGCCTCGAAGAGATGGGTTTGGCGACCCGCGCCGAAGGGGCTCCTGGTGATCTCGCGCGCGCCGGCTGGTCTCCGGTCAACGCCCCCGACATGAAGCAATGGCTTCTCGCCCCTGACATTCAACCGTTGTGGAAAAACGCGGTCGAAGCAAAGGGCTTTTGGGCCAACGAGGGCGCGACCGGTTCGGTGTTCCGCGGGTGGATGGCGTTGAAGGCCGTTTGGGTGCCGATCAAGCTGGCGCTTTCAGCCTTCCATCCTCTGCACGTCGCGCACATCAACGCCTTTGCCGAATACCCCGCCATTGCTTGGCGTCAGATCGGCGATGGCGATCTTGCCGGCGCGTTCAAAAGCGTTGCCGAGGGCGTCTATGGCCAGGTGGCCGCGGCAATTCCCTACGTGCCGCAAAAGGGCAAGATGGCTCGCGAGGGCTGGTTGCTGCCCGAAAGCGAGCGCACACCGGCGCAGCAGGCCGCCGTTAGCCTGATGAACGACGGCGGGTTTGTGCCGCAGATTTCCGAGGAAATGAAGATTGCCGGCAAGCGGAGCCTCGAGAAAGCCTGGGACAAATCGCAATGGTACAAAGTTCTGCCCCTGGCCACGCGCGAAGCCATCAAGATCCTGCAGGCCCCGATATTCGAGCAATGGATTCCCAATTTGAAGGCCGCCGCCTACCTCAACGAGGCTCAGGCCCATCTGACAAAATTCCCGGAACTGCTCGATAACGATGCGCAGCGGATGGTCGCCATGCGAACGATCGCTAAATCGATCGACAACCGCTATGGGGAAATGAACTATGGCACCGTGTTCTGGGACCGATATGTCAAGGACGCGGCGATCGGCACCTTCCTGTCGCTCGGCTGGAATCTCGGCTTCGCCCGGGAATTCGGTGGTTCGGTGCTGCATCCGGAGATCCAGCTGATCCGGCGTCTCGCCGGCAAGGAAACCGAAACTCAGGCGACAATCCGGCAAGCCCAAAACAAGGTTTCGTTTGTTGTGGGTTATGTCGGCGGCGCCATGCTGCTCAACGGCATCATGACGTACATGCTTTCGGGCGAGCAGCCCCAAGGGATGGATTGGTTTCTGGCGCGCATCGGCGGCAAAAATCCCGACGGCACTGATCGCCGCGTTACCAACATGACTTACCTGCGCGAAATTCCGATGGTGCTGAAGCACATCCAAGAGCGAGGCGGCAACATCGCATCCGGTTTGATGGAGATGATCTATAATAAGCTGGTGATCCAGCCTGTCGTGGAGATGGCGAAGAACCGAGACTATTACGGCAACGATATCTGGAACGAGAATGGCCCAGCCTATCAAAAGGCGCTGCAGGCCATGACGCACATTTTCAAGGATCAGTTTTCCCCCATGTCGATCAGCGGTGCAAACCAGCAGCTTTCAATGGGCGGTGGCGCGCGCGAAGTCGCATTGTCGTTCCTCGGTTTCGGCCCGGCACCGGCTTATGCCGAAAAGAGCGCGACACAGAATCGCATCGGCTATCTGTTTCAGCGCCACGTTGCGCCCTACGCGCGGCCCGAGGAAATGGGCGAGAAGTCCAAGACCCGGGGCGATATCCGTAACGAAATCTTGCTAGCGAAACAGCGTGGCGACCAAGCCGCGGTACAGGCCGCATCGCAGAAGTGGATGCAGGCCGGCGGCTCGCGGCAAGGCCTCTCAAATATCATGCTGGGGATTTCGAGCGACGTTTCGATGTTTCGCGCGCTGCCCGAGCCTGATCAGAAAGCGATCATGGATCAGGCCTCTCCCGAGGAGCGTTCGAGATATCAGCCGTTCCTCAAGAACAACGTGACCAGCCAAACCGCTGACTTGGTGGTCGAGGCGCAGAAGGCCCGCAACGCGGGCGACCAGGCCACGGCCGCAGCGATCGAGCAGAAAATGAGGGACCTGATCCAGGGTGCTGCGAAGGACGGCCACATCACCAGTCGCGCCGCTTTCATGCGATCGGTCGGTGAGCAGATCGTCGCACGGAACGCACCGGAGTTGTCGGCCATCCTTAGCCTGCCTAAACGGCTGCGTGGGCAGTATCTGCAGCAACAGCAACGGTAGCAGTCAACGCGCGTTAGGATGTTCAGATGAGCGACATATGTAATTTAATCGTTGCGGCTGTATTGACGACACAGGGCTGCGCAAAGGGTCCAGAATGCTTGGAGTCGACCGACGGACGAAAAGTGTTGTGCACTCCCATGCGTCAGATTGCTTGCCCGACACCACCCGCGTTCTACGATTGTAGACGCTCCGACGGCTCGACCTATCAAACGCCAGCACTCCCGAAATAACGCGAATTTCACGTCGCGCGCATCTTGTATCCAACTGGCGTCGTTAAACCTTTTGCCACAAGCAATGGCTCGAATTCGAGGAGCCGAGCTGCAGAGATGCAGGCTCCGAGGTTTGTTGGAACAGACATTCGAGTTGGCGCAATTACACTCGTCGGTCCGGCTTGAATGGTCATATTTCCGGTGACATCCTGAACTGCCACACCGAACGCAACTCCAATTAGTTTGATGCGGACGCCACCCATCATCGTATTGCCATGCCGGTCCATGTACCCGTTCTCATTGTAGAGGAATACGGGGGAGCCGCTAGCTCCGGGCCATATAGCGAAGTCGACCAAGAATTCCTGCTTGCCTTTGAAATCGATATATGGGGCCGTCGCTGAATAGCCCCTGTGAAAAATCGGCAGGTTGTGAACGTCATCCCACAGTTGGCCTGGAAACCCCACTGTGAGGAGCTGCTCAACGGGTAGCAACTGCTTGAATTCCTCGGTGGTCGGTATGAGGCTTTGATCCAACCCTCTTAAGAACGGCGCAGTCCCGGCGGCTATAAGTTTCTGTAGATGGTTGCCGATCGGTATGATCGCGAGATCAACGGACGGGTGGAAAAGCGACATGCTTTGAATGTCCGGGATCTCAAGTTTGAGATGTTTGTCCGAATTGGGAGAGCCATCTGCATTCGTGCTGGCGACAAAAAAACTGCAATCCTTAAGGCCCTCTAGGACATGCTTGTTAGTGACTATCGCGGGAAAACTTCCTGCAGACGTTTGAAAAAAATGAAATAAGAATCCCGTCCCCCATCTCACCTGTCCGGCGGTCTCGTTAGAGATTCGAACTACCGCATGCATCAACTGCTCGGTCGGTGTCATTGGAATAGGTGCGCTTGCTGCGGCGGGCAAAATAGCGGTATCGGCCATAGCGGTTCCTCCAAAAAACGTCGTTGCGGCGCTAAGCAGAATTTCGAGCGCCCTTCGGCGATCCAGTTTCACTTCCCCGCCCTCCGCCTTGATTTAATTGTGGCTCCAATGGTCGAGTTTTCGCCGAGTGTCCCGCAACCTGTGCGAGCACACAACAGAAAAGGCGCAATCCTTTCCCTGAGGGGCTTGGCAAATCGCAGAAATCGGATGATGCTGTCCGTGGGTGTCAGAGCCCGGACCAGTGATATCGGCCGCAATCCCTGCAAGGATTCGCCATGTCGCCTGCAAGCGACGGGCAGCGGCTGAGGTGAGCCCGATGGGCTCAACGGACGCGCTTGGCGGCGCGGTACCGACCGGACCTTTATGGCCGGGGCGTGCCGTTCTGTCCAGAGGGCTTCGGCTCTTAAAAGCGGTGCACCAGTCTCACTGGCTGGCTCTGACCCCCCGGCTGCTCCGTCTGTCACGGAGCGCGGCTGTCAGAGGCCGGACAATCAGTGAGCAAAACCCATGACAACCTTAACGCACGGAAATTCCCCAGCGGTCGACGAGTCGAGTTTATTTGCGCCCGTTCTCAGTACCCGTAGGAGTTTTCTCATGAATTCAGTAGTTGCGTTACCCATAGTCGCCGCATTGCCCGTCGCCGCACCCGCGATGACTCAGTCAGACTCCGATGTGGAGTTGGTAGAAGCAGCGGCCGGCCTCGATTCCACTGACCGGGCGATCGAGGATATGCACAAAAAACATGGAGACGATGCCGACAGCCGAGATGATTATCACGCGCTGGAGGAAACTCGAGACGAGCACATCGCAACCTTGATCACCGTGCCGGCTACCTCGACGGTTGGCATCCAAGCCAAGGCCTCCGTATTAAGGTCGCAGCGGATGATCGAGGACTACAATCGGCACCAGCAGGTCGCCGTTTCGCTGGCGGAGGACATACTTGGAAGTGAATCGCCGCCGCTCGTCCCCGCTGGCTGGCATCCCGCAGACAAGCTTGATGCGCTGTGGCAGGAGCGCCAGCAGATCGTCCGCCAAGAGAACGCGATTCACAGGCGGCTCGACGATGCACGGGAACGGATGCCGGCGTGGGCGAAAAGTGGCGCCGAATATATCAACGCCGCTGGCGAGCGTTGCGGTCATAATGTGGGTTGGCCCGAAGTCGCGGTGCTACCGGCCGCGCCTGAAATTAGCTACGCGCGACGGCTCATTCGGGTATCGCCGCAGCACATCAAAGAGAATTTTGAAAACTATGTCAGCCTCTACCCAGGAAGCAGCAAGAGAGCCTTGCGACTTCGCGCGAAAGCGCGTGAGAACTATCGCGCCAGCATGCGGCGCCTGATCGCTCGTCTACGTGAGCGGCGGGCGATAGAAGGCGACCTTGGAATTCCGGCGATGGAGGCCAAGGTTGATGTGTTGTATGATCGGCGTTGGGGCATCAAGGACGCGATCGAAAAGCTACCGCCGACTATCAATCAAGCAGCAGCGCTCGCTTTGATTGAAGCCCTGATCGACGGCAAGTCCGGATCGTCGGTCAGTGATCCGGACGATCATCTGTCGCCGATACTGATCATGTTGAGAGGCATCCGCCCCTACTTGACGGGAGCGATCAGGGTCACTGTCGACAGAATGTTCAACGAGCCCGACGCGACTTTGGCTGAGTTGGACTTGGCAATCGCCTGACGTTCTCGCTCCGATCCGCATCCGTTCGTTTCTCGGTGGGACTCGAATGACTGACGACGCGCAGTGATTTCAACGACTTGCTCGCCCGCACTTTTTCCGATGACGAACGGGTGCGAGCGAGTTCAATGGCTTAATGCCCTTTCAGCAGTCACAGCGCATGACCGCTGAATTGAGAACAAGATGCGGACGGTACGGGCTCAGGTCCGCGCCCCGATATGGAGAAAGCCGAAATGCTCGATGAGATTCGCACCTTCTTTGAGGAGCTTCGGCAGCAGCCCGCGCCGTTGTGGCCAGAAGGTGTTCCAGTGATCAACCCGGCCACGGGAGAAGACCTGCGGGCCGTATCCGAATTGCACTGGCGGCTCCAATCGCAATGCGCAGACGAATTGGAAGCCAAGATCATCGGCCTGTACGAGGCCGGCGCCGACAACACGGCGGCGATCGGTATCTTCGATGAAGTCGTCGCCATCGTCCGGCGGAAGACAGATCCGCACGAGGTGCGCGTCAAGGAGATCGGGCGCCTGATGAAAGCGCGAGGATCGGGGGCTTAGGCCAAATTCCCGTATATCGCCCTAAGCAAGAGCGTCTTGTCGCCGAGCAATCGTTGCATCCTCGGCATGTCACCTGCCAACCGGGCCGCCTCGAGCTGCTGATCCAGATCCCTACAGCGGACCGCGAAATATGTCGGGCTCATTGTCGTTCCCCTCGCTTCGAATCACCCCATTATACGCGAAACATTGCGTGGTTCAGACCGTGGCTTTGCCGTTTCCGATTCGGAAATCCCTAGTAATTTCAGTTAGGTTGACGGGACACCCCTTCCGCCACCTGCTAGTCTCCTAGTGTCTACACACGTCCATATCTGACACCTAAGACATTGTGACGTAACGCAAAATTCTAGTTTAGCGTCGTTTAATGTCTTCGCGTGTCAATCCGAATCTACGTCGCCGACGTGGAAAGGGACGTGGGTTTAGGCGGACACTTCGGGGGGATTAGTGGTGGGAAATTTGACGGCACTTGCGGTGAAAAATGCAAAGCCTGGCGACAAGCTCAGCGATGGTGGTGGCCTGCGATTGGACGTCGATAAGAACGGCAATCGCTCGTGGGTCTTTAGGTACACGTCGCCGACGACGGGCAAAGAGCGCTACGCCGGCTTCGGCTCCGCAGCCGAAGTGTCACTCGCTGACGCTCCGGGGATAGGGCTTTCGCCCCACTCACGGTCTTTCGAACCGAGGCATGTGCGTCACTTCAAATCGACTACTTGGACGGCTGGCCGTTTAGGGCTCCCCGCAGCGCCGTGAGCAGTCCCAGAATTTCCACGTGTACCTGCATGTGAATCTCCATCATGCCTGAGAGGTTGAACCAAACAAACGATGCGAAGAGCCCAACGGCAAATGTCCACGAGGCCGAGATGAAGGCTTTGACGTACATGACCCAGCAAGAACTGGTCGCGCAGATATAGGCGGTGGCCTTTGCGCCGACGTCGCCGTACGGGAGCGGAATTCCTCAGTGGTTGACGGATTACACTCCCGCTGCCCATCAGCCGCTTTCACCGAGATTCGTCAATTCCTTGGTGTCAGTTTCGAACACCACGGCAAGGGAGATCACCAGAACACTCTCCACGTCGACGCGACGCCAGACTTCTTTGCTTCACACAAAAAAAGCTGAAGTCCTTTCGATCAGCCAATAAGCGGCGATTGAGCCGATCACGTAGGTTGCAAACACGTCGAGCCCCTTTGCAATCCGCTGGACTCGGGTGGGCTCGAACCGAAAGGTCGCAGCGGAGTGAAACATCCAACCCGCAGTTAGCACTGCCCCTACAAAGGCGAGTTGTCCAATTTCCACGCCCAAATTGAAGAACAAGAGCGCGATCGGAATGGCGTGATGCGGCAATCCGACCTCTGCCAAAGCACCGGCAAAGCCGAAACCATGAAGCAGGCCGAAGCAAAAGGCCACGAGCCATGGCCACCGAGCGCAAAACGATGGAGTTCCGTGCCGGTCATTAATGATCTCGACAGCCACCAACACGATGCTCAGTGCAATCGCTGCCTCAATCGGCGGACCGGGTACGCTCACGAGACCCAGTGTTGCAGCCGCAAGCGTGAGACTGTGTGCCAAGGTAAACGCAGTTACCGTCACCATTATGCGGCGCCAATCACGAACAAGGATCAACAGCGCCAGTACGAATAGCAGGTGATCGAAGCCAAAAAGAATGTGTTCGACGCCTAGACGCAGATATGTCGCAGCCACCTCTCCCGATCCAGGTACGGCTTGGATCACGAAAGATGTCTTCGTTGGGGAAAGCCGTTCTGTTTGAATTGCGCCTTCAAGGCTTTCGATCCGGACAAGGATGTCCGTTGACGTGGCCGACAGGCCCTCAATAGATACCGCCTTGCCGCTTAGCCCTCCATCCCTCCGAATGCTGCGACGCTCAACATAGGCGCCGTCGATGAATAACGCATGCGGCGGCTCGACATCCTGAGTGCCGTCGGGAAGGCTGACGTAGACCGCGAGCCGTAGGTCTTCGCCACGCGCGGGAATCTTGAAAAGCAAATTGTAAGCGAAGGGACCGGTCTGGCGCATCTCGAGATAGCCCGGGCGAAGTTCATCCGAAACCGCGGGCTGCGCCAGCAGCAATGTAAGAAGAGCAAAGAATGAGCTCAAACGTGTCATCGGTTGATTTCTGCTGACGCCGCCCTGGCCGGAGGAGCCTCCACTACGATTTCGTAGCGTTCTCGAAGCGAGGCATAAAGCTTCTCTCCCGCTTCCAGACGGCGCGCGTTTGCCCACTCTCGTCGGACGGCAGGCCGGACATCGTCGAGCGATGGCAGTTTTCCGGAAATTCGTTCGCTGATGAAGACGAAATGTCGCCCGAAATCCGACGAAAGCGGACCCTGCCATTTGCCCTGTTTCACGGCGGATAGCTGTTTGGCGAAGCTTTCACCAAATAAACTCGTTACTTTGCTCGGTGAAATGTCCCGGAACTGTTCGCCGAGCAGGAAAGGATCGCCGAGCATGGTCGCGTCCACATCTTCATCGGCCCGAGCCAGAATGGTCGCAATCTGCCTGCTATCGCTCTCGATGCTGTTCGTGCGCCGCGAAGCGCTGAGGAATACCTGATGGAAGGTAACCTGTTCCTCGATTCTGAACCGCTCCGGATTGGACGCGAGATATCCCGCCAGTTGCGCGTCACTGGGTTCGGGTACGGATGTTTCGTCCGCGAGAAATTCCATCTTCTGACGCACGCGGCGTCGAACAATAACGTCGTCGCGGTCGAGACCGGCCGCCCTGCCCTCGCGGTAAAATACCTCGTCCCGGATATAGTCCTCGATCAGGCTCTGCAGTTCCTGCTCGTTCGGCGACCGCCGCCACGTTCGCACAAACGCGTTGCCGAGATTGGCGACTTGTGTGGCCGAAACCACGATCTTGTTGCTCGGTGCCGAGCCCCGTTTGCCGACAAGTCCGTAGAGCGCAAAAAGCGCGGCACCGAGCGCCAGAAACTGCAGGAGTGGCTCCCGTGCTAGCCGGACAATCAAGGCGTATACCAGATCGGCGAGGTATAGGCCCGCTCGGTGGTTGTCATCCTGACTTCAGCAGGCATCTTGATGGCGAAATATTTCGCATCATAAGCCGTCCATCGCGGCGTCGGAATCTCGATCACGCGCACATAGTAGAAGGCGCGCAACTTCGGATCGAACTCCGGATCCTTCCAGACCGTGATCATCTCTCCAGCGCCGATCGTGTTGGTCCAGGTCGCATTTGCAACATCGACGGTGCTTCCGACGGACGTCTTGCTGCGCCCGTCGGCATCGATCGTGCGACCGCCGGAAACCGCTACATCGTATACCCGTTCCTGGGTCTGGCCGTCTTTTCCGAGCCACCCCTTGATGATCTGGATACGGTCCAGATTGGCGCCAATCGGATCCTTTAAGGCGGCAACAAGAAACGACGGTGACTTTCCGTTCGGCGCGCTATTCAGGTCCCCACCCATCGGCACGCCCTTGGTGTAGCCGACCCGGGCCGGCATGCGGTTATTGGCGTCGGCGGCTTCGAAATCCCATCCACCGAAGAAGCGGACAACCATCCTCGGACCGGTGGTGGCATAGGTCTCACGCCGCTTCATGGCGTCGAAGATTGCCTCGCGCGTATTATCCGACGCCCACACGGCGGCGTAGCCGGCCGCTGTCGTTTCCCAACCCATGATGACGGCCTTGTCGGTCTTGACGAAGGGATGCGTCGCGCGACCGGCACTCGGTTCGGAAGAGGATGTCTTGCCGAAGAAATTGTCCTCTTCCACCGCGGCGAGCCCAGTATGCGTATCGGTGCTGCCGACTAGGCCGAACTTATAGGGATTGACGCCGAGTTCGGCTTCCATCTTGAGACCGTTCTTGAGCGCCGAGCGGACATATTCGAACTCGAGCATTTCCGGCTTTTTCACTTCGGTCAGGTCGAGGTTGCCCTTGTCCCAGCGCTCGTAATTTGCGAACTCATCGTTGGGCGACAAAAATGGATGGGTCTCCCCGTCGCCCTTCATTTGCGTCGCTTCGTAGAGCGGTTCCCAGCGGGTTCGGTTCTCGGCGTATTCGCGATCAATCCGCTTGCCATTGAACGATTCGATGATTGGAAACATCCGGCCGTTGCTGAGGTTGCCGTTGTGCGCCAGCGCGAGAATTTCGGCGCCGGTTTTTTCCTCTACCATTGCCATCCATTTCCAGAGATCGCGAGGATTTGGGCTGCCGAGCGGCGGCAATGTAGTGAACGGCTCGACTAGGCCCGCCTTTGCTCCATTGTCACGCCAAATGATATTGCGGTGAAGATTGTTGCCCCCCGCATTCGAGGTCCATTCATAGCCAATGAAGGCAGTGAAGCGTCCAGGTTCATTGGCTTCTTCCGCGGCCTTGATCGTTTCGCGCCAGGCACTGCGATAGGCCGACGTCCCGGGCGTCGGGAAGCCCTTCGGCATCTGCCCTTTGCCAAAGCTCGTGATGATATCGAGCGCGGCCTGCGCACCCTTTCCCGAAGCGATCTCGTCGTACCACTTACGACCTTGCGGAGTCGCCAGCAGGCCGGGGTCGCCGCCGATCAGTTGCGGAAAAAAGCCCATGCCATCCGAATGATCCGCTACTACCATGAAATCCAGCGGTCGCGAAAGTTTGGCGGGTTGCCCGCTGGAGGAGATGACTTCCTCGCCCTTAGCAAAGCGATAGGCGTCCTTCGGGCCGAGTCGCGCGCCAAACGCACCCGCATCCATCGAGTATGAGGTATGGGTGTGGGTGTCGCCGAAATACGGCCTTGTCGGGAAATTGCGCCCCGCATATGGCGAATAGGGCGGCTTGGCAGGAAACGCCTTATCGGCGGTTTCCTTGTCGAATGTGCCGATGTCTGTGGCCGCATCTTCCGCGGCGACAGGGGTGGCAAACATGCACGCGGCAAAAGCACTGGCCAGCGCGGCCGCGGAAATGCAAGGCAATCTGATCATTATCGGCCCCTGTGATTTTAGGTGAGGACTCTAAGTAAACTTTGGGCAGCGGATATGAGTCGCAGCTCTATTAGGCTTTCTCAAAACCGCTTCGAAGCCACAAAGAAAAATCTAATTCGACAGTCAGTCTAACCTTCCTAAATCTATTCCAGTGCGTCCGTATTCGTCTGTTAACGTACGCTCGGAAAGCCGATTCTTTTGATCGCATCATTTCGTCGCGATTCGACGTGTTGGCGCGCTGGCGCTGGTGCTGGCGGGCGCCGTTGGCGAGATGGAAAATGTCAGCCAGGTGTTCCATCCCGATGCCCGATTGGCGGCGTCGAATTCGCCGTAGCCCTTCAGGTTCAGATAACCCTGCATATCGCCGACCGGAAACAGGAATCCGATCTGCGGCCCGATTCCAAGCACACGCGACCGGAAACCACCCAGGATCGGGTGCGCGCCGAAGTCATCCGTGAGTTGCTGGTATCCATATCCAACCAGACCGACAAACACCTGCTTCGACAAAAACTGCGAAGCACCCCAATCGATGTGAAAATCGATGCCGTTCTGATAATTCGTATCCTGGTTCTTGAAATTGTAAGTAAATCCAGCGACTGCCGAAAATTCCTGTCCCGTTGCTGGATTGAAGTAGGTGTAACCGCCTCCGCCGTCGATGGCCCCGTGGCCGATGCCGAGATTGGCCAGCCGGGCGGATTCGTAGGCGCCAACGGGAATGTCGCCGGTCACGTAGGTCATGAAATTATGCACGCCGGCGTTCCATTTGAGCGTTGCCTGCGGATAAAGGTCGCCGAAGGAAGTGATTGAATCGGCGACGGAGCCCGTGCGGGTCGTGACCAGCGGGCCGATGGCCGACGTCAGCGTCCCGTCAATGCTTGCGCTCGCCCGCCCGAACAAGCTGGTTACCCCAATGGCCAATTGGCCACCCAGCACCGGAGTTGCAAACGTGTAAGTGGGATTTAGGAGCACAAGATCAGCTTGGGCATTTAGCCTGGCATTCAAACTGACGTTAGCTGATGCCGGGATCTTGCCAATCTCGATCTCTCTTGCCGCCGCAACGGCGCCAGAACCGCCGATGGTAGTGTGGTAGTAAACCTCCGCCATTGACCAGCCGGGCACCTGGGGGGTGGCCGAGAGGCTGCTAAAGCGCCCGGGAAGCCAATATGATACGCCTCCTTCGTCGGCACAGGCAGGCTCAGACAGCGTGCCTAACATAAGCATAACGACGCCAACTCCGGCGTACATGACCCGGCGAGCAGTGCCATGTTCGAATATCGTCTGCGTCATGTTCTTCCCCGGTGTGAATAGCGTCAGCCCAACGCTATCGAACGTCGCGGCACAAAACCAACCACCGCCGTTGATCACTTCTTCATCTGGATGCCCTGGTCGGACCTGTAGTCTTTGAAAACGACATCGATTGCCTCGATGACCTTTTTGCCCGGATTGGCCTTGCAATGAACGATGACCTCGTGTTGCAGCGATTTAGCACGGGCGACCTGCATGACGTGTTTCTTGGCAAGACCATTGTACCAGCCGCTATACCAGGCGGCTAAATAGTCCGCGTCTTCCTGAAATGTGCTCGCCAATTGAGCGCAGGTCAGCTTTTGAACATCGAGATAACCGTCGCGGTCCGCGTATGTCTTGAGTTCGACTTGCGCAAAGGCCTGTCCTGCGACAACCATACCCGCGCAACACAAAACTAGTTTCTTTATGATCATTGAATTTTTGTCCCTGGATCCGGCCTTCAGCTCGCGCTCTCCACCAACAGGCTGAGGAGAGTTTCATTCGCTCGACGTCAGACCTAAGGCTGACGTCGACCCGCCCTGGATCGTTTCAGCGCACGCCAACTCGATTGACCGGGCCACCACGGTTCATCGGTCGTCCGGGGGTTACCACGCGCGCGACCGGTCGCGCCACCAGCCGGACGCCGGGTCTCACGATGCAACCGGCCGGATAGCTAATGTATTGGCAGTAGACCACGGCGCTGGCAGGTTCACTGCTTGCGACCACGAACCCGGCGATCAGCAGCGCTGACAACGAAAACCATAACTTCATTTTTGCCTCCTGTTGGGAAAAGTTCGAATGTTTCCCGTTGAGCCAAATGCCGGATATTATCTGCAGACCGTGACAATCCGTCCGTAGACATCAACGACCTGCGAACATGCAGGCGCGACCACCACAGGTGCTGCAACAACGACTGCACCTGCAGTCACGGCGCCGGCCGCCACGACCCGGCGGGTGGTCCGCCGCGCAACGCCGGCATAACTCATCGGCGTCAGAGGGCGGCCGATCCTGGCTTCGGCCGACGATATCAGCCATGACTGTCCGTCATGGGGCCGCTGACCTTCCCAAAAAAGGGCGCCGCCGCCTAAGATGGTCGCCAAGGCGAGACGGACCAAGCTCGTTGACATCCGGATCATTTCTTTTCTCCTGTCTTGGTCGAGCCCTGCGGGACTTCGTCGATATCGGCGAGATCGCCGAGCGCGATCTTCTTGAAGGACGGATCTGGCTTGAATGCGAACGCGTCGGCCGGCAGGTCGGTCTTCCACTCCTTGATGCGAAGAGTGTATTGCGGCGCGCCGGCGATGCTCTTGCTGGTGATCACGTATTTGCGCGGGATGGGCCTAGCGCCTGCTTCGATCCAGATTTGCCAATCAGTTTCGACGTTGCGGAACGCAAGGTGGTCGCATTCCACACCGTCAATGACGCCCTTACCGATGATATTGCCCTCAACCGCGTCCGCCATCATGACATCGAACGCGTTGGCAAGCAGCAGGTCAGCACCCGGCGCTATGACCCCGTGCCGTTCGCGCAGCACATCGATTAAATCCTCCGCACTGCCGGGTGCCTCGATTTGCGCGTAATCCTTGTCATCTTTGTTGTTTACAGTCAGCACCTTACCGTCGAACACGATCTCGACATCGCGGTAACCACCGGTCCGGACGACGCGAAGCTTGTCAGGACGGCTCAGCTGCACCTGCCCGGAGCTTGTGAACTGAATTTTCTGCAAATTGTTTGTAATCACCTCGATATCGGAGTCGAAGGCCACAGCGAGGTTCTTTTGGCCGGTGACATAATTGGTCATCGCCCTGAGCAACTTTTCGGCGTCGCCACTTTCCGCGGCAGCAGGCGAGCCGACAGACACTCCAATCGTCAGCACCGCTCCGAACAAAAACGGCCATTTGGCCATGCGGCCGATCAATTTGCTGCATGATTGATCCCGCAACAAGCTCATCGCATTCTCCTTTTGTTGGTTCGAACCCTAACTGCTATCAAGCAGCAAGACGCCCAGCCATTGGCCCTGAGTACAATGGTTGTGTCAGGCGGCGGCGTTCACGACAGATTCTTCACAGAGTGAGAGAATTTGGCCGGGCGGTTTTGCGTAGACTTCCCGCTTTGCAATAATTGCTGGAGTTGGATTGCTGGGACGAGTACAACCGGTTCCTACTGGATTCAGTATGGACCTGACATCGCTGGGCAATTTGCATCGAGTCGCGGTTGCCGATACTCGTCGATCGGTGCCCCATAATGCAGTCAATCGAGCGGTCGCATCTTCGCAAAATGGTTGGGCGATTCGCCCTAATTTTACTGTTCTACGCTGGAGGAAGTGATGTCGCTTTGGCTTCACCCAAGCGAGTATTGCTACTTCATTCCTTCGGTTTAGACGCCCCTCCATGGAGCGAGTATTCCAAGCACATACGGGCCGAACTTTTCAAGAAAATGCCGCACGAAATAGATCTTGTCGAAGCGACGCTGGAAAGCGCCCGACTTCCGGACACGGTCGACGATAGCCCCTTCGCCGACTATTTGGCCGCGCTCTTCAGTAAACACCCTCCCGATCTGGTGATCACGGTTGCCCCATTGGCCGCGCGCTTTGTGCAGCAACAACGACAGCGTTTATTCATCAATATCCCGTTGCTGGTCACGGCAACCGAACCGCGGCGTTATAGCCGCTCGCCCAACTCGAATGAGACTGCTGTTCTGACCGATATCAATCTACTTACGGCCATGCAGAATATCCTCGATGTGCTGCCGGCTACCGATCATATAGCCGTCATTCTCGGCGCTTCCCCCCTCGAAAGATTTTGGAAGGAGGAAGTCATAAAAGCGGTAAAGCCGCTTAGCGGCCGCGTGACTTTCAGCTTTTTCAACGACCTTTCGTTCGAAGAAATGTTGAAAACGGCATCCACACTACCTCCCAGATCGGCACTTTTTTTCGGTGCGCTCAGTGTCGACATCAACGGCGTACCTCTGATAGATGGCGGAATATTCTCTAGATTCCGAGAGGCCAGTAACGCCCCCATTTTTAGCTATGATGATAGCCATTTCGGCGAAGGTCTAGTAGGCGGCCCCATGCTATCTATTGATGACATCAGCCGTCGAACTGCCGATACCGCTACGCGCATTCTTTCCTCCGGAGAGGTTGCATCAAGCATCCCGACGACGATAATCGGATATGCGTCTCCCCGCTTCGACTGGCGTGAATTGCAGCGCTGGCGCGTCAAGGAAGCGAACCTAATCCCTGGCAGCCAGGTTATTTTTCGTGAACTCAGCTTCTGGAGTCAACACCGCTGGACCGTAATAGGGGTTGCTTCCGCCATCGTCTTTCAAGCCGTGATGATTTGCGCCCTGCTGTTCGAACGTATCCGCCGCCGCCTCGCCGAAGCCGCCTCTCGCAATCGGCTTCTCGAACTTGCAAAGATGAACCGTTCGCTGACGGTTAGCGCCATATCCAGTTCAATCGCACATGAATTGAACCAACCCCTCGGAGCCATTCTGAACAACACGGGTGCTGCCGAATTGCTGCTTTCGCGATCCCCACCCGATATCGACCAGATCAGACAGATATTGGCCGATATCCGGACCGACGACGAACGTGCCGGTGAGATCATCGGTCATTTGCGGGGGTTTCTGCTCGCAGACGAGGCCACCCCAAGCGATGTTAACATCAAACGTGCAATCGAAGACGTGATTCACATCATTGAGCCGGAAGCGGCAAAGCGAGGTATAGCGCTCGAGTCCGATCAAGCACTGCAGCCGTTTTCCGTCCGCGGCGATCGTGTGCATCTTCAACAAGTTCTGCTCAACCTGGCTCTTAACGGATTGGACGCCATGCAGGACACGGCGTCCAACAAAAGGCTGGCCTTTCAAACATCCCGGCTAGACGACGCCAGGGTCGAAATCGCGGTCTTGGACACAGGAACGGGCATCCCCGAGAGCAAGCTCAAGGAGATCTTCGATTCTTTCATTACTACCAAAAAGTTCGGCACCGGACTTGGTCTTTCGATTGCTCGGACCATCGTCGAAATGTACGGCGGACGCATTTGGGCAGAAAATCGCGAAAATGGCGGCGCAGCCTTTCGTTTCGTGCTGCCACAGGCAAAGTCGACCGCATGACCTCCCCATCACCGGTCATTCACATTATTGACGATGACGGGTCGTTTCGCACGTCGATGCGGCGGTTGCTGGCGGCGTTGGGTTATCAAACCGCCATCTACGAGTCTGGTAGTGCTTTCCTCGAAAACCTTCCAATCGATGACGCAGGTTGCATTCTGCTCGACTTACAAATGGCCGGTGTAGGCGGGTTCGAATTGCAGGAGCGCCTAGGACTATCCGATAACACCCTGCCCATAATCTTCCTGACGGCCCACGGGGATATCAAGGCGAGCGTTCAAGCCATGAGGTCCGGGGCCGAGGATTTTCTTGCCAAGCCCGTAACCAAGCAAGCCCTGATTGAATGCGTCGAACGCGCGTTGATCCGTAACCTCGAACGACGTCAGCACCGTGACCGCCTCCGAGCTATGCGTACCCTCGTGACAAGCCTTACCCCCCGTGAGGCAGAGGTTTTTGCAATGGTGGTGAGAGGCAGGCTCAACAAGCAGATTGCCCACGATCTTGGGACGACGATACGTACCGTCAAGGCACACCGCCAGGCGGGTATGGACAAGTTGGGCGTAAAATCCTTGGCCCAAGCCGTATCGATAGCAGAGCGCCTTGGTATGCTTACCGACTAAATTTACGCTGCCATCCACTCGCCTCCTCGTTCATTTAGTGCCTTATTGCCCTTAGGGACAATATCGCTGGAGTCGTTAACGGCTAACTCTATCGTCCGGAGCGATAGGGAACGATGGACCGCGCCGGGCTGGACGATGGAAAATGGAGAAACGGCAGACGGTCGTCATAATCATCGATGACAATTCCAGTTTTCTGAAAAGCGTGACGCGCTTGTTGACGGTTCACGGCTTCACTACCCGGACTTTCACTTCGGCCGAGGACTTCTTGGAAGACAGCGACTTGCGGGCGTCGGCGTGCTTGCTTCTTGATATCCATCTCGGGGGCATGTCGGGCATTGAGCTACAACGGCGGCTCGCCGCGGCAGGATCGAAGTGCCCGGTTATTTTCATGACGGCAATCGACGATGAAGCGACGCGCAAGGAGGCCGCGGAGGTGGGCTGCATCGCTTATTTACGAAAGCCGTTTGCGCCTCAGCTCTTACTGGACGCTATTGGAAAGATCGACGACTAGGTCGAAGGATCGAGACGGAATACAGATGCTTACGTTCCGTACTTCCATCACGTTTACGGTAATGGCATTTATTGTAGCGCTGACTCTGCTGCTGATCGCCGTTCAGCTGCGATCCCTGCGTTTTGCCACCCGTGAAGCTGCATCCGCGTACATGGACGCCACCAGCACCAAAGTGCTCGGACGTCTTCAGGGTGAGCTTGCCACGATTTCATCGCTGGTCCATGTGGTGGCTACCAGTTCAAGCGTCGCCGACTCGAACGAAAGAAGCGAGATCGGCCGCGCCATCCCGCTATTCAAGGCTGCGCTGCAAGAGTTACCGCAGATGGACAGCATTTATGCCGGTTTCGAGAACGGCGCTTGGCTGCAAGTCCGGCGCATCAGCGGCCTCACTGAGGAGCAACGCGAGCGCCTGCGTGCGCCTGCGAATGCCGATATCGCGATCAGTCTCATTCGCCCCACTGCGGGGGGCGACTTGCCTTTACGGCGGATCTTCCAGGATAGGCAAGGCAACGAGATCGGTGAAATAAATCTTTGGAATTACGGTTATGACGCTCGTAAACGCTCGTGGTACTGGGCGACGATGCAGGTGGACCGGCCGGATGTTTCCGAGCCCTATCTGTCCTTCAGCATAGGCGCCCCCGTGATCACCGTCAGCGCGCCGTTGCGCGGCAAGGTGCTGGGCGTGCTCGCTGCCGATCTCAAGCTCGATACGTTCAGTGAGTTTGTGCAGGCTCAGCGACCGGGACAGCATGGCGCGGTCATAATCTTCGACCAGGCGGGATCAATCATCGCCCATCCCGAATTTGCAAGCTTGGTGGCGAGCGCAATGACGCACCCCGCCCGCTCATCCTTGCCCAGCATCGACGAGATCAATTCGGGGATGGCAGCCTCGGTCCTGCAGAGATCATACAACCAGGACCATATCGAAGGAAGCATTCAGAATGAGACAGGACAAGGTTATCTCTTCAGGGTAACGAAGTTCGCACTCGGCGAGCGTTACAGTGGCAGCATAATGCTACTGGCAGCTCAGGATGATTTCGTCCAAAACGTCCGCAGGGTCCAGTATAATGGACTTGTTCTCGCAGTCCTGGTTGGCACGGCCTTCATTCCAATCGTCTGGATGTTCGGCAGCCGGATGTCCCGGTCCCTCCAACGAATCACCGCGCAAGCGCGGCAGTTGCAGACACTAGCTGAACCTAAACTCGTACCGGTCACGTCCTACATCAGGGAAATCCATGATCTGGGCGGTACGATGAATCTGGCTCAAAGGGCCATATGGTCGTTCGCTCACTTCGTTCCCAAGGAGATTGTCCGCGGGTTGATTGATAATTCGATCTCGACCAGGCTTGGTGGCGCTAAGCGAGACCTCACTCTTGTGTTCACCGATGTCCAAGGCTTCACCACGATTGCGGAATCGGCTGATCCCGACGTGCTGATGCGCCAAACGTCGCGGTACTTCGCAGTGCTTGCGGAAGCATTCCTCGCTGAGGGCGGGACCGTCGACAAGTTCATCGGCGACGCGGTGATGGTTTTTTGGAATGCCCCTCACCCGCAGCCGGACCACGTGACGCGCGCGTGCCGGGCTGTCCTTGCGGCCAAGGCTGCCAATGAGCGTCTTAACACCGAGTTCGAGGCCGACGGACTAAAGCCGTTCATCACAAGATTCGGCATTCATGTCGGTGAGGCGATCGTCGGAAATGTGGGGTCGACCGAGCGCATGAACTATACCGCTCTCGGCAATACCGTGAATCTTGCAGCGCGTCTTGAGGGCCTGAACAAGGAAAATGGGACAACGATCCTGGTCAGTGAGGATGTGTACCGGCGGGTTGAGGATCTCTTCAAATTCAGGGCTCTCAATGCCGTCGTTGCCAAAGGGATGACTAAAGAAACCAGAATATTTGAACTCATCGGAACGTCGACATGAAGCAGACGCTGCTCTCTCGCTGTATATTGTCGGCAGTCCTTACGCTCTGTTTTAGCGTCGTTTCTTCAACCATTCACGCCGCCGAGGACACAATCAAGGTCGGCATCCTTCACTCCCTGTCAGGCAGCATGGCGATCAGCGAGTCTGTCCTTAAAGATACAGTGCTCATGCTGATTGCGGACCAGAACAAGAAAGGAGGACTGCTAGGAAAGAGGCTCGAGCCGGTTATTGTCGACCCCGCGTCTAATTGGGACGCATTCGCAGAAAAAGCGAGATATTTGCTAACGCAGGAGAAAGTCGCGGTCGTGTTCGGGTGCGGAACCTCCGCCTGCCGAAAATCGGTTCTCCCGGTTTTTGAACAATCGAATGGGCTACTCTTTTATCCCCTTCAATACGAGGGCGAGGAAAGCTCACGCAACATCTTTTACCTGGGCGCCGATCCGAACCAGCAGGCCATTCCGGCCGTCCGGTATTTGATGAGCAAGGAAGGCGGAGCCGCTCGCCGATGGGTTCTGCTCGGGACCGACTATCCTTATCCGCGCAAGACGAACGAGATCCTGAGCGCCTATCTTGCCGCCGAGGGCGTCTCTTTGGAGGACATTACGACGATCTATGCGTCTCCGGAGCAATCAGACTTTCAGGTGATAGTCGAAAGGATGAAATCCTTTGCCGGCACGGGAAAAAAGACCGCGGTGATCTCAACCATCATCGGCGAATCGAACGCACATTTGTATGCCGAGTTGATCAGGCAGCAGATTGATCCCGGGAAAATGCCATTCATGGCGCTTGCCCTCAGCGAACGCGAGTTGCGCGGCGTCGACATCGGAAAGCTCATCGGGTACATGGCGGCCCGCAGCTATTTCCAATCCGTCAAGTCGGCAGAAAACGATGTATTCACCAAGATGTGGGCGGATTTCAACGAACAACGGGATCAGGCCACAAACGATCCTATGGAAGCGACCTTTGTCGGTTTTAGGATGTGGACGCAGGCCGTCAGCCAGGCGGGGGCGACCGACGTCAGTGCAGTTCGGCAAGCCATGTATGGCCAGCGCGTAAGGGCGCCGAGCGGTTTCGAAGTTGCGATGAACAACGATCATCATCTATCCAAGCCAGCCATGATCGGCGTTCTCGACACTTCCGGAACCTTCGACGTGGTCTGGCGGTCAATCAGCCCGATCAGGACTTCGGTATGGAGCCGATATCTTCCTGACAGCGCCCGACGCACCGCCGACTGGACATTTCCCTGGGTATGCGGCGGGTGTACCGAGCCGACGTTCAAGGATTGACGAAATGATCCCTAGAACCGATTGGTACGCTGCGTCTCGGAGAGGCGATTGCTTCAATTCCTGAAGGCATAAAGCGGCGTTCTGATTGTGAGCTGGTATGACGGCCTTGGTACCCAAACGATCTGTGCGGTTAGGCCAAACAGGCGATTGTCGTTATCATCGAGCCGATCCAGATCCAGCCGAACGATTGGTTGAGTGAAGGATGGGATTGGCGTCAGGTTTAGAAGCTGGGCCCCGCCGAAGGATTGTATGCCGACTCGGCCGGTAATCTTCCAATTGTTCTCCCATTGATAGTAGGCCCCGACATAACCGATCGAGGCAGGCTTAACCGTCGCCAGCGGCGAATCCACGGCAATTCGGGTATGTTGGATGCCGGCGAGAAATCCCCTCGTTTCATCGCTGTTCAACGCATAGCCGACCTCGACAATAGCGTTGAGGCTCGTCGTGGCAAGCGGAGAATCCGGCACCGACCTTGTCAGTGTCGATTGAAGCGTAATCGTCGGGATCGTTCCGCCATTCTGCTGGTGAACATCCACCTGAAATCCTGCGTTCCAGCTTGAGACGGCGAGCGTTGACCAGTCGGACGCGCCGCCTTGCGAAGCGCTCGCGCTGAATCCGCCATATACCGAGAGGCGATCGCCGATATCGACGGTCAGTGGAACGTCGATGGCGACGCCCTGGCTTGATGATGGGGATAACGTCCCGACCATTGATGATAACGAAGGACTACCGAACCCGACCGACAGCGCGTTGGCGGGTACGGCTGCGTAATTGGTGCGTAGGTCCAGATATATGTTTGGCAGCGTGGACTTCGTGCTCGTCGAGGCGTCATCGTCCTCAAGGTCTTTACTTTGAGCAAAATCAGAAGACCAAATTGAAGCGAGTGCAACCAGGATCGCGCTTAGACAGCACGCTCGCACCATGTCGGTTTGGCGTGACCACGTCTGAAACTGACATCTTTTATAAGTCGCTTTCAATCAATCGCGCCTCGGTTCGCTTCGGAAGTGAACTGAACTTACAAGAGATCAACCGCACACGACAGCGGCAAACAGCAAACGAGCGAACAAATAGCGCTCGGAAAAACGCGATCCTTGTGGACCTCTTTTGAGAGATTCAGCTCAGTTGCCGCGCAGAAGTAGAGCATTCCAGACCGCAAGAATTGCGTGGAATGCAACCGTGGGCCAAAGCAGGTCGCCACCTATCTTTAGGATCACGCCCACGTAAACGAGGAGAATTGATACCGCTAAGTTGTAAATCAGTATCCCGACGAGCAATCCGAATAGCGAAGGATTGAAGTCGTCTGTTCTCGCCAGCCAGCTCGCAACTCCGATAGCAAGCAGCGCCGCGCCCGCAATGCGGCCAACAACCATCGCATCAACGGTAGAACTCTCTACGCCAAGCAAGACAGAAAATAGAACGCTGGGCACAAAAATAAGACCGAGCCCTGTCGATGCTTCAGCGGATGAAGTTATGATCAAGAAGATTTCTCGTTTCGCGTACATCTAATATACTTATCCTTCCGACAAAATTCGCTTGGCATCCACACTCCGTTCGGAGCTAATTCCAATCTACTACGACCACATGGGCGCAGGCGTGAATGGATTAGCGGCGCATCAGCGCCTATGACCTGCTGACAGCTCGACAGTGCCCCTCCCGGACACAACGGATTTTCCGTCGCCGACGAGGACCTTGAGCGTGCCCCCGAAGTGAAGGACTTTCTGAAGGAATTGACCGACTCCCCTAATTTTGTGCCTGTGCCTAGTCTGCACCTACGAGAGTCAGTATCAGACGATAAATCTCCGATTTTCGTCGACCAAGGCGACCGCTTAATCCTCAACGAAATCCGGTTCTTCTTGTTCGCGGCCCTAGGCAGCTAATCTGTCCCGAGCCGGAACTTGCCCATCCGTGCACCCGGAATCAGCGACGGCGGAAACAGGAATGTGCAGCTCAGCGCCGAGCTTCAACTCGACCTTTAGAGGTTCGTAGGCATCTCGATCTCGACGGTGCGCGATGGCTCCGAAGGATCGACGGGCTCGCCGGCCGAGTAAGATGCATGATGGCTTTCGTTGTGCGGCCGTGTCGGCACCGATGTCGCCGCGAGCACCGTGTTCAGTCCGACTATCACCAATTTCTTCATTAGGTCGGCAAAATGGTGGCTGGTAACCCTTGCTGAATAAAGCACTGACCGGCGCCGTCGGACGTCTTGAATCCCGCACCTCGGCGTTCTGGTTGGCATCCGCCCGCACGGCCCAACCGCATCATGGTGATCTACTTATCGAGCGGGCGGCTTGAACAACACACTTGGGCTCCGATCGCGGCTCTCGCTTCGCCGGTCTATTTATCCGCTCGGCTGACGACGTCCATGAGTTCTGCGATTTTACGGCGCTGGTCGGCCCTGTCCCCGCTACGGATCGCGTGTTCCACGCAATGGGCCACGTGATCCCTGAGGATTTCTTCTTCCACCCGCCTGAGCGCAGACCGGACCGCCGAGATCTGCGTGACGATATCGATGCAGTACCGGTCCTCATCGACCATTTTCGCGAGCCCGCGAACCTGGCCTTCGATGCGGTTCAGACGTTTTTGGCAGGAAGCCTTGATGTCGTTCCTCATGATCCGTATATACCCCCCCAGGGTATCTTTTGCAAGATGGAGCCGTCGATGGTCGCCCAGAACAGCCCGAAGGTTGGGGAGATGAGTTGCGGCTGCGGCTCGCATCCGTCTGGCGCGGGCCACTCCGGTCACGCTGATCGCCATCACTCGGTCGAGACCGTTAAAGATCCCGTCTGCGGTATGAAGGTCGATCCCTCGACCGCTCGCCACAAGGCCGAGCACAACGGCAAGGCCTTTTACTTCTGCTCGGAACGCTGTCGCGCGAAATTCGCCGCCGATCCGGCAAAGTACATCCATGGAAAGGCGCAGCAGGCGCGGCCTGCCAATCTGCCGCAAGGCACGATCTACACCTGCCCCATGCACCCGCAGATCCGCCAGGTCGGACCGGGCCATTGTCCGATCTGTGGCATGGCGCTCGAACCGGAGGTCGCGACCGCGGAGACCGGACCTAATCCGGAACTGGTCGACATGACCCGCCGCTTCTGGGTGGGTCTTGTGCTTTCCATCCCGGTGGTGGTCCTTGAAATGGGTGGTCACCTGATTGGCGGTCATCGCTGGATCGATCAAACGCTCTCCAACTGGATCCAGCTGATCCTCACGACGCCGGTTGTACTCTGGGCGGGTTGGCCCTTCTTCGTTCGGGGGTGGCAATCCGTCGTAACCCGCAATCTGAACATGTTCACGCTGATCGCGATGGGCACTGGCGTCGCCTGGGTCTACAGCGTGGTTGCCACCGTTGCGCCCGGCGTTTTCCCTGCCACTTTCCGAACTCACGACGGCGCGGTTGCCGTTTACTTCGAGGCCGCCGCAGTGATCACCGTTCTGGTCCTCCTTGGTCAGGTGCTCGAGCTCCGGGCGCGTGAAGCGACCTCCGGCGCGATCAAGGCCCTCCTCGGCCTCGCGCCGAAGACCGCTCGCCGCATTTGTGCCGACGGCAACGATGAAGAGGTGGAGATTTCTGCCCTGCAGGTCGACGACCGGCTTCGCGTCCGTCCGGGCGAGAAGGTGCCGGTGGACGGCGAGATCGTCGAGGGGCGGTCCTCACTCGATGAGTCCTTGGTCACTGGCGAATCCATGCCCGTCAGCAAGGAGGTCGGCGGCAAGGTCATCGCAGGCACGCTGAATCGCTCGGGGGGCTTCATCATGCGCGCCGAGAAGGTCGGCAGTGATACGATGCTGTCGCAGATCGTTCAGATGGTTGCGCAAGCGCAGCGCTCCCGCGCGCCGATCCAGCGGCTGGCGGATCAGGTCGCAGGCTGGTTCGTGCCAAGCGTCATTATCGTTGCCGTGGCGGCATTCGTCGCCTGGGCCGCGTATGGACCCGAGCCACGGCTCGCCTTCGGCGTCGTCGCGGCGGTCAGCGTCCTCATCATCGCATGTCCCTGCGCGCTGGGACTAGCCACCCCGATGTCGATCATGGTTGGCGTGGGGCGCGGCGCCCAAGCCGGTGTGCTGATCAAGAACGCCGAAGCACTCGAGCGCTTGGAAGGCATCGACACCCTGGTGGTGGACAAGACGGGCACGTTGACGGAAGGCAAGCCGAGGGTCGTGGTCGTGATCCCGGCAGAGGGATATACCGAAGCTGAGGTATTGCGGCTCGCCGCCAGCGTTGAACGCGCCAGCGAGCATCCGCTTGCGGACGCGATCGTCAATGAGGCCAGGGAGAGAGGCATCCAGACCAGCGACGTGCAGGGCTTCGATTCCCCTGTCGGCAAGGGCGCGCTGGGCACCGTGGAAGGCAAGAGAGTCCTGCTCGGCAACGCCGCCTTTTTGCGCTCGCAGGGAGTTGAAACCTCAGCGATGGAAGCCGAGGCGGAGCGGCTGCGCGGCGAAGCCGCCACTGTCCTCAACATGGCCGTGGACGGCAAGCTCGCTGGCATCATGGCCATCGGCGATCCCGTGAAGCAGTCGACGCCCGAGGCGCTTCGGGAGCTCACGGCCGATGGCGTCAAGGTGATCATGCTCACCGGCGACAATCGGACCACGGCTCAAGCGGTGGCGCGCAGGCTCGGTATCGCCGAAGTGGAGGCGGAAGTGCTGCCGGATCAGAAGAGCGCGGTGGTCGCCAAGCTCCAGAAGAATGGCCGCAAGGTCGCGATGGCCGGCGACGGCGTGAACGATGCGCCGGCGCTGGCTGCCGCCGAGGTCGGCATCGCGATGGGCACCGGCACGGATGTCGCGATGGAGAGCGCCGGCATCACTTTGCTGAAGGGCGATCTCACCGGCATTGTGCGCGCCCGCCATCTGTCGCGCGCCACGATGAGTAACATCAGGCAGAACCTGTTCTTCGCTTTCGCCTACAACGCAGCGGGGATTCCGATCGCGGCCGGCGTGCTCTATCCGACTTTCGGCCTTCTACTGACGCCGATCGTGGCGGCGGCGGCGATGTCCTTGTCTTCGGTCAGCGTGGTCGGAAATGCGCTGCGGCTTAGGACCATACAGATCTGATCGGGACGGCGAAGAACCGTTCCTGCCAAATCCTTGTTGGCACCTACGGCAGAGCGATCATTTCACGTCGGCCTCGGGCTGATTTCTTCTGCGGTTGGTTGAAACCGATCGATCGCCTTTGACGTTAGTGAGGACACCGCCGAGTGATAACCGGCCGTAACGGGGAAGATGGACGCGGCGCTATTTTGCCGGTTTCTGCCCGCGACACCAACGCATCGGTACGCGCTTACATCTAACCCGTTCTCGGCGGTGCACTGCGAAACGGTTGAGGCGCCGATCCTGGCGAGCAGGCTGAGGATAACTGGCTGGCAGCTCTAGACGCCCAGCACAAAAAGGCGCGACAATTCCGATGCCTACCGGTCAGTCAAGAATCGGGGGCGCCGGAGTCGTTGGGTGAGTATCCAGATCGCAACTGAAAATCCTGTCGAGCCACCCGGATGGACGGGCCTCAATAACTTCCCTTAATCGCGACCTGGCTATTCTTACGCGCAGCGGTCGGGAATGGGCCGAGCGTCTGCGACGCTGGCGCGCCCTCGCCCCGGCCATCGATATATTCGGATCGCGGTATGTGCTGCGCGAGCCGCCAGGCTGGAGCATTACCCCGGCAGGTCGCGACTTCCTGGCAACGCTGGAGACTCTGAACGCGCAGGATGGGTCAGCGCAGGAAAAGCCGGGCGCGAATGATCCGCTGAGACAGGACCACCCGGTGCTCGTTTCATCTTCCCCAAATCGGGTCGATGCGGCAGCTGTCGCGCCGTTGCTGCCTGCAGGGCGCGTGGAAATTATCGGCCGCCGTGATCGACGCGGACGGCGTCGGGCAAGGCGAGCTAAAATGGGAAACCTGACGCCGGCTCAAGCCCGCTAGCCTATTCAATCAGTCCAGCCCGCGTTCGTGGCTGAGGCGCACCATTTCCTCGATAAAGATCGTCTTTTGCTTGTCATCCAGCACAGCAAACAACGGCTCCGCCGCATCGGCCACGTTGCGCTGGTCGACGGCGCGATCATTGAGGAACTGGGCCTCGTTTCGCATTTGCTCGATGATGTCATCGGGTGGGTCGCGCTTGGCGCGTGCAATACGCAAATTCAGCCGTTCCGCGCCGCTGTGCCCAAGGTGATGCATCGAGCTGCTGAATCCGGCCCACTGCTTTTCCTGTTCGGTCGTGAGGTTCAGCTCCTTTTTAATGCGATCAACATAGGCGTCGCTGTTGGCGACGATTTGTTCAGCGGTTAATTGCGGCTGCCCCGGCTGGGTGAGCACAGTGGGCGTTGCGGGCTTGCCATCGCCCCTGGCGTCGGTTTTGCTATCTATTTTGCTCTCCGTCTTGCTACCGGACTTGCTATCCTTGGCGGCGGTCTTGGCCGCCTTCTTCGATTTCGAGTCAGCCGGTTTGTCGGAGGGTCTGGACGCACTCTCCGCGGCGGCCGGTTGTCCCTGCTGTCCCTGATTGTTGTTGACGCCCAGCACACCCGTAAACACGCCGACCACCCCGCCGATCGCTCCGCCCAACACGCCGCCGACCGGCCCGGCGGCCTTGTTCCCCGCGGCCGCGCCCTGCTGCATGCCCTGAACCAGCCCCTGAGCGCAGGCGGTATTAGTCGATAGCCAACCAAGCAGAATCAAACCGCACACCGGCAGGATCGGCGAGCGGGCTGGTCGTGAACGCTGATTTGCCATCGGATTTCCATGGTGTTGTTCAACGATTCGAAACATACCGTCGCTTCCTTGATTGCGTCTATGGCTCGTTATGCCGCTAGCTGGATACCGCACGACTTATACGCGGACAAAACTCGGCCTCATTCGCATCCCAAGAATTGGGAACACGTTGCCCGAAAGGGATCTGCCCGGAGGTTGGAATTTTGAGTCAGAACGATCCCACCGATCATGCACTGGCAGCGATTGCCAGCATTCTCGACCAGCCGGTTAGCCACCAGGATCCTGAGCAGGTTCCGATAGTGGCACCAGCGGAACCGCAGCCGGCCAAGGCTGAGGGTTACAGCAAACCTGGTCCCGGCCCGATCGATGCCATTCGTTTCAAATGGACGGTGCGTCGCGGCGAGGATGGCGACTATTACGTGGACGAGACGATCGGCGAGAACGCTCGGCCTGCGGTCAGTGGGCCGATGACGGCGGACGCGGCCGTTGCACTGGTGGATGACCGAGCAAGTGAAGCCCAACACCGCTTTGATCTTCTAAGGCGAGAAATGACGACGTCGGCCGGTGCTTTCGTTTTGTCCGACTCCGACGGCCAAGGCGAGATGTAACCGGCGATCAGCCTCGACGTTCAGCCAGTCGGGCTTGCCGTAAAGTCCGCATCGTTGACGGGTTCCATCCAGTCGGCGGTGTTGCCATCAAGCGCCTCCTGCATGGCGATGTGGACCATCCCGGTAGTCGGGGATGCGCCGTGCCAGTGTTTCTCCCCAGGCGGTATCCAGACGGTGTCGCCGGCGCGGATCTCGCGTACGGGCTGGCCTTCGGTCTGCACCCTGCCGACGCCGGAAATGACGTAGAGTGTCTGCCCGAGTGGATGCGTGTGCCAGTTGGTGCGGGCGCCCGGTCCAAACGAAACGCGCGCCGATACCAGGCGTGCGGGCGCCTCCGCCGTCACGATCATGTCCTGCCATACCGTTCCGGTGAAGTACTCCTTCGGCGCAATTCGGGTCGGCCGCGATCCCGTCGCATAAATCTGCATCCTTCGCTCCTTGTTATCGAACTGCCCGCGAGAGCCGCCTATTTCTTTGAAGCGGTGTACCGCGCTCTGGTTTCGGCATTCATCGGATACAGACCTGGCAGGGTTGCGCCCTCTTTGATCTGATCGACGGTCCAGGCTTCCATTCGTTCCTGTTCGGGTCCCTCCGCAAGCACATGCGTGAGCTGATCCTTGGGGATCAGGACGGCGCCGTCCCGATCTGCGACGATGATGTCGTCAGGAAATATCGCCACGCCTCCGCATCCGATCGGCTGTCCCCATCCGACAAAGGTCAGGCCCGCGATCGAGGGGGGCGCGGCGAAGCCATCGCACCAGACCGGAAGGCCGGTTGCCAGTACGCCTTCGAGGTCACGCACCACGCCGTCGGTGATCAGCGCCGTGACGCCGCGTTTGACCATCCGGGCGCAGAGGATATCGCCAAAAATGCCGGCATCGGTGATACCCATGGCATCTACGACGGCGATATAGCCTGCCGACATGGCTTCAATCGCCGCTCGTGTCGAGATCGGCGCGGACCATGACTCCGGTGTTGCGAGATCCTCCCGCCCCGGCACGAAACGCAGGGTGAAGGCCGGGCCGACCAGACGTCCCTGCCCTTCGCGCAGCGGCCGGGCCCCGCGTATCCACAGGTTTCGTAAACCCCGCTTCAGCAGTACGGTGGTGATGGTCGCCGTGGAGACACGGGACAGAATGGCTATCGCATCAGAGGTCAGGGACATCGCGGCAACTCCGATGTGATCAAACTCCCGGTATCTTGCGGGGCTGCGGTTTGCCGTCAAGAGCGAACAACGCGGATGTAATCAAGAGGGCTCTTCGGATGGTGCAGGCCGGTCACAAGCGGTACAAACCATGGGCAAGGACCGTAAGACCGATGGCCGATAGCTCTACACCACCCCGCCTGCTGCCGAGCGGCGACAGCGCTGTCACTGTCGAGTTTGGCCGGTCCATCGATGAGACCTCCAACCTGCGGGTATTGGCGCTCGACCAAGCGCTGTCACAGGAACCGGTCGAAGGTATTGTGGAGACAGTACCGACCTATCGATCGCTGCTGGTCCATTACGACCCCTTGAAGATCAGGTTTGATGCGCTCGGCGAGAAGCTGATCGGGCTTGCCACGCTGCCATCGCCTCCCGCGCAGCAATCGCGGCGCTGGCGGATACCGGTCGTTTACGGCGGCGAGCATGGCATCGATTTGGAGGACGTCGCTCGTTCCCTGCAGACCACGCCCGATGAGATTGTTACCCGCCATCTGCGGGGGGACTATCGGGTGGCCATGCTCGGTTTCACGCCCGGCTGGTCGTATCTGAGTGGCCTTGATCCTCGCCTCGAGATGCCAAGGCGGCACGAGCCTCGCCTGTTGACGCCGGCCGGGACGATTTCGATTGGTGGTGTTCAGGCCGGCATCCAGTGCCTGCCGGGGCCGAGCGGCTGGCATCTACTGGGCCGCACCGCCGTGCGCACCTATCAGTTGAACCGCAATCCGGTTTTTCTGCTGGAACCCGGTGATCGCGTGAGCTTTGTAGCGGTGGATGCGCAGATCTTCGCCGAGCAGGAGCGCGCTGCGGAACAGGGCGAATGGATCGCGGATCTCGTGCCGTCATGACCCGGCTTGTCGTTACCACCGTTGGTCCGGCGAGTTCAGTTCAGGACGGCGGGCGCCCGGGTTCCCAGCGCTATGGTCTTGCCCCCGGTGGCGCCATGGACCCCCTCGGGCTTGCGGTGGCCAATATATTGCTCGGTAATGATCCGTTCGCCGCCGCCGTCGAGATCGGGCCGCTAGGCGCGGCATTCACCGCCTGCGACGGCGCGCTGCGCCTGGCGCTAGCGGGAGCTTCTCGCGTCGCTGACATCGCGGGGCGACCGGCCGCATTCGACAGTACGATGATCGTGAAGGAGGGAGAAACACTCACGCTGGGTAACACACGCGATGGCTGTTTCAGCTACCTCGCTCTCGAAGGTGGGATTCGGGGAACGCCGATGTTCGGGAGCCTGTCGGTCAATGCGCGAGCGGGCATGGGTAGCCCCTATCCTCGTCCTTTGCAGGCTGGCGACGAATTGCCTGCCCAAACGGCGGCAATTGGCTCGGAAAATCGAATAGAATTGCCTAGGCGTGCGGACGCCCCGATCCGGGTCATCATGGGCCCGCAGAATGACGAGTTTTCCGAGGACGCCATCGCACTGTTCCTCTCAACGCCCTGGGCAGTCTCGGCGGTCAGTGACCGCATGGGTTATCGGCTGGAAGGGCCACCTCTCGTGCATCGCCATGGCCACAACATCGTTTCAGACGGCACCGTCAATGGCAGCATCCAGGTGCCAGGCAATGGCCAGCCGATCGTGCTGATGCCTGATCGCGGCACCAGCGGCGGTTATCCGAAAATCGCGACCGTGATCTCGGCTGATCTCGGGCGACTGGCCCAGACCCCTCCCGGCCAACGCGTCCGTTTTCAGGCGGTCAATCTGACCGAAGCGCATGCGGAGTTAAGGGCGTTTGCAGACCTCATCCGCACGCTTCCCGATCGTCTCAGGCCGGCCGATGGTTCCGGCGTCAATATCGAGGCTCTACAGGACGCCAATCTGGCAGGTATCGCCGTCAGTGCGATCGACCCTGGAACGTGGCAGAATGAGCGCGGTGAGAGCTCCTGAGCTCCTTGGCGGCCGCAGCAAGGCGAGAAAGGCGGGACATGTCGGTCGATCTCAATTGCGATCTCGGCGAGGGATTTGGCGCCTGGGATATGGGCGATGACGCCGCCATGATGCAACTCGCCAGCTCTGTGAATATCGCCTGCGGATTTCATGCCGGCGATGCCGACATCATGCGCAGGACGGTGGAAGTCGCCAAAACCCGCGACGTTCGCGTCGGCGCGCATCCGGGTTATCGCGATCTGCACGGCTTTGGGCGACGCCCCGTCCCAGGAATGACATCGCGCGAAATCGAAAATCTGGTCGCCTATCAAATAGGGGCGCTGCAGGCGATTGCCTCCATGGCAGGGCACCGCGTCACCCATGTCAAGGTGCATGGCGCCCTATCGAACGTCGCCTGTGAGGATGACATGAGCGCCCAGGCCATCGCGTCTGCGATCCGGGCGGTCGATCCGAATTTGGTGTTTGTCGTGCTGCCCAATTCGCGCTTGGTCTCCGCTGGTGATGCCGCCAGATTGCGAATGGTGCATGAGGTCTTTGCCGACCGCGCCTATGAGGACAACGGCATGCTGGTATCCCGCCGCAAAGCCGGCGCCGTGCTGCATGATCCCGTTGAGATTGCCGAGCGGGTGGTCCGGATGGTGGAAGATGGAGCCGTGGTCTCAGTATCCGGCAAGAAGATCAGGATGCCGATCGATACGATCTGTATCCACGGCGATACGCCGGGATCGGTCGCTATCGCACGGGGCGTAAGGGAAGCGTTGCACCAAGCCGGTATTGAGATCGCGCCGTTTGTTTGATTGCCCGTTCGATGGCCGCCCGGATCAGAACGGACGGATCGAAAGCGTGCCGAAAACAACCGCTGCAATCAGGATGAAGGAGCTATAAAGAGCGGCTGTGTAGGCCTTCGCGGCGTGAACCGACAGCCGCTCTTTGCCAAAATGCAGGCCGGCTTTCATTGACATGTCCCGCACGGTGTTTCTCCAAGGCATCCACTGGACCTAATGGAGCGCCAAGCATCGCGGTTTTCAAGCGGCGGGACAGAATAACGATGCCGATAACGTTTTCGGCGCGCGTTGGGGGCAAACATTCCCTTTCTCTTTCGGAAATGGGAATTTATTTCGCGGGCCGCCGGCGCACTTCCTTTTGCCCGCTCACTTGCCTCGCCGGCCGATTGGAAACGCCCCCAGATGTGCGGGAATGTCGTCGGCATCAAACGGCGGTCCATCGAAAGCGCCGATGGCTTCGGAAACAGCACGGGTCTGATGGCCATTTCCCAGCGCGGCGTCGTAAATATCAGGCCTGAAGACGGCCTTCGAGAGCGCTAGCGCGGCCGGGCTAAATCCGGTCTGACCCCAGCGGATCATTTGGGCGTAGAGCCAGGCGGCCTGCACCGGATCGGGCCTTGCGGCCCCTTCCCGTCCCACCAGCAAATAGCGGTCACTCTCCCGGAACGTTCCGTCCGGTGAAATCTTAAGCCGCCCATCGAGGGTGCGCTGGATAACCTCGGCCTTCACGGCGATCCGTTCAGGCCGACCTAGAATCGCTGCCGCCTCGGCGCGATTATTCGGCTCCTCGATGAAATCGGCAGCTTGGCCAAGCGCCCTGACCAGGGCTGCCAGAACGTCGGCATTCTGCTCAGCCCAATCCTGCCGGGCGGCGAGCACTTTCTCCGCCGCGCGCACCAGGATATCCGACACAAAATGCAGGATGTGCCCGACCCCAGAATCCACCGCAACCGAATTCCAGGGCGCGCCGACGCAGAACGCGTCGACATGACCATTGGCGAGGCTGTCGACCATATAAGGCGGCGGCAGAACCACCAGCCGAACGTCCTCATCCGGATCGACGCCGCCAGCGGCCATCCAGAACCGCAATTGATAATTGTGGGTCGAGAAAGGAAAAGTCATACCGAAGGTCAGCGGATCGGCGCCGGCTTTACGTCGCGCGGCGACCACCCTTGCCAGCGCCTGCGCGGTCGCCATCGGATCAAAGCGGTCGCCGGTGAGTTCGCCCATGATCGCAGCGTGGAGCGCCGGCGACACCGTGATCGCGTTGCCATTGAGGCCGAGATTGAAGGGCGCGACGATCGGCACTTTTACGTGGCCGAGCCCAAGGCTGGAAGCGATCGCCACCGGTGCCAGAAGATGCGCCGCCTCGAACAGACCTAGGTTGAGCTTGTCGCGGACGTTGGACCATGAAACTTCACGCACCAGGGTGACGTCGAGTCCTTCTCTGGCTGTAAACCCCTTATCGACCGCCACGATCAGGGCGGCGGCATCAACCAGCGGAATGAAGCCTATCCGAAGCGGTTGGGTCATTTGAGCAGCTCCGAGGCGGTCAGGATCGACTGGGCGATTTCGCCGATCTTCTTTTTCTCGCGCATCGCCGTGGAACGCAGCAGAACATAGGCTTCGTCCTCGGTCAGGCCTTTCAATTTCATCAAAATACCCTTGGCCCGATCGATGATCTTGCGGTCTTCCAGCGCTGATTTGGCACGCTCCAACTCGTCCTGCAGTTTCGAAAATGCATTGAAGCGGGAGATACAGAGATCAAGAATTGGCTTGATCCGCTCCTTCTTCAGGCCGTCGACAATGTAGGCGGAAACGCCGGCATCGACCGAGGCCTGGATGGAGGCGGCATCGCTTTGATCGACAAACATGGCGATCGGGCGCCGCACGGCCCGGCTCACCTGGAACATCTGTTCCAGCACGTCGCGGCTTGGGTTTTCGAGGTCGATCAGGATGACGTCGGGATCGGCCGTATAGATGCGCGCCAGCAGGCTGTGCATCTCGCTGATGTGAACGACGTCAGTGAAGCCTGCCTCGCGCAATCCCTCCTCCAGGATGGCGGCCCGGATCGGACTTTCATCGACAATGACAATTTTAGGAGACGTCTCAGCGCCCATCTTGCTCTCGAACTGCTTGAATCATCCATAGCATGGTCCGTGCCAGCTCAAAGTCTTGAATCGCGAATGGTCGGAGGCGCCGTCGAATGACCGGAGATTGCACGTGGCCCGTGTGCAATCCGGGAAGAAGCCGAGCGAGCGCAAGTTCCAGTCTGCCGGTCCCTGAATTGGTTGGCTTGGCGCTTGGTGAGCCTGTTCGGTCTGCTGCTCTCAGGGAGCGGAGGGGTGGCCATCAAGACCCGTCAACGCGGGATATGGTTGAATTTTTTGTTTAAGCCAACTAGTTAGAGCGCATTCTCGCACAATTCAGACGCAGGTTTCAGGCGATTACATGGAAAGAGCGCCGCGCATATCATTTACCTCGCTTGGATGTCCCAAAGCGCTGGTGGATTCCGAGCGCATCATCACCCGCCTGCGCGCCGAGGGCTATGAGCTCGCCCGCAAGCATGAGGGCGCCGATCTCGTCATCGTCAACACCTGCGGCTTTCTCGACAGCGCCAAGCAGGAATCCCTTGGCGCCATCGGCGAAGCCATGGCCGAAAATGGCAAGGTGATCGTTACCGGTTGCATGGGCGCCGAGCCCGAACAGATCGAGGCGGCTTACCCCAACGTGCTGTCAATTACGGGCCCCCAACAATATGAGAGTGTGCTGGAGGCCGTCCATCGCGCCGCGCCGCCCATTCATAATCCGCATGTGGATCTGGTGCCTCCACAGGGCATCAAGCTGACGCCACGGCACTATGCCTATTTGAAGATTTCGGAAGGCTGTAACAATCGTTGCAGCTTCTGCATCATCCCGAAACTGCGCGGCGATCTGGTCTCGCGGCCGGCCAACGACGTATTGCGGGAGGCCGAACGGCTGGTTGCCGCGGGCGTTCGCGAACTATTGGTAATCTCGCAGGATACCTCGGCCTATGGCGTGGACCTCAAATATGCCGAGAGCCCGTGGAAAGACCGCGAAGTCCGCGCCAGGTTCTTCGACCTGGCGCGCGAGCTCGGTGAACTCGGCGCCTGGATCCGGCTGCAATATGTCTATCCTTATCCGCATGTCGATGAAGTCATCGGCTTGATGACGGAAGGAAAAATCCTTCCCTATCTCGATATTCCCTTCCAGCACGCCAGTCCGGAAATATTGAAGGCCATGAAACGGCCCGCGGCTCAGGACAAGACGCTCGATCGCATCAAGCGTTGGCGCGAGCAATGTCCTGACCTCACCCTGCGCTCGACTTTCATCGTCGGTTTTCCCGGGGAGACCGAAAGCGATTTTGCCTATCTGCTCGATTGGCTCGACGAAGCCGAGATCGATCGCCTTGGCTGCTTCAAATATGAGCCCGTTGCCGGCGCCGCCTCGAATGCACTGGGACCCGCAGTACCCGACGAGGTCAAGCAAGATCGTTGGAATGCCTTGATGGCCCAACAGCAAAAGATCTCCGCGCGACGGCTCAAGCGAAAAGTTGGCAGCCGGCAACAAATCATCATCGATGAAGTCGGGCCAACCGTCGCCAAGGGGCGATCCAAGGCCGACGCTCCGGAAATCGACGGCGCGGTGTACCTGTCGAGCCGCCGGCCGCTTCGTGTCGGCGAGATCGTCACTGCCAAGATCGAGCGCTCCGAAGCCTATGATCTCCACGGCACCGTAGCGGGATTTTAGTCCATCTCGCCATCGCGTTTTCGAGCGAAGTGGATAACGGTTCGCGTGAAGAAAACGCGTCAAAACACAACTGGAGTTTCGATTCTGATTCAATCAGAACCGAAATAGCTCTAGGGCTTGAGGATCGAGGCGCCGGTGGTCGACCGGCTTTCAAGATCGGTATGGGCCTTGACTACGTCCTTCAGCGCGTAAGCGTGATTGATCTGCACATGAAGCGTTCCGTTGAGAACCGCGGCGAACACGGTGTCGGCGCCCTCGATCAAGTCTGATCTTTTGGCAACGTGATCCGGAAGCCTTGGCCGCGTGGCGAACAGTGAGCCATGTTCGCTAAGCTGGGACAATGCGAACGCCGGTACGGGACCCGAAGCGTTACCGAAGCTCACAAACATTCCCCTCGTCTTCAGGCACGACAGCGAGCCGGGAAAGGTCGACTTCCCCACTCCGTCATAGACCACATCGCACAGTTCGTTGCGGCTGATCTGCTTGACGCGCTCGACGAAGTCTTCCTGCTTGTAGAGAATGACGTGATCGCAGCCATTGGCGATGGCGAGTTCAGCCTTTTCCCTGGTGCCGACCGTCCCGATTACATTGGCACCGAGCGCCTTGGCCCATTGAGAGGCCAAAAGGCCGACGCCGCCGGCGGCCGCGTGAATCAACACGCGGTGCCCTGGCTCGACCTTGAACGTCTTGTGCATGAGATACCAGACCGTCAGCCCCTTGAGCATCAAAACCGAGGCCTGCTCGAAGGTGATGTGGTCAGGTAATTTGACCACCTTCTCCCAGGGCATGTTGCGTTCCGTGGCATAGGCTCCAAGCAGACCGTAATACGCAACGCGGTCGCCGGGATGGAAGTTGGTCACATGGGAGCCGACGGCAACGACTTCGCCGGAGGCTTCCTGGCCGGGCACGAATGGCAAAGATGGCGCCTTGTAGAGGCCGGTTCGAAAATAAGTATCTATAAAATTCAGACCGATGGCACGATGGCGGATGCGGACTTCGCCGGGACCGGGCGGCGGAATTTCCACATCTTCATATTGCAGCGCCTCCGGCCCTCCGAGCTTGTGAACGCGCACGGCCTTGGTCATGTCCGACACTCCAGAAATTCCTTAAGACGAGAAGAATAGTCGAGAGCGAAAGCCATTGGCGGAGGCTTGTCAACCAAGCCTGCCTTACGCTCCCTCGCCTGAGCCTCGGTGACGATTCCGCTTGGCCATCACGTTGAATAGTTCCACGGCGGCGGAAAATGCGATCGCGAAATAAATATATCCGCGCGGGATATGAAAGCTCAGCCCGTCGGCCACGAGCGCTACGCCGATCAGCACCAGAAATGCCAGAGCCAGCATTTTGGTGGTGGGGTGCTCGGCAACGAAGCGGGCGACTGGCCCGGAAGAAACATACATGATGACACAGGCGATCACGACCGCAGCGACCATGATCTCGATGTCCTGCGCCATGCCGATCGCGGTGATGATCGAGTCAAGCGAGAACACCAGATCAATGATGACGATTTGGAAGATCACCCACGACAATGCGGCCGACGCGGGTTTCTCGCCGCCATCCCCATCGCTAGATTCGACCTCGCCATGAATTTCGTGGGTGGCCTTGGCGATGAGGAACAGGCCGCCGCCAATGAGGATGATGTCGCGCCAGGATAGGCCGATACCCATGATGGTGATGATCGGACTTCGTAGCGCGATCAGCCAGACCAGTGCGCTCAGCAGGAGGATACGAAAAACGAGCGCTAGAGCCAGTCCCACCTGTCGCGCCAGCTTGGCGTTGTGAGGCGGTATTCTCGAAACGATCACCGAGATGAAGATCACGTTATCGATGCCGAGCACGATCTCAAGCGCTGTCAGGGTGAGGAGTGCCGCCCACGCCTCGGCGCTGGTCAATAGTTCAATCACTTGGAAAGTGCTCCCACCAACCGGATCGCCGCATCACTTCCCAGGATATAGGCGCCGATTGCGCAAAGGGCGAGCGTGACTGGAAGTCCCGGGTTGAAATCGTCAAGCAGCGCGAGGATAGCGAGTCCGCTCCAGATCGCCAAAAGCGACAGGGTCAGGAGCCGCAGTCGCACCACGCGCATCGGATGCAGGACGCGCATGGGGACGAAGGTCATGATGATCAGCAAAGCTACTGCCAGGGAAGAGAAGAGCGGTCGCATCTGCAGAAGGAAGAGATAAAAGGCTGCGGCATTCCATAGCGCCGGAAATCCGCGAAAATGATTGTCATCCGTCTTCATGCGGCGATCGGCAAAATAGATCGCGCCGGATATGGCGACGCCGGCGCCCAGGATTGGTGCCGCGACGGGGAGTAACAAGCCGCTCGCTGCGATGGCGTAGGCGGGAACGAAAACATAGGTCACGAAATCAACCACCAGATCGAGCGTATCACCGGACCAATTTGGCAAGAGCTGCGCGACGTCGAGTCTGCGCGCGATCGGCCCGTCAGTGGCATCCACGATAAGGGCGACGCCGAGCCAGGCAAACATCGCCGCCCAATGTTCGCGAACGGCCTCCAGCAAGGCCACCAGGGCAAGCCCCGCACCAAGCGCCGTCAGGATATGCACGCCAAAGGCAGCCCGCCGCCGCAGAGGGGAGATCGAGGAAGTGCCCGGGTTTATCTGATCCATGACCGGAGATGACTTATTCAGGTGTGCAGGTGGCTCTGAGGAGTTCCGGTCATGAGGCGAGTCGATAGACTAGCTGGAATTTGCCGGATTTGCACATCGCCACTTGCGGCGATCAGTCGCCGTCCACGCCGGCTTGCATGAAGTTCATGGCAAGGACTTGAAAAGCCCTTCGGAGACGTTCAATTGTTCCCCATAATCCAGGGTCAGCTTTTGCATGAACCAAGCCTGCATGAATCAAGCCTGCATGGACGAAGCCGCTAATTTTGACGTGCTGGTGGTCGGCGGCGGGCCGGTCGGCCTTGCCTCGGGGATTGCGCTGGCCGAACGAGGCGTCAACACCGCGCTCGTCGCTCCCCGCCTGCCCTATGCGGATAACAGGACGACCGCGCTACTCGGCGATTCCGTGGCCTTTATGGAGCAATTCGGCGTGTGGTCGCGATGTGCTGGCAAGGCAGAGGCGCTTCGGGTGATGCGACTGGTCGATGACACCGGCCGCTTGATCAGGGCTCCGGAAGTGCGTTTTGAATGTTCGGAGATCGGGCTCGATGTTTTTGGCTACAATATCGCGAATGCGGATTTGAGTTCGGCGCTGGAGCAGCGATCAGACGAGATCTCCTCGCTGACGCGGATTGATGATCAGGCCGAAGCGGTCGATACCGAAGATGCCTCGCCGGGCGGCGCTGTGACGATCCGGTTGCGCCGGGGTGACAACGTTCGTGCCCGGCTGGTCGTTGCAGCCGATGGCAAAAACTCGCTTTGCCGGACCGCGGCCGGCATTGCCCTCACCCACCGTGATCTTCATCAGACCGCGCTGACCTTCAACATCGGCTTGTCGCGTCCGCACCAAAATGTCTCGACGGAGTTTCACACTCCGCAAGGGCCCTGCGTATTCGTGCCGCTGCCTGGTAATCGCGCCAGCGTGGTTTGGGTCACCTCCTCCTCGGAGGCCGAGCGGCTGCGCGTTCTGGATGATGGCGCTCTGGCCGAAATGGCAGAGCATCGGTGCCATTCCATTTTTGGCAGGATCAGCATCGATCCCGGTCGGCACTTGTTTCCGCTCGTGATCGAGCAGCCTCGGCAATTTGCGACGCGGCGTGTGGCGCTTGTTGGTGAAGCCGCGCATGTCTTGCCGCCGATCGGCGCGCAGGGCCTAAACATGGGGTTCCGCGATGCCATGGATATCGCTCGCATTGCCGGAGATGCGGTAGCGGCCGGCGAGGATCCGGGAGGTGCTCAAGCGCTCGCTCGATATGATCGGGCAAGGCGCGGTGACGTTACCAGCCGGACATGGACCATCGATCTGGCCAATCGATCCCTGCTGAGCGACTGGCTGCCGGCGCAATCGGCTCGCGCGGCGGGCCTGCATTTACTCCAGTCGGTCGGCCCGCTCCGCCGTCTGGCCATGCGGGAAGGTTTGGCACCCTCCTGGCGGCGGCGGCAGGCGATCTAGCAGAACCCCTTTTTCGCCCCTCTTGGGCCCGTCCGGCAGAGTTAATTCGGGGGATTGCCCCTAGCATCGGCCACAATCATGGTCTATTCGACGAACATGATCAAAGCCCGCACCGCCAAATTTCAGATCGGCCAGATCGTCCGCCACCGGATATTCTCATTTCGGGGCGTGATTTTCGATATCGATCCGGAATTCAACAATACCGAGGAATGGTGGTTGTCCATCCCTGAGGAAGTCAGGCCGCGGAAGGACCAGCCGTTTTACCATCTGCTCGCGGAAAATTCCGAATCCGAATATGTGGCGTATGTTTCCGAGCAAAATCTCGTTCCTGATGAGTCCGGCGAGCCGATCCGGCATTCGCAGGTCGCAGAGATTTTCGTGAAGGATAAATCCGGCAGCTACCGCCCGCGAAACCCGTCGCTGAACTAGAGCTATTTGGGTTCGGATTTAATCAGAACCGATTTTAGTTGTGTGTTTTGACGCATTTTCTTCACGCGAACCATTGTCCACTTCGTTCGTTACAGCCCAACAGGCGAGCCGCAAGCGAGCCGGAGGGGCGCCTGGTGTGACGAAGGATTGAGATACAAAAAAAGGCGCCCGTGAGAGGCGCCTTTTTCTGTCCTATTAAAGACCGGCTGGAAGCGCTTATTTTGCCGCCGGGTTAGCCGTGGCACCCTGGTTCTGGCCCTGCGGCTGCGTTGCCTCAAGCTTCTTGCGGGTTTCTTCCGCGCGCTTCTGCAGCTCTTCCTGCAGCTTCTTCTGGTTCTCCTCGAACACCTTGGGGTCGGTCGGAGGACCGTCATAGGCTTTGGCAAAC
>Ga0207694_10000385_pt1 | contig 41099 bp, 40 predicted proteins | sample KBSC34metaG_FD_184353 | JGI IMG/M metagenome (GOLD analysis project Ga0207694, IMG submission 184353) | Corn rhizosphere microbial communities from Kellogg Biological Station, Michigan, USA - KBS C3-4 metaG (SPAdes) (version 2) | ecosystem: Host-associated > Plants > Roots > Rhizosphere > Soil... | reverse complement strand
GTCCGCATGGAAGAGCTGCGCATGCTCGACCATATCCGCGCGACCTTCGAAAGCTACGGCTTCGCCCCGATCGAGACGCCCTCGGTCGAGGAGCTCGAGGTGCTGCTGGCCAAGGGCGAGACCGACAAGGAAATCTATACGATCGAGCGGCTGCAGGCGGATGAGAACGCCAAGGGTGAGGCGCGGCTGGGCTTGCATTACGACCTGACCGTGCCCTTTGCCCGCTATGTGGCGCAGCATTTCCAGGACTTGGTCTTCCCGTTCAAGCGCTACCAGATGCAGCGCGTCTGGCGCGGCGAACGTCCCCAGGCCGGCCGCTTTCGTGAATTCACCCAGTGCGACATCGACGTGATCGGCGTCGACAACCTGGCGGTCACCTTCGATGCCGAGCTGGCCGCCGTGGCGATGCAGGCGCTGGACGCCATCGGCGTGTCGGGCGTGACCCTGCATATCAGCAACCGGAAGATCCTGAACGGCTTCCTGATGGGCCTCGGCCTGACCGAATCCGCCGACCGCGTCGCTGTCATCCGCGCTATCGACGCCATCGCCAAGGTCGGCCCCGACCAGACCAGCGCCGCCATCGACGCCGTAAAGACCGGGATCGCCGGTAAATGCATCGCGCTGGCCGGGATCATCGGCGGCCCGGAAGCCGTCGACCGGGTTCGTGCGCTGGGTGTCGAGCATGACGAATTGAACCAGGGCCTGACCGAGCTGGAAGAGGTGCTGCGTCACCTCAAGTTCCTGGGCACGGCCAAGGCCGTCGCCGACCTCTCCATCGCCCGCGGCTTCGATTACTACACCGGCACGGTCTATGAGGGCCGGTTCGACGATGCGGCAGGGTTCGGAAGCGTGGTCGCCGGCGGCCGCTACGACGATCTGGCCGGCGCCTTCATCAACAAGAAGCTGCCGGGTGTCGGCATCTCGATCGGCTTCTCGCGCCTGTTCGCCAAGCTGCTGGCCGACGGCAAGATCGCCGCCACTCGCAAGAGCCCGGCCGACCTGCTGATCGTGCTGCCCTCGGAAGAGCGGCGCGAGGCGATGCTGGTCACCGCGCAGGCGCTGCGCAAGCGCGGCTTCAAGGTCGAGACCTATCACGCGCCGCAGAAGATCGGGAAACAGATGTCCTATGCCGAGAAGAAGGGCATACAATATGTGTGGTTTCCGCCCTTCGAGGAAGGCGGCGACCATGAGGTGAAGGATATGGGATCGGGGAATCAGACCAAGGCGGATGTCGCGACATGGAATCCCTGACGCTCAACAAGAAGACGCTGGCGCTGATCGACGCGGCGGCGCGCACCCAGCCGGATGCCGACATGGCCGGCCGGCTGGTCTCGATGGTCGACCTCACCTCGTGGGAGGATGACGACACGCCGGAGAAGATCGCGCAGCTGTGCCAGGACGCGCTGACGCCGCTAGGTCCCGTCGCGGCGATCTGCGTCTATCCGCGCTTCGTCGCACAGGCCAAGGCGGCGCTGGCCGGCACCGGCGTGCGCATCGCCACGGTGGTCGATTTCCCCAAGGGCGAAGGCACGCCCGAGACGGTGCTGCGCGAGACCGAGGCGGTGCTGAAGGACGGCGCCGAGGAGGTCGAGGTCGTCTTCCCCTATGGCCGCTTCCTGGCCAACGGCTCCCCGCCGGCATCCAAGAACGTCCGCGCGGTGCGCGAGGTCGGCGGCTATGACGTGCGGGTCAAGGTGATCCTCGAGACGGGCGCCTTTCCCGATTATGAGCTGCTGACCCGCGCCTCGGAGGTCGCCATCGAAAGCGGCGCCGATTTCCTGAAGACCTCCACCGGCAAGACCGCCACCGGCGCCAGCCTGGAGGCCGCCGCGATCATGCTGACGGTGATCGCCGAATCGGGCCTGCCTGTCGGCTTCAAAGCGTCCGGCGGCGTCCGCGAGGTTCCCCACGCCGCCGGCTACCTGGCGCTGGCCGAATCGATCCTGGGCGAAGGCTGGGCGACGGCCGACACCTTTCGAATCGGCGCCAGTTCGCTGCTGCCGAAGCTGCTGGCGGTTTAAGGCACAATTTTCGTCATTGCGAGGAGCGCAGCGACGCGGCAATCCAGAGTCGTTAGCCCCGCACGTGTCGGTGTGGCCCTGGATTGCTTCGCTCTGCTCGCAATGACGACAAGAGGTTAATCCTCGATCGGCTCGCTGATCGTCACCAGGCCGTCTTCCCGCACTTCCTGGAAAAAGCAGTTCGACCGATTCGTGTGGCAGGCGGCGCCCACCTGGTCGACGCCGAGCAGCAGGGCGTCGCCGTCGCAATCGATGCGGAAGCTGCGCAGGGTCTGGATGTGGCCTGAGCTCTCGCCCTTGCGCCACAGCGCCCTGCGGGAGCGCGACCAATAGGTTACGCGGCCGGTTTCCAGCGTCTCGCGTACGGCGTCGCGGTTCATCCAGGCCAGCATCAGCACCTCGCCCGTTCCATCGCGCTGGGCGATGGCGGCGATCAGGCCGTTGGCGTCGAAAGCGAGCGCATCCATCACCTTGGCGATGGCGGCTTCATTGTATGTCACGGCTGCCTCTTTTTTTGCGGCGGTCCAAACGTATTTATAACAGACAGAGTACATCATTGGCCCGTTGCCGTGGCCGGCCCCGACACTTGCGTTGGCCGACGGAACAGTCAATGATGCCAGTGGCCTTTAGCGGAGACGACGGGTTGGACATGCCCACCAACAAATCCAGCGGCGATTCAAAGAATACGCTTTATTGTTCATTTTGCGGCAAGAGCCAGCATGAGGTACGCAAGCTCATCGCCGGGCCGACCGTGTTCATCTGCGATGAATGCGTCGAGCTGTGCATGGACATCATCCGCGAGGAGACGAAAACCCAGCTCGTGAAGTCGGGTGACGGCGTTCCCACGCCGCGCGACATCAAGACGGTGCTGGACGACTATGTCATCGGGCAGGAGCACGCGAAGCGCGTCCTCTCGGTCGCGGTGCATAACCACTACAAGCGCCTGGCGCACGGCCAGAAGAACTCGGACGTCGAGCTGCAGAAGTCGAACATCCTGCTGATCGGGCCGACCGGCTCGGGCAAGACGCTGCTGGCCCAGACCCTGGCGCGCATCCTGGACGTCCCCTTCACCATGGCGGACGCCACCACGCTGACCGAGGCCGGTTACGTGGGCGAGGATGTCGAGAACATCATCCTGAAGCTGCTCCAGGCCGCCGACTACAATGTCGAGCGGGCGCAGCGCGGCATCGTCTATATCGACGAGGTCGACAAGATCAGCCGCAAGTCCGACAACCCGTCGATCACGCGCGACGTGTCGGGGGAAGGCGTGCAGCAGGCGCTGCTGAAGATCATGGAAGGCACTGTCGCCTCCGTGCCGCCGCAGGGCGGGCGCAAGCATCCGCAGCAGGAGTTCCTGCAGGTCGACACCACCAACATCCTGTTCGTCTGCGGCGGCGCCTTCGCCGGCCTGGAGCGGATCATCGCCCAGCGCCATCGCGGCACCTCGATCGGCTTCGGCGCCGACGTGCGCGGCCCCGAGGAGCAGCGGACCGGTGAGATGCTGCGCGACGTGCAGCCCGAGGATCTGCTGAAGTTCGGCCTGATCCCCGAATTCGTCGGCCGCCTGCCGGTGCTCGCAACGCTGGACGATCTGGACGAGAGCGCCCTGCTGGAGATCCTGACCACGCCGAAGAACGCGCTGGTGAAGCAGTATCAGCGCCTGTTCGAGATGGAAGACGTGAAGCTGGCCTTCAACGACGACGCGCTGAAGGTGATCGCCCGGCGCGCCATCGAACGGAAGACCGGCGCGCGCGGCCTGCGCTCGATCATGGAAGGCATCCTTTTGGAGCCGATGTACGAGCTGCCCGGCGAGACCGGCATCTCCGAGGTCGTGATCAACAAGGAAGCGGCGGAGAAGCGGGCGGAACCGCTCTATATCTACGCCGACCGCAAGAAGGACGCGACGCGCTCCTCCTAAGCTTCCCCGGGATTTGGCCATGACGACAGACCAGCCTTCCCGCCGGCCGGCGCCGGCGAGCACGATCGCGCGGTCCGTCGAAACGGTCCAACCCTCGCTCGGCCTGTTCGACCCCGAACGCGACCATATCCGCATGGTGATGCGCGACCTCGTCGTCGAGGTCGCCATCGGCCTGCACCCCTGGGAACAGCTCCGCCCTCAGCGGCTCGTCGTCAATGTCGAGGCCTGGGCCTATGTCGGCCGCCCCTACACCCACGACGACGCCGAAGCGATCCTGGATTACGACGCCATCCGCGACATGATCCGCGAGGACTGGCCGAACCGGGCCCATGTGAAGCTGCTGGAACCGCTGGCCGAGGAGCTGATCCAGCTCTGCTTCAAGCATCCCGCGGTCGAGGCGGCGCGGGTGCGGCTGGAAAAGCCGGACATCTTCTCCGAAGCCCAGGGCGTCGGGATCGAGCTGTATAGGCGCAAACCCGCTAGCTGAGCCCCGCGACGAACCCCGTTACCGCCTGAAGCACCGCCTCAGGCTTCTCACGATGCGGCACATGTCCGCAATCCTCGAAGATCACCATCTCCCCGCCGGCACCGGCAAGGCCGGCAATACGCTCCGGATGCAGGCGCGAACCGTATTCGTCGCGATCACCGTGCAGCGCCAGTACAGGACAACGCAGGCCGCGCAGCGCGTCGTCCAGTGCCCAATCCGCGAAACGCGGCGACAGCCATGTCCCGGTCCAAGCCTCTAGCACCCACCGGGCCTTGCCCCCATGATAACGGCCAAGCCGGTCCATCTGCCCCGGCTGCGCGAACCCCGCTTCCGCCTCGCGAATGCCCGCCAGCGTCAGATCCTCGACAAAGGCTTGCGCCGACTCCGTGATGACGGCGACGACCGAAGCGGGCAGCGCCGCACCGGCACAGACCGACATGCCCCCGCCGACACTGTGCCCAAACAGGATCATTCGCCCGACCCCCAATTGGGCCTGAAGCGCCGGCAGGCTGGACCGCGCTTCCTCACTGATGAAATCGGCATCCAGCGCACCCGGATATGAATCGGACTTTCCAAATCCGAGCCGGTCATACGCGACCACCGCCCGCCCGGTAGCCTCGGCCAAACTGCCCGGAAAATCGCGCCACAGCTCGACCGAGCCGAGAGAATCGTGGAGCAGGACAATAGGCACGGGCGCGGCAGTGGGATCGCCCCAGAGGCGGGCAAAGCGCCTGCCGCCCGGCGCATCGATGAAAAGATCCGTCACCCGCGGCTTTAGCTATCGAACGTCATCAGCGCCTCGGCCGGTACGCCGATTTTCTCGCGGCCGCCGAGGAAGCTGAGCTCGATCAGGAAGCCGGCGGCCACCACCTCGGCGCCACACAGGCGCAGCAGGGTGATGGAGGCGGCCATGGTGCCGCCGGTGGCGAGCAGGTCGTCCATGACGGCGACGCGCTGGCCGGGCTTCACCGCGTTGGCCTGGATCTCGACGCGGTCGGTGCCGTATTCCAGCGCATAGTCGTGGCCCAGCAGGGTGCCGGGCAGCTTGCCGCGCTTGCGGATCATAGCGAAGCCGATGCCGAGCTCGCAGGCCAGCGGCGCCGCCGCCAGGAAGCCGCGCGATTCGATGCCGATCAGCAGGTCCGGCTTATAGGGACCGATTCGCACGGCCAATTGGCGGACCGCCTCGCGCCACGCCTCGGCGTCGCCCAGCAGCGGCGAGATGTCGTAGAACAGGATGCCGGGCTTCGGAAACTCGGGTATCTGCGCAATCTTGGTCTTGAGGTCCATCGTCTCCGGCCCTGGGGGTCTGCTTTGAAAAATCCTGTGGTCGCGAATCAAGGCGTTGATTTGCCGTTAGGATTCGACAAGCATTCTTGTATCCTGATCGGCGACGGTCCCTCCTATCACGTCGCCGCGCGTCGCCAAAGCCCCGAGCAGCGTCCTCGATTTCGCAATAGTGCTGGAATCGACGGCCCACATCGGGGTTTACTCTGGGCTACGGTGTCCCACATCTTGTCCGCCCCTTTCGGAGTAACAAGCGCCCAATGCTGAAAGGCCCCATGCTGAAAGGCATCTCTCGGAAACCGAGGGCGCGGAAACCGGAAATCGGCACCTTCGACACCAAGGCGGACGGCGACCGGATGGCGGTGACGCTGGCCGGCCGCTGGGACGTGCCCACGGTGATGGCGAACGAGCCGCATCTCTACAAGCTGGTCGAGGACCCGGCGCTGGAGGCGGCCAAGCACTCGGTCGTCGACATCTCGGGCGTGACCCGCCTGGACACGGTGGGCGCCATCGCCGTGTCGGTACTGCGCGACCAGCTGGCGCGGCACGGCAATGCCGAGATCACCGGCGCGAAAAAGGCGCAGGCTGCCCTGCTGGATCAGATCGCCACGGTCGACGCCCAGCCCCTGCCCCAGCTGCCCAAGGTCACGACCATGGACCGGGTCGCCAATCTGGGTAAATGGGCGGTGGGGCTGTGGTTGGAGACGCGCGAACTGGTCGGCTTCTTCGGCGAGCTGTGCGTCGTCATGTGGGGCCTGGTCACCCATCCCGGGCGCTTCCGCCTGACCTCCACCGTCAGCCACATGCAGCAGGTCGGCCTCAATGCGATGCCGATCGTCGGGCTGCTCGCCTTCCTGATCGGCGTGGTGCTGACCTTCATCAGCGGCGACCAGCTGCAGAAATTCGGCGCCGGCATCTTCATCGTCAACCTGATCGGGCTGGGCGTGCTGCGTGAGCTCGGCATCCTGATCACCGCGATCATCGTCGCCGGCCGCTCCGGTTCGGCCTTCACCGCCGAGATCGGCACGATGAAGGTCAATCAGGAAGTCGACGCCATGCGTACCATCGGGCTGGACCCGATGGAGATACTGGTGATTCCGCGCGTCCTCGCCCTGATCCTGATGCTGATACCGCTGGGTTTCTTCTCCGATGTCGTCGAAATCCTGGGCGGCGCGCTGATGGCGTCGCTGACGCTCGATATCAGCTTCCCGCAATTCTTCACCCAGTTTCAGAACCAGATCCACCTCCAGCATTTCTGGGTCGGAATGATCAAGGCGCCGATCTTCGCCTTCGTCATCGCCATGGTGGGCTGCTTCCACGGCATGCAGGTGTCGGGCAGCGCCGAAAGCGTGGGGCAGCAGACCACCGCCTCGGTCGTGCAGTCGATCTTCCTGGTCATCGTCATCGACGCCATCGCCGCGGTCGTGTTCCAGGAGATCGGCTTCTGATGGCCACGGCCGCGCAAACCAAGACCGTCGAGGATTACGAGCCGGTGATCCAGATCACGGGCCTGAGGACCCAGTTCGGCAAGCAGGTCGTCCACGACAATCTGGAGCTGGAGGTCCGGCGCGGCGAAGTGCTGGGTGTGGTCGGCGGCTCCGGCACCGGCAAATCCGTGCTGCTGCGCGAGATCGTCGGGCTCCAGGCGGTCACTGCCGGCTCGATCAACGTGCTGGGCACCGAGGTGACGAGCTCCAGCGCCGATGCGCAGCATATATTGCGCCAGAACTGGGGCGTGATGTTCCAGGAGGGCGCGCTGTTCAGCTCGCTCACCGTGGCTCAGAACATCCAGGTGCCGATCCGCGAGCTGACCGATTTCCCGCAATGGGCGCAGGACGAGATCGCCCGGGTCAAGCTGGCGATGGTCGGCCTGCCGCCGGATGCCGGCGCCAAGTTCCCGTCTCAGATTTCCGGCGGCATGAAAAAGCGCGCCGGCCTCGCCCGCGCCCTGGCGCTGGACCCCGAACTGCTGTTCCTCGACGAGCCGACCGCCGGGCTGGACCCGATCAGCGCCAACGCCTTCGACGAATTGATCAAGAACCTCAGATCCAGCCTCAACCTCACCGTCTTCATGGTGACGCACGATCTCGACAGCCTGGTCGCGATCTGCGACCGCATAGCGGTGCTGGTCGACAAGCGTGTCATCGTCGGCACGCTGGAAGAGCTGATGGAGGTCGACAATCCCTGGATCCAGGAATATTTCCGTGGGTCCCGCGGCCGCGCAGCACTCGGGGCAAAGCCTGGCATGAAGGAGCGTAATTAGTGGAAACGCGCGCCAATTACGTGTTCGTCGGCTTCAGCGTGCTGGCCGCCATCGCCACGATCATCGTCTTCATCTTCTGGCTGGGGCGAAGCCAGCTCAGCAAGAATGAGGATATCTATCATACCTATTTCTCCGGCTCGGTGACCGGCCTGTCCTCCGGCAGCCCGGTGCGTTATCGCGGCGTGCCGGTGGGCACCGTCGGCTTCATCGCCATCGACCGGCAGAATATCGAGCGCATCCGGGTGACGCTGAAGCTCAGGGCCAATACGCCGATCAAGACAGACACCGTCGCCTCGCTGGAGACGGCGGGCATCACCGGCGGGTCGTATATCGAACTCTCGGGCGGCACCAACGCCGCGCCGCTGCTGGTGTCGCAGAACGGCGAAGTCCCGGTCATAAGGTCCGAGAGCTCAGGCCTCCAGTCGGCGCTGGATGAGGCGCCGAAGCTGATCGCCAAGCTGAATCAGCTCACCGACCAGGCCAACAAGCTGCTGTCCGACGACAATGTGAAGGCGCTGTCCGGCACCTTCGACCATTTGAACAAACTGTCGGCCAATCTCGATGCGCTTAGTCCAGACGCCAAGGAGATGGTCGCCAATCTCAACAAGATGACGACCGATCTCAATAAACAGCTCCCCGGCCTGCTCGATACGATCAAGCAGGACGGCGCCTCCATCAAGGAGGCGGCGGATTCGTTCCATAAGATGGGCAACGACATCGATGGGCTGGTCAACGAGAACCGCGCGCCACTGCGGGACTTCACCGCCAACGGGCTGGGCGAGGTCGGCGCCCTGGTCGCCAATCTCCGCACCCTGACCGACACGCTGAACCGGGTCGCCGACCATCTCGACCGCGATCCGCAACGCTATCTGTTCGGCGGCACCAGCGCCGGCGTCGACCCCAGCCGCCCGCTTTCCAGCGGCATCGCGACAGGACCGAGAAAATGAAGAAAACCGCCGCCACGATCCTGCTTGCCCTGGCGCTGACCGGCTGCTCCGCCGGCGGCCTGCTGGCGCCGTCCGGCGCGCCACCCAAGATCTATACCCTGTCCGCGCCGAAGGAGGTCGCCAGCAGCGCGCCCCAGGCCAGCTGGCAACTGCTGATCGCCATGCCGGCCGCGGTGAACAACCTGAACACGACGCGGATCGGCATCATCCCTGCCCCATCGCGGATGGACTACTATGCCGATGTCACCTGGGCCGACCGCCCGCCGGCGATGCTGCAGGAGCTGCTGTTGCAAAGCTTCGACCGCTCGGGCCGCATCGCCGCCGTGCAGCGGCAGTCCGGCGGTCTCAAATCAGACTTCCTGCTGACCACCGAGATCGAGAATTTCGAGGTCGACAATGCCGCCGCCGAGCCCGCCGCCCATATCCGCGTTTCCGCCCGGCTGGTGCGCAGCCGCGACCGCGCGATTATCGCCACGCGCAATTTCGAGGCCACGATTCCGTCCGGCAACAGCTTTGACGGCGCAATCGCCGCGTTCGACAATGGGCTGCAGTCGATGCTGCCTCAGTTTGTCGACTGGACCCTGACCCAAGGCAGCCAGCACCCGTGAGCCTGACAAGACTGATTGCCGCGCCGGCGCTTTACCTGGCGCTGGCGGGAACTGGCATGGCCGCGACCGACCCGATCGTGATCGGCACCGGCCCGGTTGCCGGCTTCGCCTTCCCTCTGGGCGGCGAGATCTGCCGCCTCTACGAAGGCGCGGCCAAGGATAAGGCACGCTGCGCAGTGGCCTCAACCGACGGTTCGGTCGAGAATATCAACCGGCTGAAAAGCGGTGAGATAGCGCTCGCCATCGTCCAGTCCGACCTGGCCGCCGATGCCGTCAGCGCCAGTGGACCATTCGCCGGCGGCATGCCTTTCACCGACCTGCGCAGCATCGTCGGATTCTATCCGCAGGTTCTGACGGTTCTGGTGAAGGCGGACGGGCCGGTGAAAAGCACAGACGACCTTAAAGGCAAACGGGTCGCCGTGGGCGCGCCGGGTGTGCCTGAGCCGCTGTTCGCCGAGTTCCTCGAAGGGCTGGGCTGGAGCAAGGCCGATCTCGGCGGCATCGTCGAGATGCCGCGGGGCGAGCAGGTTCAGGCCCTGTGCGACGGCAAGATCGCCGCCATCGCGGTGACCGCGCCGCATCCGAACGGTTTCGTCCGCCAGGCGCTGGAAGCCTGCCACATGGCCGTGCTCGATCTCGGGCCGGCGGTGGACGCCGCCGTGGGCACGCACCCGGCCTACAGCGCGGCCAGGCTCGACCTCAGCCGCTATGCCGGACAAAGCGGCACGGTGCAGAGTTTCGGTCCGCGCGCGGTGCTGGTGACGACGGCGAAGCTGGACGATGCCACGGTCGAGCGCCTGCTTGCCGGGATCACCAAGCATCTGGACGATCTTCAGAAGGCGCACCCGGCCTTCGCGGGCATGGACATGGCGACAGTTGCGTCGGCCAGCGGGCTGGGCGCCGATCGCCATCCGGCGGCAGCCAAATACATCGCCGATAAGAAGCTCGGCGACGCGCCGGGCGGCGATCAGGCCGGTCCGCAATAAAATCGACAGCAATCGTCTGGAACTTGCCCTCCCCAACCGGGTTGTTCATCCGTCCGAATAGTGGAGTGGAAAATGAACCCCTTGTTTAAGACGGGTGTTGCCGGAGTGCTGATGGCTTGTGCCCTCGCCGGCTGCACCAATCCCAACGACCCCGGCCAGCGTGCCGCCGGCGGTGCCTTGATCGGCGCCGGCTCGGGTGCGGCCATCGGCGCAATCGCGGGCGGCCCAGCGGGCGCGGCCCTGGGCGCGGGTGTCGGCGCCGTAGCGGGTGCCGCCACCGGCTATGCCACCACGCCGCCGCCGCCGCAGCAGCGGCCTTACTATCCGCCGCCTCAGTGATCGTTATCTGAGCGGAAATCGTGACCAGGCCGGCGCCTTCACCGTCGACGACGGGGATGCCGGCCTGGAACGATGGAGGATGCGCGAAGGCGACGTTCGGCGCTCTCCCGCATAGCCGTGGATTCTGACGCGGCAACCAAGGCCCCGCTTCGCGGTTTTCCCTTTTAGCGGTTATAATTGGCCATGAACGAACGGGCGCGGGCGTCGTGGCGACGGCACGGCGCGTTGCTGGCGGCGGTACTGCTTCATGCAGGGCTGCTGCTGATCCTGTCTTACATGATCGCCGAGCCGGAACCGCCGCCAAGCGATCCCGTCGATGTCGCGATGGTACCGCCCGCGCAACCGCCAAAACCCATCCGCCCCAAGCCGGCAGCACGTCCGGCCGAAAAGAATTCGACCGCGGGGCAGCCCCATTTCCAGCCGGCGCCGCGTCTGGCGCGTGTGACCCTGCCGTCGCTCGACCTCACGCCCCCGCCACCGCTTCCGCCGAAATCGGCAATGGTGCTGCCGGCCGCGTCGGGGGCCCGCGCCGCCGGCCCGCCGGGCAATGGCTCGGGCGGCAGCGGCGGCGCCGGGAACGGAAGCCAGGAGGGCAACGACTATCTCATCCGACTGAAGGCCTATATCGATTCCCACAAGAGCGGGGCGCGGCACCGCACGCCCTACGATGCCGACGTGGTGCTGGTGCTGGACGCGAACGGCATGCTGACCGACATCCGGATCGCTTCGAGCTCAGGCGATCCCGCGGTCGACGACGATATCGTCATCCAGCTCAGACGCATGAGCCCGTTCCCGAGGCCGCCCGCCATCCTGTTCAACCCGTCGAAGCCGCTGTTGCCGGTCGCGGACAGATGGATTTTCCCCCGGCCGTAGCCGCGCCGGCATCCCCGCTTAACATCCCGGAAGTTAACTTGCTTGAAACGACGCTGGATACAGAGAGGGTGACCGTATAACATAAAGTCACAAAGAACTGGCTGAAAAGCCAACTGTCGGGGGGCATGCCATGCAGTACGGATTTGGCAATCGTAATTGCACTCCGATCCTGGATATACCCAGCCTATCAGCAAATCATCAGTCTGGTATTTATTTTCATCATAGCCTCGATCTACCGCAGGGTTCTTACACCGCGCTCGTTCAATCACAATTGGGCCCGGACGTAACCGACGCCGAAATCCGTATTTCGGCGACCGCCGGCGCGGAACGGACGCAACTGGCCCAGACGACGCAACGGGTCGAGGCTGAGGGCAGCGACCGCATCCTCCTCTCCTTCACGCTCGAGAAAGCCGGCACCTGCGAGATTCGCGGCTGGGTCGATCGCGACTGTTTCGGAACGCTGTTGCGCTACCTGACCGTCGTGCCAAGCCAGATCGACAACCCCGACGACCGGGAGTTTCATTTCTCACCGGACCTCGCGGTGGGCAAACTGCCCGAGGTCATGATCATCGGCACAACCTCGAAATGTCCGGCGTCGTGCATCTGCTGCCCGACGAACAAGCCGGCGACGCGCCCCGTGCCCAAGGGCGTCATGTCCCAGGCGATGTTCGACGATCTGATCGATGACCTGGCCGGAATCGGCTTTTCCGGCGGCATCATTTTCGGCCTCTACGGCGATCCGCTGATGGACCCGCACCTGACCGACCGGCTGCGCAAGATCAAGTCGGCCCTGCCGACGGCCACAGCCCTGCTGGCGACGACCGGCGCCACCTACGACGCGGACATCCATGGGGAGGCGATCGACCTGTTCGACAGCATCGCGCTCCACATCGAGGCGATGAATCCTGCCACCTACGATGTCATGATGGATCCGCTGAAGGCGGAGCGTACTTTCCCGCGCATCCGGTCTCTCATCGAGCGCGCGCGAATGACGACCCATCTCGTTATGCCCTTCGGCCGCAGCAATGTGATGGAGATCGCGCCGATCGTCGCCTATTCGCGCGAGATGAAGCTGCGCAAGCCGGAATTCGCGGCGCTTTCCAACCGGTGCGGCCTCAACGCGACCTGGCAAAAAGAAAGCCTTGCCCCGGTGGCTACGTGCTGCAGCCCGCAAAAGGTCGCGGAGGAACTGATTGTCGACTGGGATGGAACGATCGTCGCCTGCTGCTTCGATTTCATGCGGCACGGCGCGATCGCCAGCCTGTCGCGGATGCGCCTGTCCGAATATCTGAAGAGCCGCGAACGCCAGGAATTCCTTGACCGTTTCACGCGAAAGGACTGGCACGGCCTCAAAGCCTGCCGGAACTGCCGCGTCGACGATACGACCCAGGCGGAGCTTCTGGCGAAATCCATGTCTGCTCTCAGCGCTGATATCGTTCACCTCCGCCCGCGTGACTTCTTGCATGCGCCGGATATCGAATCGCGGGACGGCGCCCTCATCGCCGCCGGGCATACACGGGCGGCGGGCAACCGGGCCAATCGCGTCTGGGGGCCCTATTACTCGCTGCCGCGCGGCGAATATTCCGCGCATCTCAGGATCGACGGGTTGGCCTGGGGATATCAATCGCGGCTGCGCTGCGAGATCGTCGTCGACGAGGAGGTGATCGCCGCGCGCGACTGCCTGCCCCATACCGCCGACAAGCTGACCCTTCCGCTCGATTTCGAGATCGAAGCGGACGGCATCCTGCAGGTCCGGCTGGTAACCGATCGGGTCGATTTCCGGTTCGAGGGCGTCGGCATCGTGCCGCGCTAGGCAACAAATTCATCCTCCCCGCGTTGATAGGGCATCGAACGCCTTCGCCCGCAGAGGAGCTGATGATGACCCGCCGTCAGGAATATACGCTCTTCTGCCAGGCTGCGGTCGGCGCGACGCTCGCGGTCGCCGTCGCCATGCTGTCGGCGTGCTATGCCCCGCCGCCACCGGCCCGGGTCGTGACGACCACGACAACCGAGGAAGCGTCACCCACCATCGCCACGCTGCGCCCACCGCCGGCGCGCGAGGAGATCATGCCCGCCGCGCCCAGCGAGCGCGTGGCGTGGCATCCCGGGCGTTGGTCCTGGGACGGAACCGGTTATGTCTGGGTCGCCGGACACTGGGTCGATCGGCCTTACGCCAACGCTACCTGGGAGCCCGGCCACTGGGTCGACCACGGCAACGGCTGGGTCTGGGACGAAGGCCACTGGCGGGCCTGATCCCGCCTACTCCACCCGCGCCAGAAAGACCCTGACCGTCGTGCCTTTCCCCGGCTCGCTCTCGATACGGACGCCGCCGCCAAGCTGCTGGGTCAGCCCCAGGACCTGGCTCAATCCAAGCCCCGACCCTTTGCCGACCTCCTTGGTCGTGAAGAACGGCTCGAACACCCGCGCCAGCACATCCTGAGGGATGCCTGTACCGGTGTCCGTCACCGACAGCTCGACATAATCCCCTGCCTGCGGCTCCTCCGGCCGCGCCGGGGTGCCCAGCGTCGCGTTACGGGTGGCGATGGTCAGGGTGCCGACCCCGGTCATCGCGTCGCGCGCATTGATCGCAAGGTTCAGCACGATCAGTTCCAGCTGGGTCGCATCGGCGAAACCGCGCCACAGCTCCTCGGCCAGCCTGACCTCGATCGCGTTCGTGCCCCCCAGCGTGCTGTGCAGGATATCGGACAGTCCGCGCACCAGCTGATTGACGTCGACCGCCGCGGGTTCCAGCCGCTGGCGGCGCGAAAAGGCCAGCAGCTGGCTGGTCAGCTTGGCCCCGCGCTCGGCTCCAGCCAGCGCCTGATCGATGAATTTCAGCGCCCTGGGATCGGTCGAGCGCACCTTCGCGAGGTCGAGATTGCCGATCACCGCCTGCAGCAAGTTGTTGAAATCATGAGCGATGCCGCCAGAAAGCTGCCCGACGGCCTCCATGCGCTGAACCCGCGCGAGCTGATCCTCGGCTCGCCGGCGCTCGTCGATCTCGTTCGACAGCCGCGCATTGGCTTCTTCCAGGTCCTGCGTGCGCTCGGCGACACGCAGTTCCAGGGTTGCGGTGAAATCGCGGATCGAGGCTGCCGCCTTGCGCATCTCGACCGCGACCGTATCCGCCTCGGCCAGGCCGGTTTCGACCTTGGGCACCGGCTCTCCCCGGCCCATCTCCGCCGCCAGATCGACCAGCCCGTCGATCGGGCGGGCGATCCCGCTGGCGATCCACCGAGCCGCCAGGATGCTGAAGCCGATCAGGCCGATGCCTGTCGCGACGGCCAGATACAGCGACCGCCGCGCCGCCGCACCGAAAGCCGAACGCGGAACCGCGACAGCGAAGGTCCAACCGGATTTAGGCGAACGGCTGTAGGCAAGGAGCGTCTGCAAGCCCTCGGGCGACTGGCCCTCGAAGAGTCCTTCGGGCGCCGGTTGCGCCAGATGGGCCTTGAGGGCCGGCAGGACCCCCCGCCCGGTGGTCTCGTCACCTCTGTACGACCGGCGAACCAGAACGCCCTCCCGGTCGACGATGATGCCGATCCAGTTTTCGGGAAGGCGCTGCTCGGTAAATATCTGATCGAACACCGCGGGTTGGATCACGATCGCAAGATCATAGGCAACCGCGCCGTCGCGGAGCACGGGAATATCGATCCCGAATACGGGCTTGCCGGCATTCGACGTCGGGATGAGGTTCGAGACATGCGGGCCGCCTGCGACAAGGCCGGATATTTGCTCCCTGACCCCGCTGTCGTGCGGCAGCGGCGCCCCTGGCGGCAGGCGCGTATTGATCCGCTGGGCACCGGACGTCTCGCGGACGACGATCCAGGATCCCGGGATCGGATTGGCCGCCCGCGCCTGTTTGTCGAAAGCCTCGAAATCGCCGCCGAGCAGCGATGGCGCGGTGGCCAGCGCCTGCATCACCGCCTCGGCCTGGCCAAGCTGACGATCGACCACGATCGACAGTGCGCGGGCGGTGCTCTGCAGCTGGCCCGCCGCCGCCGCCCGTTCCTCAAGATAGGTGTAGGCGAGCAGCAGGGTTCCGGCGGCGGCCGCCGGCAGAAGGGAAACCCCCGCCAAGATCAGCAGCCGGCGGCGAATCGTGAGCGCCCCGGCGCCCCCGCGCCCCTCCCGGCTTCGCTTGATTCGGATTTCCTCGCCCACCAACGGACATTAGCGGTGTACGGCAGGCCAAGGGAATAGCGTATCGGCCACCGCTTACTCCATGATTTATCTGCGGAATTTGTCGTTCGGGCGCGGCTGATGAAAACCTGTCGAAGGAACCGCGAACATCATGGCGATGGGCACGATCGCCGCCAGGGAAAAGGCATAAAAAAATCCCTGAAAACAGGGATTTTTCTTTAGAGATCACACCAGGAAACCGGTGCAATCTATTGATTTAATGGTCGGAGTGAGAGGATTCGAACCTCCGGCCCCTGCGTCCCGAACACAGTGCTCTACCAGGCTGAGCTACACTCCGACAACCGCGTCTTGGGCGGTGAGGCGGCGACATATAGCGCCCGAATCCGTGGGCCGCAAGCCAAGCGGCCCCGGTTTATCGATTTAAAACTCGCGGGCGATGCAGAATTCGACGAGCGAGGCCAGAACGCCGCGCATCGGGCGGAACGGCAGCCGCGCCAGCGCATCGAGCGCCAGCCCGCCATGCTTGCGCGCCAGTTCGATCGCCGTGGTGAAGCCGTCATGCCGCTTGATCAGCGCGATCGCATGGTCGAGGTCGCCCTCGCGATGCTCCATGTCCTCCAAGGTCCGGCGCCAGAAGACCTGGTCGGCCTCGCTGCCCCGGCTGATGGCATAGACGACCGGCAGGGTCATCTTCCCCTCGCGGAAATCGTCGCCGATGGTCTTGCCCAGCAGGGCCTCCCGCGCCGAATAATCCAGCACGTCGTCGACGATCTGGAAGGCGATGCCGAAATTGAGGCCGAACTGATACAGCGCCTCCGCCTCGGTCGCCGGCCGGTCGGCGACGATGGCGCCGATCTCGCACGAGGCGGCGAACAGGGCCGCGGTCTTGGCCGAGACGACCGCCAGATATTCGGCGACCGAAGTCTCCAGATTGTTGGTGGTGGCGAGCTGCAGCACCTCGCCCTCGGCGATGACGGCCGAGGCGCGCGACAGGATGCGCAGCACGTCCAGCGATCCGTCCTCGACCATCAGCTCGAAGGAACGGCTGAACAGGAAATCGCCGACCAGCACGCTGGCCTGGTTGCCGAACAGTGCGTTGGCGGAAGACTGGCCGCGCCGCCGCTCGCTCTCGTCGACGACATCGTCGTGCAGCAGGGTGGCGGTGTGGATGAACTCGACCGCGGCGGCCAGCTTGTGGTGGCGCTCGCCGGAATAACCGCACAGCTCGGCCGCGGCCAGGGTCAGCAGCGGGCGCAGGCGCTTGCCCCCGGCGGCGACGATATAGCCGGCCAGCTGCGGGATCAGCGCCACGGGCGACTGCATGCGGTCCACGATGATCCGGTTGACCGATTGCATGTCGCCGGCCAGCAGATCGCTCAGCCGGTCGAGCGCCGCCGTCGGATTGTCGGCGTCGATGCTATCGAACGCCCTACGCCGCTCCGCCGCCGCGATCACGGCTCGGCTCCCGGCGCGACGGAAAAATGCATCGACCCAGTCATGAGATTAAGACCTACTACCCTAACCGGATAAGCTGCCGAGGTTGCAAAGAGGCCGTCAGCAGCCAACTTTACCTCGGTCGGTGTGAGTGAGAACATAGAGACGCGGCCAATTCGGTCAAGATTAGCACACCCGGCGCCCCCTTGTACGGTCCCTTTCGAATCCCAGGCTGATTGATGAAAGAATTGATCCGCACGAACAATATCGTGCTCATCTCGTGGCTCGAGGCGCGGCTGGCGGAGGATGGGATCGAGGCTGTGGTCTTCGATCAGTATGCCAGCGCGATCGAAGGCCAGGTCGGCCCGATCCAGCGCCGCGTGATGGTGCTGGACGAAGATTTCCCGCGCGCTCAATGGATTCTGAAGCGTGAACAACCAGAAGCCGGCTGATTCCGCCGGCGATTTATCCGCCCGCAGCGACGACCGGCTGCTCGGCGGCCGGGTCCACCTGGCGCAGCCGATGCACGGCTATCGTGTGGCGATCGACCCTGTGCTGCTCGCGGCCGCCGTCCGGGCCGGGGCCGGCGAACACGTTCTCGACGCCGGCTGCGGCACGGGTGCTGCGGCGCTATGCCTCGCGGCCCGGGTGCCGGATTGCAGCCTGACCGGGGTCGAAATGGACGCCGACCTGGCGGCCATCGCCCGTGCCAACATAACCGCCAACGGGTTCGAGGGCCGCATTACGATCGCCGAAAGCACGCTCTCCGCCTATGACGGCGCATTCGATCAGGCGATCACGAACCCGCCTTTCTATGAGCCCGACCGCCATACCAGCTCGCCCCTCGCGACCAAGGCGGCAGCGCATGGCGAGGGCGTGCTGGATCTCGACGGCTGGATCAAGACCGTCGCCAGGCTGCTCAAACCCGGTGGGCGGCTGACCCTGATCCATCGGGCCGACAGGATCGGCGGCATCCTCGCCGCTTTCGAGGGCAGGTTCGGCGCGGCGGTGCTGTTCCCGCTCTGGCCCAAGCAGGGTGTCGAGGCCAGGCGCATCCTGGTCAGCGCCATCAAGGGCCGCCGCACCCTGCCCCGGCTGATGCCCGGGCTGGTGCTGCACCGGCCGGATGGAGCCTACACCGACCAGGCGCAGGCGATTCTGCGCGACGCCGCGCCATTGGACCTTGAGCAGCGATCGTCATAATCTCAATCCATGAAATTTCTGGTTTTCATCGCGATTCTCGTCGCGGGCTGGTACGTGATGCGCTGGATGCAGCAGTTCGAGGTCGAGCGGCGCCTGCGCGCCGAACGCGCCGCCTATCGCCGCACCGGTGCGCCGCCCCGCGCCCGGCAGATGCGCGCCACCGACACGGTCGCCTGCGCCCGCTGCGGAACCTACGTCCCCTCCGAATTCCCCACCGCCTGCGACCGCCGCGATTGCCCGTTCCCGGGCGTGGGATAAGAGTTTTGAACCGCCAAGACGCAAAGACGCCAAGTTTAAGAATTTCTATCCGCAGATTTTCACAGACTAACGCAGATTATGAATTTTCTCCGCTGCGCGGCTTTCCGCCGCCGAAGGCGGTAATATTCGGATTTAATCTGCGTTAATCTGTGAAAATCTGCGGATAAAAAACGGATTTCGAATCTTCCTTGGCGCCTTTGCGTCTTGGCGGTTCAAAGCCCAGTGCCGCTTGATCGCCGCATCAGCGCTCGCGTAAGGTGCGCGGCCCTTTTCAGCGGATCATCTCGATGGCGGATAAGCCTAAAAGTTTCCAGGACATCATCCTGCGCCTCCAGCAATTCTGGGCGGCGCAAGGCTGCGTGATTCTGCAACCCTACGACCTGGAGATGGGCGCCGGCACCTTCCATCCGGCGACCACGCTGCGCGCCCTCGACAAGGCGCCGTGGCGGGCCGCCTTTGTCCAGCCCTGCCGCCGCCCCTCCGACGGGCGCTATGGCGAGAACCCGAACCGGCTGCAGCATTACTACCAGTTCCAGGTGATCCTGAAGCCGTCGCCGGCCGATAGCCAGGCCCTCTACCTGAAAAGCCTGGAGGCGCTGGGCATCGATCCGATGCTGCACGATATACGCTTCGTCGAGGACGACTGGGAAAGCCCGACGCTCGGCGCCTGGGGCCTCGGCTGGGAGGTGTGGTGCGACGGGATGGAGGTCACCCAATACACCTATTTCCAGCAGGTCGGCGGCTTCGAGTGCGACCCGGTCTCGGTCGAGCTGACCTATGGGCTGGAGCGTCTGGCGATGTATGTGCTGAACCGCGAAAACGTCTACGACCTGCCCTACAACGACCCGCAGAGCCCGACGCCGCTGACCTATGGCGACGTGTTCCTGGAGGACGAGCGGCAGTTCTCCACCTTCAATTTCGAGGCGGCCAACACCGACAAGCTGAAAACCCACTTCGAGGACGCCGAGCAGGAATGCCATGCCCTGCTGGAACGCAAGCTGCCGCTGCCGGCCTATGAGCAGTGCATCAAGGCCAGCCACCTGTTCAACCTGATGGATTCGCGCGGCGTGATCAGCGTGATCGAGCGCCAGGCGCAGATCGGCCGGGTGCGGGCTCTGGCGCGGGCCTGCTGCGAAGCCTATCTGGCGCCCCCAACCCCGGTAAACAGCGTTGGCTGAACCGTTCCGCATCCGCGCGGCGACCGAGGCCGACGTGCCCGAGATCACCGCGATCTATGCCGACGAGGTCGCGCACGGGGTCGCGACGTTCGAGGAGATGGCGCCGACACAGGAAGACATGGCCGCGCGTCTGGCGGGCATCAAATGCCGTGCGCTGCCCTATCTGGTGGCCGAGCGCGCCGGCACGGTGCTGGGCTATGCCTATGCCGGTCAGTTCCACCCCCGCGCCGCCTATCGCTATACGCTGGAAGATACGGTCTATATCCACAAGGACGCGCGCCGCCAGGGTGTGGCCAAGGCGCTGCTCGACAAGCTGCTGGTGCAGTGCGAGGCGCTGGGGGCGCGGCAGATGATGGCGCTGATTACCAGCGTGCCGGACAGCGCGTCGATCGCGCTCCACGCCAAGCTCGGCTTCCACTCGATGGGCGTGGCCCCGGCGGTCGGCTACAAGTTCGGCCGCTGGCTGGACGTCGCCTATATGCAGCGGCCCATCGGCGCCGCCAACACGACCCCGCCGGACAGGCAGGTATTGGGACCTATCCCCTCGGAAAACGATAATGCGTGAGTTTCTGCTCGAAATCCTGTCCGAGGACATCCCGGCCCGCATGCAGGTGCAGGCGGCGGAAGATCTGAAGCGTCTGGTCACCGACAGCCTGACCGCAGCCGGCCTCGCCTTTACCAGCGCCGCCGCGCACTCGACGCCGCGGCGGCTGGTGCTGGTCGTCGAAGGCCTGCCCGAGACCTCGCCGGACCGCAGCGAGGAGCGCAAGGGGCCGAAGGTCGGCTCCCCCGACGGGGCGATCCAGGGCTTCCTGAAGTCGGCCGGCCTCGCCTCCATCGACCAGGCGGAAATCCGCGACACCGACAAGGGCCAGACCTATTTCGCCGTGAAGTCGGTGCCGGGCCAGCCGACCGAGGCCGTGCTGGGCAAGGCCATCGTCGACGCCATCGATACCCTGCCCTGGCCCAAATCCATGCGCTGGGCCGACGGCCGCCGCCGCTGGGTCCGCCCGCTGGCCGGCATCCTGGCGATCCTCGACGGCAAGATCGTCGCCCTTCCCGGCAATACCGACCTGCCCGCAGCCGGTAATTCGACCGTCGGCCACCGTTTCCTCGGCCCCGATAGCTTCACCGTCGCCGGCTTCGCCGACTATGAGCGCAAGCTGGCCGAGCACCACGTCGTGCTCGACCGCGAGAAGCGGAAATGGCGCATCCAGGGCGATGCCAAGCGGCTCACGGAAGAGCGCGGCATGGTCGTGGTCCATGACGAGCCGCTGCTGGAAGAAGTCGCCGGCCTTGTCGAATGGCCGGTCATGCTGATGGGTGCAATCGACGATCAGTTCATGGACCTGCCGCCAGAGGTGCGCCGCACCACCATGCGCGCCAATCAGAAATACTTCACCCTGGAATATCCCGACGGCAAGCCGGCCCCGCGCTTCCTGATCGTCGGCAACATGGTGACCGAGGACGGCGGCGCGGCCACCGTCGCCGGCAACGAGCGCGTGCTCCGCGCCCGCCTGTCCGACGCCCGCTTCTTCTACGACCAGGACCGCAAGACCAAGCTGGCCGACCAGCGGCCGAAGCTCGCCAAGATCGCCTTCCACGCCAAGCTGGGCTCGGTGCTGGAGCGGGTGGAGCGGCTGGAAAAGCTGGTGGTCGAGATCGCGGAATACGTTCCCGGCGCCGAAAAAACCATGGCCGTCGAGGCTGCCAAGCTCTGCAAGTCCGATCTCGTCAGCGGCATGGTCGGCGAATTCCCTGAGCTTCAGGGCCTGATGGGCGGTTACTACGCCCGCGGCGAAGGTGCCCCGGATCACGTCGCCAATGCCATCCGCGATCACTACAAGCCCCTCGGCCCCGGCGACGTCTGCCCGACCGAGCCGGTTTCCGTTGTGCTCGCTCTGGCCGAGAAGATCGACACGCTGGTCGGTTTCTTCGCTATCGGTGAACTGCCGACCGGCTCGAAGGACCCGTTCGCCCTCCGCCGCGCGGCGCTGGGTGTTATCCGGCTGATCGTCGAGAACGGGCTCCGGCTGTCGCTGGCGCCTGTGTTCCAGCATGCCTTCGACGCCTACGGCATCGGCGGCGCAGCGCCGCTCGACCAGTTGCTCAGCTTCTTCGCCGACCGCCTGAAGGTCGTGCTGAGGGAGCGCGGCGTCCGTCACGACCTCGTCGACGCGGTCTTCGCACTCGGCGGCGAAGACGATCTCGTCCGGCTGCTGGCCCGCGTCCAGGCGCTGCAGGATTTCCTGGCGACCGATGACGGCGCCAATCTGCTGACCGCCTATCGCCGCGCCGCCAATATCCTGCGGATCGAGGAGAAGAAAGACGGCCTGTCCTATGACGGCGCGCCCGACACGGCGCTGCTGTCGCAGAGCGAAGAACAGGTGTTGGCCCGCGCGCTGGATTCCGCAGGGGCGGCAGTGGATCCGCTGATCGCGGCGGAGGATTTCGCCGGCGCGATGGCGAACTATGCGGCGCTGCGCCCGGTGGTCGATGCGTTCTTCGACAAGGTAACGGTCAACGCGGATAACGCGGGCATAAGAGCCAACCGCCTGCGCCTCTTGTCTCGTATCCGCAGCACGCTTAACAAGATTGCGGATTTCTCCCGCATCGCCTGAGCCGGAACCCGGGGCGGCGATGGCGGGATTATTGGTATTTCGTCGGTAAGGGATCGCGGCGTGAGCAGCTCGAACAAATGGGTCTATAATTTCGGCGGCGGCTCGAACGAGGGCCGGGCCGACATGAAAAACCTGCTGGGCGGCAAAGGCGCCAACCTGGCTGAGATGTCGTCGCTGGGTCTGCCCGTGCCGCCGGGCTTCACCATCACGACCGAGGTCTGCACCGCCTTTTACGCCAACAACAAGCAGTACCCATCCGACCTCCAGGGCCAGATCGATACCGCAATGGTAACGCTGGAAAAGGCGATCGGCGCCGGCTTCGGCAAGGTGGACAATCCGCTGCTGGTCTCGGTCCGCTCCGGCGCCCGCGTGTCGATGCCGGGCATGATGGATACGGTCCTCAATCTCGGCCTCAACGACAAAACGGTCGAGGGGCTGGTCAAGCGCTCGGGCGATGCCCGCTTCGCCTATGACAGCTATCGCCGCTTCATCCAGATGTACGGCAACGTCGTCCTCGATATCGACCATCATGAGTTCGAGGACGTGCTGGAGACCTTCAAGCGCGACAGCGACCTCAATCTCGACACCGACCTGAAGGCCGAAGACTGGCAGGAGGTCATCCAGGGCTACAAGAAGGTGGTCGAGGAGTTCAAGGGCAAGCCGTTCCCTCAGGATGTGAAGGAACAGCTGAACGGCGCCATCGGCGCGGTGTTCGGCAGCTGGATGAACCCGCGCGCCAACACCTATCGCCGCCTGCACAATATCCCCGAGGCCTGGGGCACCGCCGTCACCGTCCAGGCGATGGTGTTCGGCAATATGGGCGAGGATTGCGCCACCGGCGTCGCCTTTACCCGCAACCCTTCGACCGGTGAGAACGCCTTCTACGGCGAGTATCTGATCAACGCCCAGGGCGAGGACGTGGTCGCCGGCATCCGTACGCCGCAGCACCTGACCGTCGCCGGCAAGCTGGCCAACCAGTCCAACCTGCCCGCCATGGAAGAGACCATGCCGGACGTGTTCCAGCAGCTCGATGCCGTGCGCCTGAAGCTGGAGAAGCATTACCGCGATATGCAGGACCTGGAATTCACGGTTCAGCAGGGCAAGCTCTATATGCTGCAGACCCGCTCGGGTAAGCGCACCGCCGCCGCCGCGCTCAAGATCGCGGTCGAGATGGCGAGCGAGAAGCTGATCGACCATGAGGAGGCGATCCGCCGCATCGACCCGATGGCGCTGGACCAGCTGCTGCACCCGACGCTGGATCCCAAGGCCGAGCGCGACATCATCGCCAAGGGCCTGCCCGCCTCCCCCGGCGCTGCTTCGGGCAAGATCGTGTTCAAGGCCGACCAGGCCGAGCAGATGGCGCAGACCGGCGACAAGGTGATCCTGTGCCGGATCGAGACCAGCCCCGAGGACATCCACGGCATGCACGCCGCCCAGGGCATCCTCACCACCCGCGGCGGCATGACCAGCCACGCGGCGGTGGTGGCGCGCGGCATGGGCCGCCCGTGCGTGTCCGGCGCCGGCGAAATCCGCATCGACTACAAGGAAGGCACGCTATCGGTGCGCGGCCGCACGCTGAAGGCGGGCGACATCATCACCATCGACGGCTCGACCGGCGACGTGATTGCCGGCGCCGTGCCGACCAAGCAACCTGAGCTGTCGGGCGACTTCGCCACCCTGATGGGCTGGGCCGACGCGGAGCGGCGGATGAAGGTCCGCACCAACGCCGAAACCCCGCTGGACGCCGAGACTGCCCGCCGCTTCGGCGCGGAGGGCATCGGCCTCTGCCGTACCGAGCATATGTTCTTCGACGCCCAGCGCATCCTGGCGGTACGCGAGATGATCCTGGCCGATGACGAGGCCGGTCGCCGCGCCGCGCTGGCCAAGATCGAGCCGATGCAGCAGCAGGACTTCGTCGAGCTGTTCAAGATCATGGCCGGCCTGCCGGTGACCATCCGCCTGCTCGACCCGCCGCTGCATGAGTTCCTGCCGCACGGCGAGAAAGAAATCGCCGAGGTCGCGGATGCGCTCGGCGTTGACCTCGCCAAGGTGCAGCAGCGCCTGACCGCTCTATCCGAATCCAACCCGATGCTCGGCCATCGCGGCTGTCGCCTCGGCATCTCATACCCCGAGATCTATGAGATGCAGGCCCGCGCCATCTTCGAGGCCGCGGTGGCGGTCAAGGCCGAGACCGGTGAGACGGTGACGCCGGAGATCATGATCCCGCTGGTCGGCACCAAGAAGGAGATCGACATCCTGAAGGTTGTGATCGACAGGGTGGCCAACGAAATAGGCACCCGCGAGGGCCGCCCGATCGCCTATCAGGTCGGCACCATGATCGAACTGCCGCGCGCCGCTTTGCGCGCGGGTCAGATCGCCGAGACCGCCGAGTTCTTCAGCTTCGGCACCAACGACCTGACCCAGACCACCTACGGCCTGTCGCGCGACGATTCTGCGAGTTTCCTGCCGGCCTACCAACGCAACGGCATCCTGGAGAACGACCCGTTCGTGACCCTGGACACTGTCGGCGTCGGCGAGCTGATGCAGATCGCCGCCGAACGCGGCCGCGCCACCCGTCCGAACCTCAAGCTGGGCATCTGCGGCGAACATGGCGGCGACCCGGCCTCGATCAAGTTCTGCGAGACGGTGGGGCTGGATTACGTCTCCTGCTCCCCCTACCGCGTGCCCATCGCACGTCTGGCGGCGGCCCAGGCGGCGCTGCAGGCGAAGGCTGGAAAATAACCCCGGACGAACGTCGATGTCGGTCCTGATCAACATCGACGTTCCCGATCTGGAAGCTGCGGTCACCTTCTACACCAACGCCTTCGGCCTGCAGGTCGGTCGCCGTTTCGGCGAAGACGCGGTCGAACTCACCGGCTGGCCTTCACCCGTCTATCTGCTGCGCAAAGACGCCGGCACCATCGGGGCCGCCGGCCAAGCCCGCACCTATGAACGCCATTGGACGCCGGTGCATCTGGATGTCGCCGTCGACGATATCCACGGCGCGACAGCCCGGGCGGTCAACGCCGGCGCTCGCCTGGAACACGCAGCCGCCCCTGCGCCCTACGGCAAGATCGCGATGCTCGCCGACCCGTTCGGCCACGGCATCTGCCTGATTGAGTTTATCGGAAAAGGCTACGACGCGATCGCCTCATAAGCCTATCGCCAGCAAAAGCGCGGGCCGATTCCACGAAATGGCCTTGCCCAAGCCACGAAAGCGCCACGATACGTGGGTTGTACCGGCATGAAGAACGGCCGGAGAGCTATCATGGCAAAACCGACGCGCGAGTTCTGCCTCGCCAAAATCGCCGAACTGGAAAAGAAATTCGAGACTTGCAGCGAGGAAGCGCGCCCCGACTTCCTCGTAATGCTGGAGTGCTGGCGCTGGCTCGCCGAACGGGCGCCTGAGAGTGCGGATTAACGCTGAGGACGCGGAGATTTCACTGAGGACGCAAAGGAAAACGGAATATTGCAGCCCTACCCCCGCCTCGCCCGGCGACCGCCGCTCGGCAGCGGGATGATCTGTGCCCGTTTGTGAAACAGGCGCCAAGTCAGGCTGTCCTCCAACGCCTCGAAGGAAGCCTCAATGATGTTCGGGGAGACGCCGACGGTGGTCCAGCGTTGGCCGTCGCTGTCAGCGCTTTCGATCATCACGCGGGTGACGGCGCCGGTGCCGTCGGTGGAGTTGAGGATGCGAACCTTGTAGTCGACCAGGCGGATGTCGGTCAGCTCTGGATAGGACGGGGCCAGCGCCTTGCGCAGCGCGCCGTCCAGCGCGTTGACCGGGCCGTTGCCCTCCGCCACCTCCATGATCAGCCGGTCCCCGACCTCGACCTTGACCGTCGCCTCGGACAGGTTTTCCAGCTCGCCCATGCCGTTCAGCCGGCGCTCGTCGAGGATGCGGAAGGTCTGGAGGCGGAAATAGGTCGGCACGCCCTCCAGCGCCCGGCGGGCCAGCAGCTCGAAGCTCGCCTCGGCGCCGTCGTAGGCATAGCCCTCATATTCCTGCTGCTTCACCTGCTCGACCAGAGCGGCGACCCGCTTGTCCTTGGGATCGATCTCCAGTCCGATATCGCGGAAGCGCGACAGCACGTTCGACTTGCCGGCCTGGTCGGAGACGATGACGTGGCGGTTGTTGCCGACGAGGCCAGGGTCGATGTGCTCGTACAGGGTCGGGTCTTTCTCGACCGCCGAGACATGCAGCCCGCCTTTATGGGCGAAGGCGCTCTCGCCGACATAGGCTGCAGTGCGCAAGGGCGCGCGGTTCAGCCGGTCGTCGACCATGCGGCTGACATGCTTCAGCTGCCTTAAGCCGTCTTTGGTGACGCCGGTCTGGAAGCCGAGCTTCAGCATCAGCGACGGCAGGAGCGCCACCAGGTTGGCATTGCCGCAACGCTCGCCCAGCCCATTGATCGTGCCCTGGACCATACGGGCCCCGGCGGCGACCGCGGCCAGGGAATTGGCGACCGCATTCTCGGTGTCGTTGTGGCAATGGATGGCGAGGTGATCGCCCGGGATCACCTGGGCCAACTCGCCGGCGATCCGCCGCACCTCGTCGGGCAGGGTGCCGCCGTTGGTGTCGCACATCACCACCCAGCGCGCGCCAGCGTCATAGGCAGCCTTGGCGCAGCGCGTCGTATAGGCGGGATCGGCCTTGTAGCCGTCGAAGAAGTGCTCGGCGTCGAACAGCGCCTCGGCGCCGGCCGCGACGATGGCGCGGACCGTGCCTTCGATCGTCTCGACATTCTCATCCAGCGTGATGCCCAAGGCATCCTCGACCTGCCGGGCCGAGGATTTACCGACGATGCACACGGCCTTGGTCCTGGCGTTCAGCAGGGCCGAGAGTTGCGGGTCGTTGGCGGCGCTGCGCCCTGCCCGCTTGGTCATGCCGAAGGCGGCGAACTTGGCGCGGATCAGCACCGGGGCGTCGGCGAACAGGGCATCGTCGGTCGGGTTGGCGCCCGGCCAGCCGCCCTCGATATAGTCGATGCCGAGCTGATCCAGCGCGTGGGCAATGGCGATCTTGTCCGCAACGGAGAAGTCCACACCCTGGGTCTGCGCCCCATCGCGCAGGGTCGTATCGTAAAGATAGATCCGCTCGCCGCTCATCACACTGCCCGAATACCGGTCGCGCCTATGCGCACATAATTACCCTAATGCGCCGATATAGTGGATGATCGCAATGGAGATACGCGGAATGAGGTCATACAATTTCAGCATGGGTGTGAAGATCAGGTCGTTTTCACGCTGATAACTCTGCGTGTCGTCGCTGACATAGGTTGCCGGCGGGCCGAAATCCGTGTCCCCCGGCTGCTCCGGCGTTGCCGGGAAAATCCGCCTCAGCTGCGATACCGCGTTCGGGATGTCGAGCTGCAGCACGCGCTGGAAGATACGACGGTTGGCGATCTCATGCCGGCTGGAGAATTCCGGTATCTGGGTCGCCAGCAGATAGATCTCCTGGATCACGGCGATGCGCAGCGCGTGCAGCAGGATCAGCGCCTTGCGGGCATCTTCGGTTATGCGCGTACCCGGCGGGTCGAACGGCTCCAGCCCGGCCTTCAGCTTGGTGATGTCGGCGAACAGGCGGCGATAGACCTTCCGCTGGCCGTCATGGATGCTCCATTCCTCCAGCATCTCGGCGATCCGGCGGAAGGAATCGGCGCGGCCAACGTCCTTGGCATGCGCCGCCCGCGCCAGCCACAGGCCGGGGTCGAGATTGGCGATATAGCCGTCCAGCGCTTGCGCATTGGCGAAGGCGACGCCGTAGGCGACCAGCGACATCATGGTCTTGAGGCGCGCCGACACGCCATACGCCTGGCCGAACCAGGCCGGGTTCTGCTCGATCGCCTCGCCGACACCACCGATCGAGTTGGCGAAGGCGCCCAGCTGCTGCAGCACCGCGTTGTGCGGGATGGCGCGGAACTCGCTGATCTGCGGGCGCGGCGCCGCCTCGATCGACTCCCCTTCCCGGCGCGTGGCGCGGCTGCCGGTCGTGGTCAGCAGGTTGGAGCCGTAGGTGCCGACCAACAGGCCGTAATTCGGGTCGTCCATCAGGCCGGACTGGAATTCCTTCACCGTAGTCAGGAACTCGGTGACGTGGTCGCGCCCGTCATAGAACATGTCTCCCTTGGCGGCCGACCGGTCGGCCATCGCCCATTCCAGGATCCGGGTCAGCGCGGCGAAGGCGGCATCCTCGCTCTGGAAGAACAGATAGCCGTCGCCGCCCTGGAAGCTGGTCTCCTGCTTGAAGGGGATGCCGCGCGCCGCGATGTCGGCGATCAGATAGGGTGAGGCGACATAATCCAGCCGCTGATGAAAACCGTCCGGATGGCCGCCGCGGCCGATCGAATCGCCGTGCGTGTCAAAGAACACGAGTTGGACGCCGGTCAGCTCCCGCCTGTCGACCAGGCGCACGATGCGCTGCTTCAGCCGCTCGATCGAGCCTGAGGCCGGGGTCTGGCCGATATAGCGGCCGGCATCGGAATAGCCGGTCTGGACGCACAGCTTGCCGACGGATTTGAGGTAGGCCGCAAAGGCAGGATTGTCGAGCAGCGTTTCGATCACCCGGCTGCCGCGCTCCAGCGCCCGTTCGGTCTCGAACAGCGGGCAGATCTCGATCCGCTCGGCGATATTGAACAGGCGGGCGTAATAGAGCGCAGTCAGCACCGTGAAGGGCGATTCGCACTCGGCGATCAGCAGCCGGATGTTGGTGCCGTCATCCACATATTTCAGGATCTGCGCCATCGTCATGAACAGGCGCTTGGACGAGGTGCGCTCAGCGATCAGCGAGCCGAAATTGATCGTCACCGGCGTGATGTCGGTGATGAGTTCGGTCAGCTTGGTGAGGTAGGTCTGGCGGTGCCTCGGATCGTCCGGCGAGGTGCCGAGATTCACCGCCTTGCGGATCGAATTGTGGAGCTGGGTGGCGTTGATCCGCGCATGGATATGCGAGGTGCCGAGGCCGAAATTCTTGAGCTCGGCGCGCAGCACGATGAGGTCGCGCGACAGGTCGGGATCATCTGCCGCGAGGCGCAATGCCCGGTCCAGCAGCATGATCAGCGGCTCGGCGCTGTCCATCCGGCTGCCCTTCAGCCCGTCCATCCGCTGGACGGCCTTTTTGAAGGGCCCGGCGCCCGCCGGCGAGGACGGATCGAATACGGCCAACGCCTCGTTCTCGCTTTCGGCATTGCCGAGCGACCGCGCCACGCGCGACGCCGCGAGGTCCAGTGTCAGCTTCAGGTCCTCGCCGTGCGCCCGGGCGCCCAGATCGGCGATCCAGCCCGCCACCTCCTTCAGCTGCGCCGCGCTGCTCTCGAGCCGCCGCTCGAACGCGTTCGACCAGCCGATATCGGAGCGGCCGTCGGTATCGAACCCGACCCAGGAGGCGACGGTGACCAGAAGCGGCGTCAGTTCGGTCCAGTGCTCCGGATAGGCCTCGGCCGCCACCTCCAGCACGATCCGGTAAAGCCTGCGCAGCGCCAGATGGATGTTGCCAATGGCGAACAGGGCCAGTTCCTGTTCATGCTTCAGGTTCAGCACGTCGTCGGGCCCGTGCGGCCTTGCGGCCACCTGGGCCAGCAGAACGGCGCGGCCGGCCTCGTCCAGCGTCTTGCCGTCTTTACGGCCGATTGCCAGGGCGGAGAGCGCCCGCATCAGCTGGGACGAGATTTCGAAGGTCGGATGGGCCGTGATGACGATGCCGAACAGGTCGCGCTCGGCCCAGGCCTTGAAATCCGCGAAGGGCGCCAGCCCGCCGTCCGGCGTGCGGGTCTGTTTCGCCACGATGTCGCGGATCATGGCGGTATTGCGGTCGGGATCGGTTTCGCCGGAATAGTGCCCGAGCCGCGCCGCCCGGGTCTCGAACCCGCTGACCGTCAAATGCTGGACCAGATCGGCCAGCCCGTCATAACCGAGCGCCCCGGCCTCCAGCCGATTGGAGATTTCGAGCGCCAGGCGCAGCAGCGGGTTGGAGGCCGGGTACTGGTCGGCGACCGCGCGATATTCCGCGAACAGGCGGTCGAGATCCTGTGCCAGTTCCTGAGCCGCGGTCGCCATGATGCTCCTCACCTCTTGGTGCAGTGCAACATTACGTCACGAACCGGAAACCGGAAAGCTGGTTTGTGGTTCATGAAAACTTCCTGCTCAATGGGGCTAGCGTCGGCCATATCATCGGCTATGGTGGACCGATGCTTGACGACCCCGCATTCAAGAATGCCCGTCCGATCGACCGCCTGCTGGCGGTGATGGCCCGCCTGCGCGACGCCAATGGCGGCTGCCCGTGGGATCTTGCGCAGGATTTCAAGACGATCGCGCCTTATACGATCGAGGAGGCCTATGAGGTGGCCGACGCGATCGAGCGCGAGGATATGGCCGGCCTCAAGGATGAATTGGGCGACCTGCTGCTGCAGGTCGTGTTCCATTCGCGTATGGGCGAGGAGATCGGCGCTTTCGATTTCGATGCGGTCGCCGACACGATCGTCGACAAGATGCTGCGCCGGCATCCGCATGTGTTCGGCAACGTCAACGCGCCGACCCAGGCGGCCGTCAACGACAACTGGGAAAGCATCAAGGCCGCCGAGCGCGCGGCCAAGCGGGGCAGCGAGACCGGCAGCGTACTGGACGGCATCGCCACGGCGCTCCCTGCCCTGTCCCGCGCCGAAAAGCTTCAGCGTCGCGCCTCCCGCGTCGGCTTCGACTGGGGTGCGCCCGAGCCGATCCTCGACAAGATCGCCGAGGAGATCGGCGAGTTGGGCGCCGAGCTGCCGACCGCGGACAAGGACAAGATCGCCGATGAGCTGGGCGACGTTCTGTTCGCCGTCGTCAACCTCGCCCGCCACCTGGAGATCGACCCCGAGGTCGCGCTGCGCGGCACCAACGCCAAGTTCGAGCGCCGCTTCAAATATATCGAGCGCATGCTGCTGGCGAAGGGCAAGTCGCCCGAGGAATCGACCCTTGAGGAAATGGACGCCCTGTGGAACGAGGCTAAGACGTTAGCCCCTCGCCCGCCGCGATCGTAGGTCGCTTTTGCGTTACGCAAGAAGCCGTCTTCGGCGGCACGGGAGAGGGTATTTTACAACAGCGCCTTCGGCGCCACCTGCCGCCAGGCGCTTTTCACCAGCTCCGCCAACTCTGCGTCGTCGATCCGGCCAAGCTCGACATAGGTCCAGATGAGCGCGCCCCAAACGGCCGGCGAGAACGTGTCCGGCCGGACCTCGAACAGGATCATCTGCTGGTTCTTGTCGAGCTTCAGCGTCGCCCGGTTCTTCAGGGGCGAGGCGTCGGCGAAGATCTTCTTGGCGACACGCCAGGACGGGATGCCGAAATGATCCTGCTCATAGGCCTCGGGCAGGCTGAGCGCGATCCGGCGCAGGCTCTCGACATCACTCATCGGCGGCTTCCCGCAAGGCTTCGAACTGCTCTTCCCACCAGCGCGCCTTGAGCATCATGAAGCGTCCCTCCTCCAGGCCGTGGCGCGCCGGGTGGTCGGGCGGCAAGTCGCCCAAGCCGCGATGCTCCAAGGTCAGTCTGGTGCCGTCGGCAACCGGCGTAAAGCCGACATCGACTTCGGTCACCTGGTCGGCGGTGAAATTGGGCAGGCGCCATTCGAACACGAGCCGGTCACCAGGCCGCCAGACCAGGATGCGGCCGATCTCGAACAGGTCGCCCCCGGCCTCGTCATAGATTTCAACCAGCCGTCCGCCCTCGCCCGGCTCGAAGCACAGCCTGCCGTCAGTGGGGCCCATGCGGTATTTCGGCCCCCGGCGCCACCAGTCGTCGATCCGGCTGGTGAACAGCTCGAACGCAGCCGCCGGCGGGACCTTGAGCCGGATGGAGACCATGACCTTGGCGCCGCTCATGAGCCCGGATGCTCCGCTTCGGCGAAGGCTTTGAACCCTTCCAGCTGGCCGGCCCAGAATTGCTGAACCTCCTCCAACCAAGCCTGCAGGGCTGCGAACGGCTCGGGCCGCAGACGGTAGATACGCTGCCTGGCATCGTTGTCCGGGTGGCTCTCGGCGATCAGCTTGCCGGCGCGCAGCACGCGCAGATGCCGGCTCATCGCCGGGCCGCTCATCCGCGCCGCCGCCGCCAGCTCACCGGCGCGCATCGGCCGCTCGCGCAGCAGGTCGATTACGCCCCGGCGAGTCGGATCAGCCAGCGCCGCCAGCGTGCTGTCGACGACGCTCTGCACGGGCGTCACCGCTGCACGACCTTGTGGCCTGAGACCGCTTCCATCTCCGCCTCCGATACCTCGCGGATATTCTGGCCGAAAGTCCAATTGTGCCCCTCGGGATCGCGGGCCCGGTAACTGCGGTCGCCATAGAACTGGTCTTCAGGCTCCATCGTGATCACCGCCCCGGCGGCGCGGGCCGTGGCGCAGTGTGCGTCGACATCGTCGACCATGATATGAACCGCCGCGGTATTTGCGCCGCCGACCTCATTCGGGCTTTTCGCCCAGTCGATCCAGGCGCCGGGTCCAATCATGATCCGTCCGGCGCCATAGGACATCTCTGCGTGTGCCACCGCGCCGGAAGGATCGGTAACCAGAAGCCTCGTCTCCAGGCCGAACGCCCTCTCCAGCCAGGCCAGGGCCGCCGCCGGGTCCTTATAGAACAAACCCGGGATAACATTGGATTGCTCGCTCGGATGTCGCGCCATACCGGGTCTCCTTCGCCTGCGTTAATAGTTAACGATATAGTTAATAATTAACCAGAGGTGGGGGAGACGTCAACGGGAAATCCTGCTTGAATAGGTCAACGCAATTCGGGAGCGATCAGGTTGGACGATTTGAAGACCGAGGGAACGGCGGCTTATCTGTCGTTCAATCGCTCGGAATGGGCAGCCCTGCGCGCCAACACGCCGATGACCCTGTCGGCCCGGGACCTGGCGATCCTGCGCAGCGTCAACGAAGAAGTCTCCCAGGAAGAGGTCGTCGAGGCCTACCTTCCGCTCTCACGCCTTTTGAACCTGCATGTGGCCGCCGCGCGCAACCTGGCGAGCGTGAAGGACGCCTTCCTCGGCCGGCCAGCCGTGCGTCCGCCCTATGTCATCGCCGTCGCCGGCAGCGTCGCGGTCGGCAAATCGACCTTCGCCCGTATCCTCAGGTCCCTGATCGCCCGCTGGCCGGACCGGCCGAAGGTGGAGCTGATCACCACCGACGGCTTCCTGTTCCCCAACGCCGTCCTGCATGAGCGCGGGCTGATGACCCGCAAGGGCTTCCCGGAAAGCTATGACATGCGCCGGATGATCCGCTTCCTGGCCGACATCAAAGGCGGCGAGCCCGAGGTCGCGGCCCCGCTTTATTCGCACGAGGCCTACGATATCGTGCCGGGCGAAAGCCAGGTGATCCGCCAGCCCGATGTGCTGATCTTCGAGGGGCTGAACGTGCTGCAATCGGGCGCCCACCCGATCCTGGCGTCGGACTTCTTCGATTTCTCGGTCTATCTCGACGCCGCCGAGGACGATATCGAGGCGTGGTTCCTGGAACGCTTCCTGCTGCTGCAGAAAACCGCCTTCCGCGACGAGAAGGCCTTCTTCAACCGCTATAAGGACCTGAACCAGGACGAGGCGATCGAGTTCGCCCGCAATGTCTGGCGCTCGATCAACCTGCCCAACCTGCGCGAGAACATCGTTCCCACGCGGGAACGCGCCAGCGTGGTACTGACCAAGCGCCCGGACCACACGCTGGGCGAGGTCAGACTGAGGCGGATGTAGGACCGTAGGGTGGTGCTGAGCGCAACGAAGCCCACGCTGCTAATCCCGCAACAGCGTCACCAGGCTGGACGTATCCCAGCGGTTCCCGCCCCGCGCCTGCACCTGGGCATAGAACTGGTCCACCAGCGCAGCCACCGGCACACGCGCGCCGTTGCGGCGGGCCTCGTCCAGCACGATCGACAGATCCTTGCGCATCCAGTCAACGGCGAAGCCGAAATCGAAGCGGTTTTCGATCATCGTTGGGCTGCGGTTTTCCATCTGCCAGGACTGGGCGGCGCCTTTGCTGATCACGTCGATCACTTTGGCGGCGTCCAGCCCGGCATGCTCGGCGAAGGCGATGCCTTCGGACAGGGCCTGGACCAAGCCGGCGATGCAGATCTGGTTCACCATCTTAGTGAGTTGGCCTGAGCCGGACGGGCCCATCAAAGTCACGGCGCGGCCGAAATGGCGTATGACCGGCTCGGCCTTGGCGAAGGCGGGTTCGTCGCCGCCGACCATAACGGTGAGGATGCCCTTTTCCGCCCCAGCCTGCCCGCCCGAGACCGGGGCGTCGAGGAAGGCGATACCGGATTTGCCGCCGGCGGCGTGCAGCTCGCGCGCCACTTCGGCTGAGGCGGTGGTGTGGTCGACGAAGATCGCGCCACGTTTCATGCCGGCGAAGGCGCCGTCGCCCCCCGTCGTCACCCGCCGCAGATCGTCGTCGTTGCCGACGCAGGCGAAGACGAGGTCGGCACCCTCGGCCGCGGCGCATGGGGTTGGCTTGGCCTTGCCCCCGTTGGTGGCGACCCAGGAATCGGCACGGGAGGCAGTCCGATTGTAGACCGTCACCCTATGCCCCGCCTTGGCAAGATGGCCAGCCATCGGCCCGCCCATGACACCGAGTCCGATGAAGGCGAGGTCGAGTGGCTTGGTCATGTCAGTGCGGCCGATAAGGGTAGTGGGTTTCGAAGCGGGCAAGCGCGCTGGGATCGAGCCCGACCTTCAGATGCGCCTGGGTCTCGTCATCATGGCGGAACAGCACCTCGCCCGAGCGGTAAAGCCAGGCAATCGCGCCACCGTCGGAAAGATCGATATCCAGCTCGATGACCGTCCGGTTTTCCGACAGGCGCCGGTCGATGAAATCGAGCAGGCGGCCGATGCCGTCGCCGGCCAGCGCCGAGACCGGCAGCAGCTCGGGCTTGCGGCCCTCCTGCCAGGACAGCCGGTCGCGTTCCTCTTCCGGCAGCCGGTCGACCTTGTTGAGGATTTCGACGATGCGCCCGTCATGCTCCAGGTCCAGCCCCATGTCGGACAGCACGGACAGCACGTCCTCGCGCTGCGCCTCGCTGTCGGGGTGGGAGATGTCGCGGACATGCAGGATCAGATCCGCCTCCTCCACCTCTTCCAGGGTGGCGCGGAAAGCGGCGACCAGCTGGGTGGGAAGCTCCGAGATGAAACCCACCGTGTCGGACAGGATCACCCTGCGGCCTGACGGCAGCTCGATCCCGCGCATGGTCGGGTCCAGCGTGGCGAACAGCAGGTCCTCGGCCATAACGTGCGCCCCGGAGAGGCGGTTGAACAGGGTCGATTTCCCGGCATTGGTGTAGCCCACCAGCGCCACCACCGGATGCGGCACCTTCTTGCGCGCCGAGCGGTGCAGGCCGCGGGTTCGCCGCACCTGATCCAGCTCGCGCTTCAGCTTGATGATCCGATCGCCAATCAGGCGGCGGTCCATTTCGATCTGCGATTCACCAGGGCCACCGAGGAAGCCGAAGCCGCCGCGCTGCCGCTCAAGGTGGGTCCATGACCTGACAAGCCGGGAGCGCTGATATTCCAGCGCCGCCAGCTCGACCTGCAAGGTGCCTTCCTTGGTCTGCGCCCGGGCACCGAAAATCTCGAGGATCAGGCCGGTGCGGTCGATGACCTTGGCCTGCCAGGAACGCTCAAGATTACGCTGCTGGACCGGCGTCAGCGCATGGTCGACGATGACCAGCGTGATCTCCAGCTCGGCGATCAGCCCCTTGAGGTCGTCGACCTTGCCCGAACCCAGAAGATGGGACGGGCGCCGCTGGCTGACGGGAACCAGCAGCTTTTCGACGACCTCGAGATTGATAGCAGCAGCAAGCCCGACGGCTTCGTCAAGGCGTGCCTTGGGATCACGGCGGCTTTCGTCGCCGCGCATGACCGGATGGATGACGAGCGTCCGTTTGGCGGGCGCGTCCGTGTCAGTGCCGTTAGACCTGACCTTATCGGGTGAACTCAAACGTCTTCCTCATCCCGTCCACCCTCGAACAGCTGCACGGGCTGGGCCGGCATGATGGTCGAGATCGCGTGCTTGAACACAAGCTGCGAGTGCGCGTCGCGGCGCAGCAGGACGGAGTAATTATCGAACCAGGTGATAATGCCCTGGAGCTTGACACCGTTGATCAAAAACACGGTGACGGGGGACTTGTTCTTGCGAACATTGTTCAGGAAAACTTCCTGAACATTTTGGCTTTTTTCGCTCATTGACGCTCTCTTCGCGTTGGCTGTTGTCGGCGACGGACCGGGTTGCCCCTGCCCTGCGCCATTCTTGGTACTACAGGGATATAGTGTCCCAATTACGGCGAACAATTCCTGTAAGATCACCGCAGTTGTGACATCTTAGCGCTGGCGGATATTCCCGCAGCAGTTCGGGATCGCCCGGACCGGGGCCGACCAGGACCGGCCAGCAGCCCGCGGCCAGCGCCGTGCGCATGTCCGTATCGGTGTCGCCGACCAGCCAGACATCGTCGCCCGGCGTGACGCCAGTTCCATCTAACGCCTTGAAAACCGGGGCAGGATCGGGCTTGTCGGCGGCCGCATCCTGGGCGCCGACGATGCGGACGAACCGGTCGGTCCAGCCCAGATAGTCGATCTCGCGGCGAAGGAGGTCGCCCTTCTTGTTCGATACCACGGCCAGCATCACACCCTTTTCAACGAGCGTATCCAGCAATTCCGGCGCTCCCGGCATGATGCTGAGCCCGGCGAGGTGATTCTGGGCGAAATGGTCGTAGAAAATCGTCCGCGCATGCCGCCATCCCTCGCCGAACAGCTTCGGAAAGATGTCCTGAACAGAATGACGCGCCTGGAACAGGACTTGTTCCATGTCCATCTCCGGCATTCCGGCATCGGCCAGCGCGGCATTCATGGCGGCCTGAATGGTGCGCCAGTTCTCGACCAGCGTGTTGTCCCAGTCGAACAGCACCGCGCGCGGTCGCACGAAGCTCATTGTTTCCATGCGACCGGCTGGGCCTGACGCTTGAGGCCATAGTCGAAATAGGCCTGGCGCAGGGTCCGCGCCAGCTCACCCGGATGGCCGTTGGCGATCGGCCGCCCGTCGATCTCGGTGATGGAGATGCAGAAGGTGGTGGCCGAGGTCAGGAAGGCCTCGCGCGCCTGATAGGCCTCCTCCGTGGTGAAGGGACGCCGTTCGACCTTGATCCCCCGCTCGCGCGCCAGCGCCTCCAGCGAGTTGCCGGTGATGCCGTGCAGGATCGATCCGTCCGGCTGGCGGGTCACCAGCACGCCGTCCCTGGTCACGATCCAGGCATTGCTGGACGAGCCTTCGGTCACGAATCCGTCCGGCCCGACCATCCAGGCCTCGAAGGCGCCCGCCTCTGCTGCCGCCTGCTTGGCCAGCACCTGGGCCAGCAGCCCGATCGACTTGATGTCGCGGCGGGTCCAGCGGATATCCGGAACGCTGACCACCTTGACCCCGGCGTCGTTCGGCATTGCCGGTGCGAATTTCTGCCGCCGTGTGGTCATGACGAGCGCGCTCTTGCTCACCTTCGGAAACTTGAAGTCGCGCGGCGCCACGCCCCGCGTGATCTGAAGATAGAGATAGCCGTCCTTGACGCCGTTGCGGCGGACCAGCTCGCGCATCTTCAGCTTCAGCACCGCTTCGCTGACCGGCATGGCGATCCTGAGCTCGCCCAGGGACCGCTTCAGCCGCGCCAGATGGCCGGGCTGGTCGACGAAATCGCCGCCCAGGATGGTCACGACCTCATAGACGCCGTCGGCGAACTGATAGCCGCGATCCTCGATATGGACCGCAGCCGCTTCATGGCGGACGAAGCGGCCGTTCACATAAGCGACACGCCCCATGAAACTACTCTGAAATGCCGAGGCGTTCGGCGCGGTCCTGTCCCGGCACGCCGAGCGATTTCAGCTTGCGGTGCAGGGCCGAACGCTCCATGCCGACGAAGGCGGCGGTGCGCGAGATGTTGCCGCCGAAGCGGTTGACCTGGGCCAGCAGATATTCGCGCTCGAACGTCTCGCGCGCGTCGCGCAGCGGCAGGCTCATGATCTCTGCGCCGCGGTCCCATTTCACCATTTCCGGCGCGATCGAGCCGATCTCGGGCGGCAGCATCTCGGCGCGGATGGTCTCACCGTTCTCGCCGTGATTCATGATCAGCAGCCAGTCGACGACATTGCGCAGCTGCCGGACATTGCCCGGCCAGTCATAGGATTGCAGCGCGGCGATGGCGTCGTCGCCGAATTCGCGCGGATGAATGCCGCCGACATCGGAAGCGCGCTGCATGAACTGGCGCGCCAGCAACGGCACGTCTTCGCGCCGCTCGGTCAGAGACGGCACGCGGATCGGCACGACGTTCAGGCGATAGAACAGATCCTGCCGGAAGCGCCCGGCCGACATCTCGTGGTTGAGGTCTTTGGTCGAGGTGGCAATCACCCGGACATCGACCTCAACCTTCGACGAGCCGCCGACCCGTTCGAAGGTCTGCTCCTGCAGCGAGCGGACCATCTTGCCCTGGGTCTCGAGCGTCATATCGCCGACCTCGTCGAGCAGCAGGGTGCCGCCATGGGCCTGCTCCATGACACCGATCTTCCGGCCGCCGCCGTCCAGTGCGTATTCGGTGCCGAACAGCTCGATCTCCAGCCGCTCCGGCCGGATCGCCGCGCAGTTGAGGATGATGAAGGGGCCGGTGGCGCGCCGTGAATTGCTGTGGATCAGCCGCGCCACCGTCTCCTTGCCGGCGCCGGGCGCGCCGGTGATCAGCACGCGGCTGCCCGAGGGGGCGACCTTGTCGATCTCATGACGGATGCGGGAGATGGCGGGCGAGATGCCGACCAGCTCGGTCGAGGTGCCGGCGCGCAGGCGCAGCTCCTCGTTCTCGCGCTTCAGCCGCGCCGCCTCCAGCGCCCTGTCGATGATCAGCAGCAGCCGGTCGGCCTTGAACGGCTTCTCGATGAAGTCGTAGGCACCGTTCTTGATCGCGGCGACGGCGGTTTCGATATTGCCGTGGCCGCTGATCATCACCACCGGCACCGACGGGTGATGCTTGCGGATCTCGTCCAGCAGCTCCATCCCGTCCAGCCGGCTGCCTTCCAGCCAGATGTCGAGGATCACCAGGCTGGGCTGACGCGCCTTCAGCGCGGCCAGGGCTGCATCGCTGCTGCCCGCCTGCCGTGTCGTGAAACCTTCGTCAGCCAGGATGCCGCCGATGAGAAGCCGGATGTCGGCCTCGTCATCGACAATCAGAATGTCACGCGCCATATCGGGACTGGATGCTCTGTCGGGACGGGGAGGATGAGTCTACAGCGCCGGGCTGTTCGAGGGGGATACAGAGGACCACCCGGGCGCCGCCGCCGGGATTGTCCTGCATTTCGAGCGTGCCGGAATGATCTTCCATGATCTTCTTGACGATAGCCAAACCTAAACCCGTTCCTTTGGCCCGGGTAGTGACATAAGGCTCGGTCAAACGGTCGCGCTCGGCCACCGGCAAGCCTCTGCCATTGTCCGAAACGGCGATCGAGAGCCGCCCGTCGTCGATCGCGAGCGACACCTCGATGGCGCCGCGCGGCAGGGTCTGCCCCGGTTCCGCGACCCGCCCGTCGATCGAATCGATGGCGTTCTGCAGCAGGTTGGTCAGCGCCTGTGTGATCTGGCGCCCGTCGCACTGGACGACCAGAGGCACGTCGGGCTTGGCCACATCGAAACGGATATTGGTGTGCGCCTGGCGCTGCAGGAACACCGCCTGCCCCACCAGGTCCGGCATCGCTTCCGGCCGCATCACCGCCTGCGGCATGCGAGCGAAGGCCGAGAATTCGTCCACCATACGGCCGATATCGCCGACATGGCGCACGATCGTGTCGGTGCAGGTGGTGAAGGTTTCCGGGTCGGTGTGGATTTCCTTCAGATATTTGCGCTTCAGGCGCTCAGCCGACAGCTGGATCGGGGTCAGCGGATTCTTGATCTCATGGGCGATGCGGCGCGCAACGTCGGCCCAGGCAGCCTTGCGCTGCGCCTGGAGCAACTCGGTCACGTCGTCGAAGGTGGCGACATAACCGCGAACCGTCCTGCCCTGCTGCTCGGCGCCGATACGCACCAGCAAGGTCCGATGGGGCGAGCCCGGCCGGCGCAGCTCGATCTGGGACTGGATCAGCCGCGTCTGGCTCGGCCCCAGCTGTTCCAGAATCGGCAGCATCTCCGGCATGATCTCGGCCAGGCTGCGGCCCGGCAACGACCCCGGCTCCATCTCGAGGAACTCGGAGGCCGAGCGATTGGCGAGCGTGATCTGGCCTTCCAGATCCAGCCCGATGACGCCAGCCGAAACGCCGGCCAGCACCGTCTCGGTGAAGCGGCGGCGCATGTCCAGCTGGCGATTCGCCTCGACCAGCTCGGAGCGCTGGCTGCCCAGCTGGTCGGTCATGCGGTTGAAGGTGCGCGACAGCACCGAAAGCTCGTCCGAATCGGTCGGTTCCTGCACCCGCGTGGTCAGATCGCCGGCCCGCACCCGCTCCGCAGCCTCGATCAGCGCGCTGACCGGGGCGACGAGCTGGCGGGCGAAATGCAGGCCCAG
>Ga0207694_10000384_pt1 | contig 41184 bp, 32 predicted proteins | sample KBSC34metaG_FD_184353 | JGI IMG/M metagenome (GOLD analysis project Ga0207694, IMG submission 184353) | Corn rhizosphere microbial communities from Kellogg Biological Station, Michigan, USA - KBS C3-4 metaG (SPAdes) (version 2) | ecosystem: Host-associated > Plants > Roots > Rhizosphere > Soil... | reverse complement strand
GGAAAACGTGATGGTCGGTTGCCACGTGCGCACCAAACAAAATGTCTTCGGTGCCGTGTTCCGCCACAAGGCAGCACGCGACGAAGAAGCGGCGATCCGCGCGAAATCGCAGCAGCTGCTGGACTTCGTGGGCATCGGCCAGTTCGCCAAGCGTACCGCGCGTCACCTGTCGTATGGCGACCAGCGCCGCCTGGAAATCGCGCGCGCTCTGGCGACCGATCCGCAACTGCTGGCCCTGGACGAACCGGCGGCCGGCATGAACGCCACCGAGAAACTGGCCTTGCGCGAGCTGCTGGTCAAAATCCAGGCCGAAGGTAAAACCATCCTGCTGATCGAACACGACGTGAAGCTGATGATGGGCCTGTGCAACCGCATCACGGTGCTGGACTATGGCAAGCCGATTGCCGAAGGCGTGCCGGCCGACGTGCAGAAGAACCCGGCGGTGATCGAGGCCTACCTCGGTGCAGGACATTAAGCGAGACCACAGAACATGACAACGAACATTCTCAAAGTCGACCAACTGAGCGTGGCTTATGGCGGCATCAAGGCCGTCAAGGGCATCAGCCTGGAAGTCAACGACGGCGAACTGGTCACCCTCATCGGCGCCAATGGCGCCGGCAAGACCACCACCCTGAAAGCCATCACCGGCACGCTGCCCAGCAGCAAGGTCGACGGCCACGTGTATTACATGGGCAATCCGTTGAAGGGCAAGAAGTCCTTCGAGCTGGTCAAGGACAAGCTGGCGATGGTGCCGGAAGGCCGTGGCGTCTTCACGCGCATGAGCATCCAGGAAAACCTGTTGATGGGCGCCTACACCAGCAATGACAAGGGCCAGATCCAGGCCGACGTCGACCGCTGGTTCGAGGTCTTCCCGCGCCTGAAGGAACGTGCGGCGCAGATGGCGGGGACCTTGTCGGGCGGCGAGCAGCAGATGCTGGCCATGGCGCGCGCGCTGATGAGCCATCCCAAGCTGCTGCTGCTGGATGAGCCCTCGATGGGCTTGTCGCCGATCATGGTGGAGAAGATCTTTGAAGTGATCCGCAATGTGTCGGCGCAGGGGATCACCATCCTGCTGGTGGAGCAGAACGCCAAGCTGGCGCTGCAGGCGGCGCATCGCGGGTACGTGATGGAGTCTGGCCTGATCACCATGGAAGGGCAGGCGCAGCAGATGCTGGATGATCCGCGGGTGAAGGCGGCTTATCTGGGTGAGGGATAAGTCGATCGTTTAATTCGTAAATGATATAAATCATTTGTGATAGATCGAAGAAAAAAGCGCAGCCGAGGCTGCGCTTTTTTTCGTATAAATCTGGTGCTTCGTTTGGATGGGATCACGTATATACAGTGATGAGCAATCGCTATCGGCCAAACTCAATACTCTTCAGCGCTCGCATGAAGTCCCGATAATGCAGTTCGTTCGGCTGCCGAGGATTACGGTCCCGGGCAAGGCAGGTGGCGAACTCCAGGCTGTTTTTCTGATTGCCGATCAGGGCGATGAAACATCGTTGTGGCCGTTTCGGTGCCGCGTCGCCCATCTCCTTTCTGGTCGGCTCCGTGCGCCGCGTCCAGAGATAGCCGGTCCAGTCCTTGCCGCGGATCTTCTCCCGCTTGATTTCATCTTGTTGGGTGGCCCAGAGAAAATCCACACCGTACTCGTTGAGCTGTATCGCATCATCTTCCTGATCCAGGTGGTCAGTACGAGCAGGGACGGCGATCCAGTCGGAGATGCCCGAAGCGAGGTAGTCCTGCGTGGATTGTCCGGAGAGAAATCCTTCCGTATTCGCCAGCAGTCCGGGGCCGGGAAAGTCTTCTGGATAATGGCCCATCTGAAGTACCTTGGCACCAGGATAGTGTGCAAGCGCAGTGCATGTGATGATGGGTGAGCTGCTCGGTGGACGCATCGAAAAATGGCAGGTTTCCTTGATCCTGTGTTGCTTGAATTTGAAAAGAGTAGCTGCGTTAGCGGCGGCCGCATGGACGTGACAGTTTGACGCGAGACACAGCATCAGGAGCGAAATCAGTATCTTCACCGATGAGGATTTTTCGAGGGACCCGGGAGACACGTTTTGTTCTGTGTTCATGGAAGGGGAAAGTCTCATTGACTATCGAAAGTGATGCTGTAGATCATCTTCATGAAGTCGCCCACATCGAACTCTGCTGGGTCGGTTTTTTTTCCGTTACGCGGCAAGCAGATGAGATCCGAGTACAGCGTCACGGTCGTATTCCCGATGATCAGGAGAAAGCATTCCTTGTCGATTGCATCGTAGGGACAATCCCGTACAAGGTCGCTCTTTTTCAGTCTGGATGATCTGCGCCAAAGGTAGCCCCGCCAGTTGTTGGCCGCGATCTTTTCTACCTGAACCTGTCTCATGCTCTTTGCGCACAGGTCCTTCACTAATTGATCGGTGAGATGCAGTTCGTCGCCAGGGATTGATTCGCCGGTATCGTCATTTCTCTTGAGTTTTCCTTTTGCGCCGGATCCAACGAGCTTTTCTAAAGAATGATTGGTGATCCCCAAAGTAACCTGGCGAGCAAAGTCGTCATGTTCAAATTGATTCACGAAGTAGCTGATGCTCATCGCCCGGTAAGCATCGGTCAATTGCCGATCTCCTCTGCAATTAACCCCGTCAATCGTATCGGCCAGAGTGAGTGCGAACCCGCAGCGATTCTGCATTTCCACATCCAGATAGATAGTTTCCTGGTAGACCGCTGCTGTGTCAGCGGAGAACGATATTGCTGCAAGCAGGGAGATTTTCGAGGCCGTGATAATCCAGCTCATTCTTTGTCCCTTCGCTGGGATTGGACCTTCGCATTTTTCGTTTGTTTATAGTCTCCGAGTAGCTGCTCAAGATATGACAAATAGGCGAACCGTATTGCTAAATGCATGTTGCCACCGTTCACAGCGTTTGTCACAAGCACACAACTCTCTTTTGAGAAGCCTTTGTCCGCATGACGATTGATATTGATCTTGATGTAGGACTTTGATACCCAATACTTCAACGCCGAATCAATCGTGTTATACGAGACGACAGCAATCAAGTCATTATGTCTTTCAGTCGTAAAGTCCATGCCGCGGTACTGCCCGTACTCGCTGTAGTTGGCTCGACCTGTTAGTTGAATCAACCCGCGCCCTTTAAATCGGTTTCCGTCGCCTGGTTGCGTATTGCCTAATTCCTTCGCCTTTTCTTTTACGACTTCTGGTCGATGCTTTTTATAGGCTTCGAGTTCGTACAGCGTCTTGGTTCCTTTGATATACACGAAGTGCAGCTTCCAAGCGGTACTGGATTTGTTGAGATAGTCTTGCTCGCATTCCTCTGGGGTAATGACTTCGTACATCGTTCTAAAATATCGCTCATTTCCTTTCTCGATGGCGGAAAAGAACAAATCTGTCTCTTGTAGAACGTGACTAAAAAAATATGATGTACGTGTCGGTGACGCTGCTAGCAGATACTTTCGGGAAAGTAGGTTCCAGTTTTTGTGGATATCTGCAGGCATCGTTCCCTTGTCCTTGATGGTGCCTGCAGTAAGCCTGGCCAGTGCTTCGTCCCAAGCCAGACCATAAGTAATATTGTCGACTTTTATCGCTCGTGGAATTGTTTGCACCATTTCATCAAGGCACATCCATCCATTTCTTCTAAAGATAAGTAAAAACTCACGCGGATTGAATCGCCACTTCGCCATCAATACCTCTTTGTGATCGATGCAAAGCGCCCTCGCATGTTTTTTGAATTGCTCAAATCCCTCGGCATTCAATCGCGCCGGCACACCATTCTCACTGCGTGTCAGCCATGACCATCGCGCCTCCAGCCTGGCCGCATCCCACTCACTTTCCACCCTGCAGATCAAGCGCGAAAGCCGCTGACGCGCAGTCTGGTCATCCAGTGCCTTCAAGGCTTCCTGTTCCGTCACCTTGCCGTCGCCATCCAGATCCAGCCAGCGGGAGACGGCGTTGGCTGCGCATCGGCTATCCACGGATCGGGAATGCTCTTCTTCCCTGACGAGTTGCCAGTGCTGCCAGGGAGGGAAGTCGGCATCGCTGTATTTACGGATTCCCGCGCCATTCAGATTGACCCAGCCTTTTCCCGTTGGCAGCGCAATCTCCCGCCAGTGCGGTACATCGGACGGTACCAGCGTATCAGGCCCCACGATCCTGCCGAAGCGCAGCAGTTCATAAACTGCGCTGGGCGCCGGACGCTTGCCTTCGGGATAGGCCAGGCTGATCTTGTTGGCACTGGCGTAGAGGAGATATTCCGCTTCCGGCAAGCGGAGGGATTGCCCTATCCGTTCCCCATCCGCACGATAGGTCGTGATGAGCAGGTCGCCACGCTGTGCGGGCGCGCCGTCGCCTTCGGCATAACGCAGTCCGACGATCAACACCTCCTTGCTCAACTGCAGCGTTTCAGTGTCCGGCGGACTCTGATTGCGCTTTGGTTCTTTTGAATAGAGCCGTGTGCCCGCCGGTATCAGAAAATACATCTCACCGAAGAGCACATCGGTGCGTCCATCGCGGCTCAGGTCCAGCTTGTTGTCGCTGCGTCCGATCAATTTTCCAAGGTTGACGTCATCGCAAGCGATCTCGAAGTGGATCAGTTTGCGTGAGCTCTCATGGCACTGGCCGGCCATCCCCAGCAGATCCTTGCGGTAGACTTTTTTGCCTGCCTTCATGCCAGGTTCCACTTGGCTCAGATGCATGTAGAGAGAATAGAAGACGATCTGGGTGGCCGCCGCACCCTCACCGATGTCGGTGTCATGGCGAATTACGACGCAACCATCATCGGTCCATCCCAGATAGTTCAGGGCATGTTCACGATTGTCGTTCTTTGGCGTGGCGCTACGACTGAAGATGACCGTGCCATCGGAAATGGCATGGACCCATTCCGTGCCCTTGGCGTGGGCTGGAGCCTGCACATGCAGGCCGCCATGCCAGTTGAGATCACGGCTGACAGGAAACAAGCCCTCGCCAGCCGGTGAATCGGGCAAGAGTGTGTTCAGCCATGCTGCATCAGAGAGATTGCCAGGGCGGGGAGGCAGGAAGGGAGGGCTCAGCAGCATGGTGTCTCACTTTGAAAACGGTGACCGGTTGTTTTCCTGAAGAGGGGCTTTGGGTAAAAGAGGGAGTTCGAACTTCATGCGTGCGGCTCCCTCCAGCAGCTTTTGCCCCGCATGCACCGTCAGCGTCCCGGGACAGAGAACCGTAATATTCCCCCCATCAATGACGATGCTGGCCCCACCCGTCGTGGCCAGCGTGATCTTGCGCGCCGCCGCCCAGCTCACACCGGCGTTGGCACTGACCACCTGCAGGCGATCGCGCGCCTGCACGGTCAAGCTGCCCGCCTGCGCCTGCACATCGATGTCACGCTGCGCGGCAATCATCTGCAAGCCCAACTCTTTGTCGCCAGCAGCAGTGGCTCCGGCCAGCACGCCAATGGCCTGCTGCGTACGCAACCGCAAATGCTGCCCGCTGACGTGCTGGGCATCCTGACCGGCAATGAGGCTCACGCTTTCACCATTGGCCATCTGCAGATGCTGTCCCGCTACCACGCCCAGCCCTTCCTTCGCGGCGATCTGGATCAGCGGTTTGCTGGTGGCAGGCAGATCCTGCTGCGCGATCCCGGCTTGCGCGGAAATCGCCTGCTTCAGCGCATCGAGCCCTTTTGTCATGCCCACGGTGCGATGCGTGCGCGCCGCTTCACCGAAGGTCTTGTTGATCTGCGCCGCCTGCCGCACCATGGCCCGCTGCCCCGTGTTGTCCCCGGCCGGATCACGATGGTCGGCGCGATGCGTCACCTGATAGCTGGAAAACAGAAGGCCGCGCCCCGCACGCATCACGCCGTAGGCATCGGTGCGCAATTCCACCCCGGTGCCACGGAAGCTGCCACGATAATTGTCGGCACAGTGAATCATGTGCCCGAGATTGAGCTCGCTACCCGCCTGCGTGGTCTTGAGCTGGATGCGGCCACGGCGGTCGCTGTCGTCGAAGAGCAGCTGGTTGTACCCCCAGCCACCGAACTCCTTGGAGCGGATGCCCCATTGCGCGGCAGGATTGCGGTGCCCATCCAGATCCGCACTGGCCCCATGCCAGGTCGGCGCATGGCCGCCCGCCAGATTGCCCTGGCCGCTGGCGGCCGTATCGCTGGCCGATTGGAATACTTGGGTTTTTGCAGAAAACTTCACTTCGCCACCGGGCGTCGGCGGCTCACCCCCCTCCCCACGGCCGTTGTAGAGGGCCGCAAGCACAATCGGCCGCTCCAGGTCGTTATCGAGGAACTGCACCAGAACCTCCTGCCCGATGCGCGGCAGGAATTGCATCCCCATGCCCGGCCCGGCGCAGCGTTGGCCTACGCGCACCCAGCAGGTGGCCGCCGCATCCTCATGCCGTCCTTGCCAGTGGAAACGGATACGGATCCGTCCCAGGCGGTCGCAGCAGATTTCGTCGGGGCCATTGGCTTCGGTCTCGCCCCGATAGCCGACCACGATGGCACTCTGGCTGCCCTGCGCCATGGCATGAGGACGACGCGTCAGCCCCGTGCCATCGCCCAGGACAGGCCGCCAGACAATATCGGCGCGAATCGCTTCGAAGAGCTTGGCATGGCCCATGCGGCGTGCTAGATCGATCAGGCTGCGGTCCGGTGCCTGTATCTCGCCCACCGTGGCGACCTTGAGGCAGGCATGGAGGGCGTCTTCCAGCAAGATCGGCAGAGGACCGAACAACTCGGCCAGCGCCGCTTGCGTATCGGCTGGCAGGTTGTTGAAGCCTACGCTCAGTACCGCCAGCACGGCGTATTCCTGCTCCTTGCCCGCCAGCGGCCCTTGTTTCAGGCTAAAGCGCGCTCCGGCCCGCAAGCTGCGCACCGTGCTGCGTCCAAGCCAGCGCTTGTTGCGGGCCTCGGCGGCTTCCATCATCAGGCGCGCATGGCGGTCGGCGGCGTCCTTGTCATCGGTCACCGGGCCTGCGCTGTCATAGCTTTCCAGCCTGGGCGCATCGCGCCCGCCGAAGTCGTGATGCGTGGGGATGCTGGCGGTGATGGCTTGTTTGTTCCGGTAGTCATACGACAGCAGCGTGCAGCTGGCCGCCTGCAGGCTGCGACAGGCCGCCAGGGCCTGGATGCCATCCTGCTGATCCAGCTCCCTGGCACCCTGGAAGCGGATGCCATCATGGGCCGCGCTGGTGGGATCGTCCGGAAAGGCGCTGCGCGCCGTGCTGTCGGCAAAGATCACCAGGCGATGGCCTTGCGGACCAGGCGCATGTTCTTCGATGCGCCACGACAGTCCTTCTCCGGCCAGCAGACGGCTGATGAAATCGAGATGCGTCTGCCGGTACTGCACGGTGTAGCTGCGTGGCGGTACCCGAGCCAGATACGTCAGCGCATCAGCCGACCAGTGCCAGTCCGCGTGTTGCGGGAATTCGCGGAAGACGTCTTCGACCACCTCGATCAGGGTCTTGTCCTGCCAGACCCGGCTGGTGCTGGCCTGCGACAGCAGCCAGGGCCAGGGCGCCATGCGCAGCCGATAGCGGCCGAAGCCGCCGTCGCCACCCAGCTTGGCCACTTCATGGATCAGGCCGGTCGAGCGGCACATGCCACCCTCCGCAAGCCGGCTGTTCAGCGTGACCAGGCTGCCCAGCAGGGACCGGGCTGCCACCTCCGTATCCAGGCTCAGCACGATCAGCTCGGTGGCGCCGACCGCATGCAGGGACTCTACGGCCGCCCATGCTTCGACCAGGAAGCGGTCCTCGGGCTGGCCGGCGATCTCCAGACGATAGAGGCGCGTTGCCGCCGAGAATCGCAACAAACGAGAGAGCAGCTGACTGGCGTGATCCATGACAAGCCCCAGGACAATGACGGGCCGTCATTCTTGTTCGGCAACTTTGTACTTCCTGAAAAACCACGAAAATCCCGGGCAAAGCTCGAAAGCCACCGAAGAATGCTTCGAATAAATTGGGATTTGCCACTCCAGCAGGCTCACGGCCCGGGTTCAGGCCGGGTCGGACCGTTCATCGCCCCGGAAGCCGCGACAGTACTGCGAGAGGCGCCATGGTGGCGTAGTTGTGGAAAATTAAAAATCGTATAAATGAAATAGTCCGAATTAAATATTGGACTGGTGCATGAAATACAGAATTAATATTGGCATCAAGCACATAGAATCCGGTTGCCCATTTCCATCCCATTTCGACTCCAGACCATGACCACCGTCGCCTCCGCCGCCCCTGCGGCCTCCGCTTCCAGCCTGCCTTTTGGCACATTCCAGGCCGAGTTGCTGCCGGCCCCCAGTCCGCTGCGTGCGGCCATCACCGCCGCCTATCGCCGCGACGAGCGCGAGGCCGTGCAATGGCTGCTGCAACAGGTGCAGGGCCAGCAGCCTTGGAAGGACGCCACCCAGCAACTGGCAAAAAAGCTGGTGCAGCAGGTGCGCGAGAAGCGCACCCGGTCCTCCGGCGTGGATGCGCTGATGCACGAATTCTCGCTGTCCTCCGAAGAAGGTGTGGCGCTGATGTGCCTGGCCGAAGCGCTGCTGCGCATCCCCGACCGCCAGACCGCGGACCGCCTCATCGCCGACAAGATCAGCAAGGGCGACTGGCGCAAGCACCTGGGCGAGTCGCCGTCGCTGTTCGTCAATGCCGCCACCTGGGGCTTGCTCATCACCGGCAAGCTGGTCTCCACCAGCAGCGAAAGCGGTCTCACGCAAGCCATCACGCGCCTGATCGGCAAGGGCGGTGAGCCGCTCATCCGCAAGGGCGTGGACCTGGCCATGCGCATGCTGGGCAACCAGTTCGTGACCGGCCAGACCATCGAAGAAGCGCTGGACAACAGCCGCGACAACGAAAAGCGCGGCTATCGCTATTCCTACGACATGCTGGGCGAAGCCGCCCTGACCATGCACGACGCAGATGCCTACTACCAGTCCTACGAGACCGCCATCCACGCCATCGGCCGCGCCTCCAACGGCCGCGGCATCAAGGATGGCCCGGGTATCTCGGTCAAGCTCTCGGCCCTGCATCCGCGCTACTCGCGCGCCCAGCATGCACGCGTCATGGGTGAATTGCTGCCGCGCCTGAAGCAGTTGCTGCTGCTGGCCAAGCAATACGACATTGGCCTCAACATCGACGCCGAAGAAGCCGACCGCCTCGAACTGTCGCTGGACATGATGGAAGAACTGGTGGCCGACCCCGACCTGGCCGGCTTCGACGGCCTGGGTTTCGTGGTGCAGGGCTACCAGAAGCGCTGCCCCTTCGTCATCGACTACCTGGTCGACCTGGCCCGCCGCAACGGCCGCCGCCTGATGATCCGCCTGGTCAAGGGCGCCTACTGGGACAGCGAAATCAAGCGTGCCCAGGTCGATGGCCTGGAGGGCTATCCGGTCTATACCCGCAAGGTGCATACGGACCTGTCCTACCTGACTTGCGCGCAAAAGCTGCTGGCCGCCACCGACGTCATCTATCCGCAATTCGCCACGCACAATGCCCACACGCTGGCGGCGATCTATCACTGGGCCAAGCAGCACCAGGTCGACAACTACGAATTCCAGTGCCTGCACGGCATGGGCGAGACCCTGTACGACCAGGTGGTCGGTGCCGAGAACCTGGGCAAGGCCTGCCGCATCTATGCCCCGGTCGGTTCGCACCAGACCCTGCTGGCCTACCTGGTGCGCCGCCTGCTGGAAAACGGTGCCAACTCCTCCTTCGTCAACCAGATCGTCGACGAGGCCGTGCCGCTGGACCGTCTGGTGGCTGATCCCATCGAGACCGTGCGCGCCCAGGGCGGCGTGCCGCATCCGGCCATCGCCTTGCCGCAGCAGCTGTATGGCCAGGAGCGCAAGAATTCCGCGGGCATCGATCTCTCCAATGAGTCGCGCCTGCAGCAACTGGGCGAGCTGTTCGTTTCCATGGCCCAGCGCCAGTGGCAGGCCGCACCGCTGATCGCGGGCGAATTGGATGCGCAGCCCGCACAGGCGGTGCGCAATCCGGCCGACCATCGTGAGATCGTGGGCCAGGTCAGCGAAGCCACCGTGGCCGATGTCGATATGGCGCTGACCGCCGCCACTGCTTACGCGCCGCAATGGCAGTCGACTCCGGCCGCCGAGCGCGCCGCCATGCTCGAACGCGCAGCCGATCTGCTGGAAGAACATATCGCCGAACTGATGGCACTGGCCGTGCGCGAAGCCGGCAAGTCGCTGCCCAATGCGATTGCGGAGGTGCGTGAGGCGGTCGACTTCCTGCGCTACTACGCCATCGCTTCGCGTCACGATGGCAACGTGCTGGCCTGGGGCCCGGTGGTGTGCATCAGCCCGTGGAATTTCCCGCTGGCGATCTTCATCGGCGAGGTCAGCGCTGCGCTGGCCGCCGGCAACGTGGTGCTGGCCAAGCCGGCCGAGCAGACCGCGCTGATCGCCCATCGCGCCGTGCAACTGCTGCACGAGGCCGGCGTGCCGCGCGCCGCCCTGCAATTGTTGCCGGGCCGGGGCGAGACCGTGGGTGCCGCATTGACCTCGGATGTGCGCGTCAAGGGCGTGATCTTCACCGGTTCCACCGAAGTGGCGCAGCTCATCAACCGCACCCTGGCCCAGCGCAAGCACGATGATGGCGACGGCAGCGGCGAACATGGCGATGTCCCGCTGATCGCCGAGACCGGTGGCCAGAATGCGCTCATCGTCGATTCCTCGGCGCTGGCCGAGCAAGTCGTGCAGGACGTGCTGTCCTCCGCCTTCGACAGTGCCGGCCAGCGTTGTTCGGCTCTGCGTATCCTGTGCCTGCAGGAAGACATCGCCGACCGTACGCTGGAAATGCTCAAGGGCGCCATGGCCGAACTGCGCGTGGGCCGTCCGGACCGCCTTTCCACCGACATCGGCCCGGTCATCGATGCCGAGGCGCAGCAGAACCTGCTGGCCCACATCGAGCGCATGCGCAAGAGCGCGCGCGCCGTGCACCAGCTGCCGCTGGGCGAGGATTGCCGGCACGGCACCTTCGTGGCGCCGACCGTGATCGAGATCGACGACCTGGCGCAACTGCAGCGCGAAGTCTTCGGCCCCGTACTGCACGTGCTGCGCTATCGCCGCGATGCGCTGCCGCAGCTGATCGATGCCATCAATGCCACCGGCTATGGGCTGACCCTGGGCGTGCATTCGCGTATCGACGAGACCATCGATTTCGTGGCCCAGCGTGCGCACGTGGGCAACATCTACGTCAACCGCAACATCGTGGGCGCGGTGGTGGGGGTGCAGCCTTTCGGTGGCGAAGGCAAGTCCGGCACCGGTCCCAAGGCCGGTGGTCCGCTCTACCTCAAGCGCCTGCAGCGCCATGCGCAACTGCACGAGGAACTGACCCGCGCGCAACCGGCGCAAGTGCCCAATACCTTGCTGGACAGCCTGCTGGACTGGGCCCGCACCCATGGCCACGAGCGCCTGGCCGCCAGTGGCGAGCGCTATCACCGTGACAGCCTGCTGCAGCGCAGCCTGCTGCTGCCCGGCCCCACCGGCGAGCGCAATACCCTGGGCTTCGCCCCGCGTGGCCTGGTGCTGTGCGTGGCCGCCAGCGTCGGCACGCTCCTGAATCAACTGGCGGCGGCCTTTGCGACCGGCAATACGGTGGTGGTCGATGAGACCACTGCGGCGCTGCTGCCGGCCGGTCTGCCCGCGCCGGTGCGTGCGGCCATCCGCCGTGCCAGCCAGCTGGAGGCCGAAGCGCTGCAGGCCGCCCTGGTGGACAGCCACCAGGCTGCCGCGTGGCGCGTGCGCCTGGCCGAGCGCGAAGGTGCGCTGGTGCCGTTGATCCTGTGCAGCGAAGACGGTGCCATTCCCCTGTGGCGCTTGCTGGCTGAGCGCGCGCTGTGCGTCAACACCACGGCCGCCGGCGGCAATGCCAGCCTGATGACGATTTCGGTGTAATCGCTCCCGCTGCCTCAGACGGGCACCCCGGCCTTGTGGTCAGGGTGCCCGTTTTTCTTGCGGGCGTACAATATTGCCCTCGATGGCGGCCCACCCGACGGCATGACTTGCAATCCGGCTGGCCAGCCCCATCTCGACAGGAATGCGGAACCGGTACGTCCCTCCGCTGCTCCCCGGCACATATTGAACAGAGGCAAGCATGGAACAATTTCACGGCACCACCATCCTTTCCGTCCGTCGCGGCAACCAGGTCGCGCTTGGCGGTGACGGCCAGGTGACGCTTGGCAACATCGTCATGAAGGGCAGTGCGCGCAAGGTGCGCAAGCTCTACCACGGCAAGGTCCTGGTCGGTTTCGCCGGCGGCACGGCCGACGCTTTCACCCTGCTCGACTTGTTCGAAGCCAAGCTGGAAAAGCACCAGGGCAACCTGATGCGCGCCTCGGTCGAGCTGGCCAAGGACTGGCGCACCGATCGCATGCTGCGCCGTCTGGAAGCCATGCTGCTGTGCGCGGACCGCGACACCACCCTGGTCATCACCGGTAATGGCGACGTGCTCGAACCCAATGACGGCATCGGTGCCATCGGTTCCGGCGGCAGCTATGCCCAATCGGCCGCCAAGGCCTTGTATGAGAATACCGAGCTGACCCCGGCCGAGATCGTCAAGAAGGCGCTGACCATCGCCGGCGAGCTGTGCATCTACACCAACCTGAACCACATCATCGAGACGCTGGACTAAGCCGCGCAGCGCGCATTTCCTGCCTATTTCTCCGATGAATCGTCACAGCGAAAAGATCACCACCATGAATATGACTCCCAAGGAAATCGTCTCCGAACTCGACAAGCACGTCGTCGGCCAGGCCCGCGCCAAGCGCGCGGTGGCCATCGCGCTGCGCAACCGCTGGCGTCGCCAGCAGATCGAGGAGCCGCTGCGCCACGAGATCACGCCCAAGAACATCCTCATGATCGGCCCCACCGGCGTGGGCAAGACCGAGATTGCGCGCCGCCTGGCCAAGCTGGCCGATGCACCCTTCATCAAGATCGAAGCCACCAAGTTCACCGAAGTCGGCTATGTGGGCCGCGACGTGGACACCATCATCCGCGACCTGGTCGACATCGGCATCAAGCAGACGCGCGAGCTGGAAACGCGCAAGGTGCGCACCCGCGCCGAGGATGCGGCCGAGGATCGCATCCTGGACGTGCTGCTGCCCCCGGCCCGCGATTTCGGTTTTACGCCCGATGGCAATGCCAGCCCCGAGAAGGATGACAAGAACACGACCCGCCAGACCTTCCGCAAGCGTTTGCGTGAAGGCGCGCTGGATGATCGCGAGATCGAACTGGAATTGAATGACGCCGCCCCCTCGATGGAAATCATGGCGCCCCCGGGCATGGAAGAAATGACCGAGCAGATCAAGACCATGTTCTCGGGCCTGGGCAACCAGCGCAAGAAGGCGCGCAAGATCAAGATCAAGGAAGCCATGAAGCTGCTGATCGAGGAAGAAGCCGCCAAGCTGGTCAACGAGGAAGAGCTCAAGCAGAAGGCCATTGCCAATGTCGAGCAGAACGGCATCGTCTTCCTGGATGAGATCGACAAGATCGCCACCCGCTCGCAGAATGGCAATGCCGATGTCTCGCGCGCCGGGGTGCAGCGCGACCTGCTGCCGCTGGTGGAGGGCACGACCGTCAATACCAAGTACGGCATGATCAAGACCGATCACATTCTCTTCATCGCGTCGGGCGCGTTCCATCTCTCCAAGCCTTCCGATCTGATTCCGGAATTGCAGGGACGCTTCCCGATTCGCGTGGAGCTGGACTCGCTGTCGATTGCCGATTTCGAGCGCATCCTGACCGGCACCGATGCCTGCCTGACCAAGCAGTACGAAGCGCTGCTGGCCACCGAAGGCGTGAAGATCGAATTCGCCGACAGCGGCATCAAGCGACTGGCCGAGATCTCGCATACGGTCAATGAGAAGACCGAGAACATCGGTGCGCGCCGTCTCTATACCGTGATGGAAAAGCTGCTGGAGGAGATTTCCTTCACGGCGGGTGAAGCTGGTGTGGATGGGCTGCTCATCGATGCCGGGTATGTCAACGAGCGGCTGGGCGAGCTGGCCGTGGATGAGGACATGTCGCGCTACGTGCTGTAACGCGATGCTGTCATGATGCCCGCCGAGGCAAGGAGAATGCGATGGCCAACAAGACTTTGGGAACGCGGCAGAAACTGAGTTTTCGCATGGAGCCATCGCAATCCAAGCCACGCAATCCGGTGGCGCTGGCAGCGCAGCAGCGCGCCGGAGGGGCCGGTGCACATCGCAAGAATGCGTCGGCGCAGCGTCAGCAATTGAAGTCGGAGCTGTTGAAGAAGCTGGTCGGTGAACCCAAGGAAGATAAGCAGGAGTGAGTGCAATGCATGGCTGTACAGTGATGGAACGCGATATTGCGCGCGGCCAGTCGCATTCGCCAGAAACGTACGAAAATGTACGGAAATGCGCAGAGAGTGACAAGAAGCCTCGCTGGCTTGCTTAACAAGAACCCATTGTTTGTTGCCAGCAAGATGTATCAAAATGTTAGAAATGACGAAAAGCGCCGGTAGGGATACCGGCGCTTTTTCCTTGATACAGGCCGATAGCGGGACAGTCCTGCCGCAGCACATCCGAAAGCGGCGATAAAAAAATACAACAATTGCCATTTCAATCTTTGGCTCCCGTCTAAAAAATGACTTCTATCGACCAAGGTGCAGTCATGGGCGACGAGAAGCATTAATGTTTGCCCATCCGACTGCAAGTGCGGATCCTCAAGACTATTTTTAGAGAAGGACGTCACATGAAAAAATCTCTGCTGGCACTCGCCGTTCTGGGCGCGTTCGCAGGCGCAGCCAATGCGCAAAGCTCCGTCACGATCTACGGTATCGTCGATACCGGTGTTGTCTACCAAAGCAAGGTTGCTACTGCCTCCGGCGGTACTGGCACCAAGTTTGGCCTGAACTCGGGCATCATCCAGGGTTCGCGTATCGGCTTCAAGGGTGTTGAAGATCTGGGCGGCGGTCTGTCGGCTGTGTTCCAACTGGAAACCGGCTTCTCCAACGATACCGGTGGCCTGCAAGGCTCCGACGCCACCACTGGTTCCAACCTGTTCCGCCGCAAGTCGGTGGTCGGTCTGACCGGTAACTTCGGTAGCGTGCTGGTCGGTCGTCAAACCGACTTCGCCGACACCATCTCGGCTTACACCGCCGTGCAAGACTTCGGTGGCTGGGTCAACAACTCCGGCTCCGGTCTGGATCGCCTGCAAGGCACCCGCACCAACAACTCGATCAGCTACACCACCAACAGCCTGAACGGCTTCACCGGTAACCTGATGTACGGCTTCGGTGAAACCGCTGGTCAAACTTCCGCTGGCCAGTCCTTCGGCATCGGCGGCAAGTACGACAACGGTCCTCTGGGTCTGGGTATCAACTACTACCAGTCCAAGGCTGGTTCGACCCCGTCTGACGTCTCGCTGATCCCGTCGAGCTCGACCACCACCAACGTCAACACCCTGACTGCCAACTCCGGCAGCACCGCACAGAAGGTCCTGAACGTGGCAGCGTCCTACCAGTTCGGTCCGGCACGTGTGTACGGTAACTGGTCGCGCGTCAAGCAAGACCTGAACACCCAGGCCAACCTGACCTCCGTGGGCGTCGGTTCGCTGACCTCGCTGACCAACCGTACGCTGGCCCGTTCCAACAAGGCTGACATCTACGAAATCGGTACCGCTTACTCCCTGAGCCCGTCGCTCAAGCTGCTGGCGGCTGTGGACCACACCCGTGCCAACTTCGACGGCGTGTCCAACAAGACCAAGCTGACCCAAGTCAGCCTGGGTACCGACTACTGGCTGTCCAAGCGCACCGACCTGTACGCCTTCCTGGCTTACACCAAGGCTAGCGACATGGTCAACCCGGGCGTCTCCGACAGCACCGGCACCGATGGCAACCAAGGCGCCGTCGCCGTGGGTATCCGTCACAAGTTCTAATGTGAGTTGATCTGCGTCGTCTTCCCGGCGGCGCAGTGTGATGCACAAGTGAGCAAAAGAAGCGCCGCATGAGGTTCATGCGGCGCTTTTTTTCATGCTTCTTCTGGTCGCGATTTTTATTAGTTTTGGCAATAGTCCATTTCGTTCTTCGCAGGAATGCAGCTGATTTCGCGCATGGCTCGTCAGGCACTCGGATTTGGTGCAACGCTGCCCTCGAGCGTGCACAGGAAAGCTCATTTATGGCACTGCAAAAAGCTCGCTTTCTGTTGGTCAAATCCTGACAAAAGCCTTACTGGTGGCCGATCTTGATGTCTGTAAAGAAAGCGTAATAAGCTCTCGGCCTTGCGCACTTTTTTGCGGCGCACTGCTCTAATAGCAGCACCATTTCGATGCGCATGGAGCTGGAATACTTCCATGGATCGCGTATCGCGCCGCCCCACAACGGACTGGCGGATTGCATTCAAAACCTTAGTTTTTTGATGCACACCGGACTGACGCAGCTTGCTGCGCCAGCGGGGATTTTTTCGTCCGCGATTTCGTGATTGCGGATTTGCTGAGAAAGGAAAAGAACATGGCAACGAGAGAAGAGCTGGCCGTTATCAAGGCCGCCCGTGCCGGCGAATCGCGCGCGCAGCTGGCGCTGGGCCGACGCTACCTCGACGGCGGCAGCGGCCTGCCGCGCAGCAAGGGCACCGCCTTCTACTGGCTGCGCCGCGCCGCGCAACAGGGTGTGGACGATGCGTGGATGATCATCGGCCGCAACATCACCTACGATCAGGTCAAGGAATTATCTTCGCCGCAGGAAGCGGCCATCTGGTACGAGAAGGCGTTTGAAGCGGGCGTGCCGCAGGCCGGCGTGATCTTTGCGCGCCTGGTATTGGAACACACCGAACAGTTCGACAGCAATGCTCACGCGCGCGCCATCGCCGCGCTGTCCTTGTTGGCCAGCCGCGATGACCATGAGGCGCAATGGCTGCTGGCGCAGCAGATGCAGCGCCATGGCCAGCCCATGGTGCCCGGTCTGCCGGCTTCGGCAGTCGAAGAACGACTGGTACGCGAAGCAGCACGTGCCGGCATCGAACAGGCGCAATACGCGCTGCTGGACAAGGCCTGGCAGCAAGGCCAGGGTGCGGCCTTCGCGCGCGGCGCGGCGGTGCTGGTCAAGCGCCTGATCGAGCGCAACAGCCAGGCGGTGGCGCAACTGGACAAGGAAGGCGATGCTACCGGTCTGGTGCAGCTCAATGCCGAGGAAGCCACGCTGCTGCTGCGCTATGGCCAGTGGCAGGCACGTGCGGCCGCGCCCGAGTTGCCGCAACTGATGCGCTTGTTTGAACTGGCAGCGCTGGCCGGAGAGGTCGAGGCGCGTCTGGAGCTGGGACTGCTGTGCGCCAAGATCGACCGCGCCGGCAATCGCGTCTTCATGGAGCAGGGCCTGGCCAATTTCAAGAAGGCCTTGCACTGGCTGGTGCTGGCGGGAGAGGGCGGTTCGGCGCAGGCCTGGCATGCGCTGGCGCGCATCTATTCGCGCTCGATCTATTCGCAGCGCAATCTGCAGGTCGCCCAGCAATATCTGGAAAAGGCGGCGGAGTCCGGTCTGGTGGAAGCGCAGAGCGAGCTGGCGCAGATCTTCTGGCGCAATCGCCGCGATGATCCCATGCATGACGTCAAGGCCCTGTACTGGTGGCAGCAGGCGGCCGCCCAGGGCGAAGCCAGCGCAGCCGACGCCCTGCAGCCGTTCATGGCCGTGGAAGACGCGCAGTCATGGGCGGTGCAGGCGCGCGCCCAGCTCAGCGACAAGCTGCGCAACAGCAATCCCTTCCTGAGTGCGCGCATCGAACTGGCGGCCATCTTTGGCCTGACCAAGCCGGAAGCCTTGCTCATCGATATCAAGCAGGCCGATTATGGCCACTGTCTGGTGGTCGACATCTGCGCTCATCACGCGCGCAGCAAGCGCCGCCTGATCGCGGTGCAGACCGAAGCCCAGCGCGCCGCCATCAACCGCGTGAGCCGCCTGTTCGGTGACGTCGACTGTGGATTCAGCGGTCCGGAAGGCAACTACCGCCAGCGCCAGTACCGGCTGCGCACGGCCTTCCCGGACATCGCCTGAGGCAGCGACAGGCGCGATCAGGCGGTAGTTGCCGCCTGATCGGTCTCCTCAATGCTGGCGGATGACCTGCTCGCCGTCGGCACCGCCGTCCGGGCCGGCCTGGCCGAAGGAATAGAGTTCGTAACTGGTGCCGTCGTCATCGGCACCGTACTGATAGGAATTGCCCCAGGGATCGCGCGGCAGACGATCCACGTAGCCGCCGATGGACCAGTTGCCCGGCACGGGTGCCCGGGTCGGCTTGATCACCAGTGCCAGCAGGCCCTGGGCGGCGCTGGGATAGCGGCCATTGTCCTGGCGATAGCGTTCCAGCCCGGCGGCGATGGCTTGCATGTCCTTCTCGGCGGCCAGTGCTTGCGGGCTGTGGTCGTGGTTGAAGCGCGTCACCAGCGGTGGCAGCAGCAGGGCGGCCGCCACGGCCAATACGGTCAGCGCCAGGATCCAGCGCAGGCGCGCCAGGCCGCGCTGCAGGAACAGGAAGGCAGGATGTCGGAGAGATCGACGCATGAATGCTGCAGTCTTATTGTTGTGGACGGTGCAAGCCGGCAGGGCGCAGGTTCAGGCGCACCGCCGTTGCGGCGGCAGGACGCGCAGGCCGGCGCCGCACTGGCTCAGGGCTTGATGGTGACGGGAACGCCCGCCTGGCTGCTGACCACTTCCGACAGCGTGGCGTAAAGCTCGGTGCCATCGCGGGTGTTGAGCCAGTGGCTGCCGTCGAACTTGTAGTGGAAGCCGCCGGAACGCGCCGCCAGCCACATTTCCTGCATGGGGGCCTGGCTGTTGATGATGATCTTGGAGCCATTGTCCACGCACTCGATTTCCAGCACGTTGCCGCTGCGGCTGCATTCCACATCCAGGTCGCTGGCGTCGCAGGCGTCTTCCAGGGCCGTCTCGATGGCGTTGAGGGTGGCGTCAGCCAGGTCCAGGAATTCCGATTCGGTCATGCTACACTCCAAGTCATTCTAAGATTTCGATGTAATCTGCCATTTTATCGTGAAGTCACACTATTCTCCCGCCCGTTGTGCAGCTTCCCTGGCGCTGTGCGCCGCCGTCCTGATGCTGGCCGGTTGCGGCCAGAAAGGCCCGCTGTACATGCCCAAGGTGCCGCCTGATCCCTTCGTGCGTACCCAGCCCGCCGCGCCGGCAGCGGCCCAGGACAAGGCAGGCACCCAGGATGGTGAGGCCAAAGCCTCCGGCGACACCCCCGCCGCCGACGCTCCCAAACGATGATGCCTGGCTGAAACATCGCGCTGTACTGCGGCCGGTCCCCCGGTAATGAGGGCGGGGACTGCGCCGGATGATTCCACCGATTGCCTTTTTCCGCTGACTTTTCCGGATTCCCATGTCCCACTTTTCCTATCGCAACGGCGCGCTGCACGCCGAAGACGTCTCCCTGCAAGCCTTGGCCGATCAGTTCGGCACCCCGCTCTACGTTTATTCCAAGTCGGCGCTGGTGCAGAATTTCTCGGCCTATGCCGACGCCTGCCGCGCGGCCGGCCGTGCCGAGGGCGGCAAGGGTGGCGCACTGGTGTGCTACTCGGTCAAGTCCAATTCCAACCTGGCGGTGCTGAACCTGCTGGGCACGCTGGGCTCGGGCTTCGACATCGTCTCCGGTGGCGAGCTGCTGCGCGTGGTGGCCGCCGGCGGCGATGCGCGCAAGGTGATCTTCTCGGGCGTGGGCAAGGGCCGCGACGAGATGAAGCTGGCGCTGGAACATGACATCCTCTGCTTCAACGTGGAATCCATCCCCGAAGTGGCGCGCCTGAATGAAGTGGCCGGCGCGCTCGGCAAGCGCGCCCGCATCTCGCTGCGCGTCAATCCCAACGTGGATGCCAAGACCCATCCCTACATTTCTACCGGCCTGAAGGAAAACAAGTTCGGCGTGGCCTATGAAGACGCGCTGAACTGCTATCGCGCCGCCGCTGCCCTGCCCAACATCGACGTGGTCGGCATCGACTGCCACATCGGCTCGCAGCTGCTGGACGACTCGCCGCTGCTGGAAGCACTGGACAAGATCATCGACATGGTCGACGCGCTGGAAGCCGAAGGCATCCCGATTCACCACCTCGACATCGGCGGCGGCATCGGCATCCGCTACGACGACGAGCAACCGGTGGCCATCGGCGACTACCTGGCGCGCGTGTTCGCCCGCGTCGACGCCTGGCGCGCCAAGAAGTACGACGGCCGCCCGATCCAGGTCATGTTCGAGCCGGGCCGCTCGGTGGTCGGCAATGCCGGCCTGCTGCTGACCGAGGTGCAATACCTCAAGCATGGTGAAGAAAAGAACTTCGCCGTGGTTGATGCTGCCATGAACGATCTGATGCGTCCGGCCATGTACGAAGCCTGGCATGGCGTGCAAACCGTGAAGGAAAACGCCGGCCAGCCCCGCATCTACGACGTGGTCGGGCCGGTGTGTGAATCCGGCGACTGGCTGGCCCGCTCGCGCGAACTGGCCATCCACGAGGGCGACCTGCTGGCCCTGATGTCGGCCGGTGCCTACGGCATGACCATGGCCTCCAACTACAACACCCGTGGCCGTGCGGCCGAAGTACTGGTCGATGGTAGCCAGGTCCACCTGGTCCGTGCCCGTGAAAATCCGGCCGACCTGTTCGCGCTGGAAAAGATCGTGGACTGAGGGGGGCATTGTCAGTCTGCCAAGCGGCAGTCCCGGAAACGGGGCTGCCGTTTCCTTTTGTGCATCATTCCGGGCGCAATTATTGATAGCCCGGCAAGTCCCGCCAGGCTTGGCTGCAGATATTTTTTGCAGAGCCGCATTTTTGTTTTGCCTTTCAGAAATTTCGGCGCAAAATAGCCATCCGTCCGAAAAACAATCGAAGCATCAGAACATGCCTGGGGGCAGAGCTGCCCGCAACGCGAGACCTGGCAAGCATTCACGGACGTGAGGGAGCACATCAGGGCCACCGGGACGGTGGTCGCTAGCGTAATACAGGGGAATTCCAATGCAAGTTCTGGAACGGTCAGAGGGAGATCGCGACCGTCGCGTCGCCAGCGAGGGCGTGGCGCAGGCCCGCCATGGCGATCCGTCCGGCCAGGTCATACACAGCAGTCAGTCCAGTCACGCCAGCCAGTCGCCGGCACCGGTACGCGGTGCGTCCGTGCAGCCTGACCTCAGCGAAGAGGAACTGGAAGTCCGGGCCTCGCACATCACGGCTGCCGCTGTTGCCGCGGCCGCCGTCACGGCGGCGGTGGCCACCTCGGCCGGCACTGCCAGCCTGCCGTATGAAGACACCGCCCCGGCACCGGCGACGCAGGAAGAGCCCGCAGCCCAGACCCGCCGTGGCCCGCGTGGCCCGCGCAGCGAGCCGGAGCCGCGCGCGTCGACCCGTGGCGCCTTGCTGGTCTCGCTGCTGACACTGGCCATCATCGGCGTCGCCGTGTGGGTCGGTGCGCAATGGCCGCAACGCTCGCTCAAGCCGGTGATGCAGCAATTGCCGTCGCTGTCCAAGGCGGCCCCGGTGGACGCCGTGGCGCCGCCCGCCAGCCTGGACCATGCCGAGCCGGCCGCCACTGATGCTGCCCCCGGCCCCGAAGTGATCGCCCAGCTGCAGCAGGAAGCCGACGACAAGGCCCGTCAACTGGCGCAGAAGCGCGCCGCCGCCGAAGCCCGCCACCGCCGCGAGGATGCCGCCCTGGCCCTGCGCGAACAGCGTCGCCGCGAAGCCGAGGCCCAGCTGGCCAACGCCCGCGCCAAGGCGGAGCGGGCCCAGGCCGTGGTGCCGGTGCCGGAAGTGGTGGAAGTGCAGCCCGTGCCGACCCTGGCCGAGCAGGTCAAGCAATGCAGCACCTTGTCCGTCTTTGCGCGCGAGAGCTGCCTGTGGAAGCTGTGCGACGGCAAGTGGGGCAAGAACGGCTGCCCCTCCTACGAGCGCAACAACGAAGGTGCCTGATCCCTCCCCCTCCTGCGCCGCCGCTTCCGGTGGCGCAGGCTGCTTCACTTTCGCTTCATCTCCCCTGACAAAATCCTGAAGACCCGCCCCCTGCGAGCGGGAGCATTTCTTGCTTGCCCACCGACCAGTCAGCAGCGAGCGGCCAGCGCGGCTGTGGTCCGCTGGCGACAGATGAAAAGTCTTGCCGCAAGCGGCTTTGCGCGAGGAAGTTGCCGCTATAATGCGCGTTTTTCTTACCCCCCCCCTGCAAGGAAAAAGGCATGAATGCACTGCTCTGGTTCGTCGTCCTCTACTGGGTCATCTCGGTCGGTATCGGCCTGTATGCCACCCGCTACGTGAAGAGTTCGAAGGACTATGCCGTCGCCGGCCGCTCGCTGCCGATGTCGGTGGTGACCGCGACCGTCTTTGCGACCTGGTTTGGCTCCGAGGCGGTGCTCGGCGTTTCCTCGACCTTCCTCAAGGACGGCCTGGGCGGCATCGTGGCCGATCCCTTCGGCTCGTCGCTGTGCCTGATCCTGGTGGGCGTGTTCTTCGCCAAGAAGCTGTACCGCATGAACCTGCTGACCATCGGCGACTACTACAAGAAGCGCTTCGGCCGTGCCGCCGAAATGCTGGTCACGATCTGCATCGTCATTTCCTACCTGGGCTGGGTGGCGGCGCAGATCAAGGCGCTGGGGCTGGTCTTCAACGTCGTCTCGGGCGGCTACATTCCCATGCACTGGGGCATGATCATCGGTGCCGGCAGCGTGCTCATCTATACCCTGATGGGCGGCATGTGGGCCGTGGCCATCACGGACTTCCTGCAGATGATCATCGTGGTGGTCGGCATGCTTTATATCGGATATGAAGTTTCGGGCATGGTCGGCGGTCCGGGGGTCGTGATTGCGCACGCTGCCGAGGCCGGCAAGTTCAACTTCTGGCCGGCAGCTGAACTGAAAGACGTGCTTTGGTTCTTTGCCGCCTGGATCACCATGATGCTGGGCTCGATTCCACAGCAGGACGTGTTCCAGCGCGTCATGTCCTCCAAGAACGAGAACGTGGCGCGCAACGCCTCGGTGCTGGGTGGCGTGATCTATTTCTTCTTCGTCTTCATCCCCATCTTCCTGGCCTATTCGGCCACGCTGATCGACCCGGCCATGGTCTCGCGCCTGCTGGAAACCGATTCCCAGCTGGTGCTGCCGACCCTCATCATGGAAAAGATGCCGGTGTTCGCCCAGGTGATGTTCTTCGGCGCGCTGCTGTCGGCCATCAAGAGCTGCGCCAGCGCGACCCTGCTGGCACCGTCGGTGACCTTCACCGAGAACGTGCTGCGTGAAATCCGCCCCTGGAAGAGCGACCGTGAATTCCTGTTCTCGATGCGCGCCGTGGTGCTGGTCTTCACGGTGGGCGTGACCACGCTGGCCCTGAACAGCCAGTCCAGCATCTATGAAATGGTCGAGAACGCTTACAAGGTGACCTTGGTGGCCGCCTTCGTGCCGCTGGCCTTCGGTGTCTACTGGCAGCGCGCCACCCGCCAGGGCGCGCTGATGGCCATGGTGCTGGGCCTGGTCTCCTGGATCACGCTGGAATACGCCGCCCCGGACGGCCTGTGGCCGCCGCAACTGGCCGGCCTGCTGTTCTCCATCGGTGGCATGGTGGTCGGTTCGCTCATGCCCCAGGTGCTGGCCCCGGTGCCGCCCATGGTGGCGGTGCCCGCCGAGGGCAGCGTCCAGTCCTGATCCCTCTTGCCTGATTGAAACGGCCGCCCGGCCTTGCCGCGCGGCCGTTTCGTCTTTTTGGGGAAGCCGCCAGAACTGCTGGGCCAGGTGCTGTCAAAGCAATTCCAACGCCCGGGTTTTCGAACTTATTCGATATTTATTTGACAATAATTCGAGAGCCACCCGGAACTTATTTGCTTTCCATCAACCTGAAATGGCATGACTGAGCACATTCGCCCCTACGATGTCGCTGCCGATGCGTTGTTTCTGGACTTCGACGGCACCCTGGTCGACCTGGCGCCCCAGCCTGAAGAGATCGTGGTGCCGCCGGAGCTGATCACGCTCCTGCAGCGCATCCAGCAAGAATCGGACGGCGCGCTGGCCATCGTCAGCGGCCGTCCGCTCGATCAACTGGATTTCTTCCTGGCCCCGCTGCGCCTGCCTGCGGCCGGTGTGCATGGTGCCGAGCGGCGCACGGCCGATGGCCGCATCCTGCAGCAACCGGTGCCGGACGTGCATCACCTGCGCGAGCGCCTGCTGCCGCTGGTGGAGTCGCATCCCGGCCTGCAGCTGGAACTCAAGCGCGGCGCACTGGCCCTGCATTACCGCCACGCCGCCCATCTGGAACAGCGCTGCGTGGAGACCATGATGGACGCGCTGCGCCATGAACCGGGCTTCACTTTGCTGCACGGCAAGATGGTGGTGGAAGCCAAGCCGCACATCAACAAGGGCGATGCCGTCGCCGCCTTCCTGCATGAGGCTCCGTTCCGGGGCCGCCGTCCGGTCTTCATCGGCGATGACGTGACCGATGAAGCCGGCTTTGCCATCGCCCAAGGTGAAGTCTTCGGCGGATTTGGCATCAAGATCGGCGCCGGCCCCAGCCAGGCCTTGCAACGCCTGGCCGATCCAGCCGCCGTGCTGAACCTGCTGCGCCAGAGCGTGGAGGTACGGAGCACCCCCGGATAGCCTTCGTACCGGCCTGTTTGCCGGCCCCGCAGCACATCGCCTTCCATCAAGAAATCTGACCCACAGAACAGAGCACGAGGAACCATGAGCCAGCCCAGCCCCGATCCGCATCAAGAAGCGCAACCCCAACCGCATTCCCAGACGCAGCATTCCGAACAACCGCACCTGGCCGCCCAGGCGCACGACATGCCCTCGACCTCCTCGCTGGAACTGGGCGTGATCGGCAATTGCGCCTTCTCGGCCTTGGTGGACAAGATGGGCCGCATCGTCTGGTGCTGTCTGCCACGTTTCGATGGCGACCCGGTCTTCAATGCGCTGCTCGACCCTACCGACAGCGGGGCACTGTGGGCCTTCCAACTGGAGAATTTTTCCCACAGCGAGCAGTGGTATGAACCCAATACCGCCGTGCTGCGCACCCGCCTGTACGATACGCTGGGCCAGGGGATCGAGATCACCGACCTGGCGCCGCGCTTCCAGAGCCGGGGGCGTTTCTTCCGGCCGCTGCAGCTGGTACGCCGCATCCATCCGCTCTCGGGCGCACCGCGCATGCGCGTGGTGCTGCGTCCCAAGTTCGACTGGGGCCGCGAAGTGCCGCCGCAGACGCGCGGCAGCAACCACATCCGCTATGTCGGCCAGGAACAGACCCTGCGCCTCAATACCGATGCGCCCATCAGCTACATCGTCGACGAGACCGCCTTCGTGGTCAGCCGTCCCTACAACTTCATCCTCGGTCCTGACGAAACCCTGCATGGCGGCATCAACGATACCGCCCGTGATTTCGAGCAGGAAACCACCGCCTACTGGCGCAACTGGAGCCGCGCCCTGGCCACGCCGCTGGAGTGGCAGGATGCCGTCATCCGCGCCGCCATCACGCTGAAAATGTCGGTGTATGAAGATACGGGCGCGATCATCGCCGCCATGACCACCAGCGTGCCCGAAGCACCGGGCAGCCAGCGAAACTGGGACTACCGTTATTGCTGGCTGCGTGACGCTTTCTTCGTGGTGCGTGCCCTCAACAGTCTCTCCGAGCTGGGCACCATGGAAGACTACCTGCGCTGGCTGACCAATGTGGTGGTGCGTTCCGGCGGCGGCCACGTGCAGCCCCTGTACGGTATCGGCCTGGAAGAAGCGCTGCCCGAGCAGATCCTGGATCACCTGCCGGGCTACCAGCATCACCAGCCGGTGCGCGTGGGCAACCAGGCGTATGAACATTTCCAGCACGACGTCTACGGCAACATCGTGCTGGGCGCGGCGCAGGCCTTCCACGACATGCGCCTTCACCATCGCGCCGGGGCCGAGCACTTCCAGCATCTGGAAGCGGTGGGTGAACGTGCTTATGAAGTCTACAACCAGCCCGATGCCGGCATGTGGGAGCTGCGCACCCGTTCGCGCATCCATACCTCGTCGGCGCTCATGAGCTGGGCCGCCTGCGACCGCCTGGCCAAGATCGCCGCCCGCGTGGACCTGCCCGAGCGCGCCCGCTACTGGGGCGACCGTGCCAAGGAAATCGGCGACCGCATCCTCACCGAAGCCTGGAATGAACAGCGCCAGGCCTATGCCGAAAGCTTCGGCGGACGCGATCTCGATGCCAGCGTGCTGCTGATGGTGGAAGTCGGCCTGATCTCGCCCACCGATCCGCGCTTCATCTCCACCGTGGAAGCGCTGGAGAAATCGCTCTGCGACGGCCCCTACATGCGCCGCTACGAAGCCCCGGATGATTTCGGCCGTCCCGAGACTGCCTTCAACATCTGCACCTTCTGGCGCATCGACGCGCTGGCGCGCATCGGCCGCAAGGAGCAGGCGCGCGAGATCTTCCAGGCCATGCTGGATGCCCGCAACCACCTGGGCCTGCTGTCCGAGGATACGCATCCGGTCACGCGCCAGATGTGGGGCAATTTCCCGCAGACCTATTCGATGGTGGGCATCATCAACTGTGCGATGCGCCTGTCGGCGTCGTGGGAGGCGGTGATCTGATGGGCAGACTCGTCGTCGTTTCCAATCGCCTCGCCGATCCCCGCAAGCCGGCTGCCGGCGGGCTGGCCGTCGCGCTTGGCGAGACCCTCAAGAAGACTGGCGGACTCTGGTTCGGCTGGAGCGGCAAGGTCGTCGAGAACGGCACGCCCGGCGAGGGCGAGCTGCGCGTCAACCAGGCCGGCCCGGTCACCTTGGCCGAACTCGACCTGTCGCAGGAAGACCATGATGCCTACTATCGCGGCTACGCCAATGGCGTGCTGTGGCCGGTCTTCCACTATCGGCTGGACCTGGCGCATTTCGAGGCGGGTCACCTGGGCGGCTATCGCCGGGTCAACCAGCTCTTCGCGCGTAAATTGTTTCCGCTGTTGAAGCGCGATGACATCGTCTGGATCCACGATTACCACCTCATCCCGCTGGCCGCCGAACTGCGCGCCATGGGCTGCGAGGCACGCATCGGCTTCTTCCTGCACATCCCGCTGCCGCCGCCGCCCATCCTGACTGCCATCCCTTCGCATGAATGGCTCATGCGCGCGCTGTTTGCCTATGACCTGGTGGGCTTCCAGAACCACGCCGACCTGCAGCACTTCGCCCAGTACGTGCAGGCCGAAGCGACCGCCGAGCCGGTCGGCCCCAACCAGTTCCGCGCCTTCAACCGCACGGTACATGCCAATGCCTTCCCGATCGGCATTGACGTGGCCGAATTCCAGCGCCTGGGCCAGGCCAAGGAAGCGCGCGATACCTATGAAAGCACCAAGGCCGAGTACTCACGCCGGCGCTTGCTGATCGGCGTGGACCGGCTGGATTATTCCAAGGGCCTGCCGCAGCGCATCCGCGCCTTCCGCGAGCTGCTGCGCCTGTATCCGGAAAATCGCCACAGCGCCACCTTGTTGCAGATCGCCTCGCCCAGCCGTGAAGACGTGGAAGCCTACGGCGACATCCAGCGCGAGCTGGAAAGCCTGTGCGGCTCCATCAACGGCGACTTCGGCGACTTCGACTGGATGCCGATCCGCTACATCCACCGTACCGTGGCGCGCCGCCGCCTGCCGGGTTTGTACCGTGCCTGCGCGGTAGCGCTGGTCACGCCGCTACGTGACGGCATGAACCTGGTGGCCAAGGAATTCGTCGCCTCCCAGGACCCGGACGATCCGGGCGTATTGGTGTTGTCGCGCTTTGCCGGGGCGGCCGAGCAGATGAAACAGGCGCTCATCATCAACCCCTACGACACCCACGGTGCCGCCCAGGTGATCCAGCAGGCCCTGCAGATGTCGCAGGGCGAGCGGCGCGAGCGCCATGCCGCACTGATGGAGAACATCCGCCAGTTCGACGTGCATTGGTGGTGTCGTGAATTTCTTGACACCCTGCGCAGCAGCCGCGCCGCCCCTGTTGAGGGATGAGACGGGAGCAGGCCACCGGCAGGGCAGGGTGGTGAATAAACTTTCCAAAAAGCAAATCTTTGCCTGGCGCGAGGCCCGAGCCGTCGCGCCAGCGCATCGCCTGCGCGGGCAGGTTCACTAAAACTCCGCCAAAAGCCTTTATAATTCAGGGTTTTGGAAGTTTTTTGCGGAGTTTGTCATGCCCATTTATGCGTATCGCTGCGAAGCGTGTGGTTTTGCCAAGGATGTCTTGCAGAAGATCTCTGACGATGCGTTGACCGTTTGCCCCTCCTGCAACAAGGACAGCTTCCGGAAGCAGCTGACTGCGGCCGGCTTCCAGTTGAAGGGTTCGGGCTGGTACGTGACCGATTTCCGGGGCAATGGCAGCGGCACGGCCAACAGCAAGGGTGCCAATGGCACCGGCATTGCCGGCTCCACCGACGCCCCCGCTGCGGCTACCGAAGCGCCTGCTGCTGCAGCCCCGGTGGCTGCGCCCGCACCGGCGCCGGCGGCGGCAGCTGCCCCTGCGGCGGCACCGTCCACCCCCAGCGCCAGCTAACGAGGTCCTTCTTTCCCCCATGCGCAAATACTTCATCACGGGTCTGTTGATCCTGGTTCCCCTGGCGATCACGCTGTGGGTGCTCAACCTGATCATCAGTACCATGGACCAGTCGCTGCTGCTGCTGCCGGAGGCCTGGCGGCCGGCGCACTGGCTGGGCCACAACATCCCCGGCCTGGGGGCGATCCTGACCTTGCTGATCGTGTTCCTCACCGGCCTGGCCGCGCGCAATTTCATCGGCCGTCGCCTGGTGCTGCTGTGGGAAGGCCTGCTGACCCGCATTCCGGTGGTGAAGTCGATCTATTCCAGCGTCAAGCAGGTCTCCGACACGCTGTTCTCGCCTTCCGGCAACGCCTTCCGCAAGGCCGTGCTGATCCAGTACCCGCGCCAGGGTTCGTGGACCATCGCCTTCCTGACCGGCGCGCCCGGTGGCGAGGTCAAGAACCACCTGCAGGGTGACTTCATCAGCGTGTATGTCCCCACCACCCCCAACCCGACTTCCGGTTTCTTCCTGATGCTGCCGCGTGCCGATGCCATCGAGCTCGACATGTCGGTGGATGCAGCCCTGAAGTACATCGTCTCCATGGGCGTGGTCGCCCCCGAGATGGTCACCGACAAGAAGATCATCACCGACGCGGCGGCGCCGAAGAATTGAGGGGGCGGCCGGCAGTCCGCTGCCCGGCCAGCCCCGCCTTCGCCCTTAGCGTCTTCTCTTTCGAATCCAACAAGAACACTGTCAACGGAATCACAACCATGTCCATGCGAACCCAATACTGTGGCCTCACTACCGAGGCACTGCTCGGCCAAACCGTCAGCCTGTGCGGCTGGGTGCACCGTCGCCGCGATCACGGCGGCGTGATCTTCATCGACCTGCGCGACCGCGAAGGCCTGGTCCAGGTGGTCTGCGACCCGGATCGCGCGGATGTCTTCAAGAATGCCGAATCGGTGCGCAACGAGTTCTGCCTGCGCATCACCGGCCTGGTGCGCAACCGTCCGGAAGGCACCACCAACGCCAACCTGAAGTCGGGCAAGATCGAAGTGCTGTGCCAGGAACTGGAAGTGCTGAACCCGTCGGTGACGCCCCCGTTCCAGCTGGATGACGAGAACCTGTCCGAAACCACCCGCCTGACCCACCGCGTGCTGGACCTGCGCCGTCCGCAGATGCAGAACAACCTGCGCCTGCGCTACAAGGTCGCCATGGAAGTGCGCAAGTTCCTGGATGCACAAGGCTTCATCGACATCGAAACCCCGATGCTGACCAAGTCCACCCCGGAAGGCGCACGCGACTACCTGGTGCCCTCGCGTGTGAACGCCGGTGAATTCTTCGCCCTGCCGCAATCGCCGCAGCTGTTCAAGCAGCTGCTGATGGTGGCCAACTTCGACCGCTACTACCAGATCACCAAGTGCTTCCGCGACGAAGACCTGCGTGCTGACCGCCAGCCGGAATTTACCCAGATCGACTGCGAAACCTCCTTCCTGAACGAACAGGAAATCCGTGACCTGTTCGAAGGCATGATCCGCCTGGTCTTCAAGAACGCGCTGGACATCGACCTGCCGAACCCGTTCCCGGTGATGGACTTCGCCACCGCCATGGGCATGTATGGTTCAGACAAGCCGGACATGCGCGTCAAGCTCGAATTCACCGAGCTGACCGATGTCATGAAGGACGTGGACTTCAAGGTCTTCTCGGGCGCTGCCAACAGCGAAGGCGGCCGCGTGGTCGGCCTGCGCGTGCCGGGCGGTGCTGAAATGCCGCGTTCGGAAATCGACGCCTACACCCAGTTCGTCGCCATCTACGGCGCCAAGGGCCTGGCCTACATCAAGGTCAATGAAAAGGCCAAGGGCCGTGACGGCCTGCAGTCGCCCATCGTCAAGAACATCCACGATGCGGCCCTGAACGCCATCCTGGAAAAGACCGGCGCACAAGACGGCGACCTGATCTTCTTCGGTGCCGACAAGGCCAAGGTGGTCAACGATGCCATCGGCGCGCTGCGCGTGAAGATCGGCCACAGCGAATTCGGCAAGAAGAATGGCCTGTTCGATGACGCATGGCGTCCGCTGTGGGTGGTCGACTTCCCCATGTTCGAATACGACGAAGACGGCCAGCGCTGGGTCGCCCTGCACCACCCGTTCACCTCGCCCAAGGATGGCCACGAAGACTTCATCTCGACCAACCCGGGTGCGGCCATCGCCAAGGCCTACGACATGGTCCTGAACGGCTGGGAACTGGGCGGCGGCTCGGTCCGTATCCACCGCGCCGACGTGCAGAGCAAGGTGTTCCGCGCCCTGAAGATCGATGACGAAGAAGCCCGCCTGAAGTTCGGCTTCCTGCTGGACGCCCTGCAATACGGCGCGCCCCCGCACGGCGGCATCGCCTTCGGCCTGGACCGCCTGGTCACCATGATGGCCGGTGCCGAATCGATCCGCGACGTGATCGCCTTCCCCAAGACCCAGCGCGCCCAGTGCCTGCTGACCCACGCCCCGTCGGAAGTGGACGAGAAGCAGCTGCGCGAGCTGCATATTCGCCTGCGCAATACCGAGCCGGCAGTGAAGGCCTGATCGATTTACTGATTTTCAGTTTTTCGATTCATCGATTCGACATTCATCTCCCCATCGATTCATCGATGGGGTGGATGAATCGAAGAGGGCAGCAACAAGAAGCGCGTGCAGAAATGCACGCGCTTTTTTCATTCCGGCAGCGGATTCCTAAACGATATAAACAATATAAAAATTTAAGGCGAAAAATCGCCAAATCATTTACGCATGCATGCGCACAGAGCATGGCGGCATGCACAGATATCATTTCCGCCCGTCTCCCGCTGACCCTATTATCGGCCGCATATCAACGTCTGACATGAGGGGAGAGCATGCAAGCAACGACATTACCAGCCGGCGGGATTCCGGTGGTGACCAATCACCAGCGCCGCCGCGCGATCATTGCCACCGTGATCGGCAATGGTCTCGAATGGTTCGATTTCACCGTCTACAGTTTCTTCGCGGTGATCATTGCCAAGCTGTTCTTCCCGACCGGTAACGACCTGACCTCCCTGCTGCTGGCCGTGGCCACCTTCGGTGTGGGTTTCTTCATGCGCCCGGTGGGCGGCATCCTGCTGGGCATCTACGCCGACCGCGTGGGCCGCAAGGCGGCGCTGTCGGTCACCATCCTGCTCATGGCGGTGGGCACCACCATGATCGGCCTGGCACCGACCTATGAAAGCGTGGGCCTGTTCGCCCCGCTCATCATCGTCGTGGCGCGTCTGCTGCAAGGCTTCTCGGCCGGCGGCGAGATGGGCAGCGCCACCGCCTTCCTGACCGAATATGCGCCCGAGCGTGAGCGCGCCTATTACTCCAGCTGGATCCAGGCCAGCATCGGCGTGGCCGTGCTGCTGGGTGCAGCCGTCGGTACCTTCGTCACCACCAGCCTGGATCCGCAGGCGCTGGCCAGCTGGGGCTGGCGACTGCCCTTCCTGCTGGGCATCATCATCGGCCCGGTGGGTTACTACATCCGCAATCACCTCGAAGAAACCCCGACCTTCCTCGAAGAAAAGGACAAGACCGATTCGCCCTTGAAGGAAGTGATCCGCAACTTCCCGCGCGAGACTTCGGCCAGCTTTTCGATGGTGATCCTGTGGACGGTCTGTACCTATGTGCTGCTGTTCTACATGCCGACCTACTCGGTCAAGGTGCTGAAGCTGCCGCAGACCACCGGCTTCATCGCCGGCATGGTCGGTGGACTCTGCATCATGGTGCTGGCCCCCATCGTCGGCCGCCTGGCCGACCGCATCGGACGCCGTCCGCTGCTCTCCGGCGCGGCCGCGCTGATCCTGGTGCTGGCCTATCCCATGTTCGCTTACATCAACAGCGCGCCCAGCCTGTCCACGCTGCTGATCTTCCAGCTGGTCTTCGGCACCCTGATTGCGGCCTATACCGGCCCCATCCTGGCGGCCTTCTCCGAACTGTTCCCGGCCAAGGTGCTTTCCACCGGTCTGTCGGTGGCCTACAACCTGGCCGTGACCATCTTCGGCGGCTTTGCTTCCTTCTTCATCACCTGGCTGATCGCTGCCACCGGCAACAACATGGCCCCGGCCTTCTACGTGATGATTGCCGCTGCCATCAGCTTCGTCGGCACCCGCTTCGTGCGTGAGCCGCAGTACCTGCAACAACACTGAAATTCGCCATGACCAAGATTCTCCTGAAGGGCGGCAACGTCCTCGACCCGGCCCTGGGCAGCCTGTTCCCGCGCCATGATGTCCTGATTGAAAAAGACCGCATCATCGATGTCTCCGCCACCCCGCTGGAGGTGAGCGGCGCACGCGTGATCGACGTCACCGGCAAGACCGTCATGCCCGGCCTGATCGATTGCCACGTGCACGTGCTGGCCTCGCTGGCCAACCTGGGCCTGAATGCCTTGCAACCCGGCTCGCTGACTTCGATTCGCGCCTTGCCCATCGTCGAAGCCATGTTGAATCGCGGCTTCACCAGCGTGCGTGATGCCGGTGGTGCCGACTGGGGCCTGGCGCAAGCTATTGCCATCGGCCTGGTGCCGGGTCCGCGCATCTTCCCCTCGGGCAAGGCGCTGTCGCAAACCGGCGGCCATGGCGATTTCCGGCCGCGTTCCGATGTGCTGGAGCCGTGCTCCTGTGCCTTCCGCGCCGGTGCCATTGCGCGCGTGGCCGATGGTGTGGATGCCGTGCGGCTGGCTGCCCGCGAGGAATTGCAGAAGGGCGCAACCCAGATCAAGATCATGGCCTCGGGCGGCGTCGCTTCGCCGACCGACCCCATCGGCAATACCCAATACAGTGAAGATGAAATCCGCGCCATCGTGGCCGAAGCCGAAGCCGCGCAGACCTACGTGATGGCGCATGCCTACACCGGCCGCGCCATTGCCCGTGCCGTGCGCTGCGGCGTGCGCACCATCGAGCACGGCAACCTGGTCGATGCCGAGGCCGCACGCGTGATGCGCGAGCACGGTGCCTTCGTGGTGCCCACGCTGGTCACCTACGATTCGCTGGCCCGTGATGGCGCGCGCCTGGGCCTGCCGCCGGATTCGGTGGCCAAGATCGAATCGGTGCGCCAGGCCGGCCGTGACTCGCTGCGCATCTATGCCGAGCATGGCGTGCAGATGGGCTTTGGCTCGGACCTGCTGGGCGAGATGCATCAGGATCAATCGACCGAATTCCTGATCCGCGCCGAGATCCTGGGCAACCTGGAAACCATCCGCTCGGCCACCTCGATTGCCGCTGCGATCCTGCAGCGCGAAGGCGAACTGGGCACCGTGCGCGCCGGTGCGCTGGCCGACCTGATCGTGGTCGACGGCAATCCGCTGCAGGACATCACGCTGCTGACCGGCCAGGGTGAACACCTGTCGCTGGTCATGCAATCCGGTCATATCCACCGCAGCCGCTGATCGCCGGTACTGCATCTTTTCCGCCGCCGCTTTCCGCATGTCATGGGAAAGCTGCGGCGGGCATGCTTTTCGCTCTACCATCTCGACCTGGATGAGACCTTTCGAGCCGGAGCGCCGACCATGCGTATATCGCCCCTTCCCCCGTTACCTTCGCTGATCGCCTTCGAGGCGGCCATGCGTCATGGCAGCTTCACCCGCGCGGCGGCTGAACTGCACCTCACGCAAAGCGCCATCAGCCGCCAGATCGCCCAGCTGGAGCGCTTTCTCGGCAAGAAGCTGTTCCTGCGCGAGCCGCGCGCGTTGCGCCTGACGGTGAGCGGCCAGCGCTATGCCGCGCTGGTGCAGCGCCTGCTGGTCGATTGCGCTGAAGCCACTGAAGACATCATGAAGCGCAAGGGCCATCAGGAACTGACGGTGGCCTGTTCGCAGGGGGTGGCGGTGCTGTGGCTGACACCGCGCCTGGCGCGTTTTCGCGCCCAGCATCCGGATTGCCACCTGCGCCTGGTGGTCAATGACAGCCTGGCCCAGCTGTCCGAAACCGATTTCGACATGGGCATCTACTTCCTGCGCGATGGCCCGCCCTCGGGCCTGGCGGTGCGCCGCCTGTATGACGAGGAAGTGTTCCCGGTCTGCTCGCCGGCCTATCTGAAAGGCCGCACGCTGGCCCCTGCCGATCTGCCCCAGGAGACTCTGCTGATGCTGGAGGACGGGCAGCGCCAGTGGATGTCCTGGCAGAACTGGCTGGCGCACAACGAGGTGGACGATGTGCGCATCGAACAGCAGATCCTGTCAAACCAATATCCGGTTCTGTTGCAACTGGCCATGGAAGGGCAGGGTATCGTGCTGGCCTGGCGTCACATGATCGACGCCTGCATGGAACAAGGGCTGCTGGTGCGCGCCTGTGAAGCCAATGCCAGCCTGGGCGGCGGCTATTATGCGGTGTGGCCGCGCGACCGCATCGAGCATGCAGCGGCACGGGCCTTCCGCAGCTGGCTGGTGGCCGAGAGCGAAGCCTCGCTGCTCTGAAACGCTGCCGTCCCGATACAATGGAGTCTTTCCCGCATCACGGACAGGCCCATGACGCAAGCCAAGCCCTACAAGATTCCCGAATCGGTGCTGGTGGTGATCCACAGCGCCGATCAATACGTGTTGTTGATCGAACGGGCCGACCAGCCTGGCTTCTGGCAATCGGTGACCGGTTCCAAGGATGCCCTTGATGAGCCCTTGTCGGAGACCGCCCGACGCGAGGTGGAGGAAGAAACCGGCATCGTGGTGGCCGACACCGGCGTAGACTCCTTGCGGGATGGCGGAAACCGCGTGCCGCGCGCGCATCTGCGCGACTGGCAACTTTCCAACATCTATGACATCTATCCGGTCTGGCGGCACCGCTATGCGCCGGGCGTGACGAGAAACACCGAACATGTCTTTGGCTTGCTGGTGCCCCGTGATATTCCGGTGACGCTGGCCCCGCGCGAGCACACCCGCCATGTCTGGCTGCCGTATCGCGAGGCGGCCGACCGCTGTTTCTCGCCCTCCAATGCGGAAGCGATCCTGCAGTTGCCGCGCTATCTGGCAAGCTAGCCAGCGCTTTGCGCGCGACCGCCACCGGACAAGAACAAGAGAAAGGTTGCATCGATGAAGCTGCGCGTTGCCACATACAACATCCACAAGGGCGTGACCTCCTTTGCCGGCCGCCCGCGCATCCTGGCGCTGAAGCAGGCGCTGGCGCAACTGGATCCGGACATCCTGTTCCTGCAGGAAGTGCAGGGCCGCCACGACCTCAACGCCTTGCGCCACGCCTCCAACTGGCCGCAGCAGGGGCAGCATGAATATCTTGCCGGTGATACCCACCACGCCGCCTACGGCATGAATGCCGTGTATGACCATGGCCATCATGGCAATGCGCTCATCTCGCGTTTTGAAATCGCTTCCATCCGCAACCAGGATGTGTCGGACCATGCCTATGAGTCACGCGGCATCCTGCATTGCGTGGTGCCCATCGAAGGGGTGGAGGTGCATTGCTACGTGATTCACCTGGGGCTGTTCGCAGGGGGCCGTCGGCGCCAGATCGATGCGCTGATCCAGGCCGTGAGCACCTCCTCGCCGCCGGATGCGCCCTTGCTGATTGCCGGTGATTTCAATGACTGGACCAACCAGCTGAGCCGTACGCTGTACCAGAACCTTGGCGTGACCGAAGTGTTCGACCAGCCGCAGCCCAATGCGCGCGGCGTGATGCATGGCTTGCGCCGACTCGGTGGCTTGTCGGCACCGATCCGCCCGGCACGGACCTTTCCGGCCATGATGCCGTGGCTGCGATTGGACCGCATCTATGTGCGAGGTTTCCGTGTGGAAATGGCGGAGGTCCTCAAGGATGGCCCCTGGGCGCGCCTGTCGGACCATGCCCCGATCGTGACCGAACTGCAACTGGCCTGATCTTGCGCCACCTCACCTTTACCGACGGCAACCAGATTGCGCTGCTGCACAGTGGCGCGGGTTTCTATCCCGCCCTGATCAGCGCCATCGACGCGGCACGCGTCGAGATCTATCTGGAAACTTATATTTTTTCGCTCGACGATACGGGCATACTGGTCTGCGAAGCCCTGCAAAGGGCTGCCGGACGCGGTGTTGTGGTCTATGTCATCAATGACTGGCTCGGTACCGGGCGTGAAAATACTAACAAATTGCGCCTTGCCCTGACGGCGGCCGGGGTGCAGCATCGCTCCTTCAATCCCTGGTTCCGGCGCGGCGTCGCGCGCAGCCATCGCAAGCTGTGCGTGGTGGATCGGCAGGTGGCTTTCGTCGGTGGGCTCAACATCAATGACGACATGGTCTCCGACCGTGACCACATCACCGCGCTGCCGGCACCGCGCTGGGATTTCGCCGTGAGCGTGCTGGGTCCGCTGGTGCAGGACATCTATCGTGAAGTGCAGGCGCAATGGCTGCGCGTGGGCCGCATGAAACTGAAGGCGCGCTGGCGCAACTTCAAACGGCTGCGCCATGGCCATCCGGGTCCGGTGCATGACCAGACCCAGGCCGCGCTGGTGGTGCGCGACAATTTCCGCAACCGGCGCACGATCCAGCGCGCCTATCTGCAGGCGCTGGGGCGTGCCCGCGAGACCGCCTTCCTTGCCAATCCTTACTTCGCGCCGGGCCGCAAGATGCGCCGCGCGCTGGAGGAAGCCGCCATGCGCGGGGTGAAGGTGACCCTGCTGCTGGGGGTCGGGCAATTCGTGATGCAGGATGCGGTGGCGCATTCCTTCTATCCCAAGCTGCTGCGCGCGGGCGTGCGCATCGTCGAATATACCCATACCGAACTGCATGCCAAGGTGGCTGTGGTGGACGACAAATGGGCCACCGTGGGCTCGAGCAACTATGACGGACTGTCGCTGTTCGTCAACCAGGAAGCCAACGTGGTGGTGCAGGATCCGGCCTTCGCCGCTTACCTGCGCCAGGAGATCGAAGCCGGTGCGGCCGGGGGGCGGGTGGTGCACCTGTCGGACTTCCTGCACGTGCCCTGGTACAAGCGCGCGGCGTATGGTGCGGCCTTCCTCTTGTATCGCACGGTAATTCACATCATCACGCTCGGAAAAGACGCTTGAGACTTTTTGCCGGGTGTTTGATTTACCGAAAATTCACCATATCGCGTTCCAAGCTGAAATCGAATAAGATGACCATCCCGGTTTTCGAAGGACAGCCGTGCGCGGCTTCCTGCCATTTCAATAAAAGGAGCGAGTTATGGATGATGTGGTCATTGTCGCAGCACAGAGAACGGCGATCGGCAAATTCGGCGGATCCTTGTCGAAGATTGCGGCGGCCGATCTGGGTGCGCAAGTCATCAAGGCCCTGCTGGCCAAGACCGGCATCAAGCCGGAAGCCATCAGCGAAGTCATCCTCGGCCAGGTGCTCACGGCTGGCCTGGGCCAGAACCCGGCGCGCCAGTCGGTCATCAAGTCGGGCCTGCCTGACATGGTCCCGGCCTTCGTGGTCGGCAAGGTCTGCGGCAGCGGCCTGAAGGCGGTGCAACTGGCGGCGCAGGCGATTCGCTGCGGCGACGCCCAGATCGTCATCGCCGGTGGCCAGGAAAACATGAGCGCCTCGCCGCACGTGCTCAACAACTCGCGTGACGGTTTCCGCATGGGCGATGCCAAGCTGACCGACACCATGATCGTCGATGGCCTGTGGGACGTCTACAACCAGTACCACATGGGCATCACCGCCGAGAACGTCGCCAAGAAGTTCGAGATCAGCCGTGAAGAGCAGGACGCCTTCGCAGCTGCCTCGCAGAACAAGGCTGAAGCGGCGCAGAAGGCCGGCAGGTTCAAGGATGAGATCGTGCCCATCGAAATCAAGGGCAAGAAGGAAACCGTGGTCTTCGATACCGATGAATTCGTCAAGCACGGCGTGACTGCCGAAGCCCTGGCGGGTCTGCGTCCGGCCTTCGACAAGGCCGGCACGGTGACCGCCGGCAACGCCTCCGGCATCAACGATGGTGCGGCGGCCGTGGTGGTGACCTCGGCCAAGCTGGCCGCGGAACTGGGTCTGCCGGTGCTGGCCAGGATCAAGGCGTATTCCTCGGCTGGCCTGGATCCCAGCATCATGGGCATGGGCCCGGTGCCGGCATCGCAGCTGACCTTGAAGAAGGCCGGCTGGACGCCGCAGGATCTGGACCTGATGGAAATCAACGAAGCCTTCGCGGCGCAAGCCATTGCGGTGAACAAGCAGATGGGCTGGGACACCAGCAAGATCAACGTCAACGGCGGCGCCATCGCCCTGGGCCACCCCATCGGTGCCTCGGGCTGCCGCGTGCTGGTGACGCTGTTGCATGAGATGGTGCGCCGTGATGCCAAGAAGGGCCTGGCGAGCCTGTGTATCGGTGGCGGCATGGGCGTGGCGCTGGCGGTGGAGCGTTGAGCCTGTTGATGCGCTTGTCGTGATGAAGAAACGCCGGCTTTTCAGCCGGCGTTTTTCTTTGGGGCAAGATCGGGGGGCCGCCGATCAGTTTCCTTTTGCCATTGGTTCTTCCGTACTGAAATTGCGGATCGTGATGGCTTTGCGTCCTGAAGGCAGGGGTTGGTTGGCCTGATCCAGCCATTGCCATTCAATTTCTTTCGGAGAGATCTCCAGCCCGCGATCACGTAGATCGGGGAAGGGCTGCCCTTCTTCGACATAGGCTTGGCGGTTCCACTGGTTGAAGACCTTGGCCAGCGGATGGGCCGGATCAATTCGTCCGTGCCAGATACCGGTAGCGGGTGCAGGAAGCAAGCCTGTGGCGCGCAGTTCGCGTGAAGGAACGGGGATCTCGCGCAGCACACCTTGGGGGACGCGCCAGTCTGGGACATGTCGTGCAGCTGGCGCTTTAGGAACCGGTATGCCGAGATAGTGGAAACGAAGAACGCCGGACTCTTTTGTGACGTCGTCAGGGGGAGTGAAGGATTCGCCCTGCTCATAGTGCATGGGTACCTGTGCCGCATTCCAGGCGACTTGGCGGGGTGTGTAGGGTTTGACTAATTGGGCGATCCAATAGCCGCTGATGACCGCATTGGTGTTTGGATGCTGAATCAGAGGACCACCTTGTGGCTCTTCAGGGAGGATAAAGCCGTCTGGGATGTGAGCGCGGCCCTGGCGCTGGGAAGCTGGGGAGGGTTTGCCGATTTCAGATACAACCACCTTGACGGGTTTGGCACCGTCGATCAGGGATTGTTTGTCGCCATCCCAGTAGGGGAGGATGGCGGGAGGCAGGGGGAGGACTTTGTCGAGGTTGGGGAGGCGCAGGTCCGGGTTGAGGTGGAGCATATCTCCGATTGCCATATATCGATCGGCCCTGTCTGGATCGGGTACATTGCCCGTCAGTTCGTCAGCAGTAGCGAAGCTTGCTGCGAGATAATTGGCACTTGCCGCGCTGCCAAAGGTAGCTCCTTGATGGAGTACTCGCAGCGCTTCATCATATTTCGTCATTGCATTCAGACTGACGCCCAAATTCAGGCTGGCAAGTGCACTCTCTTGTGCAACAGCACACCTCAGCATTGTTAATCCGATCGCCTTATTTCCCCAAAATGATCCTCGAGGATCATCGTAGTTGGCGTTGAGTTTTCCGCCCAGGTAGGCCTGTGCTGCGGAGCTACCCATCTCAGCAGCGAGAGCCCAAAATGCGTAGGCTCTGGTGGCGTCCTTTTTTACTCCGGATCCGTTTATATGGTATGTCCCCATCAGCTCGTAAGCGCTTGGAATGCCCATCTGCATTGCTTGTTCAACCAAGGTAACGGCGCGCTCTGAATCTTGCGTAACCCCCCTGCCTGCCAAGTAAAGACTTGATAAATTCAACATGGCTTTCCAATGCATTTTTTGTGCGGCGTTTTCCCAGAGAATGGCTGCCTTTCTGTAGTCCCGGTCTTCAGGCCAGAGGTCGTAGCTGGTGATTGCCAATCCCTCTCGAAACCAGTTCTCTGCGATCTCATCCAGCTTGCTCTCGACGTCTTTCTCATGTCGGCAGATGAACTTTTCCATATGGGGCTGGAATGTTTTAAGGGGCATATTGCGAGGAAGATGGTCCATGGAGCAAGCTGAGAAAAAGGGGAGTGACAAATACACCAGCGATCTTTTGATGCAGTAGAAAAGGCCGACGGTTTCGGATTTAAGATCACATTTCATCTGTGAAGTCATGCCAATCGGAACTCCGAAGTTCTCTTGTCCGAAAATGGGAAAAGAAAGCTTTTGGGTGAAGTATTTGCTTCCTTGCTGCTCTGGTTGTCCAGCAGCTGTCGTTGCCACTGAAGGAAGGTTCTCTTGATGTCCAATGGAGATCCATTGCCGCCATCGCACGCTGTCCTGCTAAATGAGTGCAAGGAAAGAACTTCCTTCCTCAGTTTTTCGCTCAACAGCGGATCATCACACCCGATATTGATTTCAGCATCCACCGCCATGCTGCGCAGATTGAGATTGGCGCTGCCCAAGGTGAAGAAGGCATCGTCGATGATCATCAACTTGCTGTGAATGTAGATCTCGCGATATTTGTCGCCCGTGCTTTTCGCGGTATGGTCGTAGGTCCAAAGGCTGGCTGCCAGCGTCTTGATACCCAATGCCTCCAATTCCTCGGCGATCTCGGCATTGCCGTAGGGTTCCTGTTGTCCCGGCGGGGGCTTGGGCGTTCGTACGAGCTCGGGTGGCGTACCATTACCGGTCTCTTTGAAGCGGACCCTTTCAATCTCCCTCTGTTGCTGTTTCTGACGGACCTGTTGCTGCTCTTCGAACATCTTGTCCTGCTCAGGCATCGAAGTTCCCAGCCCGAGCAGCTTGAGTGTTTCATGCGTGGCCGGG
>Ga0207694_10000382_pt1 | contig 41281 bp, 35 predicted proteins | sample KBSC34metaG_FD_184353 | JGI IMG/M metagenome (GOLD analysis project Ga0207694, IMG submission 184353) | Corn rhizosphere microbial communities from Kellogg Biological Station, Michigan, USA - KBS C3-4 metaG (SPAdes) (version 2) | ecosystem: Host-associated > Plants > Roots > Rhizosphere > Soil... | reverse complement strand
GTCGCAGCGAGCTGATGGTCTTGAACATGGTCCGCGCGGGTCTGTTCGGTGACCTGACTCATGGCGAAGCTGCTTATATTCACAATCTTCGCTACAAGTTGAAAGATTTTATCGGCGAAGGAAAGTGGCGCCCGGAATGGAGCACCAAGCGCCTTGCCAATACATACCCTACGCATGGCCTCGGTCCTGTCGCGCAGTATATGGGCATCAACCGTGGCGACCGTTTCGATTTCATGGTTTCCATGAGCTCGCCCGCGCATTCCCTGGTCACGTACGCGGAGCGTGAATTTCCGCCGGACAGCTACCGGCGCAAGCAGAAATTCATTCAGGGTGACATGAATACGTCGATCATCCAGACGGCATTGGGGCGAACCATCCTGCTTCAGCACGATGTCGCCACCCCACGTCAGTACAGTCGACTCAACCTCATCCAAGGCTCCAAGGGCACGTTCGCCGGCTTTCCCGATCGCATCGCGGTCGACAACGGAGAAAACGAATTCGAGTGGACCAACGACCTGAGTGCATTCAAGGAAAAATATGACAGCCCACTCTGGAAAGATCTGGAGCGCGAACTGACCGCCAACCCCGCCCATGGCGGCATGGATCTCGTGATGCTGTGGCGAATGGTCTATTGCCTGCGCAACGGCATCCCGCTCGACCAGAACGTCTACGACGCCGCGGCATGGTCCGCGCCGGCCGACCTGAGCGAACAGTCCGTCCGTGATCGCAGCCGTCCTCGGGATTTTCCTGACTTCACACGCGGACTGTGGAAGACCACATCGCCGCTCATCATCAAGGGTTGATCACCTTCCCATCCGAGCCGGTCCATATTGCAGGATTCAGCATTGAGTTGAGTGGGTATTTCTCGCGCAAATCCGCTCGTCTACGTCAGCTTGGTTGATCTGCGAGCACGTGGATGCGAGTCGAAGATTGAATGACGCAGAGGCATCAAGCGCGCTGGGTTCACAGAGCTTAAGGGGAGGAGAAAACATGGCAATTTCACGGCGTAGCATGATCGGTGGTGGCGCTGCGGGCGCATTGACGGCCTTGGCGGCCAATGCTTTGGCGCAAGAAAAGGGCGCAAGCGCGAGTTTGCGCCCGACGCAGACGGCGAGCGACGGGCGGCAGCAAGCAAGATCGGGCAGCGGTTACGACATGCGCGACGACCTTTCACCGCAGCGCTTGACGATGGCTATGTGGGACGCAGGCTATGTGCTTCGGCATGGGCCGGGCGGAAGTTGGGCGAACCACGATCGCGTGCTCGATGAGGCGGTAGAGCGCGCCTACAACACCTTGCGCATCGATGCATTTCCGCAATGGGTCGATCTCAGCAAGCCCGAGCGTATATTGGAATGGCCTGACCCCAAGCAGCCGTACATGCCCTGGAACTGGAATTCCGCTGTCAAAGGGCCGATTGGTGCTTGGATGATCGAGTTCATGGAAAAACTGTTGAAGCGGCCATCGCTTCACTACACCCTGAGCGCTTGGTGGTTCATGCCAGGAATGCCAGGCGTGCCCCCCGTTCCCCCTGTTCTTCGAAAGCCGGCGACGACGCTCGAAGGAGCCGAGATGTGGGCGGTTATGCTGCGCAACTGGAAGAAGCGATTCGGTTTCGATCGCCTCCTGTATGTCGATATCGCGAACGAAACGCCATTCTTCTTTCCCGACATCCGCGAACGGATGAAGAAGGAAACAGGTCAGGACTACGCCGAAGACGGCCCGGCCCTTACCCCTGCACAGATCGCTTTTTTTGCTGACGAGTTCAACAAGCCCTTGGCGTTGTTGCGAAGGGAATTTCCAGAATTGCGGTTCACCACTTCAATTCATGCGGATCTACGTTGGCTGGACGTTCCGCTGGAACTGGATTGTTTGGACGTGCACTTCTACCTCGATACGGATCCGCGCTGGAACGATCGCACGCGTTTCGCAGAATTCATCAGCAAGAACATGTTCGAAAAGGACACTTGGTTCGCCGAGTTTTCAGACCGAGCGAAGCAAACGGCATCAGCCATGGAACCGATGCTGCGCGCCCGACAGCGCTACAAGATGGAAGAATTTGCCGCTTGGGGAGCGCGGCGAGGCGCGCCGTTGACGACGACTGAAGCTTGGTCCTCCTGGTTCTATATCGATCATCCGAAACTCGACTGGGGCTGGCTATTGGATTGGTCCAAACGGTCCTGCGACGACGCGATTGCCTGCGGGTTTTGGGGCTGGACTCCGCACAACTATGCCCAGCCACAGTTCGCCAACTGGAAGGACGTCAACTGGCACCGAACGCTGAATGAGCGGTTCCTCAACGCTCGCTGAGTGCGTGAGCCGCGATCTTTACGGGTAGAACGACGAGAAACGTAATGGACAGCATCCTGCTCCAAAATGCCGCGGCAGCGGCCAATATGGAAAACACGCGCTTCATTGTCCTGATCGGTTGCATCGCGTCGTACAGAAGGCGGCGTGAATGCTGACGGGAATTGCGTGGGATCACCGCCGTTGCTGGGGGCCGCTGGATGCCAGTGTGGCGCCGTATCGGCAGCAGACCGGGCTGGAAGTCCGTTGGGACCGACGCAGCCTCTTCAGTTTCGGTGAAGGCGATCTGGGTTCGTATGCCGACAAGTACGACTTGGTGATCTACGATCATCCATTCGTCGGCGACATTAGTCGCCATGGCTGGATGCTCGACCTCTCGCCCTTGCTGTCGGCGGAGCAGCGTGCTCATTTCGCCGGCGACGAGGTCGGTGCGTCCTGGCGGTCCTACGCATACGATGGTGGCATATGGGCTCTGCCCCTCGACATCGCTGCGCAGACCGCCGCCTGGCGACAGGATCTGCTAGAGCGGCACGACTTCGCTGTCCCCGAGACCTTGAGCGCAGTCCGTCAACTTGCCGAACGAGGCAAGGCCAAGGGCGTCGCCGTAGGTTGGCCCGCAGTTCCGACGGACCTCATGTGTACGCTGGTGAGCGTTGCCGCCAGCATGGGATGTAACCCCGGCCACGACGGCGGGGATTTCCTTGAGCGGGCCAATGCTGAGGCTGCAGTGGCGGAACTTGCCGCGCTGGCACGGCTTGCCCATCCCGCCTCGAAAGGCTGGAACCCAATCCGTTGTCTCGACCACATGGCGGCCAATGATGATGTTGTCTACGTGCCGTACCTTTTCAATTATGCGAACTACGCCTCGGGCACCGCCGAGCGGAAGATCACTTTCGGTAGGGCGCCGGCCGTCGCCGTTGGCCAACAGGCACACACCGTCCTCGGCGGCGCCGGCATAGGAATCAGCGCCAGGACCAAAGACCCCAAGGCTGCGTTCGACTACGCCATCTGGCTGTGCTCGCCGCGATATCAGGCAGGCGACTACGTGAAATTCGGCGGCCAGCCCGGCAGTCGCATCGCCTGGACCTCCGATGCGTGCAACGCCCTCACCAGCGATTTTTTCCGCAGCACTCTGCCGGTGATGGATGCCGCTTATCTGCGGCCGACCCATCCAGGCTTCGTGCCGTTCTTCCACGATGCGACGCTGCGGCTAGCAAGCGTTGTGTTCGAGGGTGCGCCGGTACGGCCGTTCATCGACTGGCTCAACCAGAGCTACGACCGTATGCGCCCAGAGAGAACCGCCAGATGACCTTCATCGACGAACTTGACGGCGACGCGCCATCCGCCACCGAAAGCCGCAAGCGGACCGATCCCGTGCCAGCCGGTGAGAAAGGGTAATCGCCATGTCACTTGCAAAGTCCAATCGACCGGCGATCGAGCCGCTCAACGCCCTCGCTGGCCGCGTGCGCTCGGGCACCCGGCTGTCGGTAGGCGGCCACCACTACGCCCGCCTCCCGATTGCGCTGCTGACCCGTCTCGTCGACAACGGCGCCAGTGACCTCAACTACTTCGCTTGGGCCGGGGGCCTACCACTTGAGTTGCTGCTCGAAGCCAACGCCGTCTCGTCGATCGATATCTGCTTTTCCAGCCTCGACATCTTCGGGTTGCCGCCGCGGTTCCGCGAGGTGGCCGAGAACCGCCGGCTGCCGATCAACGATTGGCCGGCGCTGGCAATGATCCAGGGCCTGCGGGCGGCGCAGCAAAACCTGCCGTTCATGCCGGTGCAGTTGCCGGAAGGCTCGACGATGATGGAACGTTGTCAGGCCGTCTCTCTCCATCGCGACCAGCGCACCGGTCGGACTGTTGGTCTGGTCGAAGCACAGGTGATCGACACTGTGCTGTTGCACGCACCGCGCGCCGACACGGAGGGCAATATCGAGATCTACGGCGCCCGCGCGCTCGACCTGCCGATCGTCGGTGCGGCTCGCCAGGTGTTGGTCACTGTCGACGAGATCGTCCCCGCCGGAACACTGCGCAGCAATGGTCGGCAGACCATCATCACGCGCAATCTCATCACTGCCATCGCGCAGGTTCCAGGCGGAGCCTATCCGACGTCCTGCCTACCCCATTATGCGACCGACTTTGCTCGCATCCGCGACATTCTCGACGGCAAACACGGCACTCTTCGGCAGGCACTGGAAAAACCGGCCGACGCACCGCCGGCGAATCTCGCAAAGGCCGCCAGGACTCGGCCCGAGCAAGTCGTCCCAGGCCCATTCCGCAACAGCACACCGCATCCCGCCGCCCCGACTGTCGACGAATTGATGGTCGTGCGCATCGCCCGAATGCTTGATAACGAGTCGTTTGCAAGCGCCGGCGCCGTGTCACCGCTGGGCAACGTTGCCTTTCGTCTCGCCAAGGCCGCGCATGCACCCGACCTGTACATCGGCACGTTCAGTTGCGGTCATGTCGACGTACAGGCCGGAACGATGACGCTGAGCCTGCTCGAGGCCATGGACGCAGGTTCGGCGGTGTCCCACAACGGCGGCGACGACACATACTCGACCTACTATCAGGCTGGCATCGTCACGCACGAAATCATCGGTGCGGCGCAGATCGATGCACGCGGCCGCACCAACAATCTCGAACTCACCAAACCGTCGGGCGGCAAGCTGCGCCTGCCGGGTCAGGGGGGCATGTCCGACGTCGCCAACATGCACCGGAATTACGTCGTCTACGTGCCGCGCCACGGCAAGGCATCGCTGGTTGAGAGTGTGGAGATAGTGTCCTCGGCGCGCGGCATTATCTCGGCTACCGAGCGTGAGAAGGTCGGCTACCAATCAGGCGATATTTATCTCGTCACCAACCTTTGCGTATTCCGCTATGACGAGGGCGTCGGCCAGTTGGTGGTCGTCGAAACCATGCCGGGCGTGGCACGCGACAGCATCATCGACGAAACCGGCTTCAAGGTTTTGTTCGCGGAGGATTGCAAGGAGATGGCGGCACCGACAGCCGAGGAGCTGCGTGTGCTACGCGACGAAATCGATCCGCTCGGCATCCGCCGGCTGGAATTCGTCGGCGCCCGCGACCGCAGTGCGCTGCTCGACGAAATCCTCCAGCGCGACCGGCGCGGGACTGCCGCCATTGTCGATGGTTGAATAGAAACCGGGCGGGGAGCCCGGCGCCCAGTCCTTGGCGAGAAGGATTCCCATCCACAGCACCCGCCTGAGTGTGCTCGGGCGTTGCTGCGCCTTGGTCGCGCCGACCATCGCCACGGATCATCGGCGCCGCGCACATCTTTTCCACCCCGATAGGTGCCCCACGGGTCTCGCTCTGCGGAAAGATGTCGACGAAGCCGAGCATCTGCAGGCACAGCAATGCCTCCCGCGGTTGCTCGGACACCCTCAATCACTCTTGTTACGTTGATTTCTAGAATCGGGTTTTGGTTACCCACGAACGCGGTTTCATCGATGGCAGTGAGGGCGTGGCGCATTGAATCCTGATTCGTCCGAGGCCTAGACAAGCCTGGCTTATTAATATATTAATTAGCATAATCAATATATCAATTTGCATAACAGAGAGATTCACAATGGCACGGCTTGCAGGCAAGACCGCAGTCATCACCGGGGCGGCCGACGGCATCGGTTTTGCGATCAGCCAAGCCATGACGCGCGAAGGCGCTCAGGTTTTCATGGGCGACATCAACGACGACAGGGGTCGCTCCGCTGCCGAGCAGTTGGTCCGCGACGGTGGCCGAGCCACGTACTGCCATTGTGATGTCGCGCAGGAGCAGGACATCGCCGGCCTCATCGCTGCCGCGGCCGGTACCGGGCGCCTCGACGTGCTGGTCAATAACGCCGCCATTGCTATTGGCGGCATGCCGCTGCACGAGATGACCGATGAGCAGTGGCACCGGCTTATCACGGTGAACCTGACGAGCGTCTTCCGCGGCACCAAGCACGCGCTGCCGCACATGATCCGGCAGGGATCGGGCTCGGTGATCTCGATGGCATCGGCGCAGGGCCACATCGGCATTGACGGATGGACCGCCTATGCCGGCGCCAAGGGCGCGGTGATGTCGATGATGCGCCAACTCGCAGTGGAGTTCGGCCCGCACAACATCCGGTTCAACTCGATCTCGCCGGGCACGATCAACACCCCGATGAATGCGCAAGTCATCGAGGACATGGGCGAGCACGTCGGCCGGGCCTGGGTAAAGATGCATCCGATCGGTCGCATCGGTAAGCCCGAGGAAGTCGCCGAGGCGGCGGTCTATCTCGCCAGCGATGCCGCCGGCTTCACGACCGGCATCGACCTTCGGGTAGATGGCGGCCTTACCGCGACTCCGCGTTACGTTCCCGAATTCTTCGAGCAGTAAGCAGCGACCATGAACAAAGCCCTTGAAGGCGTCACCATTCTCGATTTCAGCCACCTGCTGCAGGGCCCGTTCGCTACGCAGTTACTCGCCGACATGGGCGCCAACGTCATCAAGATCGAGCGCGCCGGATCGGGCGACATGTTCCGCTCGATGACCTTCTTCGCCAAGTGGATAGGTGGTTCCGAGAGCCCCAGTTTCCTGGCCTGGAATCGCAACAAGCGCTCTATCGCACTCAACCTGAAGAGCAAGATGGTCCATGGGACGATCATGGAAATGGCCCGTAAGGCCGATGTGGTGGTGCAGAATTTCCGACCCGGCGTGCTGGCCAAGATCGGCTATGGCTACGACGATTTCAAGGCGGTCAATCCCGGCATCATCTACTGCTCGGGATCAGGCTATGGCGAGGACGGTCCCTACGTCGACCGCCCTGGCCAGGACATGCTGATTCAGGGCCTCGCCGGCCTCGTCGCCAATACCGGCCGAGGCGATGCCGCACCCGTGCCGGCCGGCGCCGGACTCGCCGATCAGATCGGCGCAATGAACATGGTCTACGGCATTCTCACCGCCCTCTACTATCGCGAGAAGACCGGCAAGGGGCAGAAGATCGAGGTCAACTTGCTGGCAGGCATGCTGGCGCACTTGAGCCAGGAATACGTCGGTGTGTTGAACCTGGGGCAGGACTTCGTGCGCCCCAATTCCGGCATCGGCCATCCGGGCATGCAAGCGCCGTTCGGCATCTACGAGACCAGCGATGGCGAGTACATCTCGATCGCCATGAGCCCTTACAAGACCTTGTACGAAACTCTCGAGGCGCCGCAACTGGCGGTCTATGACGACCTCACGACACTGTTCGACAGGCGCGACGAAGTCTGGGAGAAGGTCAACGCCGAGACCCGCCGGTTCACCCGCAAGGCGCTGCTCGACCGGCTGCTCGCCGCTGACATCTGGTGCGCGGAGGTCAACGACATCCGCCGCGCCGCTCAGGATCCGCAGGTCAAACACATGGGCATGATCACCGAGTACACCCATCCCCGGGCCGGCCGCGTCCAGGTCGTGGCGCCCGCCGTCAAGATGAGCGAAACCCCCGCCACCATCGACCGGCCAGCGCCACTAGTCGGCCAGCATGGCCGCGAGATTCTCGCCGAGTTCGGTGTTTCGCCAGAGACTGCCGCCGAACTGGAGCGAAGTGGCGACATGACGATTGTGGAGGCCTGATCCGTGGCGGTGGACAGCGACTACCGCGGGCTGGGCTGGAAGCACGGAACGCTGACCGTGCAGCGGCATGGCGCGATGTTGGCACCCTTGACCTTCGTGCTCGCCGATGGCCGGCAGGTCAGTCCCATGCATATCGCCCCCTGGGCCGATCAACCGATCGCGGCCACGCTTCCCGGCATCCTGCAGCGTCTTCGCGGCGATTGGGTATGCGTGCCATTCGGCTGCGCCAGCGAAGACCCCACCGCGCCACCGTCATGGGCCCGCCTGAACGGGCCGGCAGAATCGGGCGAAGAGATCCACGGTCATAGCTCGAATCACCCGTGGACCTGGGTCGACGGCGACGATGATAGTTTGGCGCTGACACTCGACTATCCCACTGAAAGCCCGGTGCGGCGAGTGCACCGCTCGGTTACGCCATTCGCCGATGCGGCAGCCGTCGAACTCAACTTTGGCATCGAGTTCCGCCGGGATTGCCGCCTACCTCTGGGTCTCCACCCGATGTTCCGCCTGCCCGCCGATCCCCGTCGGGCGCGGATCGAGCCCGGCCGCTTTCGCGAGGGTCGGACCTACCCCGGTACGGTCGAGCCCGCCGCTCCGTTGTTTGCCATCGACGAGAGTTTCGCGTCGCTCGAAGCGGTGCCGCTGCGCGCCGGCGGCACGTTCGACGCCAGCCTCGTGCCGCTGCCGCTCAACACCGAGGAACTGCTGCAACTCAATGGCATAGACCACGTCGCGCTCGCCAACGAGGCCGAAGGCTATCGCGTCAAACTCAGTTGGAACGGCGATCATTTCCCAAGCCTCCTGCTCTGGTTCTCCAACCGCGGCCGTCAGGCAGAGCCGTGGAACGGCCGTCACGTTGCCCTGGGCATGGAGCCGGTCTGCTCGCCCTTCGGTCTCGGCCCAGCGAGCGCCCGGGCCGACAACCCGATGATGCTCTCGGGCACCCCCACGGCTCGCGACTTCAAAGCCGGCGAAACCTTCACCACCCGGTATCGGATCGAAGCCGAAGCGCTCTGAAGGAAAGTGCAATGCCTGTGCTACCGACGTCTGCCGCGCGTGTTTTCTTCGACGGCCTGTTCACCGAACCCCGTGTTGCTCATCCAGAGTGCGTCGCCATCCACGCCGATGGCTCGATTTGGTGTGGCACCGAATGGGGCGACCTTATCCGCATCGCCGCCGATGGCAGTCGCCACGATCTGATCGGTTCGACCGGAGGCTTTGCGCTCGGCATCGCGTTCGACAACCGGGGCAATTGCTTCGTCTGCGATCTGAAGCACGCCGCCATCTTCAAATACGATGCGGCGACTCTGACGCTCAGCCGGTTCGCCGCATCCGGGATTCTCGTTCCCAATTATGCGGTGGTCGATGAAAAGCGCGGCGCTCTTTACGTCTCGGACAGCCGAGGCAACAACAATATCGGTCCCGGTATCTTTCGGTACGACCTGCAAACGGGCGAGGGGGGCGTCTGGTGCCAGGCACCGATGGATTTTGCCAACGGCATGGCGATGACCCATGATGGCAGCGGTCTTTACGTAGTCGAGAGTGGCTTGGCCCAAGTCAGCTACGTGCCCATCAAAGCCGATGGCTCTGCCGGCACGCCACGCTTAGCAATTGCCAATACACAGACTGTGCCCGATGGCGTGGCCGTGGCACCCGATGGCACCGTCTATGTGTGCTGCTACGAGCCAAGCCGCATTTACCGACAGCGGCCGGGTGGACAGCTCGAAATCCTCATCGAGGATCCAACCGCCACGGTTATTGCCCACCCCACTAACGTCGCACTGAAGGGCGACATTCTCTACAGCGCGAATCTGGGCCGCTGGCACATCACCGCAATTGATTTGGCTTCTGACCAATAACCCCACAGCGCCCTTTCTGGAGCGCTATGTGTATCGCCAGGACGGGCTGGACCGCTCGACGATCGCCTCTTCGCAAGTGCCGACGAGTCCCGGCAAATTATGACAGCGCGATGCCCACAGAAACGATGCGGCCAATTGGACTATCCACGCAGCACGGCATGACGCTGTTCGGGAAGGACGGCGTACCATCCCGGCCGTGCCGGGTCGCGGTCATAAGTGTAGCCCCCCAGTTCCTTGTACAGTTCCGCATATTCCGCAAGTTTGTTCTGGTCCAGTTCTACGCCTAGACCGGGTCCTTGCGGGACGGCAATTTTTCCACCTCGGTATTTCATCTTGCCGCCCTTTACGACGTCATCGAGCAGATGGTGATAGTGAGCATCAGCGGCGAAAAGTTGATTTGGCAACGCCGCGCCGAGATGAAGCATCGTCGCCAGTTGGATGCCGAGCTCTCCGGAGCTGTGCACGGCCACGCCGATATTGAACTTCTGACAGACCATCCCGGCTAGCCACGCCTGTCGCAGTCCGCCCCAGAATGTGGTGTCGAGGAGCACCACGTCGGCCGCGATGGCGCGGACGTTCTGGGTAAGCTGCTCGAAGTTCACGACTATTTGATTGGTCGAGGTGGGGATACGAATGAACTCGCGTACCCGACGCATACCTTCCATACCCCAGGTAGGATCTTCGAAGTAGTCGTTGTTGAGATCCTCGATGGCTTGACCGAACCGGATCGCTTGTTCGACGCTCCACGCGCCGTTCGGGTCAACGCGCACACCATGTTTTGGAAAGGCCGCGGCGATACCCCGGAACACTTCCAGCTCATGATCGGGCGCGAAGAGGCCCGCTTTTAATTTGTGGGCCGTAAATCCATGCTCGGCCTGCAAAGCTTTGGCATGGGCTACCATCTGTTCGACCGTTTCCTCACCACCCCGGCTAGTCTTGCTGTCGAAGTCGCGGAAAAAGAGGTACGACGCAAAAGCCACTTCGTCGCGCAGCGCGCCGCCGAGAAGGTCGCAAGCGCGGATACCGAGCTTCTTGCCGATGATGTCGATGCAGGCGAACTCGATCGCCGCATGAATCTGGGTGCGACTGTTGTAGAGCGAAGCGGTGGGGTTGCATATCTTCCAGTAAAGCTGCTCTAGTTGCAGCGGATCGTGTCCGATCAGGTAGGCATTCATGCCTCTGATCGCGGCTTCGGCGGATTCCCCGCCGCCGCCCATTTCACCGAGACCGGTGATGCCCTCGTCGGTCTCGACTTCCACGATAGTGCGCACGAAGCGGCCCCAGTGAGAACCGATGGAATGGCGCAGCGGCGCTTCCAGCGGGACGGTGACGGTCGTTGCCTTGATGTTCGTTATCTTCATTGCATCTTCCCCGCGATGGTGACGCCCATGCCACCGTCGATTCGGTAGTACTGGCCGGTCATGAATCCGGCCCTGCCGGACGACAGGAAAAGCACCAGATCTGCTATTTCGCGAGGACTCCCGATCCTTGCTGACAGATGCATCTGTCGGCAATCTTCGAGTACCGCCTCTGGATTGGGTGACTGCTGAACGGCCCAATTTAGCATCGGGGTGTCCACCGCGCCGGGGCAGACGGCCACGCAGCGGACGTGCGGCGCATAGTCGACCGCAATGCTCCGCGTCAGTCCGAGCAGCGCTGTTTTGCTGGTGGTGTATGCGGCTACCTTGGCTTGGCTCATCAGGCTCTGGGCGCTGGCGATGTTGACCACCACGCCGCCACCCTCACGTTGAATGACCGGCAGCGCAGCCTGGGCGCAAAGGAAGGCGCTCTTGAGATTCACTCCCAACGTGCGATCCCATGTCTCTTCGGTGGTTTCGGTCACCGTGCCATAGGTCTGGATACCGGCGTTATTGACCAGAACATGAAATCCGCCAAGTGTCTCGTCCGCCTGCTGAAACGCCTGCTTCACCTGCATCGAACTGGACACATCGGCGTGTAAGAAGTGTGCGCGCGGACCCAACGAGCGGGCGAGATCTTCTCCGGCAGCGGCATCGATGTCGATGAGCGCCACACAGGCACCTTCCTGATGGAACGCGGTCGCCACCGCAGCACCGATTCCCTTGGCCGCGCCCGTGACAATCACGCCTTTTTCGGCGAATTCTAGATCCATATCGGTTCCCTGAAACTCAATGCGATGTGTCGTCGGCCAAATACGTCAGCCGTTGACGGCTTCTTCTATGTCGATCGGAGGAGGCATTGGAAGTCCGCGAGCAGCGCTCTACTTCCCAGCGCTGAAGCCGCCATCGATGATCAACGCCGATCCCGTTACGAATGCGGATTCGTCGCACGCCAAGTAAACGGCGGCGGCGGCGATCTCTTCAGGCGTGCCCATCCGGCCTAACGCCTGCGAGGCACTCATCTCCTTGTAGGCTTTAGCGGGGTCCGGATATTCCTTCAGGCGCGCCTGCACGAAAGGAGTCTCGACACGTCCGGGACAGATGCAGTTGATCCGCACCTGCGAGTCCGCATGATCGATCGCCATCGATTTGGTAAGCCCTACGACTGCAAATTTGGTAGTGCAGTAGGCTAGGCGATCCTTTATGCCGACGATTCCGCCGATGGATGCAAGATTGATGATCGAGCCGCTGCGACGTTCAACCATCCGAGGCAGGAAGATCTTCGAGAGAAAGAACACGCCTTTCACGTTTACGGCATACAGCCGGTCCATGTCGCCTTCCTCGGTCTGCAGGATCGTACCCACGTGGCCGACACCGGCGTTGTTCACAAGAACATCCAGTCCTTTGGGATGGGCCGAGAAGATGGCGTCGGCAACCCGCTGGCAGGACTCGGCGCTCGACACGTCCAGTGTGTGAACCACAGCTTCACCACCGGCACTTCGAATTTCTTCCGCCACGCTTTGCGCCGCGATCGCATCGCGATCACCGATATGGACCAAAGCACCTTGTTCAGCGAAAGCGCGGGAGACGGCTGCACCGATGCCGGAGCCCGCGCCAGTAACGAGAGCAACTTTTTCTTTGAGGCTAAACATGATTTCGGAATCCTTCGCGATGCAAATGAGCAACGTCTGCTCGTGGGGTCAATCAAGAAAAGCCAGATTCAAATGTTCGTGGACGTTTCGACCGCTGTGGGAATGAAGCACAACGCTGCCGGACGCGGTGGTGATTTCGGTGACGTGGCCGCTGTTCATCGATGTCGACCACGTGGTGTCGGTTCAGAACGCGGCTGCAGATAAAATTCAGTAGCTGTCTGGGACATCACGTATCGTTGTTCGGTCGGACTGAGTTCAGAGGTGAGGTTCCAAGCCGAGGCGATCCAATCCTCGTACGAACCTGCGAGGTTGAGAACCGGCCAATCACTGCCCCACATGAGTCGCCTCGGGCCGAACGCATCGATGACGACATCGAAAACACGACGCAAATCTGATTGACTGCAGTGCCCGGAATTGCGTGTGATCAAGCCGGACAATTTGCAAAATGCCCGTGTCATGGATGCAAGGTGTCGAATGTCATCAGCCCAAGACTCCAAGTTCTCGCCGACGGGCGGATTCGCTGCGTGATCGACGACGAGTTTGAGATTGGGGTGCCGATGGAGCAGGGTCTCGACGACCTTGATCTGCTGAGGACGGATCACAGCATCGAAACACAGACCAGCGCGGGTCATAGCTTCCAAAGCAGGCGTCACCCTGTCGCCGAGAATCCAGTCGTCGTCATCGATGATGTGAAGCATCGGACGCAGCCCGACCAGCTTTGCATGTGTAGCGATTTTCTCGATGACCACCGGTGCATCGGGCGCGATCAAATCCGTCCATCCAACCACGCCCGCGATCCAGGAAAACTTGCCGGCAAGCTCCAGTAGAAAGGTTGTCTCTGCGTTAGTCGGTGTTGCCTGGACGAGGATGGTCTGCTTGACCTTAGTGGCCTGCAAAACCGGATCGAGGTCTGGTGGCAAATAGTCGCGGTAAAGCGAGCCCAGATCCGGGGTCAGCCAAGCATAATCGCCGCGACTGAGCGACCAGAAATGCTGGTGAGCATCGACGATCATGATTATCGGCGAGCCGGTGTCATGCGAGCAGCGCACGGCCACAATCTTGCAGCGACGCCGCGCCGGTCAAGGTCATTATCGTGCGAATTTCGGTTTCGATCATGCTCAGGAGGCGAGCGACGCCAGCCTCGCCCGCAGTAGAGAGGGCATAGACGTAAGCCCGACCCAGCAACACGCCCTTTGCACCCAGCGCAAGCATGCGCACGACATCGAGTCCCGAACGAATCCCGGAATCCACCAACACCGTCAGACGGTCGCCGACAGCGTCCGCGATGCCGGGCAACGCTTGCGTGGTGGAAATGGTGCCGTCCAGTTGGCGTCCACCGTGATTGGATACAACGAGACCATCAGCGCCGAATCGCACGGCATCGCGCGCATCATCGGCGTCTAGAATGCCTTTAACGATGATCTTGCCCTTCCATGTGTCGCGAATCCATTCCAGATCGGTCCACGAAATCGACGGATCGAAGTTGGCTCTCAGCCAACCGATATAGTCGACCAGCCCGGTTCGCCTACCGCGGTAGGCAGAAATGTTGCCGAGGTCATGTGGTCGGCCCAGCAATCCAACATTGAAGGCCCAGGCAGGATGGCGTATTGCTTGCCCCAGTCGACGCGCACCGGCAAACGGTCCGCTCATGCCCGATCGAGCGTCGCGATAGCGTGGGCCAGGCGTGGGCATGTCAACCGTGAACACGAGTGTGGATACGCCGAGCGCCGCGGCGCGCTGGAGCGCATCCTTCATGAAGCCGCGATCCTTCAGCACATAGAGCTGGAACCAAGGGATTCCAGCAGCGTCGACCACCTCTCTCAGGCTGCATACCGATACAGTCGACAGCGTGAACGGAATTCCAGCCGCCTTGGCTGCGCTGGCTGCTAGCACCTCGCCCCGACGTGCGTACATGCCGCACAGGCCGATCGGGCCCAGGATCACCGGCATGGCGAGGCGTTCGCCGAACAGGTCAATGTCCAGCGATAGCTCACCGTTGCCGCGCAAGATCCGTTGACGCAGAGCGACGGATGTTAGATCTTCAAGATTGGCGCGCAACGTCGCTTCGGCACCGGCGGCGCCGTCGAGATAATCAAACAGGAACAGTGGCAATTTACGCCGCGCAGCTTCCCGATAATCGATTGGCCCGGAGACGATCATGCACTAGGCTTGGCCAACCAATTGCCGCTGGTTACCCAAACCCTCAATGCCAAGTTCGATGACGTCGCCAGGATTGAGATAGATGGGCGGTTTCTGCCCCAGGCCTACGCCAGGCGGCGTTCCGGTGGAGATCACGTCACCTGGCTGCAGGCTCATGAATTGCGAGAGGTAGTGGATCAGGAACGCAGGCTTGAAAATCATCGTCCGCGTAGAGCCGTTCTGAAAACGACGCCCGTTGACGTCGAGCCACATCCCGAGATTCTCGGTATCGGCTGCTTCATCGCGAGTCACCAGCCAGGGGCCTAGCGGCGCGAACGTATCGCAGCCCTTGCCTTTGTCCCACTGGCCCCCGCGTTCGAGCTGGAAACTGCGCTCGGACACATCATTGATGACGCAGTAGCCAGCCACGTGGTCGAGGGCTTCGGCTTCGGACACATAAGAGGCGGCCTTGCCGACGACGACACCGAGCTCCACCTCCCAGTCAAGCTTCGTCGAGCCGCGTGGCCGCAGGACCTTGTCGTTGGGGCCGACCAGCGACGAGGTCGCCTTCAAAAAAACGATTGGCTCTTCAGGGACAGCGGCGCCTGTTTCGGCGGCGTGATCGGCATAGTTGAGACCGATGCAAATGATTTTGCCGATCCGGCCGACACATGGGCCATAACGCACGCCGTGCGTGACCTCAGGCAACGTCGAGAGGTTGATAGTGCGCAGCCGCGCCAAACCCTCATCGGACAGCGTATCTCCCGCGATGTCGTCGACGACCGAAGAGAGGTCGCGAATGTAGCCCCGAGAGTCCAGCGCGCCTGGTTTTTCGCGTCCCGGCTCGCCATATCGTAGAAGTTTCATAGTGAAATTGATTTCCGCACTAGGATGGTTCGAGTGAGCGCCGACAGCCGTATTGGCTGACAGATTGCTCTGCGGTAAAAAATGACGCGGGGCATCGAAGCGACGTCGCGGTCACCTTCCGACAACTTAGATTTTTGGGTTCGGCGCCTTTTTCGTCATTTGCCAATATCTGTTTGGATAACCGCACGTGATATTTCAATTTCTTCTGATCGGAAATGAATGATTTGTGTTGCTACGTACTATACTTTATGAGATTAGTGTAAGATATCAGTAACTGAGCATGATATGGCAAAGATTGGATTCAAGCAAGGCGGGCGGGTGATGTTGGCGTCCAGTGCTGAAGAGCAAATGGATACCGTGCCTCGATTGAGCGGAACTGCACGCAAATTGATCATGTCGGCTCTGTTTGCTAGACGGATTCCAGCTGGATCCTTCGTCTCTCAGGGCGAGTTGGTAGAGCTTCTCGGGATTCCAATCCAGCCGCTTCGAGACGCTCTGCGGGTTCTGGAAACGGAAGGCATTGTTACGATTCACCCTCGGGCTGGCATTGAGTTCGTTGCAGCGGATATGAAGCTGATTCGCAGCACCTATCAATTCCGCTTAATCATCGAATGCGCAGCTGTTCGGACATACGCTGAAAAGGCGCCGATGGGGGACATCGAAAAACTTCTAACCGACCATCTCGTGCTCATAGATGAAATCGAAAAAAAGGGAATCCAAGAAAATAGCCTTTTAAGGATGCATGAGATCGAAGCGAGCTTTCATGGCAACCTGATTCAAGCCTTGGGAAATCCGTTGATCGAAACGACGGAAAGACGACTGCACAACTATACGTTGTTGATCATGGTGGATCGTCGCGAAACAACACCGCTGATGATTCGCACGCTACGAGAGCACATCAAAGTGCTCGAGGCTTGCCGGAGTCGGAACTCGGAATCTGCCGCTGCCGCGCTGGCCACTCACCTGACATCGGCGATGCACCGTGCCATGGGTTTGTGAGGCGTTTTGGTCCGACCGCCCGTTTACTTGAGGAGCATGCTTTGGCACATCGGCATTGTTTTGCGCTGAATCTTGTCGACGAGGTGAGGGCTATACAGGTCTATGAAGAATGGCACCAGCCCGGCAAGACGCCACCAGAAGTAATTGCCTTTTTTCGCAATCAAGGTGTTGAGGATCTTCAGATCTACCGAACCGGCAATCATTTGTTCTTGATCCTTGACCTTAGCGATAGGGTCAGCGCGAGCGAATTCGCCGACGCAAGCGCGGCGAATGGCGACATGCAAGCATGGGCGAATAGGATGTCTATTTTCCAGCGGTCGATTGTGACGGCGCATTCGTCATCGCCAAATTGGGTGGCGATGAGCACATTGTTCAATTTGAAAGACCACCCCGAGACCAACTCACGCTGAGCCGCATCAAGCTGTAAAGTCCGATTGAGCTTACGAGGATTAAACGACAGCTCGGCCATTCGCTCTCATGTCGTTGGTCGTACCGGTCAGCGAGCGGATCTTTCATTCGGCTTGAAAAAAACGTTTCTACACGGTCATTTTGGATGCCCGGCGAGAGACTAGATGGCCTTTTGACGCGTAGTACCATACGTACAGGTAGCACGGCGTCATCAACGCTACGAACACGAATTGAAAGTCATGCGTTTGTCGTAATGTGGCAAAAAGTTGCGGAATCAGTGCGCCACCGACAATACCCATGATCAAAAGGGCCGAGCCACGTTCGATGAGGCGGCCAAGGCCATGTACGGCTAAGGGGAAAATAGCGGGCCACATCATTGCATTGGCAAAGCCCAGCGCAGCGACGAAACTAACCGACAGGTATCCCTTGGTGAGGAATGCGCCAAATGTGAGCAGCAAACCGAGAATTGCCGACCAAGCGAGGTATCGTTCCTGTGATATGAAGCGCGGGATAGTCACAAGTCCCGTGACGTAACCAATCAGCATGCTGCCGAGCGTAAAGGAAGTGAAGAATTTCGTTTCGTCGAGTGGGATGTTGAAGCTGCGGCCGTAGGTGCCGATCGCGTCTCCAGCCATGACTTCCGCGCCTACGTAGACGAAGATAGCTAGCGCGCCGAGCCATACGTGGGGGTAGTGCCACAGCGTCTGCTCTTGGGCGGGGGACGCAGCGGTCGCATCTTCGTGCTCGGTTCGTAAGTCGGGTAACGACGAAAACAGAATTCCGACGCCAAGCACTGCGAGTGCGCCCGCCATTACGAGATATGGCAGATGGATGCCGGAGGCGAATGCATCCAGCAACTTCGTCTTGCCTTCCACGTCCGCTGCCGAGACTTTGGCGGCGATGTCATCCATGCCATGTAACGCCAACGTGCCGAGCAGGATCGGTGCCAAGATGCCGGCGATCTTGTTGCAGATCCCCATCAGGGCGATACGCTTCGCCGCGCTTTCGATCGGGCCCAGAATGCTGATGTAGGGATTGGCCGCAGTCTGCAGCATCGCGAGCCCGGCTCCGACAACGAACAAGCCCGTGAGTGCGCCGGGATACCAGCGCCACGTACAGAACTCGCCGAACGCCAATGCGCCGGCAGCCATCACCCACAAGCCGAGCGCCATGCCGCGCTTCATGCCGGTACGGTCGAGTACCCACGATGCTGGCAATGCCCAGCAGAAATACGACAGGTAAAAAACGAACGTCACCAGAAATGCGTGGACGGTTTTGAGCTCGAAGGCGAGTTGCACGAACGCGATGAGCGGACCATTGAGCCAAGTGAACCAGCCCATAATGAAAAATAGCCCGCCAATGATGGCGATCGAGGCGTTCTGATTTTTCTGAGTACTAGCTGCCTTCATTTGCTATTTCCCATCTGTTTTTCGAAGTTGCTTGCGCAAAGTCGCTGATCGCAAGCTTGCGCGTACTGATGCAATACGTGCGTCACGCCCGCGCGAAGGATGCTGGTTACCGAATTGGCCAAGTGTCCGGCGCGAATGTCCTCGTATTGCCGCGGCAGGTATTGGCTGAGCAGGGCCAGCGGCAGCGCACCGTTCGCGGAGATCCCGGCGAGATTGTGCTGCAGCGCATCGCAGGCTTGTCGGATTTCCGGATGTGTCCAGTAGTAACGCACGCGATCGCTGAGGCTGTACTGCATGTCCAACGTCAAACGCCTCGAGTCGGTGTAGTACTTGTTCCAGTACTTCGGCTTCGCGAGCATCACGTCGAGCACGACGTCGCGCAGACCGGAGCTCTTCGCCGTACGCAGAAGCTCATCCTCGATGAAGGACAATGCCCACAGCGTTTCACGCAGCGCGTAAGTGGCACCGGGTCCTATCTTGAGAATTGCGAAGTGGCCGCGAACGAGGGCGGCCAATGCCTCGGGAGTCTGATAGTCGGTGGAATGCGCCTCGTAGATAAGTCCGGGGAATTTCTCGATCGCGTCGCTGAGAGCACGCGCCTTGTCCGGTTTGAAATCGACGACGTCATGGTGGTCGAATTCCACGCCGGGTTGCACGACCAATCCGATGACGCGCTGCCATGCGTCGTCGAGACCATGCTCGACAAACGCCTTGCGATGCGCCTCCACTGTCGCTGCCATCCCTTCGGGACGGGTGACCTGCAGTTCGTCCAGTTCTTCCTTCGCACCGCCGGGTATCGGCACTTCGGTACCGACAATATAGACCGGTGCTTCGCCGCCAATGCGTTTCCACGCGCGCTCGGCGACAGTACACAGGCGCGCGGCGCGCGCCGCCACTTCCGCGTCGGCCAGCACCGCAGGGTCATCCGCGCACGACATCGAGCAATCGAGATGGATCTTGCGAAAGCCGGCGGCAACGTATTCGTCGATCAATGTCTCGGACTTCGCCATCGCCGATGCGGCGGATTCGTCCTGCCACGCGTTCGGGCCGAGGTGATCGCCGCCGAGCAGCACCTGCTCGCGCGCGAGACCTGCGCGGTCCGCCTTGTCCATGACAAAGGCGTGGAAGTCGGCAGGGCGCATGCCGGTATAGCCGCCGAACTGGTTGACCTGATTCGACGTCGCCTCGATGAGCACGAGACGTCCGCTGTCGCGACCGTGGATCAGCGCCGCATCGAGCACCACGGGATGCGCCGAGCAGATGGATGCGATGCCGATGGCCTGTCCGGAGCGATGTCGTGCAACGAGATCGAGTAGCGCTTTCATGTTGGTTGCGTCGGTCCTGGGTTCGTTTGTCGCGCTTCGATCAGCGCGAGCGTTTCGTCAGCCGTGCCCTGGGCGACGGTGCCGCCGATCCCACGCGTGGACAAGGCGCCGCAGGCATTGCCCCAGCGCAGGCAATCGAGCACTGGACGATCGCGCAGCCAACTGTGGAGAAAACCGGAGTTGAACGAATCGCCCGCGCCGGTCGTGTCGACCACTTGCATCGCATAGGCGGGGGCGACGAGAACCTTGCTCGCATCAAGCGTTATCGCACCGCGGCTGCCGGCCTTGATGACGACGTGTGTGCGGCCATTGTCGAGCGCGCGCAGCGCTTCCTCGGGCGTATCGGTACCACTGATCGCACAGGCTTCGCTCTGGTTCGGCAGGAACACATCGACGTGGCGCAACAGGTCGATCAGCTCGAGCCCCCAACGCCGCTCGGGATCGGAACCCGGATCGAGCGAAGTGGTCAGTCCCGCGGCGCGCGCACGCGCGAATAGTTCGCCGAGTTGCGGGCGCAGACGGGTTTGCAGGTAGTACGAAGAGACATGCAGATGCTGCGCATCGGCGAGGACGGCATCGTTCACGACTTCGGCGCTGAGTTCGGCGATCGCGCCGGGCCAGGTGAGCAGGGCGCGATCGGCGTGCGAGGACATCGCCACGGTTACGCCGGTGCGCAAGTCGTCGTCGGGAACGGCCGCCGCAGTGTCGACGCCGCGTTCGTCCAGCGCATCGATGCAGAACCGACCGAAGGAATCGTTGCCACAGCAGCCAACGAAGCGGACCGAATCACCGAGCCTTGCCAAGCCCATTGCAAGAATCATCGACGACGAACCCGGACACTGCAGGTACGTTCCCGCGAGCGTCTCGCGACCAAACTGCGGCAACGCAGGCACGCCCGCGAAGATTAGGTCGACGTTGATTTCGCCGGCGATGACGATGTGTTTCATCGCATGTCGCCCACGGCATGGATGGCGAACTCCTCGACCACGCGCGTGAGCACGCCGGCGGAGGGCGCATCGGGCTTCTGTCCCAGATGCAGACAGCGGAAGAAAGCGAGCAACTGGCCGACGACGACGTCGACCGCGTGCCGCTGCGTTTCGCCGAGTGCGTTGAAGCCGGGCAGATCGATAGCGAGATCGCCGTGGCCGATGAGGCCGGCGGGAATCGCCTCGCCGACGATCACGCGCGCAATGCCGAGCCGCTTGCGCTCCAGCTCGCGCAGCAGATCGTATTCGTAGTCGCACACGTTCGCCTGCGCCGACAAGAACGCGACGACCAGGCTTGGCCGGTTCAGCGCCGACATCGGACCGTGGCGCAGGCCGAGAAACGTCTCCGCCATCGTTGCCACCGCCCCACCCGACATCTCGAGCATCTTCAGCGCCGATTCGCGCGCGGCACCGATACCAGGGCCGCTGGCCAGGTACACCGCAGCTGTGAACGTCTCGCGCGCGACCATGGCCAGCGCGTCGGCGTGATGATCGAACACGTGCTGCGCGATGTCCGCCGCGAGCGCGGTCTGCCGCGCATAGGCTTCGTCCTGCACGAGCGCACCACCGGCCAGCAGCAGGTTGGTGAAGCTGCTGGTCATGACCAGGCTGCGATCGTTGGTGTTCGGATCGAGCAGAAGCACCTGCGTGCGCGGGTCGTCGCGATAGCGCGTCGCCAGCCGGCCGCGCGCATTGCAGGTGACGAAGAGATGTGTCCACGCCGGCGCGTCGGTGAGCACGGCATCGACCACGGCCGCACTCTCTGGCGAATCGCCCGAACGCGCGATCGAGACCAGTAAACCGCGACTCGGCGGCAGCATGCCGCGTGCATGGGTCAGCAGGTCGCCCGCAGGAATCGCGCGGCACGGAATGCGCAATGCCGCCTGCAGCACGCCGGCCAAGCACTCACCGACGTGCACCGAACTGCCCGAGCCGGTCAGCACAATTTGTTCGGGTCGTGTGATCAGCACCTGCGCCAGCAACGCGCGCAGGGCGGGACTGGCGAGCAGGCCGGTGGTGTCACGCCACGTTTGCGGTTGCTGCAGGATTTCGAGCAGGGTATCGGCATAGCCCGACCGGCGCTGTTCATCCATTCGCTGTGCGACAAGCCGGCCAAGCTCTTTCGAGCGGACGGATCTGTAGGCGAGTACGGACACTTGAAAGGAATAAACGAAAAGTGAAAGATGTTAATTGCAATATGTAAGGTATAACATGTAGTATGAAATATATCAATGATGGGAAAGATCACAAAACGACAGGGCCAAGTCACTCCACGCCCTTGAAGGAAAACTTGCTGTCGAACGGTTGGTCGAGATGTAAGCCGCGCGCGTTTGCGAGTGCCGCGTAACCACGCATAGATGCTCTAGTTTCGTTTGTCATTTGCCTCGGTCAAAGTGCTCTGCGCGACCGATCTGCGAATTATTCCTCGATGATGCAGTTTGGCGACGTGCAGGCTTTTGCGCCGACAGTTGGTAACACTGAAAAACCACCATGTTCTCCTTGTGCATTTAGCAGTCGCCAACTCGATGCGCGCGTTTCCCGGGCAGTGCTCGGTTTTCGGAATACTTGTCCCCCACTGTTATCGACTTTTCGTGATGTAGCTCAAATCTGTTGACATCAAAATTACAATGTAATATTTTAGATTTATTATTAGAGATTTCGTAACTGCTGACAACTACATCAACCATTTAAGAGGGGAGTGAAGAGATGAGGATTGTTCTGAAGCCCGTCATTCTGGCGACGGCCATAGCTGTAGCGCTGCCGATCATGGCGAGCGCACAAGATTCGACGGCACCATCGAGCAAGCCTGATCAGCAGTTGCCAGCTACGGCGGCTGGGCAAAATGCGCCATCCAAGAAGAATTCCGATCAAACACAGGTGATGGAAGGGATCACCGTCACTGGTATCGCGAAATCACTCGAGGCGGCGCTCGACACGAAGCGCAACGCCGACTCGTTCGTGGATGCCATCAATTCCGAGGACGTGGGCAAGCTGCCCGACGCCAATATCGCCGAAGTGCTGCAGCGTGTTCCGGGCGTGACGATCCAGAGAACGCGCGGCGAAGGCGACTTCATTTCGATCCGCGGTCTCGGCCCCAACTTCGTGCGCGGCGAAGTCGATGGCCGCACCGTGGTCAGTGGCACCGAAACACATGAAGACATTCGCAACGGTGGAACGGATGCGAGCACCGGCCGCTCGACCAACTTCGACGTACTGCCGTCGGAAATCGTGCAGCGCGTCGAGGTGTACAAATCGCCGACCGCGGCAATGGTCGAGGGTGGTATCGGCGGCGTGGTCAATATCGTGACGCAGAATCCGCTCGAACTCGGCAATCATGTGTTCGCATCGGCGAATGGTCAGTACCGCGAACTCAACAAGGCTTTCAATCCGGACGTATCGGCTCTCGCAAGCTGGAGAAACGATGCCAAGACGTTCGGCATTCTGGCTAACCTCACCTATTCGAAACGCGAAATTCGCGATGACTACACGGATACCTATGGCTGGGGCACGCCGGCGAATTGGGCAGCCTACCCGGACATCGATTCGACCGGCTCCGGAACGCCGAATCTTTTAGGCACGAAAAACCTCAGTGGCCCGTGGACCTTTCATGAGCGCCAGGACATTGACACGCGCGAACGTACCACCGCTCAGGTCAAGGCGGCATGGAAGCTGGCCGACGACAGCCGGTTAACGGCGAACGCCTTGTATTCTCGCCGTACCGCGAACGACACGGCCCTGAATTCCACCTGGGATATCGTTCCGAATGGTTTCGTCACTATACCGCCGGGGCTGGTACTGCCGGGGAAATCAGGGATCAGCCTGCTCGGGAATTGCGGCTCTGCGGGGGCTCCGGCGGGCGGCTTCTGCACCGTGCCCGGAGCCGTCGCCAACGGCGACTCGTTCACGTCCGTCCCCGTTACCGGGTCGGTGACCGACAGTGTCAACCAGTACGATCAGACCGATTCGTTGACCCAACTGGGCCTGAACTACCGCAAGGACTTTGGTGCCTTCCACTTCGACGGCGATCTGTCATATTCGCGCGGGCGTGGATCGCTACACCTAACCGGTGCCAATGTCACAACTGCCTACGTCACACCCTATGTGGTCACGAACGACGGCAAGAAATTGCAACTCCAGTTGGTCGGCAATCCGGACCTCTCTTCGGCGGGCAACTACTTCTCGCGCGGTTTGTCTGAAAGTAGTCGCAACAATGATCAGTCCGAGACGGCGCTCGCCCTCAACGGCAAGCTCGATCTGGATAACGTACCGCTGTCCCGACAGCTCGAATTCGGTGTCCGTCTTGCCGAACGCGATGTGAGCCGCAAACAATACGCCGATCCCAAGGGGAATTCGAACGCCTACCTTCTCAATGGCTTCAGCGGGTTTTACCCTGAAAGCAATTTTGGCGGTGGCGAGTTCTCTGTCCCGTTCAGTCGGCAGTTTTTCATGACGCCCAGTCAGCTTGCGGCCGCGTTGCAGAAGCTTGATCCCGCGGCCAATCCGCCGCTCGTGGAACAATTTCAGCCGGGTCCTTCCTTCGAGATAACCGAGAAGGCCAACGCGGTCTATATCCAGGACGACCTGGAGACGGAGCTTTTCGGCATGCCGCTGAAGGGCAATGTCGGCGTGCGCGGTGTCTGGACGGATGAATCGGCGACAGGATACTTTCGACCTTTCACCATTGTTTACGACAATGCGAATCTCGGTCACTTGCAGTACACGTCGTCGGATATCACCTCGAAGGACTACAAGAGCAGCTATTTCAACCTGCTGCCGGTGCTCAATCTGGAACTCGACATCCGTGACGACCTGCTGCTGCGCTTCGCAGCTGGCAAGAGCGTTACGCGGCCGGACTTCGCCACGCAGCTGGCGCCGTCGCTCAACATCATCAACTACGGAAACAACAACGGCGCACAGGGCGGGGGCAGGGTTGCCGCGGGCGGCAATCCGGATTTGAAGGCCTATCAGAGCACCAACCTTGATCTCGGCTTGGAATGGTATCTGGCTCCGTCCAGCGCGTTGTGGGCGGCTGCGTACCACAAGTCGATCGACAGCTTCATTGCCCAGTCCACATCGCAAAATGTGGAACGGTTCGGCTACACCTGGAACTCCTTCCTGGCTCCGGATAATCAGGGCAGCGCCATCATCCACGGCCTTGAGCTCGGTTATCAGCAGGTCTTCGAAAACGGCTTCGGCTTTGTACTCAACGGCACGCTTGCTGGCAGCTCGGCCAACTACACCCACGGTACGCTCGCGGGCAAGTCGATTCCGTTCGACGGCGTCTCCAAGAAAAGCTACAACGTCGCCGTGTTCTACGAGAAAGACGGCTTCAATGCGCGTCTGGCCTACGGCTACCGCAGCAGCTACGTGCTGCTCGGCCAGGACGTGTTCGGCAACACGCTATACAACGACGGCTATGGACAGCTCGATGCCTCGGTTTCCTACGCGCTCGACGATCATTGGACGGTCGTCGCCGACGTGGTCAACCTCACCAATGCGGCGAATCGGGTATACACCATCAAATCCTTTGATTCGGTGGCGTACGAGGTGGTCGGTCGCCGCATCGGATTCGGTGTGCGCGCCAAGTTCTGACAGACCCCTGACCTGTCAACGTGGGTACGCATTATTTTCACTAGGCCTCGGACAGGAGGTTGAGGGAAAGTGAGCGTGCCCACGGCTATTCTTGAACCTTGCCGCCGTTCGGCGGTGGCGACATGCGTGAGAATTGCATTGCATCTTCGTAGCTGGCGGGCATGCGGGTCGACACGGCGACCGATGACATCCGGTTGAAATGATCACAAGCGCAGAACGAGCGGAGTCGCACGTGACCTCAATGGCTTCTTTTTTTCCCGACCGCCGAACTTTGGTGGTCGGTTTCGGCATTACGCTCGGCAACACGGCGCAAAGCGCGATCCCCTGGATCGTCGGCGGCCTAGTCGAATCGGCGCATTTCGATATCCAGCAAGCCAGCCTCATGGTCACCACCGAAGTCCTGACCATGGGCTGCGTCATGTTGGGCGCTTCCGCATTCGTGCACAGGCTGCCGAAAAAGGCGGTGCTGATCCTCGCAACAATACTTGCGATAGCGGCGCAGATCACTTCCATATATGTGACGCAGCTTGGGATGCTCGCCCTAGTCCGAGCAGTGTCCGGAGCGGCGTTCGGCCTCGTTTATTCGCTGGCCTCGGCCATTGGTGCCGGAGCGGACGCGCCCCAGCGTACCTACGGTGCCGCGGGAACCATCGCCTTGCTTCTCGGCGTGCTCATCAATCCGATGCTCGGCTACGGGATGCAGACCTATGGCGCCGCGGGTGTTTTCGGCGGCATCGTCATCTTGGCCGTCGTCCTGGCCGTACCCTTGTTCCTGATTTCGTTCAAATCGTTCCAGACTTCCCCCGCGGCCGCAGGCGCGTTCGCTACTGATCCGGCCAGGCCCAACGACCGCATCGATCTGCTTTCCGCCGCCGGTGTCGTCCTGACGATGGCCTTGATGTCGGCAGCGGTAAGCGGGCTATACGTATTCGTTGAACGTATCGCGCATTCAGTCGGCCTGCTTGGCACTGCTTTGGGCGCGGGCATGTCGGTGGTTTCGCTCATCGGTGCGTCTGGAGGCGTGATCGCCATTTTTGTTTCCAAGCGCGTTGGAAATGTCCTGCCCTTGATGATCGGTCTTCCGCTGATCGGCGTCGTCATGCTGGGCCTGGCCGCAGCCAAGAATCAAGCTCAATTTTGGGCGGCATTCTCCGCTCTGGTGGTGATGTTCTGGTTTCTCTATCCATTTATTTTCGGCTTGGCGGCCCGGGTCGATCCGAAAGGCCGAGTCGCATCGGCCACAGGCAGTGGCAAGATCCTGCTCGCTTCAGCGGGAACGGCCTTGGCGGGTTTTTTGGGTGCGAACTATGGAATTCAAAGCTATGGCTACGCAGCGATAGCCATATGCCTTTTATCGACTGCGACGGCCGCCTGGGTTATCGCGCGTCTAAAGGAATCCAGCGCAGCTTGTGTTCCGGCTGAGGCTAACCTAAAGCTCCGCAGCAGCGGTTGACCGACGGGAAATCTGTAGGCATATGGGCCGGCTCTGCGTACGAGCTAAGACAAGAACAGCCATGATAATTTCACAGCGTGACACGATCGGCAGTCGTCACGTTGCGTGCGGGAGCGCGCATGAATGCGCGAAAATTTCACATTGATTCGGGAGTGTTTATGCCTCAACCATCGCGCCGCCAATTTCTCATACGCGCAGCGAGTGCAGGCACAGCGCTGGGCATGTTCGGGCTTTCGCGCCGCCTCAGCGCCAATCCGTCGGGCAAGCCGGTGGGTATCCAGTTATGGATGGTCAATGACACGTTCAGGCGCGATCCCGCAGGAACACTGCATCAGCTCGCGAAGATTGGTTTCAAAGAAGTTGAGGTCGTGAATTTCGCGGGTATGCAACCCAATCAGTTCCGTCGCTTGATCGACGATGCGGGCCTGCGCTGTCCAAGTGCGCACCTGCACGTCGACATGGACAACTTCGGTAAGGCGTTCGACGAAGCCCATGCGCTCGGCGCCACTTACGTCGTGGCGGGGTCGCTGGTCGAACAAGTTTCCAAAGCGATCGCTACCCAACTCGACGGGAACGCTTCGATGAGTCGCGAGGAAGCCAAACGCACCGTCGATGTCGCCAATCGCATCGGCGAGGGAGCCAGGCGCGCTGGGCTGCAGTTCGCTCTGCACAATCATGTCCGCGAGTTCGGGGATCTCGGTAATGGTGAGGTCAGCTATGACATCGTCTGGCGCGAGACCGATCCGGCCCTGGTGCACTTCGAACTCGACTGCGGCTGGATGGTGTTCGCCGGACGCAATCCGGTGGACTATTTCAAGAAATATCCAGGACGGATTCCGCTGATTCACATCAAGGATTTCCAGCCTAGGAAGAACAGGAGCAACGCGCCGATGAGCGAAGCCATAGGCGCGGAGCTCGGTCGCGGCATGGTGGACTACCGGCCGATCTTCGCCGCGGCGAAGGCCGCGGGAACCAAGCACTACTTCGCCGAACAGGAAGGCCCGTTCTCCCGCATGAGTCAGCTCGAAGCGGCACAAGTCGCTTACGACTACCTGCATTCTATGAACTGAATTCGACACCCGAGTTTACCTATGGACAAGCAGACCTTTGACGCGATCGTGGTTGGCACCGGCATCACCGGTGGCTGGGCGGCCAAGGAACTGACCGAGAAAGGGCTCAGGACTTTGGTACTCGATCGCGGGCGCATGGTGCGTCACGGCGAGTATCCGACTACGACCAAGGATCCGTGGGAACTGCCACATGGTGATCGCTTGACGGCGCACGATCTCGAGCGCCAGCCCAAGCAGGTGCGTGCAGACTATGCCGTCGCGGCGTCCTCCAAGCACTGGTTCGTCGACGACATCGACCATCCCTACGAGGAGAAGCATCGCTTCGACTGGATCCGCGGCTACCATGTCGGCGGCCGCTCGATTATGTGGGGCCGGCAAAGCTACCGCTGGAGCGAGATGGATTTCGAGGCGAACGCGAAAGACGGCGTCGCCATCGACTGGCCGATCCGCTACGCCGATATTGCACCATGGTACGACCACGTCGAGACGTTCATCGGCGTCAGCGGCCAGGCGGAAGGACTGGCGCAGTTGCCCGACGGCAAATTCCTGCCACCGATGGAGTTCAACTGCGTCGAGCAGGAGTTCCAGCGCCGACTCAAAGACAAGTTCGGTCGTGCGCTGACGATAGGCCGCATTGCGCACCTGACCGGTCCGCTCACGCACGATCAGAGTCCGCAGCGCAGCCTCTGCCGTTACCGCAACCTGTGCATCCGCGGTTGCCCGTTCGGCGCCTATTTCAGCAGCAACGCGAGCACGCTGCCGGCGGCGCAGAAGACCGGCAACATGACCCTTGTGCCGAACGCGATCGTGTACGAGCTGATCTACGACGAGAAGAAGGGCAGGGCTACCGGCGTGCGCGTGCTCGACGCGGAAACCGGAGCGCAGACCGACTACTTCGCGAAAGTGATCTTTTTGTGCGCCTCGACGTTCGGCTCCGCTCAGATCATGCTCAACTCGATCTCCGATCGTTTCCCGAACGGCTTTGGCAACGACAGCGGCGAACTCGGCTGCAACATCATGGACCATCACCTTGGGGCTGGCGCGGTCGCCGAGGTTGAGGGGTTCGACGACAGCTATTACTCCGGGCGCCGTCCGAACGGGTTCTACATCCCGCGTTTCCGCAACATCGGCAAAGACAAGCGCGAGTACCTGCGCGGTTTTGGTTATCAAGGCGGCGCATCACGTGCGGGCTGGGAGAACCTACAACTCGCGACCGAACTTGGTGAGCCGCTGAAGAAGAAGGCGCAGACGCCGGGGCCGTGGAACATTGGCATGGGTGGCTTCGGTGAAATTCTTCCCAATCACGACAACCGTGTGACCCTAGACCGCAGTCGCAAGGACAAATATGGCCTGCCGATTCTGGCGTTCGACGCGCGTCTTCGCGAGAACGAACTGCGCATGCGCAAAGAAATGATCAACGACGCCGCCGAGATGCTCGAGGCGACGGGATACCGCAATGTCAGCGTATTCGATCATGAATACGGTGTTGGCCTCGGCATTCACGAAATGGGTACGGCGCGCATGGGGCGAGATCCCAAGACCTCAGTGCTGAACGGCTGGAACCAGGTGCACGCCTGCAAGAACGTCTACATCACCGACGGCTCGTGCATGACCTCGTCTGCGTGCCAGAACCCGTCACTGACCTACATGGCGCTGACCGCGCGCGCGGCCAATCATGCGGTGGAAGAACTCAAGCGCAGGAACCTCTGAGGACGAAACGATGAATCGCCGCGAACTATTGCAGCGGGTCGCCATGTTGATGGGCGGAGCGATTTCCGCGCCGGTGGTTCTCGCCGTGCTCGACGGCTATGCCGAAGAACCGCGGCCGGGTTGGAAGCCCGCCGTGCTCGGCGACGGCGAACTGGCGGTCGTCTCGCGGATCGCGGACATCATGATCCCGCGCACCGACACACCGGGTGCGCTTGACGTGGGCGTTCCCGCCTTCATCGACTCGATGTTGAAAGACGTCTATTCGCAGGATGCGCGCGACCGCTTCCTGCGGGGCCTGCACGATTTCGACGCCACTGCGCAGCAGGCGCAGCACAAACCGTTCGTGATGCTGACGTCGCCACAGCAGGTGGCGCTGGTGCAACAGTTCCACGCTGCCGCGATCGCCGACGAGCGCGCTGAAGGTGGGCGAAAACAAAGGGCGCTTGTCCAGGAAATTCGCAACACGTCAATGCTGCGGCAGCGCACGGAATCCCCACTGGCGACGCTGCACCGCTCCTTCATATTGATGGTCAAGGAGCTGACGCTGCTGGGATTCTTTTCCTCGCGACCCGGCGCGACGCAGGTGCTGCAATACGTGGCAATCCCCGGCGCCTACCACGGCTGCTTGCCCGTGAACCAGGCCGGCAACGGCAAGCGCTGGGCGACCGCATAGCCGCCGAAGCACGCAAACTCCTGCATTCGCTTCGATACGGACGCCAGATTTCAGCGGTTCAGCAGAATCAGCGAGGAGCGTCGTGGCTGCGTCCGCGCATATGATCATACTACTGCTATCTCAACGAATCGTTGTGCAATTATATACATCCAAGTTTGTTGACATTTGATACCGTTAATGATATTTCACAAACCGAGTTATCGCTCTCAGTCTCGTCAATAATTACAGCAAGCATCATCTGAGAGGGAGTGGAGGCCTGCTTGGCACGGCTCAGGGCGAGGATGTCGCTGGCTTCGCTCGTTCGCTAGGTGTGATCGCCATTTTTGTTCCCAGGCACGTTGGAATGTCCTGTCGTTGCAGCGGCAAAGCCCCGCTCGCTTCAGCGGGAGGGACTCCGAACGGAGGTTCGGCGCCCGTCAGGTCAATGAAAGTTGTCGGCAAAAGAATAAACACATATTAGCCTGTGAAAAGAGGCAAAAATAAACATTAATTCGCGAAAGCGAACTTTCTTAAAAAGGACGGCAGTCGTTGCGCTAAACCCGATCTATTGACGCATTCAGACCCGTGGAGGGGCTTTTATGGTAGTAGAAAATAGCGGGACCCAAAAAAGATCTCTAATTCTGCGCATAATTTTTCTTCTGGCGGTAATCGCACCTGTTTTTCCAGCGCAGGTTCGTGCGACCGTACAGGCGAATTTTTATGTAGCGCCCAATGGAAGCGATTTGAACCCGGGTACGCAAGCGCTTCCATTTGCGACGCTCGCGAAAGCCCGCGACACCGTACGAGCCAACAACGCGAGTATGACTGGGGACATCGTTGTTAACATAGCATCCGGCTCCTACTATGTTGACAGCACGATTGCTTTCAATGAAGTCGACTCCGGAACAAATGGATACAACGTCATCTACAAAGCTACGGACGGTGTGGATACTGCCAAGTTCATTGGCGGAAGCAAAGTAGCATCCGCATGGAATCTCGTGGTCCGCACAGGGGCCGATGCGGATCTGCCGGCTGCGGCTGAGGGCAGCGTTTATAAAACGTATATTGGAACGGGTGTCAATTTCAACACGCTATATGTAAACGATGAAAGAGCCATTATGGCGAGAACCCAGAACGTGAATCGACTTCCTGGGTTCCCCTCGTCGAACACCGATTACATGACGGCCTTGAACGGAAGCATATCATCGCTTGTATACAACACCGTTGGAAGCCAGTATTCGAAAACGAACGCCGTAGACAATTCCGCGAGCACCGAGTGGGCGTCCAATAGTGAGAACAATCCATGGATACAGCTCGATTGGAGCAGCAGTCAGACGATCAACAGCATAACGCTCAATGACCGCGCAAATACGAGCGATTGGATACAGAGCGGGAAATTGACTTTCAGTGACGGAAGTTCGGTCATTGTCACTGGTATTCCGAACAACGGAACAGATAAAACCGTTACGTTCCCGAGCAAGACAGTCACTTGGGCGCGATTTCAGGCGACGAACAGCATTGGCTGCAATGGCCTTTCAGAGTTCAAGGCATGGAACACGTCCGGTGCCAATATCGCACCGAATGCGACGGTAACCGTTTCATCCGAGTACGGCAAAAATTTGGACGCCTTATCTGAAGCAGGTCTGGTCAACGCGCAGGCGCGCGGCGATCTTGACGCGCAGGTATATGTGTGGGATTGGGACATCAGGGATTGGATGACGGATACGATTCCGATCGCCAGCGTCAATGCGTCCACAGGCACGATCACCTTCAAGACCGTCGCCGGGCACCCGGAAGCCTATCGTCCTCATTATGTAATCGGCAACGGCGCTAGATTTGTATTACAGGGAAACTTGGCTTTCTTGGATCAGCCGGGCGAATATTATTACAACAAAACGACGGGATATTTGTATTACTACCCCAAAACAGGCTCAGGAAGCATCAGCAGCCAGGATATCGTAATCCCCAAACTCGACATAGTTATATCAGTGGTGGGGTCATCGCGTGCAAATTCCGCGTCGAACATCACGTTTGACGGGTTGCAAATCAAGGATACAAATTTCCCCGACTATTACAGCTATGCATGGAATTGGGGGGACTATTCGGGCATGGGAATTTACCCGCCGGAATCTCAAGTCGCCGGCGTGAAACAGCCCTCGTACTGCGAACAAACCGAGAGAGTAGAGTTTCAGAAGGGCGCTTTGCAGCTGACGAATACAAGCCATATCACAATAACAAATGTACACGTCAAGAACGCGGGACTGATGGGGATCAATCTTTATCTCGCCAATCAATATGCCAATATCAATAACACCCTCGTCGAAGGAATCGGCGGTAACGGCGTACAGCTGGAGGGTGGATATCCGGGCGTCGGTGGTGACGCCTCCGGCAACGGCTACAACAGTCAAAATACGATTACCAATACGATTGTTCACAACGTTGGTGAACTCATTGGCCACGCAGCCGGCCTGACCGTCATGAATTCCGGGAACAATACATTCTCCAATCTTGAGGTATTCAATAGCCCAAGAAGAGGAATATTTATTTCCGGCGGCTATAGCCGCAATCCCAGCGTCCATGCGCCGGGCGGTGATGCGGATTTCAATCCGATGACCGACTTGTATGCGCACGATAACCATTTCAACGGTATCTATTTGCACAATGCGCAACAGGACGGCGGTGATGACGGCGCGTTTTTCGCCGTTTTTCTCTACGGACCTCTGCCGAACTACATCAATCAGATGCTCATCGATAGCGTGGGTGCCAATCCGAGCATGAAAGACATTGCGCCCAACGGCGTGAATTTCGACTTGGGCACCTACTCTCAGTTCGAGGTGAAAAATTTCAAGTCGGTAAATCCGCAGCATTACAATTTCGAAGGCTCAGCCAGTTTTGTGAATGCAAACATTGACTACGGTTCCACTCTTGCCTTCGATGACTCGTTGATCGATTACGCGAATATTGGCGTCAACGCAAGCTACCCAGCTGCGTATTTGCCGGTTCGACCGACATTCCAGGAGCCGAGTAACATTTATTTCAAAGATGCTTTTGAGAACGGACTGGACTTGTCCAAATGGATGTATCGCGGCAATCAACCGCTAATCTCGACAGAATGGATGTCGGAGGGCGTGTTTAACGGCAAGAAATCGTTGAAGATCGACAGCGATTCCGCGGCTTCGGGCTCAAAACCCGTGTTGTACCGCGATTTCGGCGGCCTGCTGAACAAGATCGTCACGATGAAGTTGTTCGATCGGCAAAGTTCGAGCCTCACGAACTACGGCGGCAATGGAAAAACGATTTCCACAACGGTGAAATCGATCGCGAGAGCGGATGATGGCGTAAATGTGCTTGGCCTTGGTCTGGATACGACGACCGACCTCGATAAATACGTTGTACAGACGGGGTCGGCCATCGCTGCGACGAACGTACCTCGCACTTATGGATGGCACGAACTGAAATGGGACTACACCAGCGGCACGGACGTGAAGATGTACATCGACGGAGTGCTGGTGCAAACGGTGGCATCGCAGACCAGCTTTAGCCGAGTGGAGCTTGGTTCCGATGTGGGCCAAGGCACGAGCTACTACGATCAGGTATACATCTATGGTGGGACAGTAACGCCGCCGGCCCCACCGCTCACGATGCCTCCAGCCAATGTGGCAAAAAACGCGACGGTCACCGCTTCGAGCGTGTACAACAGCAATTTGGGGGCCGCCAACGTAATCGATGGCGTTATTGGGCAATGGGGAACTGGAGAGTGGGCATCCCTGAATGAAGGGAATCCTTGGATTCAGCTTAACTGGTCGAGCAGTCAAACAGTCAACAAGATCGTTCTCTATGATCGTCCGGACAGCAGCGACTGGTCTAAGGGCGGCACGTTGAGTTTCAGTGATGGAAGCTCCATCACGGTTACCGGTATACCGAATGACGGAACCGCAAAAGTAGTCACCTTTGCCGACAAAATCGTGACCTGGGTGAGGTTCCAGGTGACCAACAGCAGCGGTTGCAACGGGCTTTCCGAGTTCCAGGTATACGACTGGAATTTGGCCAAGACGGCTGCGATTTCGGCATCCAGCGAATACAGCAGCCAGTATCCCGCTACTAACGTTGCAGACGGAATTATTGGCCAGTGGGGCTCTGGCGAATGGTCGTCCAACAGTGAAGCGAATCCTTGGATTCAGATGAATTGGACGAGTAGCCAGACGGTTAACAAGGTCGTTCTCTACGATCGTCCGGATCTCAGTGATTGGTCTCAAGGTGGCACATTGAGTTTCAGTGATGGTAGTTCCATAACGGTTACTGGAATTCCGAATAACGGAGTGGCTAAAGAAATCACTTTCGCGGATAAAAACGTAACGTGGATTCGCTTTCAGGTCACCAACAGCAGCGGTAATAACGGTTTGTCCGAGATGCAGGTGCTTGAAGTCGTAGAAGTGAATCTTGCGCCAAATGCAACTCCATCGGTGTCGAGCCAGTATAGTTCAAGCTATTCCGCAGCGAAGTTGACAGACGGAGTCATCGGTCAGCTTGGCGTAGGTGAGTGGGCAAAATCTAATGCCGACACCAGTCCATGGGCGCGACTTGACTGGTCTGCGAGCCAGTCGATTAGCAAAATCGTGCTCTACGATCGCAACAATTCCACTGACCAGGTGCTTGGAGGAATATTGACTTTCAGCGACGGCAGCTCAATCAGTGTTTCGGCCCTAAACAATGATGGATCGGCGAATGTAATCACATTCGCATCGAAAAATGTTACTTGGGTCGAATTCCAAATCACATCCTACTCAGGTCTGCCTGGGTTATCTGAATTCCAAGTGTATTGAGTAAAAGCGCTGACGGGTGATGAGTCCATCGCCCGTCAGCGCGTTCTCATCGAATTCGAGTTTTGTGGTGATGGAGAAGCAGATCCGTTGGGAGCCATTTCTCGTCGAGATCGGGCGGTTGATGCCGTAGCCAGTCGCCGGAAGGGTTGATCAAGCCGCAGCGTAGGCTCTCTCGATCAAGTAGCGAGCGCCATCAAAAAAGAAGTTTGCTCTGCTCGCATGCGTGGCGATAGACGCTCGATGGCAAATTCCGAGCGACTGCTGAGGGTGGTCTTCGTCGTATTGCTTGACCAGCCATCCATCCGTGAATTCTCGAGCCTGATCCAAGTCGAGCGCAAGACATTCGGTTGTCCTGGGATCACCGGCGTTTGGTGTTCGCGCTGCCATCAGGCGCTTCCTCCTCGCTCGGCAGGTTGAGCTTGCGTGTCGATACAAACGCCAGACTCACTTGTGATTGGTCATCCAAACGCTAGCGGTGATATGCATGCGCGCTCGTCGCGTCGCTTGACGTATCAGGAAACGGTCGGAAATCTTAGCATGATTCGGGATATTGATATTTGTTCAGAATAGATTTATACATTAAAATGTGATACTGATATATCTGAAATGTATCTAGCATCCTTCTGCCCGCCCTCAGCTGAAAGTCGCCTAACTCGGGCGACGAAGAACGAAAGTTTCGGACTGCCGGACGCTTCGTGCGCGACTCGGCCGCTGCTGCCGGTTTGGTGCGGCGTGGGTGATCTGATCGCCAGTTCTCAATAAAGTATTGGACCTACCAAACATCTATGTCGACCATCGTTGAATTCCGCATATATCGATTTCAATTCAAACGAAGCCGAGTTATCGGAGATTCCCAAGTACGTACAGATGAAGCGAATATCATCGCTTTGGAGTTAGTTGACGCTGACGGTCGAGTTGGACTCGGCTTCGCTCAGGTATTGTTTCAATCGATTCCCGATGAAGCACAGATCGAGCGAATCTTTGCAGAAGAAGCTTGGCCGGCTCTTGAGGGTCTCGAGCCAGGCACGGTGGCATTGCAAGTCTGCCGATCTCGTGGTGGTGTCGTCAGACGCATGTCATTGCCGTTTGAGGAAGCGATTCAACTGGCCGTCTGGGATTTGTTCGCCAAATCCTTGAAACTGCCTTTATGGAAGCTCCTCGGCGCGAAAAGGGAATCAGTGCCGCTGTATGCCAGCGGACTAGATTTTCACCTCTCCGATCACGATTTCACGGAGTTGTTCGGACGCGCTGCAGAGCTCGGCTATCGCGGTTTCAAGATAAAGGTCGGTCATCCCGATCTCGAGCGTGATCTGCATCGACTCGACCTCTTAAGTGGCGTAGTTGGCAATCATCTTCCAGTCATGATTGATGCTAATGAGGCCTGGACAGCCCAAGAAGCGATTTTCGCGCTTAAGACTTTCGCCAACGCGGGATACCCAGTCTACTGGGCGGAAGATCCCGTTCCTCGCGATGACCTGGAGGGCCTCAGGCTTTTGCGTCAGAGCGGATTGACGCGAATCAATTCTGGCGAGTACCTCAACCTCTCCGGAAAGAAACGGCTGATAGAAGCCGGCGCTTGCGACGTGTTGAACGTGAATAGCCATGTGAGCGATGTAATACGCGCCGGATGGTTGGCCGCTGAGGCCAATATTGAAGTGGCATTCGGTAATACGATGTTCGAATCGGGCGTCAACGCGGCTCTGGCTTTGCCCGGTGTCCGCTGGCTTGAACATAGTTTCCAGAATTTTGAACATCTCGTTGAACGACCGTACGTCATTCGAGACGGACTCATCTTTGGTCACGATGCTCCCGGTCATGGTCTCGTGCTGAGTTCCGAGGCAAAAACCAAACATCGACGTCCTGCGATGCTTGCTAGGGATGAACTCGGTCCGGCACCTATATGGTCACCCGACCGCATATGCATGGCATGAGGCATGATGACAAGGCGCCGCTAGCATCCATAGTCCCGACGGATATGCCTCTGCCGGCGGATCTCGCTCACATTCAGTCGACGTATTTCGTGGCTGAATCATGGCGGCTGATAGTCAACGCGAAGAGTCGTGCCACGATGCATTTTCATAGAAGCACAGCTCATGCTTGATCATATGGAGTCTCTTTTTCAACGGATCGGCCCCCTAGGTTTTGGCGGTGCGTCGATCGGCAATCTCTACCGATCTGTTTCCGAAGAACAGGCGGAAGCCGTTCTCCTCGCCGCAGTCGATAGCGGAATACGCTACATAGATACAGCCCCTTTCTACGGTTTCGGTCTGTCCGAAAAAAGAATCGGGCGTGTGTTGGCAGATTGCGGCGCCGCCTCTAGACTTGTTCTCTCAAGCAAGGTCGGTCGTCGCCTTTCTGCGGCGCCGGGCGTCGACTTGACTGCAATCAGATCGGGGTTTGTTTCTCCGGAGCCATACGAAGCTGTGTTCGATTACAGTTATGACGCCGTAATGCGATCGTGGGAGGAGAGCCGGCAGCGGCTTCATTGCAAACGTATCGATATCCTGTTTGCACACGATCTCGGGAAACGCACGCATGGCGACGAGCATGTAAAGCACTTTCGCACATTCATAGAAGGTGGCTATAGGGCTTTGCGCAATTTACGTGATAGTGGCGAAATCTCTGCAATTGGGTTAGGCGTCAATGAAGTTGAGATATGCATTGAAGCGCTACAACATATAGAACTCGACGTTATCTTGTTGGCAAGTCGTTACACGCTTCTAGAGCAAACCCCGATCGACTTGCTCTTTCCGATGTGCGCAGAGAAAGGAGTACGGATCATAGCCGGCGGCCCCTACAGCAGCGGCGTATTGGCAACGGGCGCAAAAAGTGATGCCCGATACGATTACGGTGTCGTTCCCGAGAATGTGAGCGAGAAAGTCAGGAGGATTGAGCGAATTTGCAATGCGTATGAGATTCCGCTTCCAATGGCAGCACTGCGATTTCCCCTCGGACACCCTCAAGTAACTACCGTGCTTCCTGGGCTTGAAAAAAAGGACCAGGTACGAGCAGCGCTGGAAGCAATGTCGACCCCCATCCCTTCTGCACTATGGGATGAACTTAAGCATGCGGGGTTACTACATCCAGGCGCCCCTACTGACTTCTGACATTCGAGCCGTGGGCAGAACGACTTTCTCGCGTCGGCACGCTCCAGCGCAGAGGGCGGCCACGCATCACCCGACCTGTGGATCTTCATGATCATCGGCGTTGTCCCCGGCAGCATCGAGGCCAACAGGATTCGGCCATCACAAACCCATAGCGCGGTGCATCGCCAGGGTCAAATGCGCCGCCATTTCGGCAGCAGCCAAGTCCACATTCCGGTCGCGGCAGGCTTCCAGCACTTTGATGTGCTCACGCAGCGTGCGCAGGATCAAAGGAATCGTTTCGGGCCGGTCGGTCAAAATTAACGAAGTATAGTTTTGCAGCCGGCGTTCCGTTGATTCGACCAGTGGGTTGCCCAAAATCCGGATCAAGTCGCCGTGAAACTTCATTTCGATTTCATGCAGCCTCATCAAGCCATTTTTTCCAATGCCGCTCTTTTCGATGTCATCGATGAAAGCGAGATGATCGGCCAACAGAGCATTGATGTTTTCGACTGGTGCCTTCTCGGCGTAATTTCGGGCCGCAGCGCACTCGATGATGGTGCGGAACTGATAGGTGCTGCGAATGAGCTCGATGTCGGCGCTGACGAACTCGATGCCGGCACGAGGATGGATAGTGACGTACCCCTCGACTTCCAGAACGCGCAAGGCGTCGCGGAGAGGCTGAATCGGAACACCCAAGAGCTCGACCAGTTCGCCTTGCGAAACAAAGGCCCCGGTCTGAATGCGCCCGCTAAACAACGCGTCCATGATCAGTTTGTATGCCGTACCACTCAAAAGTGTGGCCTCGGCTACATTCGGCCCGCTTGATGTCGGCACTGCCCCCTTGGAGCGGACTTGCTTCCGTGTTGATTTTCTCATATATTTAACGCCTGATTTGATATCTCACATTATCAACTACCAGTATAGCGGTTCGTGCTGACTAAATCGCGCATACGCGGCCAAAAGCGGCCCTGTGTATCGCACGTTGCACCGTCAGGAGTGCGTGTGGTGCGGTTTCCGCTGGAATTCAACGGCCTGTGATCACATGAAAGCAATGCGGCGCATTCAGGATTGATAGTAGCGAACTTTACCTTTCCGGCAACGCGGAACCTGTCGCGACATTCTGGCTGGCATTCGCTGTTTGCGGCGGCGCAGTAATAGCAGCCACTACTCGCACCTCGGCATTGGTTTTTGGGTGTTTTCCTGGCGCTCGGCCTGACTGTGATGGCAATGGCCTATACGGTAGGAATATCCGGCGGGCATTTCAACCGGCTGTCACGGTGGGCCTATTTGTTGGCAGCAGTCCCTGGCAAGCATTCTGCTTACATCGCAGCGCAATTGGTGGCCAGCGGCAAAAGTGGATTCCCTGCCGATGCGAGATTCGCATCTAGCGGCTATGGAAGCATTCCCCAAGTCGTATTCAAAAATCGGCCGTCGCATCTGAATGGGTGCTCGCGGCGATTTTTCCAATTGTCATTCTCGGTGCAGCGGATCGACTTGCTCGGTGGGATTTGCGCAACTGACTATCGGCCATGTTCCGATTTTGATTCACCTTGTCAGCATTTCGGTGGCCAAATCCCGCGCGCAGGATGTCCGATTTGCAAAGTACGGCTTGAAGTATGTCCTGAAGTAGAAAATTTATCTGGAAATTTCAAATATTTCGTGGTAAGTATCACAAAACTACTAAGATATTTTTGATATTGAATAAGAAATTGTACGAATGGCCGTTTAGCTTCTGTTCGCTCGTTTGTCAAATTTGAGGGGCGATTTTTCCGGTCCTGTGCGGTTGCGCAACTGCTAGTCGTGCAGTCGAGTCGTGTGGGCGAGTTCATTTAGAGCGATCTGGATTTCGACAATACGTGCAGTTTCGAAAAACGAGGCTAAGCGATTCGTGAGAGGGCAAGGGCGGACGATTCAAGGCTACGACTCTAATGGGAGTTCATGAATGAAAATCTCTTTAAGTTCCTCAAACCGGCCACTACAAGTACTTGTCGCGATTTTCCTTAGTCTCTCTAGCTCAGCCGCTTTCGCTGCCGTTTCGGTCAACAAAGGCTTCTCTCCGACGACCATCACGGCAACCGGAACCTCGACGTTGACGATTACGCTAGGCAACAGCGGCGGCGCGGCGGCATCGGCGGCCACATTGACCGACTCGTTGCCCAGCGGCGTGACGATCGCCAATCCTTCCAACGTGATCACTACCTGCGGCGGCACCGCGACGGCAGCGGCGGGAGGCAGCACAGTCGCGCTGACCGGCGGGACCATTCCGCCCAATAACGGAACCTGCACCGTGAAGGTATCGGTCACGGCGTCGGCCACGGGGTCGTACGTCAATACGATCGCGGCCGGGGCTTTGACGAGTTCGCAGGGCAGCAATTCGCAAGCGGCGTCGGCCACCCTGTCGGTGGCCTCGATTTTGCCCGTGACCGGCTCGGTGGCTTATACGCTGAGTCGCTTGCAGGGCAATGGGCCGGCATCGGGCGCAACGATCACCTTGAATAACGCCAATACGTTCGCGCTGACCGGCGTCGGCACGACGTTTACTCTGCCCGCGCAGATGACCTTCGCAGCACCGGTGACTGCCACCTCCACGTGCGGTGGCACCGTGACCCTCAACGCTGGCGCGGGGACCGGAACGCTGAGCGGCGGCACGATTCCGGCAAGCGGCAGCTGCACGATTCAGTTCAACATCGTCGCCGCGACGCCGAACAATGCTTTTGCGAACCAAGCAAGTATCCAGATAGCTGCGGGCAATCTTACGTCCACGCAGGGCGTGACAAACTCGGTTATCTCCGATCCTCTGACGGTGTTGACCGGGGCAGCCGTTCTCAAATCGTTCTCGCCCACCTCGGTGGTGTCCGGAGCCACCTCGACTCTGACCATCTCGCTCCACAACTACGACGTGTCGACCGCGTCGCCTGTGAGTATCACCGACAGCTTGCCCGCCGGCATGACCGTGGCCGCCACGCCGAATGCGTCAACAACCTGTTCGGGGCTG